>JGI12316J15310_10000005_pt18 | contig 102628 bp, 67 predicted proteins | sample MarCyaLeptolynsp_FD_15310 | JGI IMG/M metagenome (IMG submission 15310) | reverse complement strand
TCGGCGGGGATGCTGCCGTCGGCGTTGATGCGAATGACCGCGCCAATGGCATTGGTGGGATCCTGGGCGTCGGTGAAGGCGTCGCCGCGGTCGCCGAAGGTGGCAAACAGGGTGCCGTCGGGGCTGAACACGACGCGGGAGCCGAAGTGGCGCCCGCCGCTCCAGGCGGGCGCCTGGCGGTAGAGGATGGTGACGTCGTCCAGGCGGTCGTTGCCTGCGCCGAGGGTGCCGCGGGCGATGGTGGTGCCCCGGCCACCGTCACGGGCTTCGGCGTACGAAAGAAACACGTGGCGATTGACGGCGAAGTCGGGGCTGAGAGCGACGTCGAGCATGCCACCCTGCCCTGCGGCAGAGGCTTCTGGGACGCCATCGAGCGGTGCGCTTACCGTGCCGTCGGTGTCGACCCACACCACGGGGCCCGGGCGTAGGGTGATGAGCATGCTGCCGTCGGGGAGGATGGCGATGCCCCAGGGGCGTTGCAGGCCGCCAGCGATCTCCTGGACGGCGAACGCGGTGGCGGTCGACGGCTGCGGCGCCCGTGTCTGGTCCTCGAACGCGGGGGTCTGGCCCGTGGCGTTGGGGGGTTGTCCCTCCTGGACGTTGGGCCGGAGGTTCGGGTCGTTCGGCGGCGGCGTGGCGTCAGCGTCTGTGGCCGAGGCCGCGTCAGCATCCCCGGCCGCTGTGGCGTCAGGCTGTCCCACCGGGGCAGTCGTCGCTTCGGGACCCTCCGAGCATCCTGCGGCCAGAACCGCCAGGCAGGCGAACGTGAGGATTAGCTGGGTTATCGCGCGCAGGGTGCTCGTATCCATGTGACTCTACGATGCGCGTGGGCGGGATGAGAATCATCCCAAATTCTGAGGACAACCGGCATGAGCTGGTGGTGCAAACCTGCTACATTGCGGTCCATGACATGCAGAACCACTGCCATTCAGCAGGGCCTCAGGGGGACCAGGGCGCTGCTGGGGCTGGCCGTCATCACCCTCCTCTCGACGTTCGCCGCCTGCACCGACGAAGACAGCCCGCCGGGCCCCGGAACGGCGGATGTCGTCCTGCCCAGCGTCACCGTCACCCGAGTGGAGCCCATCGAAGGCCCCATCGGTGGCGGCACCATCATGGCCATCTATGGCAGCAACTTCGACAACGTGTCGACCGTCACCGTCGGCGGCAAGCCGTGCTCCACCGTGGTCGTCCAGGACGACACGCTGCTGGTGGCGCTCGTGCCTCCCGGCGACGTGGCCGGTGCCGTCGATGTAGCGGTCACGAACGCCGTCTCCGACGGTGAATTGGTGGGCGGCTTCACCTACTGGGAAGAGGCCGCCGGCTCCGCGCCCTCCATTACCAACCTCCGCCCGGCACGAGGGCCAAACACGGGCGGTACCGTGGCTCTATTGGAGGGCACCAACTTCAAGCCCGGCGCCATCGTCTACGTCGGCTTCAAGCAATCCCCCAGTGTCTATGTGGTCTCCAGCACCACGGCGACCTTCGTGTCACCCCCAGGCACCGACGGCGTCGCCCCCGCCGCACTGGTGAACCCCGACGGACGGGTCGTCATCCTCGACCCCGGCTTCGAGTACTACACCCTCGGCGCCGACGCCGCGCCGGCCCCCGAGATCGCCTCCGTCGTGCCAGAGAAGCTCCTCGAGCTCGCCCAGGGTGAGACCACCGTCAACGGCGCCAACTTCGACCCCGAGGCCCTGGTCATCGTCGGCGGCCTCGAGGCAGGCGTCACCTACCTCAGCGCCCAGGAGCTGCGTCTGGCGGTGCCGCCGAACCCGACCGGCTTCGTCGACCTCCATGTCACCCACCCCGACGGGCAATCCGCCACGCTGACCAACGCCATCGAGTTCGTCAGCCTGGCACCAGGCGACTGCGCGACACAGCGCGAACTGTGCCCGGCCGGCACGTACTGCGACGGGACCTCCTGTGTGCCAAAGAAGGTTGGCGACGACCCATGCGTCGCCGACCTCCAGTGCACGTCAGGCTTCTGTGATGGCGGCCGCTGCGCCGCCGCGTGTGACCCCACCGCCGTCCCCGCCTGCCCATCCAGCGCCTACTGCGACGATGGCGCCTGCGTGGCCAAGAAGGGCGACACCGCGCCGTGCACCCTGGCCGAGGAATGCACCGCCGGCTTCTGCACCGAAGGCTTCTGCGGCGAGGGCTGCTCGGCCAACCCCGAGGTCTGCGGCACCGTGAACTACTGCGACGGCGTCGATTGTCAGCCGAAGAAGACCGATGGCTCGGACTGTCAGGACGCCATCGAGTGCATCGCGGGGACGTGCAGCGAGGGTCTTTGCGGGGAGGGCTGCCAGGCCGACCCCGGACTTTGCGGGGCGAACGAGTGGTGCGACGGGATCGACTGCCTGCCCAAGGGCGGGGGCGGCGAGCCCTGCGGCGCCAACGTCGAGTGCTTGAGCGGCTTCTGCGACACCGCATTGGCCGAGCCGGCATGCGGTGGCTGCGCGGTGGACGGCGACTGCGACGACGGAAACCCATGCACCGACGACACATGCGGCCCGGACGCCGCCTGCGTCACCACCAACAACACAGCCAGCTGCGATGACGGCGACCTGTGCACCCACAGCGACGCCTGCCTCGACGGCTCCTGCGTGGGGCAGACCATCACCTGCGACGATGACTCGGGCGCCTGTGGGGCCAACCGCTCCTGCAACGGCAGCGACACCTGCACGGTGAACTACCCGGGCGGCGGCACCAGCTGCAACGACAACGAGGCCTGCACCTACAACGACGCCTGCGACGGCGCCGGGGGGTGCAGCGGAACCTCCATCACCTGCAACGACGACTCGGGAGTCTGCGGCGCCAACCGCGCGTGCAACGGGACGTCCAGTTGCACCGTCACCTACCCGGGCAGCAGCACCAGCTGCAACGATGGCAACGCCTGCACCTACAACGACGACTGCAACGGTTCGGGCGGCTGCAGCGGCACCTCCATCACCTGCAACGACGACTCGGGAACCTGTGGGGCCAACCGCTCCTGCAACGGCACCTCGAGCTGCACGGTCAACTATCCCGGAGGCGGAACCTCCTGCAGCGACGGCAACGCCTGCACCGTCAACGACTCCTGCAACGGCTCGGGCTCCTGCGTGGGTGGGGGCTCCGCATCCGATGGCACCAGCTGCGGCCCCAACCCGGCCAACCGCTGCTGCGGCGGGTCGTGCCGCAACCTCACCAACGACGTGAATCACTGCGGCGGCTGCGGCCTGTCATGCCACCCCGGGCAGCAATGCCAGGATGTCTCCACAACGCCGCTGTGCTCCAGCAGTCCCGCCAATACCTCCGGCCGCTGCACGTGCGCCGGGGCCACCTCCCAGTGCCCGAACAACACCAACGAGGTGGGCTCCGACGGCCAGGTCTGCCGCACCTTCACGCCCTACAACAACGTTTGCTCGCCCGTGAGCAACGCGGGCTGCGCCCCCGGGCAGGTCGACGTCAACATCGGCTCCTGTCCGGACTACTGCCTGTACCAGTGACTTCAGGCGGAGGCAGCCGCTACGACTGGTGGTCCTGGTAGAAGGTGACGCTCACCGGTAGGGCTTCGGTCGCGGACGTCGGCCAGAAGCAGAGCTGGCTGATGGACCGCGCCGCGCCACCGTGGTTCACCTCGGTGCCGGAGATCGTGCAGCAGCGCCCCTTGCAGGTTGCAATTGCCTGGTCGAGCTCCATCCCGTGGGATCTCAAGGCGCGCACCATCCAGGTCAGCCGAGCCGCATCCTGCACCTGGGTGGAGTTCTTCTTCTGGTCCATCATCTCCGAGCCGCCCTCTCCCAGCTCGGCCGTCTCGACCTGGTGGTGGGTGTACTTGATGGCGAACCCGGCCTTGAGCGTGGCTTCCCAGGGGGAGTCGTCCTTGGCCTTGAGCTTGTTGAGCACATCCTTGGCGATGGCCGCGTAATCCGGTGGGACGAAGGTGACGCCCTGGAGGATCTTGGCGTAGCGCGGGTCCGCCCGTAGTTCCTTGAAGATGTTGCCTTCCTTGGTCGCGAGGAGGCGGTAGAGGCACATCGGGCAGTCGGCCCGCTTGAACTGGGCCAGCAGGTTGATGGCGTTGTCCAGCTGGCCCGCCCGGGCGTAGGCCGCGACGAGGTTGTAGCGAGCGCCCGAGGAGGGATCGAGCTTCAGCGCTTCGATATAGCCCGAGATGGCCTTGGCGTGCTTGCGATGGCGCATGGCACGGCTGGCCTTCTTGTTGATCTTGGCCGCCGCCGCGGTCTGCTTGGTGCCGGGGCTGACATAGGGCACAGGCATGGCCGGGACGCCCGGAACCTGACCGGTCACACCGGGTGGCAGAGGCGCTCCGGCCGATGAGCCCTTCTTGGCCGGGGCTGGGGCCGCTGCTGCCGGAGCCGGGGCCGGAGCCGGGGCCGCTGCCGGGGCCGGGGCCGCTGCCGGAGCCGCTGCCGGAGCCGGAGCCGGGGCCGGGGCCGCTGCCGGAGCCGCTGCCGGAGCCGCTGCTGGAGCCGCTGCTGGAGCCGCTGCCGGGGCCGGAGCCGCTGCTTTCGCGTCACCCACGATCGCGCCCAGACTGGTCTTCTTCGCCGGAGCCGCTGCCGGCTTGGGCTGTGCCTTGGCCTTGGCCGCCTCGGCCTCGTTCATGATCGAACCGAGGCTCTTCTTCTTCTCGGGCGCCGGGGCGGCCGCTGCTTTCGGCGTGGCCTCGGGCTTCGCGGCCTGTTTGTCGGCCACAGCCTTCCCTTCAGGCTTCTTGGGCTCCTCGACCTTCTTCTTGGCGGTCTCGGTCTTCTTGGCGCCCGGCTCGACCTTTTTCGCGGGTTCGCCGGCCCCCTCTTTGCCGCCACAGCCCACAGCCAGAGCGACGACCAGACATAGCAACCACTTCGAGATCTCAGTCACGGTCCCCCCTGGAGGCCTACGGATTGGACCCCATTGTGAGCCCATTTTCGTCCGCTGGCCATGCCACGGCAGACCGTTGGCTAGAACGGCAACCGGAGCCGCTTGAGCTTCGTCGCGTGGAAAAAGTCGTGCCCCACCTCGGCCCCCGCCTTCATCAAGGCCTGGGTGTGGACCACGGCGATCCACTTGCCGTCGGGGCTGAACGCGATGGTCTTGAACGCCACACCAGCGCTGTCGAGGCGCGGGATCCGGTAATACGGCACCACGCGCTCGCCCTTGGCGACGTTGACCACCGCCCACTTGGGCATGTCAGAACCCATCAGCGAGAGCTCAACGTCCTTTGGATGGCTCGCCGTCTTCGGCGCCTCGGCCAGCAGCTTGTGCTTCCGACGGGCCTTCTTCCACTGGCTTTTGGCGGTAGCCGGGTCCAGACGTCGGGTCTCCACCACCGCCCCATCCGACAGCTTACGGATCTCCAGGAAGTTGCCACCCCTGTCGTCCATCACCTCGAGGGCCACGACCTCGCTGTCCTTACTGAACGCGCGGAACTTCAGCGTCCGCGGGTCGTCCGCGCTGACCGAGTCCCGCTTCGCGTCGACGGGCTCACGGGCCTTCTTCGGCGCATCGGGGCATTTGGCCTGCTCGCACGGCGGACAGACGGGGCACTCCTTGTCCTGAGCGTCTCCCGTCGTCGCGCAGCCCGACGCCGCCATGAACGCGGCGGCGAACAGCAGGCCCTTCAGAGCCACTCTCTACTTGCCGCCGAAGCCGCTGCCGCCGGTGCCGGCCGGCTTGGTCGCAGGACGTGCGCCGGGGTTGGGACCGGTGGCCGGGCGCGGACCCGTGGTGGGGCCGGTCGCCGGGCGCGGACCCGTGGGTTTGCCGCTGCCAAAGCCGCTGCCGCTCTTGGCCGGAGCTGGAGCTGCGGCGCCACTGGTGTTGCCAAGTTTGCCACCTGTCGCGGGCCTGGCCGTACCGGCGGTGCCGGTCTTACCCTTGTTGAGCTTGGACCCGGCGTTGGCGGTGCCTTTCTTGCCCGCCTGCGGATCGACCGCGTTGCGGTACTTGTTGACCCGCGTGGTCAGGGCGTAGATGGCCTTCATGGCCGCCTCGCCGCCCTTGGCCTCGGCCTCCTTGAACTCCTTGTCGAACTCCGCGATCTTCTTGCGGATGTCCATCTTCATCTGGGGCGAAACCTTGGCCACCAGGGCGTCCAGCTTGTCCTTGGCGGTCTTGTAGCCGGAGATGGCCCCTTCGATGGTGGGCTTACCGCAGGCCGCCAGCGCGGCCACGAGAGCCAGGAAGGCGACGGACCGCAGGACGCGAACGAGAGTGCGGGACATGATGGGTCTCCTTGGGTGTGCTTACAGCTGGTCGGTGTAGTGGCCGTAGGTTTGTTGCTCGATGTCGTCGGCGGCCTTGGCGACGAAGAAGACCGCCTTGCCGACTTCGGCGAGGTCCGCCGTCTGGTCCAGGAGGCTGTGCAGCACCAACACCTCCTGACCGCGAAGCGCCACCCGGCCGTACGTCAGCTGCGCGTTGAGCGTCAGTAGCCGCCAGGGGTCGTTGACGGCGTGGCTGTCCGCCGCCTTGGACCAAATGAAAGCGGCCAGATCGCCGTCGGCGTCGGTCGCGTTGGTGACGGTCACCAGCTGGGTGCGATGCCCCGTCGTGGTCACCTCGATTCGCACCTCGCCCGTATGCTCGTGTTGAGCGGGCCAACCCTTCATGGTGGCGGCCTGTATGGCCAGGTTCTGCACGTTCATGCGGCCTCCTCGAACCGTTGCGTCAGTGCCCGCAACATCGTTGTCGATCCCGCCGAGGCTGACAAGGGGTGCGCGGCCTCCTATAGATCCGGGGCATGACCCACATCCGCCTCCCCGACGACTACCCCTCGCTGGACATCCGAGCCTTCCTCACGGAGTTCCCGGCTCCCCTGGGAGACTGCGAGGTGCCGGGGAGCCTCCGCGCCTTCTTCGCCAGCGACGCCAGCCCTCCGGTTCACGTCAAGGCCCCCGAGGGCACGAAAGCCGCCGTACGGGATCTGCTCCGCGCCCGGGGCTACAAGCCCACCGGCCGCGGAAAGCCGGCCAGCGAGTACCTGCACAAAGCCATCGAGAAAGGTTGGTTCAGCCCCGATAAGGGGATCAATCTCGCCGTGGACGCGTGCAACGTGGCGAGCCTGCACAGCGGTCTCCCCATCAGCGTGATCGACGCCGATCTAGCGCCCCTCCCATGGGCCATCGCGGCATGTCCGCCCGGTACCGAATACGTGTTCAACCCCTCCGGTCAGGTGATCCGCGTCGATCACCTGCTGACCCTTCACGACGCCGAAGGCCCCTGCGCGGGTCCCGTGAAGGACTCTCAGCGGACCAAGACCCACGACGCTACCCGCCGGACCTTGAGCGTGATCTGGGGTACCGCCGCTCTTCCGGGCCACGCTGAGGCAACTGAAAGCTGGTATCGAGCGCTGTTGGACGCTACAAGTGCGAACACCACTCCGGTGAGTTTGGGATGATTCACAAGCGGAGCAACACGCGCTCCGTAGGGCATGCTCACCAGGTCTGGTCTGACCACAGGAGAACCGGAATGAACCGCCGAATCATGGATTGGTACTCTGTGCTTGGCGCCCTTGCGCTGCTCGCAACAGGTTGCGGTGACATCGAAGTCACCGGCGGCGACAAGCAATGCCTGATCGGGGCCACCCAGGCGTGCACCTGCACCCCGGGAGACATCCCCGGCACACGCACCTGCGGCGACGACAACACGTTCGGCGATTGTACCTGCGTGGTGGGTCAGCCCGACGCTGATGCGACCACCACCCCGGACGAGGGAACACCGGACGCGGTCCCGGATGAGGGCGGCCCGGACGTCTCGGGCGACACCATCACCGACGAAGGGGCAGACGGCGACGCGAGCCCGCCCGAGGACACCGCGGGCGACGGCGACGCCACCACCTGCACGCCGGAGTGCGGCGGCAAGGAGTGCGGCGACGATGGCTGTGGCGGCGACTGTGGTACCTGCCCCGGCGCCGCGCCGGTGTGCAACGCCGACGGACTGTGCGAGGTGGAGTGCATCCCCAACTGCGACGGTAAAGCCTGCGGCGACGACGGCTGCGGCGGCGAGTGCGGCCCATGCCAGGGCGGCCAGGAGTGCCAGTTCGACTTCACCTGCGCCTGCGTCTCGCAGAAGACCTCCAAGTGCGAGGGTGGCGACGTCTATTGGTTCGACTCGTGCGGCGTGCAGGGCAACATCAAGGCCAACTGCAATGGCAACGGTTGCGAAAACGGCGTCTGCCTCAACTGCACCGCCGACTGCACCGGCAAAGCCTGTGGCGATGACGGCTGCGGCGCCACGTGCGGCAACTGCGTGGGCGGCGAAGAGTGCGTCGCCGGCCTGTGCGAGTGCATCGACGACGCCAGCGTCGACTGCGTGGACGGCGATGTCTACTGGTTCGACTCCTGCGGTGTGCAGGGCACAGTGAAGGAGACTTGCGACTATGAGTGCGCCGGCGGCGCCTGCCAGGCGTGCCAGCCGCAGTGCACCGGGATCGACTGCGGTGACGACGGGTGCGGCGGAACCTGCGGCTCCTGCGACCAAACCGCGGGCCAGACCTGCCAGTCCGGTCAGTGCCTGTGCACCCCGCAGACCGTGGCCCAATGTGTCGGCAACGACGTCTACTGGTTCGACTCCTGCGGCGAGCAGGGCGAGCTGGCCCAGACCTGCGAGTTCGAGTGCGCCAACGGAGCCTGCTCCAACTGCACCACCGACTGCGACGGCAAGGTCTGTGGACCCGACGGTTGCGGCGGTGTTTGCGGCACGTGCGACGCGGCCGCGGGCGAGAGCTGCACCACGGCTCAGCAGTGCGCCTGCGAGCCCGACACCCAGCTCACCTGCGTCGGCAACGATGTCTACACAGCGGACAGCTGCGGCAACCAGGGCGGCCTCAAGGAAACCTGTACTTACGGCTGCGAGGGCGGCGAATGCCAGCCCTGCGCACCCAGCTGCGCTGGCAAGGAGTGTGGCCCCAACGGATGCGGTGGCATCTGCGGGACCTGCGAGGTCGCGGCGGGCGAGACCTGCAACAGCAACGGGCAGTGCGTCTGCGAGCCGAATGTCGCCAAGATCTGCATCGACAACAACATCTACTGGCAGGACGCCTGCGGCGAGACCGGCGCGCTCATCGAGAAGTGCGACCAGTTGGAGTGCGTCAACGGGATCTGCACCGGGGGCGGCACCTGCGAGCCCGGCTCCCCCGTGGCCATGATCAACCAGGAGAACGCAGACTCGTTCGAAGCCAACGGGACCGACGTATGGCAGTCCTTCGTGGTGGAGACCGACGGGCTGCTCGTAGAGATTCACGCCCGTCCCCAGACCTTCCCGGCGGCCGAGTTCACGCTGCAGCTGTATGCCGGCCCGGAGCCTGGCGGCGACGTCATCTACGAAAAGTCCATCTTCCTGTCCGGAAGCGGCCTCCCGTGGCGCAAGTTCCCGCTGCCCGGCATCCCAGTGCAAAAGGAAGAGCAGTACACCTTCGTGCTGAAGGGGCAGTTCGAGTCTTTGTTCGCCAAGGGTGACCCGTATCCGAACGGCGGGTCCCATCAGGGCCCGGAGAACGACCTGGCGTTCCGCGTCATTCTGGCGCCCTGCCAGTAGCTCGACGGTTGGACGCCCTCGCTGCGGCGGGGGCGTCGCCCCACAGGCACGTCGCTACCGGCGCTCGCGTCTGAAGAGGTCTCGGAAGAAGTCGGCGATGGTGTCGTGCTTCAGATCGGTGAACTCGCCGGCGTCGAGCCAGGTTCCACCGCAGACCGGGCAGCGCTCGTACCAGACGTGCGTCTGCTCGTGGTCCACCATGCGGATCATCTTGGGTACATGACCACGCGGGCAGGGGATGGCGTCGATGGAGTCCATCTGCTTGCCGGTCGCCGGGTTGCCGGTGTCGATGGCCTTGTCCGCCCCTTTGGTGGTCAGGAGCATCTCCATCTCCCGGGCGTCGAACCACAGGCCCGAACAACCGGTACAACGGTCCACCACGACGCCGGCGTACCGGACCTCCGCCATGGGATGGGAGCACTTTGGGCAGTTGAAGCTCACGCGACGAGTCTGACCAAGCCGCGAAAAAAAGGCGACCCTGTCCGAGCGAAAGAAAGTTGGAATACACGCCCCGGACGGACGTCGATGGGTGTATCGTTGAGGCTCGCCGAGGTTGGCTCGGCCACTGTTTCCCTTTGGAGATTCATAAGATGACCAAGAAACTGGTACTTGCTTTGTCCGCTTCTCTGCTCCTCGGTGTCGCCGGCACCGCCTCCGCAAAGGCGCCCCCGCGCGTGAAGACCAAGACGGTCAAGCGGAGCGACGGCGGCGTGAAGAAGGCGGTCAAGGTCAACCGCGGCGCCAAGACGACCAAGGTCGTCCGCAAGAAGCGCGCAGACGGCACCACCAAGACGGTGGTGACCCGCAAGAACGCTCGGACCGGCAAGACCACCAAGGTTGGCAAGGTCAAGAAGGCCGACGGCACCGTCAAGAAGGGCGTCGTCCGCAAGAACTCCCGCACCGGCAAGGTCACCAAGGTGGGCAAGGTCAAGAAGGCCGACGGCACCGTCAAGAAGGGTGTCGTCCGCAAGAACACCCGCACCGGCAAGGTGACCAAGGTCGGCACCGTCAAGAAGGCCGACGGCACCAAGAAGTCCGGGGTCGTCCGCAAGAATGCCCGCACCACCAAGAAGGTCGTCCGCACCAAGAAGGCCAACGGCACGGTCATCAAGAAGGGCGTCAAGAAGCGCAACAACCGCGTGATCCGCAAGACCAAGAAGGTCGTGAGGTAGCGCTTCGCGCTGCGACCATCGTTCCTGGCGGGGGATGCCTGACGGCGTCCCCCGTTTCTTTTTCCGGGCCGGGGCCGAAGCCGCTGGGCGGCGCCGCAGGTTAGCGGCTGGCGCAACGGACGGATGGGCAGCGGGACGCTCTTGCCGGCCGGCCGCCCCATGAATCGCAAGGACGCGGAGGACGCAAAGAGCGCAAAGGGGGTTAGACAAATGCTCCCTCTGCGTTCTTTGCGTCCTCTGCGATTCTCAGGCCACGGGGCAGCGGCAGCCCCCAAGGCTGGCGCGGGCCGTCGCCTTCCAAGACCGCCTCAGACTAGTCGCCGTCCGGGGTCGCGTCGGGAGTCGCATCGGGCGCGGCGTCGGGCGTCGCGTCCGGAGTTGCGTCGGGCGTCGCGTCGGGAGTTGCATCGGGCGTGGCGTCGGGAGTCGCGTCGGGAGCGGCATCCGGAGTTGCGTCGGGAGCAGCATCCGGCGTCGCGTCGGGAGCAGCATCCGGCCCGATGTCTTCGGCAGCGTCGTTGGTCACATCGCCAGCCGTGGCGTCAGCGTCGCCGGAGGTATCTCCCGCAGCGTCGGGCATTGCCTCGACGATCTCGGCGCCCTCGACCACCTCAACCACCTCGGCACCGGGCTCCACCGTCTCTGGTCCGGGATCCGCCACGGGGCAATCCTGAGGGCAGGTGCTCTCTTCTCCGGCGTCGCAGTTGCCGTCACCACAGGGCGGAGTAGCGCAATCCTCCGGGCACAGGATGCTGTCGAACAGCGGATCGCAGACCCCGTCACAGAAGCCACCGCCGCCGCTGCAGTCGGTGGGACAGCTGGTCGCGGTCTCATTGGCCCCGCAGGTGCCATCACCACAATCGGCATCGCAATCGTCCGCGCAGTTGGCGCCGGTCTCTCCCTGCTCGCAGGCCCCGTTACCACACTGGGCCGCGCAGTCTTCCGGGCACAAGACCGGATCCAGCAGCGGGTCGCAGATGCCGTCGCACAAGCCACCGCCACCACAGTCCTGGGGACAGGTGAACCCATCCTCGTCAGCGTCGCAGTTGCCGTCGCCACAGGTGCCGCCGCTGCCGCAATCCTGCGGGCAATTCTGCGGAGTCTCTCCCTGGTCACAGGTGTTGTCGCCGCAGACCCCACACCCGCCGCAATCCTGCGGACACGACTGACACGACTCGGTGACCGAGCAGATGGTGTCACCGCAGGTCCCGCACTCGTTGGTCAGGCCCACGCACTGCTTGGCCTGGCACTGGTCGTCGCCGGTGCAGGGGTCGCCGTCGTTGCACGGCTGCCCGTCCTGGGACTGGTTCTCGCACCCGAATCCGGGGGCGCAGAAGTCGATGGTGCAGTCGTTGTTGTCGTCGCAGTCCGGCACCGTCCCGGCCTGACATTCCCCCTGCACGCAGGCCCCATTGATGATGCACGGGTCGCCGACGCCGCAGCTGGAGCCCTCGGGGAGGAACTCGAACTCGCACTCCCCGGTGGACGGGTTGCACTCGTTCTGGACGCAGCCGCCACCGCCGTCGAGGCAGGTGACCTCGCTGTCAGGGGCCTGGCGGCAGCCACCATCCTGGCAGATGACCTTGCCGTTGCAGAGGTCGCCGTCGTCGTACAACGCGCAGTCGTCGTCGGTCGTGCAGGCACACTGCGAAGCGCCTCCGGTGCACTGGCCGGCGCTGCAGGTGTCGTCGATGGTGCACGAGTCGCCGTCATTGCAGGCGGTGCCGTCCAGCGCCGGGGTGGTCTCACAGTCCCCCGAGGTGGGGTTGCAGGTGGCCACCGAGCAGCTGTCGTTGCTGACGCAGGTGATGACGCTACCCGGCTTGAGCCGGCACTGACCACCCGCGCACTCCAGGACGCCGTTGCACAGGTTGGTGTCGTCGTACTGCGCGCAGTCCGCGTCTGTGGCGCAGGTGCACTGCCCCGTCGGGCTGCCGGCGCATACGCCACCGACCGCGCAGAGGTCGCCATTGGTGCAGGGATCGTTGTCGTCGCAGACATCGGTCACGGCCACCGAGGTGCAGCCCGACGTCGGGTCGCAGCCGTCAGCGGTGCACGGGTTTCCGTCGTCGCAGTCGGTCTCCAGCGTACCGGCCACGCACGCGCCAGCCTCGCACCAGCTCTCGGCCGTGCAGGCGTCGCCGTCGTCGCAGACGGCGCGCTCGGGTGCGGTCGCCACGACGCACAGGCCAGCGGTGGTGTCACATGCAGCAACGGTGCAGGGCGCCAGGTTCGGGATCGCGCCGATGCAATCCGCGTTGCTGGAACACGCGGACGTCTCGACGCCAGCGTCGACGGTCCCACCGTTGTCAGGCCCAGAGGTCGTCTCGTCCGGGCATCCGCTCAGCGCGACGGCGAGAACGCTCAGCGCGACAGCCGTCCAGAGGGTCGTCTTTGCATGCATGGTGGGGCCTCCGCCTCGAAAAATCGCCGAACTGTGCCGCCAACCATGCGACGGATCAAGCGTTTTCCCGGATGTCACCCCGTCCCTGCGACGTCGCTGACAGACGTGCTACCCTCCGGCCGTAGTAGCTCCCAAATGGAGGTTGCGCCTTGCTCCGCCTGACCGTTGTCTCGCTCCTCACGCTCGCGTTCACGCTCCCCGCGATGGACGCTGACGCCCGCCGTCGCCGCGGCAAGAAGAAGTCCAAGACCCCCGAGCAGTATGTCTACCTGGACGGGGTCAAGGAGCGCGTCTTCTGGAACGACGGCGACAGCTTCCGGGTGCTGCGCGGCAATCGCAAAGGCGAGAAGGCCCGTATTACCGGCTACAACACGCTCGAGTCCTACGGTCCGGTGCACTTCTGGGGTGCCTACCACGGCTGGAAGCTGTACGACCTGGCCAAGGATGGCATGAAGCTGGCGCGCAGCCAGGCGTGGGAGTGTCGGACGCTGGGTCCCAAGGACGGCTACGGCCGTATCCTGGTGGAGTGTGGCGGTCTCACCAAGGAGATCCTGGCCAAGGGCTACGCCCATGTGATGGTCATCGGCAAGGACGCCAACCCCGAGCACGTCAAGATCCAGCTCAAGGCGCAGAACCAGCGCAAGGGCATCTGGCAGTGGGGCATCCCGGCGCGGATCGTCACCAGCATCCACTCGACCGACGAGAACAAGGACAACCCCAAGTACAAGGGCATCGCCTACAACCGTGTGTGCGACACGCGCACCGGTCAGTCCTGGACCGTCAAGCACACCACCGCCTTCAAGCCCTGCGACGCGTGGTGCAATGGCGGCAGCTGCATGGTTTACGTGCCGTTCGACGTACGCTTTGGCGACAAGCGCCCGATCTGCGCCAAAAAAGGCCGCGACAACCGACTGGTCGCCAGCCCCAAGAATCTGGGCTACCCGCTGCCCGATAAGTGGTAGCCACAGTAACGCCCCCAAACAGCCAACAAGCCCTGCCCGTGCCCGTGCCCGTGCCCGACAGAATCACCAGTCAGCCGAAAATGGTCGCTGTGGCAGGTTGACCCCATGAGTCGGCAGCTGCGGTCCGCTTCGGCGACAAACTCCCGCTTGGGCGTACCCTTGCCCGAGATCACTGGTCGGCACGGGCACGGGCACGGGTCAAAATGCTGGGTTTGAGAGTGCAATCCTTCTAGGAGCACTCGCCGGTCTGGGCATTTACTGCTACAGATCGGTTCGATGACGGATCTGGCCGCCGCCGTACTGACCGAGAAGGAAGCCGCGAACCTGCTCGAGAGCGGGCAAGTCGCGGTAGACAAGGTGCTGTCGCGCCATCTGTTCGACGGACGCCTGGTCGTCCGCCGCAACGGCGCGCTCATTCTTTCCCTCGCCCCTCCCCTGGACGACTTCTCGGCGCGGCGGATGGAGCTCGCGCTCCGTGACGCCGATGGGGTCGTACGTGCCCGCGCGCTGAAGGCCTGGGTCCGCGCTGGCCTATCGGCGCGTATCGCCATGAAGGCCTGCGTGACGGGCCTGGCCGATGTCAAAGAAGAGGTCCAGGAGATCGCCGTCGAGGGCGCCCTGACGCTGCTCGACCGGCACAAAGGCGACGGCGCCGATCAGTTGATCGCCTCCACCGCCGACTCCCGGCCCTACGTCCGATTCGCCGCGGTGGACATCCTTCGGCGCTCCGGAACAACGGTGTTGAACCCGCTGCTCGCGGGCCTCAACCATCGCGAGGGGGTCGCGCGTCGCTACGTTCGTCAGCTGCTACGTCAGCTGGGCGCTCCGGCGGCCAAAGCGCTGGTCGCTCTGCTTCAGGACGAGGCGCGGCAGGAAGACGCCGCCCAGGTACTGCAGGACCTCGACGAGTTCAGCGTGGCCCTGACACCGGCCCTGAAGGCGTTGAGGCGCGAAGGTCCGCTGGTCCGCGCCTGCGCCGAGAACGTGCTCAAGGCGTGGGCCAAAGCCGAGGAAAAGAAGCTCAACCAACCGGCCCAGATCCCGCTCAACGCCTACTACGAGCGCTCCCTGACCGAAGACGAGGCGACCAAGGCGGCGGCAGGTTTCAGCGCGTTGCAGCTGCTCTTCAACCTGCGGGACGGACGCCCCATCGTACGCGCCAACACACTGCAGCTACTTCGGCTGGTGGACATCGGGTCATCGGTGAAGGCGCGGGTCTTTGCGGCGGTCAATCCCTTGCTCAAGGATGGCGAAGCCAACGTCAGGGCCGAGGCCATCGCCACCTACGGCATGCTGGGCGGCCCGCTGGCGCCCCTGGTGGAGGCCGGTGAAGACAAGGTCGACGAGGTCCGCGAGGAAGCCCTCGACGTCCTGGCCGAGGCTGGCCAGCAGCGCATGAAAGAGCTGCTGGACACCCTGACCCAGGGCCAGAGCAGGCGCTACCACGTCATCATCGACGCGTTGTTGCGCTCGGGCCCGGAGGTCATTCCGCCGCTGGGCGAGCACATGCGTCGCGGCGAGAGCCCCATGGTTCGCGAGGTCTGCGCCCGGGTGCTGGGGTCCACGGGCGACCCGAACAAGGACACGGTCCGGGCGCTCCTGGCAGCGCTGAACGACGAACACGAGGCGGTCCGCTTCCGCGCCATCTGGGCGCTGGACAAGCTCGAGGCGACGGACACCAACGTTTTGAAGATGTTGATGGGGCTCGAGTTCAGCGAGCCCGTCCGCCACGTCAAGCGGGCGGCCCACAAGGCGGTCAAGCGCCTGGTGCAGTTGGCCGAGGAGAAGAAGCGCGCCAAGGAGCCCAAGCCCGCACCCGAGCTGGCGCAGCAGGACCTGCCCCAGGAGACGGCCGTCAAGGAGGTCTCCAAGCTTGTCCCGGCGCAGGTCGTGCGGATGCTCAACGACGGCCGGGAGACGGTCCGCGAGAACGTCGCCAAGGGCACCGAGGTCGAGGACATCGCCAGCGACGCTGGCCAGGCCCTGCTCCGGGGGCTCAAGGACGCCAGCATGCGGGTTCGGCAGGCCTCGGCGCTGTCCATCGCCCGCAACCGCCTGGACCCGGAGCTCGCTATCCCGGCGCTGCTGGACGCCCTGGTGGGCGCCGAGCCTCCGGTCGACGGCGTTATCGTCGAGGCCGTAGCGATGTATGGCGAGGCCGCCCACGGGCCGCTCATCGCGACCCTCGAGGAGCGCAGCTATCGCGTCGCTCGGACGACCGGCAAGGTGGCGCCCAGCTTCGGAGAAGAGCTCGCCAAGCGGCTGGGCACCTGCCTCAAGCACGACCGCACCACCGGCGTCCGCCGAAACGCCGCCGATGTGCTGGGCATGATGGGTGGCTCCGCGGGCGACATCGGCATCCAGGACCTGCTGGCGGCCCTACAGGATCCCACGCCGAGCCTGAAGCTCCAGGTCATCGGGGCCTTGGCGGCGGTGGCGCCGGCGACCGACGAGGTCCGGCAGGCGCTGCGCGAAACCTTGACCTTCGAGCGCCGGGCGAGCATACACCGCGCCGTGGACCGAGCCTTGAAGGTGATCGACGCTCGGGCCTGACGCACCTACGACGCCCGAGACAACGATGACCGCTCGCACCCTCTTCGTCAGCGCTGCTGCGCTGTGTCTGGTCCTGCTCGCCCCCGGCTGCGACAAGAAGGACGCACCGCCTGCCAAGCCCACGGGCGAAGCCGAGAAGGTGGCGCCCAAGCAGGAGGGCAAGAAGCCTGCCGCACCTCCGACCGTCGCCAAGCGGACCGCGCCCAAGGCTGCCGAGCCCGGCGCCAAGGCCGCGCCCGAGAAGGCCGCCCCCAAGGACCCGGCGGAAACCGCGGCGGCCAAGCAGCCGGCCCCCAAGCCCACGGCCGAACCGATCGAGCCGCCTGGAGCCGACCAGCTGTCGGTGGTGGACCTTAAGCTGGCCGCGGGGGTGGAACAACGCATGCCCTGGGGGATTGGCACCACGTTCCCGACCGGCGCGCGCAAAGTCCTGGCGTGGACGCGGGTGAAGAACAAGGGCGCCAAGACGTTCGTCGACATCGTTTGGTTCAAGGGCGCCAAGGCGTCCGAGAAGGAAGTTCATCGCGCGAAGCTGACGGTTGGCAAGAGCGTCGGCTGGCGCACCTGGTCCAAGAAGCGCCTGGCCAAGGGCGACGAGGGCCCGTGGCGGGTCGCCGTGGTGGCCCCGGACGGCAACGAACTGCAGAGTCTGGCGTTCACCGTGGTGGCCGGTGAGGTCGTGGAGCCCACCGCCGAGGGCGAAACCGGGGGCGAGCCCAAGGCCAAAGGGGGCGACGAGAAGACCGCCAAGAAGCCCGCCCGATGCCGGGCGCTGGTGGTCGCCGGAGGGCCCAAGGGGGTCGTTACCGCCGACGTCCGCATCGGCGCCGACGGGGTGAAGGCGCGTTCCCGGCGTGGCGTGACGGTCTACCAGGGCAAGAAGGCCTACGCGGTGCGGGTCGTCAACATTCACAAGGAGCAGGGCGACACGGTCCTGGATTGGCAGGAACTCTGGGCGTTGGAGCTTCCCGATGGCAAACCCAGCAAGCTCTGGGGCGAGCCGAAATCGCGCAAGCTGCGCATCGACGCGTCTGGCCCCGCCGGAGTGCGGGTGCGGCAGGTCGCAGCCGACGGTAAGAAGACCATGCAGCACCTGGCCGTCGGGACGTTCACCGGGGGCGGGAAGCCCGGTGCCCTGCGTCCCAAGCCCGACGCTGACGGCTGGGTATCCCTGGGTGAGGGATGTGGTCACGTGAAGGCCTCCGAGAAGGGCCTGGAAGTGAAGGCCGCCGGCGCCAAAGAGTCGACCACGGCAGAACTGGTGATCGGCGGAGCGTCCGCCATCCTGGGCGTGACCGCGCTGCCCGCCCGCGCCCGCTTCGACCTGCGCTGGATGTTCAACCAGAAGGTTCACGCCGCCACCCTGCTGAAGAAGGGGCGCCGCCTCTCCAGTGGTGGCAACTATGGCTTTGCATTGGCCACCCTCGCCGAAGCGCTGCTGTTCAAGCCGGCTGACTCGACCATCGCCGGAGAGATGTCCTGGGCCGCCCTCCGCAAAGGCGACATGATGAAGGCCCGGCGCTGGGCCACCCAGGCCCGCCAGTGGTCCCGAAACGACCGTCAACGCGCCATCGCCCTCTACAACCTGGGCCGCATCGCCGAGTCCCAGGACCGCAGCACCGACGCCCTGGCGCATTACAAGGCGTCGATGAAGCTTCGGCCCAACACGACGGTGGCCGCCCGCATCAAGAAGCTCGAGCCGCCCAAGCCCTGAAGCGACGTCCCGTCGGAAAACTACATAGAATCGGCCGTCACACTCGTTCGGTGGACTTGATGGGGAATCCAGGTAGCTTGTAGCTGGCAGAGGGTCCCCAATCAGGAGTCGAGGAATGTCAGGGATACGTTCGCGCACCGCCGTAGCGGCTGCGTTGGCTGCGCTTTCGTGCGTGGCCTGTACCGAAACGGTGCCCGGGACACCCGATCTGGACTGTGTTCAGAACGGGACGTGCCAATGCGTCACGGAGAGTGACTGCGCCGCCGGGCAGGTCTGCGTCAACGGTCAGTGCTACTTCGTTCAGGTGACCGACGCCGGCGCGGAGACGGTGCAGCCCGACGCTCTGGCAGACGCCACCCCCGATGTGACACCGGACACGAGCGGCCCGGATGGCTACCCCGAGATTCCCATCGTCGAGGGCGGTTGGCTGTGGCCGTGCACCGATGACGCCCAATGCAACTCCAACAAGTGCATCGAGGGGCCTTCAGGGGACTTCGTATGCACCAAGACCTGCGTGGAGCGTTGCGACCCGCTACCGGACTGGAACTGCCAGGGCGTGGTGGAGGGGTCGAGCACCGCAGTGTTCTACTGTTTCCCTGAGAAGTCCCGCCTGTGCGAGGCCTGCGTGGCGGACTCCAGCTGCCCGGGTACGAGCAACCTCTGCATCGACGTCGGAGGCGCCAACCGTTGCGGCCAGGACTGCACCGACGGAGGCTGCCCCACCGGCTACGACTGCATCGACACGACCAGCGTGGACGGGGTTGCAGGCTCCCAGTGTGTCCCCACGGGTGGCGCATGCGAATGCACGGCCGACAACATCGGCGAGCTGCTGCCGTGCGAGCTGAGCAACGAGTTCGGCACCTGCTTCGGCACTCAGCCCTGCCAGGATGGCGGTGTCCTCGGCGCCTGCAGCGCGGCGACGCCGGCCGCCGAGGTGTGCGACGGCGAAGACAACGACTGCAACGGCTTCGCCGATGACAGCGTGCCCATCACCACCTGCGAGACGACCAACGGTGAGGGCACCTGCACCGGCGACCTCATCTGCCTGGCCAGCGTCGGGGAGGTCTGCAACGCCCCGGACGCCACGGTCGAGGCCTGCGACCAGCTGGACAACGACTGCGACGGCGACGTGGACGAGGACTTCAAGAACGCCGCCGGGGCCTACAACACGCTGGACCACTGCGGCCAATGCGGCAACAGCTGCAACGGCGTGTTCGCCAACGCCACGACGGTGATCTGCGACGACAGCGACCCCGCGGTCGAGCCGGCGTGCACCGTCACCGAATGCGAGCAGGGCTTCGTACTCAACGCAGGCGTCTGCGTGCCGCCGGTCGACTCGCTCTGCGAGCCCTGCACCTCCGATGTCACCTGCGGCTCCGACAGCGACAAGTGCTACCAGGTCGACCCCACGGACACGCGCAACTTCTGCCTGCGCGACTGCTCGGCCGGTAACATCTACGGCGACTGCCCCTCGGGCTATTCGTGCCAGACCATCACCATCGGCGGCACGGACTTCCAACAGTGCTTCCCCGACAACAACTCCTGCGACTGCACCGCCGCCAACGCGGGTCAGGTCAAGCCCTGCGCCAACACCAACGACGACGGCCAATGCTTCGGGGTCGCCACCTGCGACCCGGCGCTGGGCTGGACCGGTTGCACCGCGGCGACGCCGTCGGCGGAGGTCTGCGACGGCGCGGACAACAACTGCGACGGCATCATCGACGAGGGCCTGGGCGGCCAGGCGTGCGACAACACCAACGGCTTTGGCACCTGCACCGGGCTGGAGATCTGCGACCCGCAGGCCCAGACCCTGACCTGCGCCGCGCCCGACGCCGAGCTCGACGTCTGCGACGGCCAGGACAACGACTGCGACGGCGTCATTGACCAGGACTTCGCCGAGAACATCACCGACCCCGGCACCGGGGCCATCGTCGCGCTCAAGTACTACCTCGACAACGCTCACTGCGGTGGCTGCGGCATCGCCTGCACAGCCAACCCGCCCGCCACCCAGGTCACCTGTGACGGCAGCGGCCAGGACGTCTTCTGCCGCATCGAGGCCTGTGAGCCGGGCTTTTACGTGCACAGCAGCGGCACGGCCTGCCTCCCGCTGCCCAACGCCAACCTCTGCCTGCCGTGCGCAGCGGACACCGACTGCCAGGGTCCCGCGGATACCTGCCTCACCTACGACGAGGGCAGCTTCTGCGGGCGCGACTGCAGCGAGGGGAGCATCTACTCCGAGGGCAGCGCCGGGGACGCGACCTACTGCACCGGCGCCGAGGGCGTGCAGGACTGCTGCCCCAGCGGGTTCCTGTGCACCAGCGGGCAGTGCAAGCGCGAATCCAACGCCTGCAGCTGCGACGTCGACGGCAAACAGCGCCCCTGCTCGACCACCAACACCTTCGGCACCTGCCAGGGCGCCGAGGTATGCCAGACCACGGGGGCGGGGGCCGGCTGGCAGCCCTGCAACGCCCCCACGCCGGCCGCCGAGGTCTGCGACGGCGCGGACAACGACTGCGACGGCCTGGTGGACCAGGCCGACAGCGACATCGATACGTCAGGCCTGAGCGGCTACCCCGACTGTCAGAACGTCTCCGCCGCCTGCAGCGGAACCTGGGCCTGCGCCAACGTCTCGGGCAGCTTCGAGTGGCTCTGCTCGGCCCCCGAGCCAGCCGCCGCCGAGCTGTGCAACCAGCTCGACGACGACTGCGACGGCGAGACCGACGAAGACTTCGTCGACGGCAACGGCGACTACACGCAGCTCGACAATTGCGGGCAGTGCGGTCTGGACTGCACTCAAGCCATCGCGAACCTGGCCAGCGGCGGCGGGTCCGTGACCTGCGAGCTGGTGGGCGGGAGCCCACGTTGCGTACCTCAGGCCTGCGCCAGCGGACACGTCCTCTTCCCGACCACCGGGACACCGTCGGTGTGTCTGCCGGTCAGCGCCAAGAACTGCCAGCCCTGCTCCAGTGACAACGAGTGCGGCGCGGCCGGCGACAAGTGCGTCGGCGTGGGCACCGACCCCGGCAACTACTGCGCCCAGCGCTGCGACGCCAACGCCCCCTACGCGGGCTGCAACGGCAACACCGGCGAGCAAAGCTGCTGCCCGTCGGGCTTCACCTGCGAAGACCAGGGCGGTGACCTGCTTTGCGCGCCCAGCAGCGGCACCTGCCAGTGCAGCGCGCTCAGCGACGGCCTCACCCGCGTCTGCTCGGCCACCGGAAACGGGGGCGCCACCACATGCTTCGGCACCGAAACGTGTGCTGACCAGGGCGGCGGCGCATTTGGCTGGGGCACCTGTGATCTCGGCGCCAACATCGAGGTCTGCGACGGCCTCGACAACAACTGCGACGGCGTGACCGACGAGGGCTTCCAGACCGGCGGCGTCTATGACACCGACGAGCACTGCGGGCAATGCGGCAAGAACTGCGCCCTGGCATTCAGCGCCGAGACCCAGCACGTGTTCGGCGTCTGTGACAGCGGCGCGCCGGGTGGTCCCGACTGCGCCATCGGCGGGTGCCTCAGCGACACCGTCGGTGGCGGAACCCCCTGCTCGAGCGACGCCGATTGCGCCGGCAACGCGGCGGGGACGACCTGCCTGCCGGACCGCTTCGTCTGCGGCCAGACCTGCAGCACCAACGGTGATTGCCCCGGCTCCGGGGTGTGCAGCGATGGCACTTGCACCATCAGCTGTGGCGGCGACAGCGCCTGCACCTCGGAGTTTGGCCCCACGAGCAGCTGCTCCAACAGCGTATGCGTGACCAGCTTCACCTGGGTCGACCTCGACACCCTGCCCGGCAACGGCTGCGAGTGTGCCCAGGCCGCGGGCGCCGTCGACGAGCCCGAGAGCTTCGCCACCTACCCTGTCCCGGGCGCCACCTACATCGACCGCAACTGTGACGGCGTCGACGGAGACGTCGCGACGTCTCTCTTCGTGGTCCCCGGAGGCACCGGAACAGGCACCCTGGCGAACCCGTTTGGCAGTATCCAGGCCGCCATCGACGCGTTCAACCCCAGCAACAACAGCGCCATCCTGGTGGCCACGGGGGTCTACGCCGAGCGGATCGACCTCAGCAACGGCGTGGTCCTGCACGGAGGCTACTCGCAGGACTTCCAGCAGCGCGACATCGTGCTGTTCCCAACGGTCATCGCAGGTGTCGAGGATGGCAGCGTCGGCTCCACGCCCGGAACCGTCCACGCGGTGGGCATCACCGAAACCACCCTGGTCGTGGGCTTCGACATCATCGGCTACGACGCGACCAGCGCAGGCACCACCAGCTACGCGGTCTATGTTCGCAGCAGCAGCGACGACCTTCAGTTCCTCAACAACCGCATCAGCGGCGGTCAGGGCGCCGCCGGCAACCCCGGAGGCAATGGCTCCGCTGGCGCGGCGGGCAACCCCGGCGGCAACGGCGCGGACGCGGTGGAGTGCAACGACGCCAACTGCAACAACGACTCCAGCGCAGGCGGCCTCGGTGGCACCAACCCCAGCTGCGGGTCTGCCGGTGGCTGTGAAGGCATGGAATGCGACGGGGGTGAAGACCCGCAGACGAAAGACGGCGCGGCCTCCGGCTGCACCTATGCCAACGGTGGTGGGCGCGGACAATACAACGGTGGCCCCGCCAATCTCTGCAAGTACGACTTCAACCCACCTGCCAGCGCCAACGGGCCTGGCGGCTCCGACGGCAGCAACGGCTCCGATGGCAGCGGCGGCAACGGCTGCAACGACACCGACGGCCAACTGTCCGGCAACTTCTGGTCCGGGGACGCCGGCGCGAACGGAACGGGCGGCGGAGCCGGCACCGGTGGCCAGGGCGGTTCGGCGGGCGGCTTCGTCCGAAACCTCAAGACGGGGTGCTCGGTGCAGAACCCGTTCGGTGACCTTGGAGGCACCGGCGGCGGCGGTGGCGCGGGCGGCTGTGGCGGCACCAATGGCGCCGGCGGAAACCCGGGCGGCGCCTCCTTCGCCGTCTTCATCCGCTCGGGTAACGGCGGCACCCGGGCGACCGTGAGCGGCAACCTCATCACCCGCGGCTTCGGCGGTGTGGGCGGCGCTGGCGGCAACGGCGGCTCGGGTGGCACCGGCGGCACCGGCGGTTCCGGCGGCATCGCCGAGTTCCCCAGCTGGGGCCCAGGCATCGGCGGTGGCGGTGGTCGCGGCGGTGACGGCGGAGACGGCGGAGGTGGCGGCGGCGGCTGTGGCGGTCCGGCATACGGCATCGCTGGCAACAACATCAACGTGTCCACCTACACCAACGCCAACACGTTCCTGCCCGGCGGCGGGGGCGGCGATGGCGGACCCGGCGGGCTGAGCCCGGCGGGTGGGGGCAACGGCAGTGCGGGCGCCGGTGGCGCAACCGCCAACGTCAAGCAGTACTAGGAGGACGAACCGATGAACCCCATGAACCGAATCGCGTTTGTTGTCTCGATGCTGAGCCTCCTGGGCAGCCTGGCGGCGTGTGAAGAAAAGGTCGCCCCGGTCAAGGACGGCCGAACCATCGAAGCCTGTCAGGCCAATCCGGCCGAGTGCGCTTGCGCGTTCTCCGCCGAGTGTCCCGACGGCATGACCTGCTTCAACGGTGTCTGCGTTCTCCAGAGCGAAGTCCCGGGCGGTCTGACCGACACCGCCGTGTCGCCCGACATCGGCGGCTCGGACGGGACCGTCACGGACCAGGGCAATGGCGACGGGACCACCGGCGACGGCGGCGGCGATGGCGGTCCGGGGGACGCTGGCGGCGATGTCGTCATCACCCCCGGAGCTCCTGGCTCGCCATGCATCAGCAACGGTGAGTGCGACATCGGCTGGTGCATGCAGTCCCCTGAGGGCGGCTACTGCGCGGCCAGCTGTACGAGCTGTCCGGACGGCTGGGCGTGCAAAACCATCTCCCAGCTCGCCGACCCGATTCAGATCTGCGTCCGCGACATCAACCGGCTCTGTCAGGCCTGCCAGGACGACACCCAGTGCGGCGCGGTCGGCAGCGATCACTGCATCGACATCGGCGGCGGCCTGTTCTGCTCGCGCGATTGCGCCAACGAGGAGTGCCCCACCGGCTACAGCTGCCAGACGGTCGATCTGACCAGCGGCGGCCAGGCCCAACAGTGTATCCCGGACAACGGCACCTGCGATTGCACCCCCGAGACGGCGGGTCAGGAGAAGGGCTGCCAGGTCGAGAACACCTTCGGCACGTGCTACGGCAGCGCGGTCTGCGACGCCACCCAGGGCTACATCAACTGCGACGCCGCCACCCCTGTCGAAGAGATCTGCAACGGCGCCGACGATGACTGCGATGGCGCCATCGACGAGGGCCAGGTCGCCAGCACCTGCGAGGTGACCAACACCTTCGGGACCTGCACCGGCGAAGAGACCTGCCAGGGCCCCGCCGGGCTGGTGTGCTCCGCCAAGACACCGGACGCCGAAGCCTGCAACGGCCTCGACGATGACTGCGATGGAGACGTCGACGAAGACTTCATCAACGCCGACGGCCTGTTCTTCACGCCGGAGAACTGCGGCAGCTGCGGGCTGAACTGCCTGACCAAGTTCCAGAACGCCACCGCCGCCGACTGCGACCTGGCGACCGGCACCCCGACGTGCGTGGTCACCGCCTGCGAGCCAGGATTCATCCTCATCAACGGCTCCTGCACCGACGAGAACGCGACGCTGTGCAACCAGTGCGCGACGGACGCGGAGTGCTTCGGCGACGACTCCAAATGCATTCAGATTTCGCCCACCGACCCGCGGACCTTCTGCGGCCGCGACTGCTCGGGCGGCAGCGGCCTCAGTACGGATTGCCCACCCAGCTACACGTGCACCGATCTAGGCGCCAACGGCATGCAGTGCGTGCCCGACAGCGGCAGCTGCGACTGCACCGACAGCAATGCCGGTCAGGTGAAGGCCTGCGCCATCACCAATGGCCTGGGCACGTGCTTCGGTCAGGAGACCTGCGACCCCGCCGTCGGCTGGGCCAACTGCACCGCGGTCGCGCCCGCCGAGGACCTTTGCGACGGCGTCGACAATGACTGCGACGGCTTGCTCGACGAAGCCGAGACCGTCGGCCAGCCGTGCACCATCGACAACGGCGAGGGGAGCTGCGCTGGCGTGACCATCTGCGCCGGCGCCGGCGGCGTCATCTGCGACGCCCAGACCCCGACCGCCGAGGTGTGCGATGGCATCGACAACAACTGCGACGGTGACGTGGACGAAGGCTTCGCGACGGATGTGGGCGGCGCGCTCAAGTATGGCCTCAGCGACGCGCACTGCGGCGCCTGCAACTACGCCTGCCCGGATGTGCCCAACGGTGCCGCCAGCTGCGACGGAGCGCCGGCGACGCCGGTTTGCGTGGTCGACAGCTGCGACGAGGGCTTCTACCCGTACCTCGGCATCACCTGTCTGCCGCTGCCCACGGCCAACCAGTGCATCGCCTGCACCACCAACGCCGACTGCCAGGGGCCCGGCGACGTCTGCGTGGACGAGGGGTCCGAGGGCATGTACTGCGGCCGCGACTGCGACGCGGGCTCGATTTACGACACCACCGCGAACCCCTGCAGCGGCAACACCGGCGAGCAGAGCTGCTGCCCGGCAGGCAACACCTGTGAGGACGTCGGCGGCGCCAAGCTTTGCCGTCCCGCTTCGGGGACCTGCAGCTGCACCGAGGACGGCTTCGTGGAGGCCTGCAGCGTCACCAACGGAAACGGCACGTGCAACGGTACCCGGACCTGCGACCTTAGCGGTAGCGGGACCTGGACCACGTGCACCGCTGCTACACCGTCGGCCGAGGTCTGCGACGGCGCGGACAATGACTGCGACGGCGCGGTCGACGCCGTGGACACCTCGCTGGACTACAGCACGACGCCGGATGGCGTACAGGCCTGCTCCACCGGACCGGCATGCAGCGGTGAGTGGGTGTGCAGTGGTGGCAACTGGGGCTGCACGGCGCAGCCCGCCACGGCTGAGGTCTGCGACGGTATCGACAACAACTGCGACGGCACCGTCGACGACCCGTTCGTGTCCGGCGGGCAGTACCTGCACCCGGAGAACTGCGGCGCCTGCGGCCTCGATTGCAGCACGCTGATTCCCAATAGCACCGGGGTGGACTGTGTGGACCAGGGAGGCATCCCGACCTGCGTGGCCACCTCCTGCGATACGGGCTACTTCCCGTTTGGTGGCGGTAGCGTGTGCCTCGCGCTGCCCGACAACCTGTGCCAGAGCTGCACCACCGACGCCGACTGCCTCGTGCCCTCCAGCACCTGCATCACCGTCGGCCCGGAGAGCTTCTGCGGCCGCGACTGCAGCGCCGGCAGCGAGTACGGCACCAGCTGCCCGTCGGGCTACAGCTGCTCGGACCTGGGTGGCGGCAACTCGCAGTGCACCCCGGACGCCAACACCTGCGTGTGCGGCTCGGGCACCGTTGGCCTGCAGCGCTCCTGCCCGGTGGACACCTGCACCGGCCTGCAGACCTGCCAGGACCTGGGCGGCGGCAGCTTCGGCTTCGACACCTGCAGCGCCGAGGGCGTGATCCCCGACGTCTGCGACGGCGCAGACAACGACTGCGACGGCACCGTCGACGAGGGCTTCCTGGTGGGCGGCAAGTACACCGCCGACACGAACTGCGGGGTCTGCGGCAACAACTGCCTGCTGCGCTGGAACGAGCCCATCCAGCACGCCACCGGCGCCTGCGACGGCTCGCTGGCCGAGCCCAAATGCTACATCGCAGCCTGTAGCGTCGACACCAGCGGCCCAACCGACTTCGAGTGGGTCGACACCAACGGGCTGGAGGCCGACGGCTGCGAATGTCAGCGGGTACTGGGCAACACCACGACCGACCTGCCGGACACGGACTTTGGGGGCGCGCCGACGGACAGCACCGCCTACGACGACGAAAACTGTGATGGCGTCGACGGGGTCGTGGCCGACGCCCTGTTCGTCTCCGCAGCGGCATCGTCGGGCGGGGACGGGAGCCTGGGTTCACCGTTCCAGACCATCAGCGCCGCACTTTCGGCCTTTGGTGCCAGCGGCGCGGACTACATCCTGGTGGCCGCCGGCGTCTACGAGGAGGACATCGTCCTCACCGAAGGCGTGGAACTCCACGGCGGGTATGCACCCGACTTCCAAAGCCGCAACATCACGACGTTCCAGACCATCATCCGGGGCCAGCAGCCCAACTTCGCGGGCTCTGTCGACCCCGGCACGGTGAACGCCGAAGGCATCACGGGCCAGACGACCGTCATCAGCGGCTTCGTCATCGAGGGCTACGACATCGGGGCCGTGCCCAACAGCGGCGGCGGCTACAGCAGCTATGCCGTGTACGCCCTCGACAGCGACGACAGCCTCCAGGTCATCAACAACCGCATCATCGGCGGGCTCGGTGGTGCTGGTGCGTCAGGAAACAACGGCTCGAACGGCTTCGGCCGGAGCTCCTCGGGAGGCGCCGTGCTCGACGGGAGCAATGGCGAGGATAGCCAGCAGAGCGGCAGCTACACCTGCCCACAGAACTGCAGCGGCAGCCGCCCCGGTGGCTCCGGCGGCACCAACCCGCAGTGCACCAGCGCCAACGGGATCGACGGCGGCGACGCGGGCTGTCCCGTCTACAACCAGCCCTCGTGGACGCCGCCGATCGCTGGATTGGACGGCGCGCCCGGCTATGCCTGGACCCGGGACGAAGACACTGACAACGGCGACTGCTTTGGCCATCTGACCGAAGCTGGATTCCCAGACGACATCAAGAAGCTGGATGGCCTCAATGGCGCCGACGGCGCGGCGGGCACCTCGGGCGACCAGGGCAATGGTTGCAGCAATGGGGCAGGCGGTTTCGCCGGCGGCGAATGGGTCGCCTCGGTCGGCGTCACGGGGGATGACGGTGCCCACGGGCAGCGTGGCGGCGCCGGCGCGCCATCAGGTGGGATCGCCACGGCATCTTCGGCAGAGATGGCGGGGACCGGCGTGGGCGCCAAGGGCGGCACCCCAAGGTACCGTCGCGGCGCCACGGGCGGCGGCGCTGGAGCCGGCGGCTGCGGCGGAACCGGCGGCGGTTCGGGGGGCTCGGGCGGCGCCAGCATCGCGCTGTTTGTGGCCTGGAACAGCACCCCGGGGGGCGGCAGCAACCCGCCGCTCATCCGTGACAACACCATCCTGCGTGGACCGGGCGGCCTGGGCGGAGTCGGCGGCTACGGCGGCACCGGCGGCACCGGCGGTGACGGCGGCAACGGCGACGACAGCAACGGCTTCTGGGTCGACTTCCGCTCCGGTGACGGTGGCCGCGGGGGCAACGGCGGCGTCGGCGGTGGCGGCGGTGGCGGCTGCGGCGGCGCCAGCTTCGGCATCGCGATGTACAACCACCCCGGCAGCTGGACGTTGTCCGTCGCGGCGGACAACGTATTCACCCTGCCCGACAGCACGCCGACGGGTGGCCCGGGCGGCGCCGCCGGTCCGTCGGGGGCGACCAACGCCAACGCCGATGGATCGCTGGGCGCCAGCGCGAACGTGCAGCTGGTCCCCAATTAAGGTCTTAAGGTTCAAGGGCCGGGTGGCGACAACCGGCAGGTTCTGCTACCTGGGGAGGGACCCAACCTCCACCAGGTAACAGCATGAACCGTCACCCCTTCCTGCGTACCCTACTGGCCGCCGGTGTAGTGGCCTTTCTGGCCCCCAACGCGCTGGCCGACACGGTCGTCCTGGACCCCGATCTGGACACGACGCTGTTCAGTGAGGACGACGAGAGCAACGCCCTCGGCACTCACCTGTTCAGCGGTAAGACCAGCAGCAGCGGCAACCTGCGTCGTGCTTTGCTGCATTTCGATCTTTCCTCGATTCCAGCTGGCTCGACCATCACGTCGGTCTCGCTGGACCTCCAGGTGAACAAGAGCGCCGGCCCGGCTGGCGATCAGACGGTCGATCTGCACCGGGTCAATGGTGCTTGGGGCGAGGGCACCTCGGACGCCACGGGCAACGAGGGCGGCGGCGCTCCGGCCACCGCGGGGGACGCCACGTGGGTCCATCGGGTGTTCAGCACGGACACCTGGACCACCCAGGGGGGCGACTTCGAAGCCACGGCCAGCGCCAGCGGAACCGCCGGTGGTGTCAGTACCACGACCACCTTGACCAGTGCCGGCATGGTGGCCGACGTCCAGGCCTGGGTGGATGGCAGCACGGCCAACGACGGCTGGCTGCTCAAGCACAACAACGAGACCCCCAACGCCACGGCCAAGCGCTTCTACAGCAAGGACCACGGCGTGGACGCGGAGCGCCCCAAGCTGACGGTGGTGTTCGATCCCCCGGCGCCTGGCACGACGCTCACCGACGTGACCGCCGCGGTCGACACGTTCACCTCGGTCAACCTCGTCGGCAACGGCAACACCGGGTTCGGCGGCCCCGTCGGTGGGACCGACGCGGTCTTTTACGTGGACTCGGCGGCCGATGGCGAGCTCCGTTTCGGACTCACCCGCGGCGCTGGCGGCGACCTCAACAACCATGTGGTCATCTACCTGGACACCGACCCCGCCGGAGGGATCACCAGCACCGCCAACCTCACTGACACCGGCGACACCGGACGGCAGGCCATCAGCGGTTTCGATGGGGTCAACCGCTCCACCATCACCTTCGCGCCAGGATTTGCGCCGGACTACGCGATTTCGTTCGACGCCGGCAACGGTGGATTCCTGTTCCAGCTGGTGGAAAACGGCAGCCACTCCTTCGTGGCGGGGCTCGGCGGCAGCGGCAACAACAACGACGCGCAGTTCGAGCTGACGGGGAGCCTCAGCGACCTCGGCCTCAGCGCTGGGGACAGCTTCGGGTTCCTGGTGACCTACCTCAACGCCACCAACGCCTTCCGCTCCGACGAGTTCTTCGGCGCCAGCTCCGTCGGCTCGGGCAACATCGGTCAGGCTTCGGTCAGCCTCGTCAATGGTGACTGGGTCCTGTTCCAGAGCATCACGCCGGCCTGCGGCGATAGCTTCGTCACCGGCACCGAGCAGTGCGACGACGGAGACTCCAACCCGGGCGACGGCTGCGACGACAACTGCGCCACCGAGACCGGCTACGTCTGCAACACGCCTGGCAGCGATTGCACCTGCGACACCGGCTACGAAGGCTCACCGTGCCAGGACATCGATGAGTGCGCCGCCGGGCCCAACTCGGCCCTCATCATCACCGGCGTCATGGATGGGCCGCTTTCGGGGGGTACGCCGAAGGTCTTCGCCTTCTATGCCACGCAGGACATCCCGGACCTCTCCATCTTCGGCGTGGGCGTCGCCAACAACGGCGGTGGTTCTGACGGGCAGGAGTACACGTTCCCCAACGACAGCGTCTCCGCCGGCAGCTTCATCTACCTGACGGCCAACGAGACCGAATTCGCGACCTACTTCGGCTTCGCGGCGGACTATGTCGACGGCATCGCCAACGTCAACGGCGACGACCCCTTCGAGCTGTACGAGAACGGGTCGGTCATCGACGTCTACGGCGACGTGGCCCTGGATGGCAGCAACCTGTCCTGGGACTACCTGGACGGTTGGGCCTACCGCAACGATGGCGCGGCTGCGTCGGCGACCTTCTCCGACGCCGACTGGACCTTCAGCGGGATCAACGCCCTCGACGGCTGCGTCGACAACACCAATTGCAGCAGTGTGTTCCCCATGGGCACCTGGACACCGCCCGGCGCCCCCTGCGACGCCAACGCCACCTGCACCAACACCCCGGGGTCCTTCACCTGCGCCTGCAACACCGGCTTCACCGGCGACGGCAGCACCTGCACCGGCTGCGTGGCCCCCGCCTTTGGTGACGACTGCGCCGAGACCTGCGACCCGACCGACTGCGACGACGGCAACCCCTGCACCGACGATGTGTGCGACCCCGTCCAGGGCTGCGTGAACACCAACAACACGGCCAGCTGCGACGACGGCGACAACTGCACCGAAAACGACGTCTGCAGCGGCGGCAGCTGCGCGGGCGCGGCCAAGGACTGCGGTGACGGGGACCTCTGCACCGACGACGTGTGCGACGCCGGCACCGGCGACTGCTCCAACCCTGCCAAGACCTGCGATGACGCCAACGGCTGCACCGACGACAGCTGCGACGTGAGCACCGGCGACTGCATCAACGCCAACAACACCGCCGCCTGCGACGATGGCGACGGGTGCACTGAGAACGACGTCTGCGCGGGCGGCAGCTGCCAATCCGGTACCGCCAAGGACTGCGACGATAGCGAAGAATGCACCGACGACAGCTGCGACAGCGGCACCGGCAATTGCGTCAACACCAACAACACCGTCGCCTGCGACGACGGCGACAACTGCACCGAAAACGACGCCTGCTCGGGCGGTTCCTGCGCCGGAAGCGCCAAGGACTGCGACGACAACGAAGCGTGCACCGACGACAGCTGCGACGCCGGCACCGGCGACTGCGTCAACACCAACAACACGGCGTCCTGCGATGACGGTGACGGATGCACCGAAAACGACGTCTGCTCGGGCGGGAGCTGCCAGTCCGGCACGGCCAAAAATTGCGACGACAGTGACGAGTGCACCGACGACAGCTGCGACTCGGGCAGCGGCAACTGTGTGAACACCAACAACACCGCCACCTGCGACGACGGCGACGCCTGCACCGACAACGACGCTTGTGCCGACGGCTCCTGCACCGGCACCGGCAAGGACTGCGACGACAACAACGCGTGCACCGATGACAGCTGCGACAGCGGCACTGGCGACTGCATCAACACCAACAACGCCGCCAACTGCGACGACGGGGACGCCTGCACCGAGAACAACATCTGCTCGGGCGGCGCCTGCGGCGCGGGGACGGATGTTGATTGCGACGACAGCGACGTCTGCACCACCGACTCCTGCGACAGCGGCACCGGCTGCAGCAACGTGGCCATCGCCGGCTGCTGTACCATCGACACCGACTGCACCGTCACCGGCAGCTGCCTGGACGCCACCTGCGATACCGGCTCCAACGGCTGCGTCATCACGCCCATCGCCAGCTGCTGCACCCAGGACTCGGAGTGTGACGACGACGACCTCGGCACCGACGACAGCTGCGACACGGGCACCGGCGAGTGCGTGAACACGCCGCTGACCGCCTGCACCGAGGACAGCGACTGCGACGACAGCGACATCTGCACCGACGAGACCTGCAACACCACCAGCGGCTTCTGCGAAGTCACGGCGGTGGATGGCTGCTGTAACACGGACGGCGACTGCGCCGCTGACGAGGTCTGCCTCAACGACCAGTGCACCAGCACCAGCGAGGGCGACCCCGAGGCCGCCGAGGTGGTGGAGCAGGGAGCGGATGCCGGAGCCGACGTGAGCGCCGACGTCGAGGTCATTGACGACAGCACCAGCGGCGACGCCGACGCCATGTCGGATGCCGATGCTGACGACATCGGGCCCGATGCCGCTCCGGACGCTGTCGCCGACGCGACGGACACGGTCTCGACCGACGGTGGTGGTGACGCCATCACGCCGCCAGACGCCACGAGCGACGGGGCCGGTGATGCGGTTGTCGCCGATGCGGGCGACGCCAGCACGGGCGACGCCGTTGCCGACGCGACGCCCGATGCTGCGGCGGACGCCGTGGCCGACGCTGTGGCGGACGCGACGCCGGACGCGACGCCCGACGTAACCGTCGACGTGGTGCCGGACGTTATCAACGACATCGACAACCCCGAGGTCGGACCGGGTCCCGACGTGGTCAGCGACGTTCCCTCGAGCGACGCGACCGGCGGGGGCGATCTGACGATCGAACCCGATGTGACCTACACCATCGGCGGTGGTGGGGGTGACGACGGCTGCGCAACCACCCAGAAGAATGGCTCCGGCAGCCTCCCGCTGGCGCTCCTGGCGATGCTGGGGCTGGTGGCGGTGGTCATCCGCCGCCGCGGCTAGCCCGCGACTAGAACCAGGCCAATCGGGCCCTGAGCTGCCGCTCGTCGAGCGGTCGGCCAGGGCCCAGCCTCAGCCTCACGCCATGCCCCGCACTCGCCAGCGCACGGAGCTCGGTGGTCAGTACGCGTAGCCGGTCGTAGGCCCATGGATCGGTCACGAAGCACCGAGCGGGGTCGGGGCGGCCTCCAGGGGCTGATACGACCTGGTCGGCGGGGTGAAACCGCCCTTCCTGCGGCCGTGCCGCCATCACGCTCACACGACGCCACCCTCCGCCGCCGCCACGGGGCTGCCAGACCAGCTCGGCGTCCACCAGTCGAACCAACCAGCCTGCGCGACGGGCCAGGTGGGTGCTGCGCATGACCAGCTTTTCGAGGCTGTCGGCGACGCCGTCGGCGCTCCAGGTCCGCCTGGGTTCCGCGTCGTCGCCGGGCACCTCGTCAGGGTCTTCCGCGTCGCGCAAGGCCCACAGCGAGGCGCCGAGACGCCCAGCGTCGGTCAGCGAGCGCAGTCCCCACCTGTTCTGGAACTGCTCCCAGCCTGTCCGCGCGATGTCCGCGCGCGGCCCCCAGCCGGCCGACATGCCCAGCAGCCCCGCGATCACCTCGCCAGGTGGCACGATGTCCGCGGCGGATAGGGCAAGCAGCTCCCCCAAGGCGAGCACGTCGCCCGGGGCGGGGAACGGTCCTAAGGGGTGCTCGACATCCGGACGCTCCGACACCCCGCTAAGGTCGCGGCGCGCGAAGCACACCTCGGTCAGCCGCTCGCGGCGCAGCGCTTTGTTGTAGATGGGCTCTAACCGTTTGACCTCGTCGGTCTCCAGCAGGGCGGCCTCCAGGGGAGACCCCGTCAGGGAAACATCCAGATCGGCCGCACGGCACAGGAGCTCCAGCTCGCGATCCGACTTCTGCTTGGGGCTGCGAAACCAGCTGTTGACCCGCTTCTTGAGCGACGTCGCCTTGCCGACGTACAGCACCTCTCCCGAGCGCCCGAGCATCCGATACACACCCGGCTCATCCGGGAGGGCCAGACGCTTGGCCCGTGGGAGTGGAAAGACACGCTTGGAGCGACGCGAGCGGGTCCGCGACAGGAAACCGCGCAGCTGCTCGAAGTCGTGGACGTCCTGCTGCTCCAACAGCGCGACGAGGCCCCGCCAGATGGCCAGGGTGCCAGCGACGTGGGGACCCGAACGGCGCTTTAGCCCCAGAGGCTCGCCGAAATACCCGGCGACGGCGCGCATGGTGCGCTTGGGCAGGTCCGGCAGCAAGCGCCCCACAAGAGCGTGCGTGCAGAGCCACTCGCGCTCTGAGCTGACCCCATGGTGGGTGAGAAAGGCCTTCTCGAAGCGGGCGAAGTGAGCGACGGCCGGAGCTTGCGCCGGCCAGGCCTGGCGCAGCACAGAAATGGCATCCTGTGGCGACACCCCGCTCTCCACCTGCGCCTGGCTCAGACCGGTCAGCTGGCTGACCCGACGCCCCAGGCTGACGCCTTTCGGCAACGCCACCAGGCGCTCAGACGTCGCTACCGACGTGTCCTCGGCACGAGCCAGCGCCCAGGCAACCTCGATGAGATCCCCATGCTTCGGGGATGAACCTGTCGCCTGGCAGTCGACCAGAAGCACCGGCAGCGAACGCAAAGGGGTGGCGGGTCCCGGCGTCGTCGTAGACGCCGGTCGTGGCGCGGCCTCGAACATGGCCCCAGCCTACATGAACATGCGTTCAGATGTCAGCCACCGAAGTTGCTCAGGGCGACGGAGCTGGAGCTGGGCACTTGAACTGGAGGACGGTCAGGTGGCCGGGCGCGATGGTCGGGGTGACGAACCGTGGGCCCTCCGGGTCATCGCTGAAGCCCGGATTGTGGATGAGGCAATCACGCTCCGGGTGGTCGATGCCAATGCGGCACGCGTCGGCGTCGATGTTGAAGATGATTGCCGTTCCCCACGGATTGTGGGTGCCCGGCGGCTCCGTGACCATCGTGAAGTCGGGCTTGACGTAGTAGATGCCGTCGTTGGGGCATTCGGCCGCGAACGTCGCCCCCGCGACATAGGGGGTATCGGCCGTACCGTCTTCGCGAACCAGGATGGAGATGTGGGCGCGGTCCTTTCTGAGGGGCAGCTGAGCCAACGACGACGCAAACCCGAGCATGGTTCCGTCCAGCGAGGCCACCGCCAGGTTGAGCTTCGCTTTGTCTTCTGTGAACCCAATGGGCACGAAGACCGGGACGAAGGCCTCCTCTTCGACGAAGGCATCGGCGCTGGGATCCGGGTCTCTCAGAATGAACAGCTGGTTCGTGCGAGGCACGTTGAAGGTGGCCGCCAGCATGTCCTGGGTCGTCACCTGGCAGGGGATGTCCGGAAAATCGAGGGAGCAGATCTCCAGGCCGGCCACCGGCTCCTGCGTGATGAGGTTCAGCCCGGCGAGGTTGAGCTCGCTATAGGCCCCGGTCCAGGGCTCGACCTCCGGATTGGAATCGACGTCGCCCGCGACGTCGGAAGACGACGGCGAGACGTCTCCAACATCCCCCGCTCCGCTCATGTCGCTGACGCCCTCGGGCGTCTCGGTCTCCGTGGCGGCAGCATCCGACGGCAACGAGCCCGGTGTGGGATCATTGCATCCTGCAGGCGCTGTCAGCATGAGCGACAAGGCAAACACCGCAACGGCTCGACAAAGAGGGAGCATCGCGGTTCATCGTAGCCCCGGCACCCACCGCGCGCCAGCGCTCTACTCCCCTCGCGGTTACGCAACGCCCCCATCATGCCCTACCCTGAGGCATGGCTCAGCCACCGCCACCATCACCCCCGTCGCCTCGGCGACTGACCGGGGCTCGCGTCCTGCGCGGCGTGGCTGTGGCCTTGCTCATGGTCTTCCCGACCGCGCTGATGCTGTATGGCATGTGGATCGGCTCGACGCTGGCCGTCTACCATGGCGGCCCGGTCTGGGTGGCCGTGACGGGCTCCGTCGCATGTTTCTTCCTCATCCCCCTGGCGTGGGAGCTGTTGGCCGACCAGGACCAGGTGGGTGGCCGGATCAGTGCGGCGCTAGCCGTGCTGATCGGCCGGAGCCCGAAGGGCGATACATCTCAACGATTCCAGACGCTTTGGCCAAGGGGGCGGCGAATGCCGACCTCTTGGCCATGTTGCGTCTGATCCGCGACGCGATTCTGCGGTCTTCGGTGCTCACCGTGGTGCTGACCACCCTGCTGCTCGCCACCCATGCAGAGAGCACCTTCAAGGCGCTGGCCACGCGGGGCGACTGGTTTCTGGGCCAGTCCGAGTCACCCACGGCGCGATCGGTGCGCTCGTTTCTCTTCGACGCCGCTGACGGCCTCGAGTGGCTGTACAACCTGGTCCGCGAGAAGGCGTTCGCCGATGAAGACCTGCTGGACCCCGACATCCTACCCGATGGCGACATCGCGCCGGAGGTCGCCGGCGACCCCAGCGTCCTTGTGGCGCCAGCGCCGAATGGCGTGAAGCCCCAAGAGAAGCGGAAGCGCTCCAGGACCCGTTATGCCGAGCTTCCCATCGCCGGTTGGGATCGCACCTGGCCGCTTCCCAACAAGGTCCACCCCAAGCTCGCGTCCATGCCATCGAGTGCGAAAGGTTCGGTGGACGCGGTCGCCGCCTGGGTGACATCGACCGAGACGGACCCATATCTCAGGGTGAAACTCATCCACGACTTCGTCGCCACGCACGTCGCCTACGACGTCGCGTCGCTGAGAGACGGTTCCTTTGCCAAACCCAGCACCCAGAGCCCCAAGACTGTGCTCGAGCGGGGAATGGGTGTGTGCGCCGGGTACGCACGCCTGATGGCGGCCATCGGCAAGGTCACTGGCGACCACCTTCGATACGTCCACGGCGACACCCGAACCGAAGACATGTACGCCACCCATTACTCCGGCGACCTCCCTCCCCGGCAGGACGTGGGTCACGCCTGGGTGATGGCCCGGATCAGACGCAACATGACCAAGAGGTCGGCATTCGCCGCCCCCTTGGTCAAAGCGTCTGGAATCGTTGAGATGTATCGCCCTTCGGGCTCCGGCCGATCAGCACGGCTAGCGCCGCACTGATCAACGGCCACCACTATCTGCTTGACCCGACCTGGGACGCGGGCAGCACCAGCACCACCTTCAAGTTCGACTACAAGACGACCTACCTGTTCATCCCACCGCAGCTGATGCTGTTGAGCCACCTTCCCTCCCGAGACAGCTGGCAGCTCCTGGCAAAGCCCATCACCCGAGGTCAGTGGCTGCGGCAGCCCCTGGTCCATGCCGACATGGCCCGTTATGGCGTCGGTGTGGTGACGCCCGAGCGGCCCTCGTATCGCTCGACGGGCGCCGCCTCGACGTACTGCTCGACAACCCCAACCGCTGGTACGTCCGCGCCACCATTCAACAGGTCAAGGACGGCGTCGCCGTGGGACGGGCCAGGGACTGCGGCAAGGGCACCCGCAGGAGTTCGCCAAAGCTCCGCTGCCGCGTACGCGACGGCCGAAACCTGGTCAGCCTCTGGGTCGGCAAGCGCAGCCGGCACACCAAGACCGGCTCGGTGATCATCGACCGCGACTGATTCCTTCATGGTTCGGTGGACCTCCGCTCAGGCGTTGCGTAGCGTGGTCGGGTGTTTTGTCGCACGTTGACACGCCTCTCGGTCCTGGGTGCCGTGCTCCTATCAGCGCTCACGGTGACGGCCGCAGCCCCCTCGATAGACGCTCGCAGCGAGCTGCAGCGCGCAGCGGAGGCGCTCAAGGCCAAAAGCTATGACGAGGCCATCTCGCGCCTACGACGCGTGGCGGAGGCTGACGCCGAGGATCGCTTTCGGTGGCGCGCCGAGGCGGGGTTGGGCCTGGCATATGGCGAGCAGGGTAACCGCATCGCCTCGGAGTTCTGGTGGCGACAGTTCCTCGCCAGCACCGGCGCGTCCGCCTCGAACCCGGCCTGGAAGGCGCAGCGGGAGCTGGCCCTGCAGCGGATAGCGGCTCATCGGACGACGCTGCTGAAGACCCATGGGGTGGTGCTGCTGGCACCCACGCCCTCAAACGCCAACGTCACCCTGGTCCCAACACCGGCCGTCCCGCTGCCCGGCCGCGTTCGCAGGCTCTATCTGCTGGCCGGCCCACACAAGGTCACGGTGTCGGCGCCGGGCTTCATCGCCAGGACGGTCAGCGTGAGGGTGAACGCCGGGGTGGAGAACCCGCCTCTGGCGGTGACGCTGACGCCGGTCCCCACCAAGAAGCCCCCCATCGAGAAGCCTCCAGTCCTTCCCCCCGCCAAGCCCGATGCACCCACCAGCGACCCCACGATGCTGGTGGCCGGTGGTGTGCTCGTAGGGGTCGGCGCGCTCGGTCTCGTTGCCGGCGCGCTGCTCAACAGCCTCGCCCTGGACGACCAATCCGAGCTGCAGGCGATCTCCGCCAAGGGCACGGTCGCACCCGAAGAGCGCAACCGGTTCTTCGCGATCGACGACCGGATGCACGCCCGGGCCGGAGCGGCATACGCCATCTACGCGGTGAGCGGCATCGCCGTGGTCACGGGCGTCTCTCTACTGATCCTGGACGCCACCGATGATGCCGATGACAGCAGCGCTCAGGTCCAGGTTGGCATCTCGCGCTTCGGGGCCATGGTCACCCTGACGTCAGGCCTGTAGCTATTTGGGTTTGAGGATACCGTCGATGAGCTTGTGGCGGTCATCGTCGGACGGCTTCTTGGCCGCAGGCTTGCGACCGCTACGTGCCGCCTTACCGGCCCGTTTGCTGGTGCGTCTGGGGCCCGCCTTCCTGGCGGCGGCCTTGACCGGCTGAGGCTGCGCGACGTCGGGACCGACGTCGCGCGTGGTCGACGCGACGCTGGTCTCCCGCGCGACATCCGTAGGTGCCGCAGGCGGCTCGGCCTCGTTCGGAGGCGGCTCGGCGACGGCCGCAGCGGGCGCGACGGCGTCAGGCTCGGGGGAGAGGACGGGCGAGGGACCTGCCGCCCGCTTGTGCGGTACTGGCTTGTCAGCCACCGGTAGAGGCTTGGCGACACCTGGCGCGGGTTCGCCCCGCCCCCACCAGCCTGCGCCAAAACCCAGTCCCAGCATGAGCACGGCTGCCAGGGCGGCCCGCCAACCCAACGTTGCGGCGGGTACCGGGGGAGTGTCCTCCACGTCCAGGGGTCCGCCCCTGAGGCCCGCCGAGTCCCTGGTGTCCAGGGTCGGCGCCGCCAGGCCTGTGTCGTAGGACCAGTTGGCGTTGCCGGAAACGTCCAACGCCCGCAGCAGCTCCGTCCTGAACGCGGCCGCGTCATCGGGGCGCATGTCCGGGCTCTTGGCCAGGCAGCGCCAGAGCAAGGCGACGACGGGCTCGGGCAGGCTGATATCGGGGACCACCTCGTCGAGGGGCAACGGATCGTCGTCGAGGTGGGAGCGAAGAACTTCGTAGCTGCTGTTGGTAGAGGGTTCGTGCGGTCGTCGACAAGTGAGGGTCTCGTACATCACCACGCCCAGCGCGTAGACGTCCGCGCGGGCGTCCACCTGCTCCCCCAGAATGCGTTCGGGGGCCAGGTATCCGGCCGTACCGGGGAGTTCTCCGGTGTCGGTGATCCCCCTCTCCTTGGGCTCCAGGCTCGCGGCAACGCCGAAATCCAACAGCTTGACGAACTGGTCGTAGTCCGCGCTGCGTCCCAGGAAGATGTTGGCGGGCTTGATGTCTCGATGGAGCAGCCCACGGGTGTGCGCCTCTGACAGCCCTCGCGCGATCTGGTCCCAGATCGGCGCCGCCTCCTCGAGCGACATCCGTCCCCGGGACTTGAGCCGCTGTCTGAGCGTCTGCCCTTCGAGCAGCTCCATCGCCAGATACAGCGCGCCGTCCTCGTCCTGGCCGAAGTCGTACAGCGCGACCACGTGAGGCGATCGCAGGGCGCTGATCGCCCGCGCCTCCTGGCGGAAGCGCTCGACCGACCGAGAATCTGATGCGCGATCACCCTTGAGGAACTTCAGCGCCACGGGGCGGGCCATCGGTGCCTGTTCGGCTGCGTAGACCACGCCCATGCCGCCGCCCCCCAGCTCACGCAGGACCCGGTAGCGGCCCGCGATGAGCCGACCGACATACGGATCATCGGTCTCCCAATCGGACAGAGGGCTGGCGTCAAAGGGGCAGAAAGCCTCGTCGCCGTCGAACACGCGCTGGCAGGTGCCGCAGCGTTTCATGGGCCGAGATGTGGGGGACGCGTCGCTCACCGATGCCCATCATAGGCTGGTCCTGGGATGACAGCGACCATTCGGCCCCGGTAACGTAGCGGGCGTGGAAACCACGACCGACAGCGACCCACGCGGCAACAATGGAACCGCCGAGCCGGAAGACGGCCCGGTGGTGACTATCGTCGACGCCCCCAACCCACGAATCATCGGAGTCCGACGGCGGATCTCAGCGGGCAAGCCCATCAAGCTGGGCCGTGCGGCGACGTCGTCCTTCCCGGGCGCCTTCGAGGGCTCTTCGGTCTCGCGTCAGCATGCGCGCATCGGCTACGCGCCATCGCGACGGGTGGTGGTCGAGGACCTGGGTAGCCGCAACGGGACGCGGGTCAACGCGGTGCGCATCGAAGGCCCAACGCCGCTGGACGACGGGGATGTCGTGGGTGTCGGCGACGTGATGCTGCTGTTCCATCGCGGCCCGCGCATGGTGCGGGTGCCCCGCCACCCCAGGCTGATCGGCATCAGCGCTGCCCTGGCCGACACGCTGGAGTTGGTCGAGCTGGTCGCGGAGCGCACCACCCCGGTGGCGCTTGTGGGTCAGACCGGCACCGGCAAGGAGCTGGTCGCCGCAGAGATTCACCGGTTGAGCGGTCGGCGCGGCGAGCTGGTGTCGGTCAACTGCGCAGGGATGGCCGACACGCTGCTGTCGAGCGAGCTGTTCGGCCACGTACGGGGCGCCTTCACGGGCGCGGATCGGGATCGGAAGGGCCTCATCGAGACGGCACGCGGCGGGACACTGTTCCTGGATGAGCTCACCGACGCCTCGCCGAGCTTTCAGGCCTCACTGCTACGCCTGTTCGAGACGGGCGAATATCGACCGGTAGGCTCCGACCGCGCCCAGACGGCGGACGTACGCTTCCTGGCGGCGGTCCAACCGCGGGTGCTGGATGCGGTAGAGGAGGGCTCTTTCCGACTCGACCTTTGGACCCGCATGGCCCGCTGGGTCATCACCCTGCCCCCGCTAGGGGAGCGTCCCGAGGACATCCCGATGCTGGCGCGCCATTTCGCGGCGAAGTACTCGGATGGGGACGTGCAGTTCTCCCGCGAGCTGATGGTGACGCTGATGCAGCAACGCTGGCGCGGCAACATCCGGGAGCTGCAGGGCGCCATCGAGCGGCTCGTGGTCCTCAGCCGCGGGGCGGGCGAGCTGGACATGACCGGCTGGAAGAAGCTGGGCCTGGGCGACCCCATCGCCTCGCCGCCGCCCACCAAGGTCACGACCCATGAGGGGGCATCGCGCAAACGTAAGGCGCCCGCCCAGCGACCGGACAAGGCGTCGCTGGAGCAGGTGCTGAACGAAAACGGCGGCAACATGCGTCAGACCGCCGAGGCCCTGGGGGTCACGCGGAAGACGCTGTACCGCTGGTGCGAAGCGCTGGAGCTGGACCCCAGCAGCTTCCGGTAGAACCGATTCCCTTCCCGATCAGACGCAACATGACCAAGAGGTCGGCATTCGCCGCCCCCTTGGTCAAAGCGCCTGGAATCGTTCAGAGGTATCGCCCTTCGGGCTCCGGCCGATCAGCACGGCTAGCGCCGCGCTGATCGGAAGGGATTACACGCCCCACCTGCCGCCGTTGCGGGCCCAGCCTCGATGGCCTAATCATGGGGCATGGGAGATCGGCGGTGCAGGTTCAGTGCGGGCCTCTTTGTCTTGTTGCTAGGTGTGTTCGCGGCGGGAGAGGTTCACGCCAAGTGCAAGCCGCCGCAGGTGCTTTGCGGCGGTAAATGCCGCTACAAGGACCAGTGCCCCAAGGTCCCCAAGGTCGACCCCGCGATCGCGGCCTGCAAGAAGTCCAAGGCGTGCAAGGAGCGGGGCATCTGCAAGCTGGACAGTAAGAAGCAGTGTCGGCTGGTCACGCCACGCAGCTGCAAGCGCTCGAGCGAGTGCAAGGTGGGTGGCAAGTGTGAGCCCAACCCGACTCGAACGGGATGCGGACAGTCCTGCCCCGTTGGCAAGAGCCGCACCGTGGACACCAACGGACAATGCTGCTGGCAGGGCCAGGTATGGGCCAATGGACGCTGTGTCGGCGTGCCGACGTCGTGTCCGGCCGACCTTACGCTCAATCCCCAGAGCCAGAGCTGCGAAGACCCTCAGTGCGAAGTGACGGGCAAACAGACCGCCAATGATGGCATCCGCTGTTGCTGGCCCGGACAGAGCTGGTCGCGCGCGAAGAGGGCATGCGTTGGGACCCCACGCTGCCCCGAATTTCATCGCGTGACCAAGAAGGGCGAGTGCCGCCTCGATAGGGCCTGGAAGGCCCGCTATGACAGCGTCGCCGGTGTCTGCCGGGACAATGGCGGCACGGTTGTCAAAGAGGTGCCGATCTGCTGCTGGCAGGGTCAAGCGTGGTCCAAGATCCAGAAGAAGTGTGTGGGCGTTCCCAACCGCTGCCCGCCGGATTGGGTGGTCAAAGACGGCACCTGTGCGCCAAAGGCTGACGGGGTGTTGCAGGTGCTCTCTTCGCCAGCGGGGCAGCCGGTGCTGCTCGACGGTGTCGCGAAGGGCAAGACGCCGCTGAAGCTTACACTCAGACCGGGCACCTACACGGTGACGGTCGGCGAGGGGCGCATGTGGACCGAGCAGGTAGTCGAGGTGAAACCGGACGAGACCAGCCTCGCGGAGTTCCAGTGGGGTCGGCTGGAGGTGACCAGCTCGGTGCCGGGGCTGGCGGTGTTGGTGGACGGTGAGGACGTCGGGAAGACCCCGCTGAGCGTGGCCATGACGAGTCGAAGCCTCACGGTCTCGGTCGGCTTCGGACTCATGCAGCAATCCCGCCGGGTAGAGGTGCAGTCTGGCAAGACGGCGAAGGTCGATTTCCGCTACGGGAAGCTGGCTATCCGGTCCAAGCCGAGTGGACTCCAGGTCAGGATCGCCGGGCAGTACAAGGGAAGTACACCCCTGACCGTGGACGCCGCGCCCGGCCGCTACTACGTGTTGGTCGGCCAGAAGCTCCAGAAGGAGCAGCGCAACCTCGTCGTCGAGCCCGGCCAGACCACCCGCGCCGACTTCGCCCCGGTCGATAAGTCGAAGGCCAACGTCACCATCGTCACCGAGCCGCCGGGGGCCGATATCCGCATCAAAGGGCGACTGGTCGGCAAGTCGCCGCTCCTGCTCCGAAATCAGCGCGTCGGCTCCTTCGTCCGCTACGAGGCGAGCCTCGATGACGACCGTTATGCAGGCAAAGACAGCTTCAAGGTCAGCCGTTCAAAGCCGAAACACACGAAGAAGCTGAAGTATGAGCGACACCTCTACGGGTTCGGGATAGGCATTCGTGGTGCTCCTCTCAACTCCTTTGACGAAGATGGGGCCGGTTTTGGGGTAGTCGCCAACTTCTCCGTCAACCAGGCGGGCCCGTTTTACGCCTACTTCGAGGCCGGCTGGATGAGCCAGCGTCTCCTGGACGAGGACGACGTCGACACGTTCCACACGTCGGGCGAGGTCTCCTACGCCTATCGTCGCTATGACCCGACATGCAGTCTGCAAGAGCGCGACTCGTATTCTCGAACGAGGACGGGCCTGTCCTGCGGCGATGCCCACATGGCCTATATCGCGGTGGTTCAGATGGTCGAAGATGGGCTGACGCTGGCTCGCAACCTCGACGGAGTACCACCGGTATTCCTTGGCGGAGGCATAGGCCTGGGCGTGTATGCCGAGCTCCCCTACTTCGTTGGGGGACTGCTCCGGCTCAAGGCCATCCTTGTGGGCCTGATGAGCCTCACCGTCGATATCCGCGTCAGCAACGGCATGAACGGAGAGCCCATGCCGTCGGTTGTGGTTGGTTTTGGATTCCGGTTCGACGTGGCGAAATGAAGAAGCTCCTCCTACCCATGGTCATGCTGACGGCATGCTTTGACCCGATCGCTCCTGATGTACCTGCCGGAGAGACCCTCTGTCTGACCGACAAGTCCTGTGCAGACATGGGCGACCCGATGCTGGGCGAGTACGGGGCCTGCGAGAACAACATCTGCGTCATCCGCCAAGGCACGCCCCCGGAGCCGCCCGAAGGCAAAGAACCAACCAGGTTCGCGCTGGGCGTTGGTCAGCGACACGCCTGTGCCATCGTGGACGGTGGAAAGGTCCTGTGCTGGGGCGATGGCACCGAAGGCGCCTTGGGTCAGGGCAATCGGGAGTGGGGTGGCCCCTTTGAGGTGGTAGGCATCACCAACGCGGTGCAAATCAGCGCCGGCCGAGACCACACCTGCGCACGGCTGGACAATGGCGATATCTCCTGCTGGGGAGACAACGCCTCAGGGGAACTCGGGCCCGGTGTGGAAGAGGCAGAAGTGGATCTGCCCATCACACGAACGTTGATGGGCAAGTCAGGACCGGTGAAAGCCGTGTTCGTCTCGGCAGGCATCGATATCACCTGCGCGCTCACCGAAGAGAACGAGATCCAGTGCTGGGGAAGGTGGGCGGAGGAGGGTGAAATCGCCAGGTTCTGGGGGGCCGAGGATGACCCGCAACTCGCATCGTTGGAAGTCGGCGACGACTTCATGTGCGTTCGGGAGCAGTGGGGCTCGGTGCTTTGCCGTGGCAAGAACAGCGTGGGGCAGCTCGGAAGTGGGGAGACGAGCGACGACTTCCAGACCGCGTTCACCTCGGTGAGCGGTCTACCGAACGTCATCGACTTGGTCGTCGCATGGAACCACGCCTGCGCCATGACCGAGGGAGGAGATGTCTATTGCTGGGGCTCAAACAGCTCCGGGCAGGTCACGGGCTCGACGGTAGCCGGAACCTCGGTGGCCGAAGCCACCAAGGCTCGTGAAGACGCCGAAGGTATCGGCGCTGGTGACAATCGTTCGTGCCGCGTCAAGAACGGCGGCGTGCCGGAGTGCTGGGGTGGAAGGTTCGGCTTTTTCAACGCTGTCGACACCACACCACTGGGCTCTAGCGCTCTCAGCATCGACGGCGGCGGCCACTCAGCGTGCGCCACGACAGCCACAGGAGTCAGGTGCTGGGGACGGAACTTCTATGGTCAATTGGACGGGACGGTTGGGCAGCAACCGCCGTCAGCTGCCACCGCACTGTCGAGCCCGCTTACAGACCTCCAGGTGGCCTACGATGTCACCGTGGCGTTGCCTGCCAATGGAACGGTGGAGGTCATCGGCGAGGGGCGACTCACATCACCTGAATTGACCCAGGTGGAAACAGCAACGCCGGTGGTGTTCAACTACACGTCGCCCATTAGCGGCTTGACGCTGTGGTTCGATCACGCATGCGCTCTCTTTGGTCCAAGTTCCGAGGCCCGATGCTGGGGCCTGAACGGAACAGGCGAACTTGGAACCGGCTCGGAAGCCAACCAACCGACGCCCACAGCACTCGATACGACCTCCTCCATTTACAACCTCGCAACCTATTCGACCAACACGTGTGGCCTCGGAGATGGCGGCGCGAGCGTCTTCTGCTGGGGCTATAACTTCAATGGGTACTTCGTGCCGGACTGGGAGTCGACCACCTTCTCCCCTGGGAGGATAGAGGGACTTCCTGCGGGCAACCCGTCCGACGTGGCAGTAGCAGTGGGCAAAGCGTGCGCCATCGTGGATGGAGAGGTCTGGTGCTGGGGCGCGAATGTGGCTCCGCCGGAGGAGGTCGCGCTGGTGAACGACGCCGCCGCTGAAGAGATTGGCATGGGCGATGGCTTTGCCTGCGCCCGCACCACGGGCGGTGAGGTGCACTGCTGGGGCGACGGTGACAATGGAGTTCTAGGTGAAGGCACCGAAAGTGGCGGCGAGTTGGGCGCCCAACAAGTACTCAAGGCCGACACGGCGACCCCGCTGACGGGAGTGACCCATATCGCGGTCAGTTCCAGCAGAAGCTGTGCGCTTAGCGAGGGGCAGGTGTTCTGCTGGGGTAAGTCCGAGGGCTTCAACCCTGCTGGCATGCAGTCGACCAGGAACGTGCGGTACGCGACGCCGGTCGACCTGCCGGGTGATGCGGGCCACGTCAGCGTGACTTCAACCCACGCGTGCGCTCTGGTCGACGCCGTGCCGTACTGCTGGGGCGACAACCACTTTGGCCAGCTGGGGCTTGGCTACGCGACCGACCGGGGACCGGTCCTGGTGCCCGGCACGGCGCCCTGACTGTTCCTACTTCTTCGCCGGCGCCGGCTTGGCAGGCGCAGGCTTTGTAGGCGCTGCCTTGGCCGGAGGGGCCTTCGGAGCAACGCCCGCCGGCGGAGCGCCGGCCCCGGGCGGCATGGGCATGCCCGGAGGGGCCATCTTCATCATGCACTGCTGCATCTTACCCGCGAGGCCCTTGAGCTTCTCGAGGACCTTGGCCGACGCCGGGTCCTTGTCGTCGGGACGCCCCATCATGGCGGTACGCTGCATGAAGCCGTTCATCTTGGGGCGGAATCCGTTGATGCACGCCATGTCCTTGCAGCCACAGAGCTCGCCCACGAGGCCCTCGAAGTCCTTGGCCGCTTTCTGCAGGTCGGCCACCTTGGCGGTCTTCATCGCCCCCGCTGGCGGCATGCCCGGCGGCATGCCCGGCGGCATGCCCTTGCCCGCTGCGCCCGGCGGCATCTGCGGCTGAAGCCCGTTGGGCGCGATCTTCTTGATGCAGTCCTGCATCTTCTTGCCCGCCACCTGGAGCCGCTCACGCAGCTTGGGGGTGGACGGGTCGTTGGGGTCGGGACGGCCGATGTTGCGGGTCTTCTGCATGAACGCCGCAATCGCCCCCTGATTGTTCTTCAGACAGGCCTCGTCCTTACACGCGCACATGGCCGCGGAGAGGCCCTCGAACTCCTTCATCGCCATCTCCATGTCCTTGGCGGAGGCGACCTTGGGAGCGGGCATGCCCGGAGGCATTCCTGGGGGCATCGGACGCGCCCCAGGCCGGGCGCCCGGGGCAGCGGGGGCACCGGGGGCGGCCGGAGTCGGCTGAGCCGCTGCCTTGGGAGCCGCAGTCGGAGTGGTCGTCGTGGGATTGGCGGTCGACGGAGTGGCCGAAACGGCCTTGGGCTTGGCGGGGGTCGACGGAGCCGTCGCCTTACCATCGCTCTTGCCGCCGCACGCGCTCGGAAGGGCGGCCAGCATCGTCATCGCGGCCAGCGCCACGCCCAGGTTCCACTTGTTCATCAGTATCTCCGGCTCTGTGAGCTGCGCACTATGAACCATCGCGTCTCGAGAGTCCCGAGATAGTCGCGGCCAGGCGCGACGACGCGGGCTACAGATCTCCGGCGTGTGCCACCACCGGGCTCACCGGCCGCAGCTCATACCCCTCGTTGTTGTTGGCCGCCCACCGGGTGCTCCACTCGTTGGAGAACAGAATGACCGGGTGCCCGTCCCGGTCCTTGGCCAACATGCTGCCCTGCCCCCGTTTGAAGGTCCTGGGGTTGAAGGGCGCACTGCCCTTCTTGGGGATGATCCAGCGGCAAACCGTATACGGCTCCGGCGACATGATCCCGGTCACGTTGTACTCGCTCTTGAGCCGGTGCAGCAGCACGTCGAACTGCAGCGTGCCCACGGCCCCGATGATGTCGTGCACGCCGGTGACGTAGTCGCCGAACACCTGAATGGCGCCTTCCTCTGCCAGCTGCTCGAGCCCTTTGGCCAGCTGCTTGCGCTTGAGCGGCTCGCCCACCCGAATCCGGCGGAACGCCTCCGGCGAGAAGTGGGGGATGCCCTTGTAGGCCAGCCCCTTCTTGCTCGAAATCGTGTCACCAATGCGGAACAGCCCCGGGTCGTAGAGCCCGATGATGTCGCCTGCGAAGGCTTCCTCGATGATGGACCGCTCGCGCGCCATGAACGACGACGGGTTGGCCAGCCGTATCTTCTTGGTGTTGCGGGGATGCCATACCTCCATCCCCTTGCTGAACCGGCCCGAGCAGATGCGCAGGAACGCGATCCTGTCCCGGTGCGATTTGTCCATGTTCGCCTGAATCTTGAACACGAAGCCGCTGAACGTGTTGCTGTCCGCCGCCTGGTCCTCGCCTACGACCGTCTGATAGTCCCGGGGCGGCGGCGCCATGGTCAGAAACCGCTTCAAGAACAGCTCCACCCCGAAGTTGGTCAGGGCCGATCCGAAGAACATGGGCGACAGGTCGCCGGCCATGACCCGCGCTTCGTCGTAGGGGTCGCCGGCAATGTCGAGCAGCTCCAGCTCCTCCTCGAAGCGCTCGCGGCCGCTGTCGCTCAACAGGCTCTGCACGATCGGGTCGTCGTACCGTCCCCCCGTCGCCTGAATCGCCGTCGCGCCGTGCTTCTCGGCCTCGAACAGGTGCACGGTCTCGTCCGTCCGGTCGTAGACCCCCTGGAACGTCGCGCCATCGAACAGCGGCCACGCCATCGGCGTCGCCCGCATGCCCAGGTGGCTCTCGATCTCGTCCATCAGGTCGAGCGGATCCCGACCCACCCGGTCCATCTTGTTGACGAACGTGAACACCGGGATTTTGCGCAGCTGGCACACCCGGAAGAGCTTCTCGGTCTGAGGCTCCACGCCCTTCGCCGCATCGATGAGCATGACGGCGCAGTCGGCCGCCGAGAGCGTCCGATACGTGTCCTCGGAGAAGTCCTGGTGGCCAGGTGTGTCCAGGATGTTCACGGCGGAGTTGTCGTAGGTGAACTGCATCACCGACGACGTCACTGAGATGCCGCGCTGCTTCTCCAACTCCATCCAGTCGCTGGTGGCGTGCCGCGCCGCCCGACGCGCCTTCACCGCGCCAGCTTCGTGGATGGCCCCACCGTAGAGCAGGAGCTTCTCGGTCAGGGTCGTCTTGCCCGCATCGGGGTGCGAGATGATGGCGAACGTACGCCGCCGCGAAACCTCAGCGGCGACCCGCCGGGCTTCCGGTGAATCGGTCATGGTTGCACCCGTCGTGCCTGGGTAGGTCAGTCGTGTCGGTAGGCGGCCGGATCCAGGCCGTAGCGCTCGAGCCACCGGTACACCTGTACCCGGTTGGCCCCAAGCTTCATCGCCACACGGGCCACGTTGCCGTGGTCGGCCACCATGGCGTCTTCCAGCTCCACCTGCGCAGGTACTGCCGCACCCTGCTGGGCCAGCTGCTCTTCCACCGTGGTCAACAGCTCCGTGGCGAGGTCGGCGACGTCCAGATAGGTGCGCCCGGTCCCTTTGTCGGCGACCGCGTGCGCCACGTCACGCAGGGCCCGCTCATTGGTGGGCCAGCGATGCAGCAGCAGCGCTTCGACGACCTCGGCGTGCAGCATCGGGTCCCATCCCGACTCCAGCTCCGCCAGAGCCGCCAGAAACAGCGCCCGCACGTCGGTCAGCCGCGCACGCAGCGGCGGCACCTTCACCGGATAGGCCGAAACGGCAGCATAAAGGTCGCGCCGGAACGCGTCCCGATCCACCTCCGCCTTCAGATCGACGGTCGTGCCCGCAATCAGCCGCAGCTGACGACTCTCGTGCATCAGCTTGGCGAGCATCGCCTGCGCTTCGGTCGACATCTCCGAGATGTCGTCGATGAACAACGTGCCGCCCGCCGCCTCGCGGACCTTGCTGTCCACCGATCCGACGCTGAGCTGCGCGCCTCGCCCGCTGACGAGCAACCCGTGTCGCCCGCTCCGGGCGTGGACATATGCTGCCAGGGAGCTCTTGGCCGTCCCAGGTTCACCGATCAGGAGGATGCCGGTGTTGCTGCCGGCCGCGCTCTGCAGATGCTGCAGCACCTGCAGGTGAGCCGGATGCTGCCCAGGGGCCTCTTCGCTCGGCTCTACGCCCTTGAGCGTCGCTACACGCTCCACCACCAGCACCGTGTCGCCGGCCCGAATGACCGCGGGAAGGGGCGGCTCAGTGCGACCCTCAATGCGTCGCCCATTGACCCAGGTGCCGTTCTTGCTGCCCAGGTCTTCCACCCAGCCCGCCACGGCGTTGCCGCCGATCCTGGCGTGACGTCGCGACATGGACGAGTCCGACAGGCCCATGTCGCCGTCGCGGCCGAGGGTGACGTCGCGCCCATCGAGCACCTCGATGCGCATCACCTGGTCGTCGTCGGGCGAATGGACGACGGTCAGACGGACTGGAGCGGTAGCCTGAGCCTCAGGCGGTGTGTGTGTCATGGCGCGCCATACTTAGCAGTGTCGACCGAAGAGCGTCCAGCGCTGCGCGGCGGTACGGCGCCGTGATCGTGCGCCGGTCGGCACGCAGAGGCACTTGGCCGGCGAGCAGGGCCGTCAGCCGATCCACCAGGGCGGCGTCATCCGCGTAGCGATGAGCCTCCGGAAAGATCTCGGGATAGGCCAGTCGGTCCGGTACGAGCGGAAAGGCGCCGAAGTGGGTCGCTTCCAGCATCGAGACCCCGAAGAACTCGTGGCCTGCCGTGCTGACAGCGATGTCGGCACGGGACAGCAGCGCCTCATAGTCCGCCCGGGACTCCGCGTATCCCCAGTGCACAATGCGATCGGCCAGTCGTGACCGGGCCTCGTCGAAGCATGCTGGGGCACGCCGAAAGCGTTGGCCCGTGACCACGAGGCGGAATGCAACGCCTCGCTCGAGCAGCGCGTAGAGGGCGTCAAAGAAGGCCTCAGGCCGCTTATCGTGCTCCCAACGATGGTTCCACAGGATGATCGGAGGCCCATCGTCACGATGCGCCGCCGGGGGGGCATCCGCGAGCTCCAGCGGCAGATAGATAACATCGGACCGTGCCGCGATCCGCTCGACCCACCCGCTCGGGACCGGGGCGGGCATCTTGGAAAGGATGCGCTCGGCTTCGCTCAGAAACGAGTCACGGTTGTGGCGACTGTTGAAGCCACATCGTGTCGCGGCCAACGCGCTCGTCAGCTGCGTGAACCCGTAGTGGAGATCGCGCGCCTGCTCCTGCTGGGAGAGCCGGTCGCTGACGGGGAAGGCAAGCTGGTTTTCGTGGAAGAACAGCAAGCTGGGTACCCGCGAGAGCGAGGGCACGAGCCCCAACAGCTCGGCCAGAGGGACGTACGACGAGGCAAGGATCAGGTCCCACGGGCGCTCCAGCTCCGCGCGCTCGTCGATGGCCCACCGGACTGCGGCCGACCGCATTCGCCACTTCCAATGACGTGCGGGCATGGTCAGAGCGGTCCAGGACCACTCCGACAGGCCTCGCATCACCGTCTCCCCGAACTGCCGGTGCGAGCCGCCCCAGAAGGGCTCCAGCAGGAGCGCCCTCAGGCTCAGAAGTTCCCGAGCGCGTTGACGAACTCGTCGTCGAACACCTGCAGGATGGCGGAGCCGGGCTGCCGGAACGCCGGCGGCCGGTAGATGATCGGGATCTGAGCCAGACGGAACGGCCCAGGGATGTCCTGCCGATCATCCGGTGCCTGGGCGACGTAGATCATGATGTCGTTGAGCCCATAGCGGTCCGGCTGATCCTCGGGCGCCTGCGTCGGCATGAGCCGCACGTTCCGCACGGTGTAGGTCATGCAGTGCCGTTCGCGCAGCTGGATGACGACGTCCTCGGCCACCTCGTTGGGCGGCAGGTCGGCCGGGTCGGCCTCCACCGAGATGCGCAAGTAGCGACCCTCGTCACCCTGGATGTCGGCGTAGGACGAGCTGCCGATGATGTACTCGCCGGGCCCGTTGACCTGGACCAGTGGGCCGGGGGTGTTGTCCAGCGCATCCTTCCAGCGGAAGGCGTTGCTGCCGGGAATCCAGAGCAGCGAACCTACCCCGGGAGTGGTGCCGCCGGACAGACCCGCGACGCGAACCCCAGGAATGGTCGCCAGCTCGCTCGGCACCAGCTCGATGGTCTGGCCTTCGTCCTCAACCTCGTACCGGTACGAAAACGAAAGATGCTTGGCGCCGTCCGTCGAGCGCGGATCGGTGTGCTGCTGGATCTCCTCGCCGTTGTAGATGCCGTCACCGTCGCTGTCAGCGCTGGCGTCCCGATGGAGATAGTCGGTCGCGCTGACCAGCTCGAGGCGGTCCGGCATGCCATCGCCGTCGCTATCGACCAGCGACGCCTCGGTGCCCAGAAGCTCTTCTTCGCAATCGGAGAGTCCGTCCCTGTCGGTGTCGAAGCCAGGCGTAATCGTCTCGCACGCCTTGGGGGTATCGACCACGTTGGGATCAAAGCCCAACAGCGTCTCCACCATGTCGTTGATGTCGTCGCCATCCGAGTCGGGATTCGTGGGGTCCGTGCCACCCGCAAGCTCTTCGGCGTCGCTGAGGCCATCGGCGTCGCTGTCCAGGGCAGGCCCGTCCGGGGTGGCCTTGGCGTTGAGGTTGGCGACCACCAGGTGCTTGATGCGAAGCGGCGTCCGGGTATCGATGACGTCCAGCTCCTGCGCGGTGAACTGAGCGATCGAGGCGTACCGACGGTAGCGACCGGCACCCGCGAAGGCCGCCTGCTTCATCGTCTCACCCAGCAGGTCTTCCTGGCCCAACCAGGCCGCGCCCGTCGCCAAGTGGTAGGAGTGATAGCGGAGTCCCGCGCCGCCGTTGTCGATGACGTAGTCGGCCATGGACGAGACCAGGCGTGCGTCGAGCTCGCCCTGGCACGCCAGCGACGCCTGGTCGCCGGCAGAGATGCACTGCAGGTCGCCCGGCTCGCAGCAGTCCCGGTCGAACGCCAACGGGACATGGTGCCCCGCTTGAATGTGCAGGATGACGTACTGGGTCAGCACGCGAACGCCAGGGTCGTGGCTGGCCATGTCGCCTTCGATCAGGCTCAACGCGGTCTGGAGTCCGGCGGTATAGTCGCGACAAACGTCGAATGCTGTGCACGGCTGGGCGTTCAGCAGGCTCAGCGGAGCGGCCATCAGCTCGCCCACGTTGCGGGTGAAGTTGCCTTCGATGGGGGCCAGCTTTCGACTGAACCCGCCGTAGCCGACGATCGCCACCTCGACCTTGGGCTTGGAGACGATGCTCTGTACGAACGCGGAAATGGAGTTGGCCCGGTCACCGGCGGGATCGAACTCGGCGAACAACGGCCCCGCGGCCTGGTCGACCACCAGCACCACGCGGACCGGAAACTGCGCTTTGACCGGGTCTTCCGAGCACACGCGGCCCGAGAACGCGACGCGGTCGGCCTCGATGGGGGGCTGGAGCGTCGAGTAGAGGTCGGCGTCGCTGCACCCGGCCAGTACCGCGAGGGCCACGCACATGGCGACTGTCGGGCTTCGAAGCTGTCGAAGGTTGGGAGACATGGTCGTCACGGAGTTTACCCCAAAAGCACTACCCGAACTCAAGGCGCGCACGTGCCACCGTTGCCACCCAGCGTCGGATCGGCGTCGGGTCCCGCAGCCGCATCGGTCGCCCCGGCGTCGCTGGCGGTCGAGCCCCCGTCGGGCGGAGTCGGGACCGGCAGATTGTCGCAGGACATGGGGTCGGTGTCCCAGTAGGGGGTGATCACGCACTCACCATCGACGCAGGTCTGCCCGAGAGGACAATCCACGCCACCGCAGCTCTGGGTGAATCGAACGGGCACCTGGATGTCCGCTTGGGGCTGCGCCTTGATCCGCACCTCCTGCTTCATCACCTCGGCGCCATCCTTGAGCCCCTGGATGACCACCCACATGGGGGTATCCGGCGCGGTGAAGCTGAGCTGCACCGGCAGCTGACGAAGGTCGACGACGCTGCCATCGGCGGCGCAGACCACGAGCTCGAAGACGCCTGCGTAGGTTTCCGTCTGGCGATCCTCGCTCAGCGTCGAGACGCGGATCGCGTCGAGACCGCTCGGCACGGACCAGTCGCCACATAGCTGCAACTGGACCAGGGGATCACCGGGGCAGGCCGAAAGCGACGACAGGGCCGATACGACGAGCAGGGACGCGGCGAGCGCGCGAAGGGGGTGCCTCTGCATGGGTCGACTGTAGCCGTTCAGTGCCGGGTCTTCAAAACGACGATGAGATACGCCGCCAGCAACATCATGCCCAAAGCCCCCGCCAGAAGCGCTCCCAACATGAGGTCTACGCCCTGCCCCAGCAGCTGCTGACGCTCTTCGGGCGCGGCCGAGCTGACCGCGTGGTCGGCGATGAGCATCCCGGTTACATATGCCGCGACCGTGATCAGCGGGACCAGGACGGACAGCCACAGGCCCACCGTGACCGGTCGTCCCAGTGCCTTTCGATGGGTGCGGGCCCATGCGGCGAGTCCCACCCCCGAGGCGACGATGACGACCAGCACCAGCACGGAGCTTCCCATGGGTCCCGTGTAGCACAGGGATGAAGCGATGTTACCGGAAGGTCACCCGCGCACCATCGACAGTGTTGCGGAACCTGGTTAATGTCTCGGGTGACCCCCCAACCTGGGTCCAGGAGGAAACGCGTGGCAGAAGCAGCAGCTCAGTGCGCCGAGGGCTTTGTATTCGACAAGGCTGTCGGTGAATGCGTCGAGAAGGGCAACGCCCTTCTGCAACTCATGAGCGACGGCGGGTTCATGATGTGGGTCATCTTGACCCTGTGGATCGTCGGTCTGGTGATCTTCTTCGAACGAGGCTTCGACCTCTGGTTCCGGCAGGCGCTGGCGACCAATCGATTCCTGAAAACAGTCCTCGACGCCGTCAAATCCAGGCGCTTCAGCGCGGCATTGATGGCGTGCAACGTCAAAACGCATCACCCGCTGGTCGCCGTGGTGAAGGCCGGCGTCCTGCGCGCCGACCGCCGCGCGGTCGAGATCGAGCGGGCCATGGAAAAGGAGATGCTGGCGGCGCTGCCCAACCTCAGCAAGCGCATCAGCTTCATCGCCCTGCTGGCCAACCTGGCCACCCTTCTGGGGCTGCTCGGCACCATCATGGGTCTGATGGAAGCGTTCTCCGCGGTGGCCTCGGCCAGCGCCACCGAACGTCAGGTCGCCCTGGCGAACGGTATTTCCGTCGCCATGTACACCACCGCCTTCGGCATTCTCGTGGCTGTGGTGCTGCTGTTCACGCACCACCTGATCCAGCGGCGGTCCGAGGAGGTCCTGCTGGCCGTCGAGGGTGGCGCGAGCGCGACCCTGGTGGCGCTGACGGGTCCGGTCGAGGAGCCGAGCGCGGCGCCTGCGCCTGGGCCGGCGCCGGGCGGTGGCCAGCAAAAGGCGAGCTAAGCCCCGGTGTTCAAGAGCTACCGAAGGACGCAGGCTGAGGTTGAGGAGCTCAACCTCATCCCGATCATGAACCTGTTCATCGTCCTGATTCCCTTCCTGCTGGCCGCGGCGGCCTTCTATCAGGTGGGCATCATTCCGGTGTCGACGCCGCAGAGCACGCCCAATCAGACGGACGTCCCCAAGACGCCGGTGACAGTGACGCTGAACATGGTGGTCGGCCTCGACGTGATCAAGGTCACTGTGTCGTCGACGAGCCTCAGCGACGAGGAGAAGGCTGCGCTGGCGTTCGACATCCCGGCCAAGGGCAAGTCGTGGGACCTCCCGCAGCTGCAGCAGCGGCTCAAGGAGCTCAAGAACGACTATCCCAAGAGCAACACGGTGATGATGCTGCCCAAGCCGAAGGTCGACTACTCGAGGCTCGTGGCGCTGCTGGATGCCATTCGCGAGCGAAAGGTAGCCGATGAGCAATTCGAGGCGCTGTTCCCCGTGACCGTCTTCAGCCAGTTCGTACCTCCCCCGCTGGAAGGCGAAGGCGAGGAAGGCGGCGAAGGTGGTGAGGGCGCCGAGGGCGGCGGCGAGGTCCTCGACCTCGAGGAGGACTGAGCATGAGCAGGGTCGTCAAGAAGAAGGCGCCGGGGCTGATGCTCACCCCGCTCCTCGACATGTTCACCATCATCCTGATCTTCCTGATCGTGAGCTTCAACGCCGAGGACTACGACTTCAAGCTGGACGAGAAGGTCAAGCTCCCGGAGTCCAGCGCACGTTCGCAGTTCAAGCCGTCGATCAACGTGTCCATCAGCCCCGAAGGCGTGAGCATCGAGCAGGAGCCGGTGCTCAAGCTGGAAAAGGGCCGCGCCCAGGACTCTTACTACCTCGCTGGGGAAGCCCCCGAGGTGGTCAAACTCCTCTCCAAGTACTTCGAGGACCTCCAGGACGACCCGCCCACCGGTGAGGGCGGCGACGAGGGGGGGGACCCGGACGAGCCTCCGCCGGAGAACGCCGCCGACGAGGTGGTCCTGACGATCCAGGCGGACGTTACCTTGGAGTACGACACGCTCTACCTCATATTGAGGTCAGCGGCCAAAGCCGGCTTCTTCAAATACCGACTCGCCGTGATGAGGAACTGATGCCCAACATTCAGAACCTGCTGCTGACGCTGGTGGTGCTGTCGTTCGTGATGGTGGCGCCAGCCGCTTTGGCGATGCCCGCAGTGACAGCCGGTCCCATCGTGGCCGCCGGCCTCGGTGATGCGGTCACGGCCGCGCCCAAGAAGCGCCGTCGCCGTCGGCGCAAGAAGAAAAAGAAGAAGAAAGCCAAGGAAGTCCGCGGTCAAAAGGAAGAGACCAAGGAAGAGAAGAAGGCTGCGCGCGGCAAGAAGCTGGCCGACGACGTGCCGGCCAAGGCCGAGCCTGCGGGAGAGCAGAACCTGGGCGGGCTGCGGCGCTCCAACTCCATGGAGTTCGACGCTCGGCTGGTGACCGGTGAGCGGCCCCAGGCCGGCGCCGTATACCTCTTCCAGCGTGCTCCGCGGCAGCTACCGGCGCTCGTGAAGCTGCGCCAGAGCTACCTCCGCGACATCATCGACCCGGTACTGGGCCCCAAGTACAGCCCGGCGACGGCCAAGAAGAAAGGCAAGCGCAAGAAGGCCGCGACGAAGATCGGCCCCGACGCCAAGAAGAAGTCCGACCCGAAAGGTAAGGGCAAGGGTAAGAAAGGACGCCGCTGAGCCGTCCAACAGGGACGCCACGCCAAGGACAGGACGCGCGCGGGAGCGACGATGGCGACGAAAGGCCAGGTCTTCGGAAAATACGAGCTGCACACCAAGATCGCGACGACGGTCCTGGGCGAGGTGTGGGCCGGACGTGAGCAGGGCGCGGGGATGTTGGCCAAGGACGTGGCCATCAAGATCCTCAGCCCGCAGGTCAGCGCCGACCCCCAGTTCGTCGAGATGTACCTGGCGGAGGCACGGCGCTCGGCGCCGCTGACCCACCAGCACGTCGCCCAGACCCACGATCTCAACAAGCACGGTGACTCCTACTACGTCGTGACCGAGCTGGTCCCCGGCGAAACCCTGTCGGCGGTCCTCAACGAGACCCAGAAGCAGCGCGCCGCCATCCCTGCACGCTTGGCGATTACGCTGGCGTTCCAGGCGTGCCAGGCGCTTCACGACGCCCACGCCCGCACCGACAACCTGGGGCGGCCGCTGGGGATCGTCCACAAGGGCGTCGGCCCCCACAACATGATCGTCGGGTTCGGCGGGATCCTGAAGGTCACCGACGTAGGCACCGCCGGGGTCATCACCCAGACCCACAACCTCCGGTCGTCCATCGACCCGGTCAAGTACGCCTACATGTCCCCCGAGCAGTGCATGAACACGCCGGTGGACCTCCGCACCGACGTGTTCTCGCTGGGCATCGTGTTGTGGGAGTTGCTGGCCGGGCGCCGGCTGCACCAGGGCGACAACGAATTTGCCATCAAGCAGGCGGTATCGCTGACCCAGCCGGACCCGTTGACGGGTTTCCGCGGAGACGTGAGTCCCTCGCTCAACTCGGCCATCATGCGGGCCCTCGCCAAGAACCCGGCGGACCGCTGGCAGAGCGCCGCCGATTTTGGGCGCGCGCTGCAGAACGCCCTGGCCCCCCTGGGCGGGCCCATGCCCCCCAAGGACGTGGCCGCGTTCATGTCGCGGCTGTTCCCCCAGCGGCTGGCCTTCTGGCAGTCGGTGGTGGGTGGCGGCGGTGGTGGAGGAGCAGCGGCGAGCGCCGGTGCGGCAGCAGCAGCCGCCAAAGCGGCGGCGGCAGCGGCGGCAGCGGCCCGCCCGCGACGTGCTACCGACAACGCCCAGAAACCCGCCTTCAAGGCGACGGCACCACCCGCGGCGCTGGACGACGGCGACGACGATCTCAGCTTCGACGACGATGACGACGACGACATCGCTTTCGGGGGCGAGGGCCTGGCCGAGGCGACGCTGACCGACTTCGAGCTGCCTGCGGGCCTGGCTGATGGCGACCCGGCTCTGGCCGAGCTGGTGCCCAGCGCCAACGTTCCGCAGCCCGGCCCTGCCGAGGCGACCCTGGACGAGTCGGCGGCCGACGCGATGGCGGGCGGCACCCTGGACTTCGGGCTCAGCGCGCCGTCTCCCCTGGCGGTCGAGTCCCCCGCGGACACCACGGCGCCAGAACCCGCTGCCGGAATGTTCGGTCCCGGTCAGGACGCCAACGCCACGATCGATCACCCGGCCCCCGTCTCTCCCGACGAGACCATTCCGGAATCGGCGATGGGCGCGGGCATCCTCGAGCAGGCCATCAAGCGGTTTACCGAACCGAGCCAGCCAACGTTCCAGGTCGACGTGCCCGAGCCCGTCTCCCAGGCGCCTGTACCGGCTCCGGCCCCGGCACCCGCCCCCGTTGCTGCCGCGCCAGCGCCCGCTCCTGAGCCGGCACCCGCCCCGGCACCGGTGGCCGCCGCTGCGCCTGCGCCCGCGCCCGAACCTGCCCCGGTAGACATGGTGGAGCGGCCCGACACGGGCGCCCCCGAGCCCGCGCCAACCCCTGTCGCTCGCGACGACTACAAGCGCCCCAATAGCCCGCCGCTGCGGGTGGTGCCTGATGGCTATGAGCCCGACCCCTGGCTGGAAGACCCCGACGAGGAGCCCGCGCTGGTTCCCGAGTTCCGGGTCGAGTCGCTGGTCGACGAGGCGCCTTCGAGCAAGAAACAGAAGCTCGGGCCGCCGGTCGCCGAGGTTTTGCGGTCCCGCGCTGGACACCTCGTAGGCAGCTCGACGCTCCGCAAGAAGGGCAAGTCCTTCGCGCCCAAGCACGCCGATGTGGCGGTGTCGATGGTGGGACCGGACAGCGCATCGGTGCAGATTGGCGCAGCGTCCAGCGGACAGATCATTCGCGCCACTGGGGCCAGCGAGGCAGCGTCGCCCAACACCACGGTGGTGCTGCGTCTGGGGGACCGAGCCACGCTGACCACGGGCGACGAGTCCTGGATCGTGCGCGTCGTCCGTCCGCCGGAGCGGCCCAAGGGCATCGAGTTCGAGATCTCCATCATGGAGATGGCGGTCGCGCTGGTGCTGGCCTCCATCTTCGTGGGCGGCATGGCCCTGGTGGTCAACAAGGCCGAAGAGTCGGGCGTCCTGGTGAAGGTCGAGAAGCCTCAGAAGGAGAAGTTCGCCGACGCGCGCAAACGGAAAATCCGGTCGCTGAAGCCGAAGAAGAAGAAGCCGAAAATCAAGATCAAGAAGATCAAGCCCAAGAAGCGACCCAAGAAGAAGGTCGCCAAGAAGGCGCCAAAACCCAAGCCGAAGCCGCCAGAGCCGAAGCCCGAGATCAAGCCGCCCGATCCCACCGAGGCGCGGCCCAAGATCACCAACAAGCAGCGCGCCAAGATCGCCAAGATCAGCAAGGACAAGTACGCGGGCAAGACCAAGAAAGAGAAGGTCAAGACCATGTTCAAGACGCCCAACCAGGGCGCCGCGACGACCTTCAAGACGGCGACGACCAGCATCCAGTCGGTGAAGGCCAAGTCCAAGTCGGGCGCCTTCCGCGTGGCGGGCGACGCGACCCATGTGCCAGGTGGTGAGGTCCGCATGGCGCTGGACGCTGGTGCCGGCGGCAAGGGGCCGGTGACCAAGGGTGGCCCGGCTGCTACGGGCGGCGTACCCAAGCTGGCCGCTCGCGCCAAGCCCAAGAAGGTGCGCGGAGCGGTGCGTGGCCTGCGTGCCGCGGCTCGGGTCAGCGGGACCTTGTCCAAGTCCGAGGTGCTCAAGGTCATCGGCAAGTACATGGGCGCCATCCGGCGCTGCTATGAGAAGCAGCTGATGGCCAAACCCAGCCTGTCGGGCAAGATCACCGCCCAGTGGACCATCACCTCTGGCGGCCGTGTGTCGGGCGCCAGGCAGAAGACCAGCTCGCTGGGCAACGCCAAAGTGTCGTCCTGCGTGCTCAAGGTCATCCGCCGGATGAAGTTCCCCAAACCCAAGGGGGGCTCGGTGAAGATCACCTATCCATTCATCTTCCGCTCCGCCGGGTGACGAACGAGGCGCGCGGCCACGTTGCAACATCGCGGCCGGGCCTCTATCTTCGGGGGGACAGGGAGCCCAACCCCCCGACCAAGGAAGCGTGATGCGTAACTTCGTGATGCTGGTGTGCGTGGCCTTTGCCACATCCGCACTTGCCGGTTGCCCCGAAGACTCCACCGAATGCTCGGCGCCGCAGCTGTTGCCTTCGTTGTCCCCGGTGAACATGGGGAACATGCAGGAGAAGGACGGCAACACCGTCGACAACCCTGGCTCCAACGACAACCCGCCGTTCACGGTGAACCTGCTGCTGTCGTCGCTGTGCACCGAGTCGGTCGTCATCGACAAGATCTGCATGGTCGGGCAGTCCGACAACTTCAACCTGCGTGGTCCCGAGCCGAGCACGGTGCCGTTCAACCAGGAGACGGCCGTCGAGATCACCTACGACCGCAATGGCAGCGGAGGCGTCGAGCAGGCCGCACTGGTCATCCAGTCCAACGCGACCAACTTCCCCACCATGGTCATCCCGGTCTGCGCGCGCACCGTCAGTGACGCCGCCGACGCCGAGACGTTCTTGTGCGAATCCCCGGTCACCGTGGCCGAGGGCACAAAGGACGACACGCTCTGCGCCAACTAGGTGCCCCGACGAGTGATGCACCGACCCCCACGCTCGACCCGTTGGTCGAGAGCCCTGGCCATCACCGCATTGGCGGTCATGGCGCTGGGAGCGCCCGCATGCGTCGACGCTGAAGGGCAGTTCACGGATGGACGGCTCGAGGACCTGTGCAACGGCGTGGTGCCGGTGTGCAACGTGCGCGCCAGCTGTGTGCTGTCCCCCAGCCGCTTTCTGCGGTCGTCGTTCCCCGGCGGCCAGCAGGTCGTGGTGCGCTCGGAAGACCCCGACAAGAAGCTCATCGTCCGGATCTTCTTCACCAAAATGATCTATCCCGGAACCGAGCTCGTCGTGCAGGCCCACAGCCCCGACTGCGCGGGCCTGGACACCGAGCAAATCGTGGACGTGGACATCTTCGAGCTGGCGGGCGACGACGTCACCCTCGAGTTCGAGCTGGACATCCCCGAGGTGGGCGACCACCTGCTCGAGGTGTTCGGCGACCTGAGCGCCGGCTACCTGATGACCGTCGACATCGAATAACGTACCCTCTACTTCCCACCTACACACGGCTCGTCGGTCCCGTCCCGACGGCCAGGCAAAGGCTCGACGCGCGCATGTCAAAATCGTTGACCTTTACGGCGCTGGCGCTGGCGATCATGGCCACCCAGGTGCTCTTCCCCTCCCAGGCGTTGGCCCAGGAGACCGAGCCCGACGAGGGCTACCAATCGCTGGCGGTACAGAACCGCAAGTACAGCATGACCCACGAGCTCTCGATCGGGGTCGGGGTGCTGCCACTGGATGCCTTCCAGAAGGGCGTCACCGTGGGGGGCGCATATACGCTCCACATCGATGAACAGTTCGCCTGGGAGGTGGCTCAGTTCAGCTATTCGTTCACGTTCGACACCGACTTGAACGATGACCTGGCGGCCTTCGACCTGCGCCCCACACCGTTCGAGGTGGTCCAGTACTATCTGTCGAGCAACTTCGTGTGGAAGCCCATCTACTTCAAGGGCTCGGTGATGAACGACTCGCTCGTCTTCGGCGAGCTGATGTTCGTGCTGGGGGCGGGTTATGGGTGGTTCACACGGTCATCTCGCCCCCTGGTCAATTATGGCTTCGGCATGCGCTTCTTTGGCTCGGAGATATTTTCTGTCCGAGTCGACGCCCGCCACCTGATGTTCATCAGCATCGACACCGAAACCGGTGCTGACCTTCACCACGAGCTCTGGATCAATCTCGGTGTATCGATTTCTCTGTAGTGTCGTAGCGATCACGGTCGCTGCCTCTGCGGGGGCCTGCGGCACCGTGAATATCTCCAAGGACCGCGACCAGGCGTACAACCAGGCCGTCGAGGCGTTCTCCAACGAGGACCACGAGGTCGCCGCCCGGGCGTCCTGGGCCTATCTGGACGGCGCCAACAAGGACGACGTTCGGTACGACCGCGCACTCCGGCTGCTGGCCGAGTCGGCCGAGAACATGGGTATGTCCTATGTGGCCAGCCTCTGGTACCTGGACATCGCCAAGGCCAAGCGCGAGGTGGAGCTCATCCCTCTCGTGATTCGTGGCCTCGAGCGGATCGTCATGGGTGGCCCCCACGACGAGGAGACCCTGGTCAAAGGCTTCCTGGCCTCCAGCGAGTTCGCGCAGCTACCGCCCGAGGTGCAGCCGTTCCTGGACTTCCTGCAGGGGCGCAACAGCACGTCGGCCAATCTGGACGACTGGGCCAACAAGCGGCTGAACCGGATCCCGGCGAAGAGCCCGTACTACCATCAGGCGCAGTACGTTCGCATCGTGCGAGCCATCGCGCGGGGACAGCTGCCGGCCGCCGGAGAAGCGCTGGACGAGCTGGTCAAGGAGAAGAACCTCCCGGCCAAGCTCAAGCGCGACATCGTCCGCTCCCAGGCGCGTCTGGCCTTCGAGTCCAAAGACTTCGAGAAGGCCGTCGAGATGTACGAGAAGCTGCGGACCCTGGCGCCAGACGAGCCCGGACTGCTGCTCGAGATGGCCTGGTCGCACTTCTACCTGGGCGACTCGCGACGCGCGCTCGGCCTGCTCCTGGCGCTCGACGCTCCGGTCTACCAGAAGCTCATCGCCCCGGAGCGGTTCATGCTCGAGGCGCTGGCGCTGCGCCGGCTGTGCCAGTTCAACCACGCCCGAAAGGCGGCCGTGCGGCTACAGGGACGTCACGGCGACGCGCTGGACGACCTCCACGCCGGTGTGCCGCTGATGAAGTCGAAGGCGCTGAGGGGAGCCGCCAGGCTCCGGGGCAGCACCCGCCGACTGGCCGATTTCCGCAAGCTCCTGCAGCGCGAGAAGCGGCAGATCGACGAGTACTCGCTGGGTGACAAGCTCACCAAGTTCCTGACGACGCTGTACGACCGCGGCATCGCTGAGGCGCGGCGGCGCGAGGAGCGGGACATGCGGGTCGAGGTCCGGCGCGTGGCCGAAGACCTGCTTCGCGCCGAGGAAGGCGTGCGGCTCATCCTGCACGAGCTGTCGGTGGCCATGCTGCGTGGCCGGCGACGTCCGCCGGGGGTGAAGGAGAAGCCGCTCATCAAGGTGGCTCCTGGCGGAAAGAACGTATTCTACGGGTTTGTTGGCGAGTTCTGGACGGACGAGCTGGACGACCTGGTCGTGACCCTGCGTGACCGATGCATCGACTAATCGCGACACTACTGGCGGGGTTGCTGACCCTCTCCCTGTTCGGGAGTGGGTGTGCGACCACCACGAAGAAGATCGGTGACCCGGCCTACATCGAGCGGCTCCGGATCCGAATCACCAAGGTCCGTAACGCCATCCAGGAGACCCGGCGCGCCATCGCGCTGAGCAATGGTGCCGACTACCTGCCGGAGCTGTACGTTCGTCTGGCGGAGCTTCAGTCGGAGGAAGCGAAGTACCACTACCAGGTCGCCTACGAGCGCGAGCAGCGCGCCAGCGCGGTGCTACACGCGCCGCAGGTCCGGTTCCTCAAAGAGGAGTCGATCAAGATCTACAACATGGTCATCCAGCGGTACCCCAAGAGCCCGCTGCGGCCCCGGGTGCTGTTCAACATCGGCCACGAGCTGCGCGAGCTGGGACGCTACGAGACGGATCTGAAGGGCAACAAGGGCATGCTGGACACCCTCATCCAGCTGACCCAGGAGCACCCCAACAGCGCGCTGGCGCCGGAGGCCCTGCTGGTGCTTGGCGACTACTGGTTCGACAAGGGCGAGCTGGACAAGTCGGAGATTTACTACAACCAGATCATCAAGTCCGGGCTCAAGCGCGTCAGCGGTCTGGCGCTCTACAAGATGGGCTGGGTCTGGGTGAACCGGGCCAGCTGCAAGAGCGCCCTGTCCTCGTTCGAGAAGGCCATCAACGCGTCCGCCAAGTACCTGGCGCAGCTGACCGAGTCTCAGTTGGCCGTGGAGGACGAAAAGACGCGGCAGCTCAAGGGAGCGGGCCTGGTAAAGGGCGGCACCAGCCAGACCGGCGACATCGATGTGCGACGCGAGGCGCTGGTCGACGCCATGTATTGCTTTGCGCGCGAAAAGCCCTGGCGCACGGCCATCAAGTACCTGCGTAAGAAGTCGTACAACCGGGCGACCTACATCGCTGCGTTGGAGCGGCTGGCGGCCCGCTATGCGGTCCTCAACGAGGCCAACGGGTCCATCGTGGCCACCCGCGAGCTGCTCAACCTCGCGCCCACCGACCCCGACCGCCTCGACGACGCCCGGCTGCTGTACGGTGCCATCAAGCGGGCCAAAGAGTGGAGCCGTATCGGGGCTGACGTGACGCTCATCACGGACGCGATGAAGCGGCAGGTCAATCGGGTCGAGACCACGACCGAGACCCGCAACCTGACCATCAAGGAGTTCGAGCAGTACACGCGCGACCTCGTGACGCGGGCTCAGGCGGCGCTCAACAAAGAGGCCGAGAAGAAGAAGAAGCTCGACAAGAAGGTGGCTCGGAGCATCGCCAACGGCTACGCGGCCTACCTCGACGCGTTCCCCAAGAGCGACGCCAAGGTCGACGTCCTGCTCAACCTGGCCGACGTCTTGAGCGACATCGACGACGTCATGAACGCCGGGCTTCGCTACGCCGAGGCGTCCGACCTCATCGAGGACGACAAGCGGCGCGAGGGCGCGCTCTACGACGCGGTGGTCCAGTTTCAGAAGTCGCTTGCCATCCTGACCGACCGCGACCGGGTCGAGCGGGTCGTGGTGCGGGCGGCGCTACGCCGTACGGGACGCCTGCTGCTGGCGTACAAGCTGTCGCCAGAGAAGGCGCGCAACGTAAAGCTGGCCATCGCTCAGACCCACTACGACGAGGGTGACTTCGCGACGGCGGTGCAGCGTCTCAGCGCGGTCGCTTACGAGTATCCGCAGACGAAGGAAGCCACGGCGGCCATCAATCTGATCCTCGACGCCTACAACGTGCTCAACGACTACGACGCGCTGGACGCTGTCGGGCGACAGTTCATGGCCGCCAACAGCCCGGCCGACCCGGCGCTGAAGGCCAACATCAAGAAGATCGTCGACGCCGCGAACCGGCGGAAGCTCGACGAGGTCTCGCTGGCGGCCGCTGGTGACGAGGGCGGCGACACCACCGAGCTGGACAACTTCATCAAGCGCTATGACGGCACCAGTCTGGGTGAGCGGGCGTTGCTGAACGCGTTCGTGGCGGCGCGCGCACAGGGTGACGCGGACCGGCTGTTCAAGCTGGGTCAGGACATCATCAAGAAGTACCCGAAGAGCGAGCAGATCGCGGGCATCATCGCCACGTTGGCGAAGACCGCTACGGCGACGTTCGACTACGACCGGGCGCTGAAGCTTTACGCCCAGGCCGCCAAGGCCAACCCCGACCAGGCTGTGCAGCTGCTGATCGCCGCGGGCGAGATCCACGAGCAGTTCGCCAGCAACGACCAGGCCATGCGCGCCTACCAGGGCGCGGTGTCCGCCGCCAAACAGCCCCAGGCCAAGAGCAAAGCAGCTGCCAAGGTGGCCGATCTGGCAGAGCGGACGGGCAGCGCTCAGAAGGTCGTGTCTCTTCTGGAGCCTCTCAAATCGCTGAACAACTCCGAGGTCATGGCGCGGCTGGGTCTGGCCTACGTGAAGCTGGGCAACGGTGAGGCGGCCGAAGAGGCGCTTGGTGGGGTACTCGGCGACGCTGCCGATGCCAGCGAAGAGGCCAAGGCCCGGGCCCAGTACGGCTCTGCCGAGGCGTTGGCGCTCATCACGCTGAACTACAAGATCGAGCAGAACCTGGATTCCTTCCAGGAGTACCTGACCCTGCTGGAGGTCACCGAGCAGGGGTACCTGAATGCCGCCCGGCAGGGTAGCCCGGTCTACACCCCAGCGGCCCTGGCGCGCTTGGCGTTCCTGTCGGACCGGGTGGCGCGGGTGCTCAAGAGCAGCCGGACGCCGCCGGACGTCACGGGCGCGGACGCCAAAGCATTCGAGCAGGGCCTGGCCAACCGCATCAAGGGCCTGGAACAGACCGCCAAGGAAGCGCTCAAGGCCTGTGCTGCGCAGGCGTGGAGCAGCAAGGTGTTTACGACTCCCGTGCGGATGTGCCTCAAGGGCCAGCTGCCAACGCGCGACCCGGTGAGCTACGACCGGATGAAGCCACGGAGCACCGTGGGCAAGAACGCCAAGATCGACAAGCTGCGCAAGCAGCTGGCGAAGAACAGCAAAGACCTGGAGACGCTGCGCGAGCTGGGTGAGGCCTACCTCAACGTGGGCGACTTCCACATGGCTCGGCTCGTGTTCGCCCGTGCGGTGCAAAGCGGCGGCGGCCCCGAGGACATGAACCTGCTGGGTGTCGCGAGCTTCAAGGCCGGCGACACCACGGGCGGCCTGGATGCGTTCGCCCAGGCGGCTGATGGCGGGCTGGAGATGGGGCGCAAGAACCTGTCGAAGGCGCTGTCGCAGCTGGGGCTGAGCGCGGCCTCCAAGGAGGTCTTCAAGAAGTGGCCCGAGGGTAAGGGCGCAGGGAGGAGCCTGTGATGCGGCGCATCGTCTTTTCCCTGGTGGTCGCGGGCGCGTTGGGCGCCTGTGGAGGCGTGGAGCTGCTGAGCATCCACGACGGCCGACTGCCCATCGAGTCGCGGCGCTGGGTCGCCGACGCCGAGGACGCGGTCAGCGTCGCGAACGCTTACCTGCAGGAGGCGGAAGCCAAGCATCGCCGGACGAGCAAGCTGGTCGACGAGTTGGAGGGCCAGGCCAAACGCATCAGCAAGGCCGGCGGCATGCAACCGTCGTCCAAGATGCTGGTCATGGCGAAGGCGCAGATGGCCTACGTCGACCTCATCGTCGAGCACGCCGAGGCGGAGCTGGCGCTGGCCAAGGCCAAGCAGCTGCTCGTCAACGCCGAGACGGCGATGCGGCACGACATCAACGTCTACGAGCTGGAGCCTCTGGAGGAAGAGGTGGAGAAGGCTCGAGAGATTTCGGTGAAGCTCCGCCGCAAGGTGCTGAGCGCCTCACTTGCGGCGCACAAGACCTCGGGCCAGTCGTGGCAGACGTACGCCGGCTGGGTGAAGGGCGGCGGCGACAACAAGGCGTTCTGGCTATTGGCCGAAGAACGGAAGATCAAGAAGCCCAAGAAGAAGGCCAAGGCGCCCGCGCCGAAGGCCGACACCAAGCCCGCCCCGGCCCCGGCGCCGAAGCCGCCGGCTCCGGCGCCAAAGTAGGTCACTGGCGAAGCGGCGAAGCCCGTTACAACGACCTGATGAGAGACCAGCGATGCAGTTGAGGTTTGGTTGGCTTCTCCCGTTGCTTGTGCTCTGCGCCTGCGCCAGCAAACAAGCGAAGGTCGCGCCCACGAAGGGGCCACCGACCCCCAAGGCTGTCGCCGTGGTCGATCTCTCCAAGGAGAAGGTCAAGGTGCCCAAGGGCGGCTCCGCGGTCGACGAGGTCGTGGTCAACCCAGGGCGGACCGCGGCGGTGCTGGTCGTCGATCTGGACGAGGAGCTCCACCTTCAGCCCATGCGCGTGGTGCCGGCGAAGGACTTGTGGCTGCTGGATCCCAAAACCGGTGCGACGAAGCGACTGACCAAGGGCCAGCGGGGCACCGAAGCCGTGTTTTCACCCAAGGGGACAGTGCTGGCCGTCATCGAGCAAGGCGGCCTCAAGGTCTACGAGCTGGCCGCCAAGCGCTGGCGCACCCTGGTTCCCGAGACTCTCGGTGATGAGGGCGGCGAGTACGACTATCAGACCCACTACGGCCCGGTGTGGTCCCCCGATGGGCGCCATATCGCGGTGCTGGCCACGAGTGGAGCAACCGAGACCGCGCTAGTCGTCAACGCCGAAGGCAAGCCGACCGTGGTTACCGGGCCCGACGGCGTCCAAGAGATGCGGTGGACCAAGCAGGGTTCGCTGGAGTGCTGGGATGGTCCACCGGGCGAAGACAACAGCACCCTCATCGAGACCGTCTCACCGTAACCGACGCCGCCCCGAGCACTTCGGCGACCACGGGGGCCTCAGAAGAAGCTCACCACCTCGAGCACCGTGTCGAACGTGCCATTGAGCGCGACCTCGGTGTCCCCGACATCGAACGTGATGTCGAAGTCGCCGGAGATCTCCGAGCCAGACGTCGGCGCGTATGCGTCGAGGCGCAGCGTCCCCGTCTTGAAGTCGGGTATCAGGTTGCCCTCCGACGAGCCGCTGACGTTGCCCGCCTCGGCCAAATTGACCGTCGCTGGACCCGATGGGTCTTGAGCGCTCCGCGTCACCGTGACCCGCACCGAAACCTCGCCGGTCACGGCCTTGATGTACTCGATGGACAGCTCAGAGTCGTAGAGTCGCGCACGCACTTCGTCGGCGTGCAACGTGTAGAACTCTCCAAGTGAGCCGCTCAGATCGCCCTCGGAGACGGCGCAGCCAGAGCTCACGCCGAGCGCGACGACCATCGCCACGAGCCCTCGGCTCAGCCAGCGCAGGTGCTTGCTCACAGACGCTCCCTGGTCGCTGCCCGTACCTCGAACTGGAAGTCGTCGGTGCCCTCGATACGCACCGAGCACTGGTAAGCGATGAAGGCCGACCCGTCGGACTTGAAGGACAGCGCCGGGTTCATGCCGCAGCGCCCCTCGTCACCTTCGTCGACGACCTCGATGGTCCATTCGCCGTCTTGCCACCAGGCGAACACCACCGCGTCGTCGTTGGGGTCGCAGGTCGCGTCCGAGGATCGGCCGCAGCGATAGTAGGCCACGCCCACGACGCCATCCCGCCCAACCGCGATAGAGGGGTGAATCCCTTCGTTGAACCGGTTGTCACCGAAGTTCTCGATGGACCAGCCGTTGGCCACGTCCGTCCATTGAGCCGGGTCGGTGTTGCGGGCGATGTAGGGCAGCTTGTCGGCGACGCGGTAGTAGGCGATCCAGGTCTCCCCCGTGTCCGGGTGGACGATGGCCGACGGCCGCTCGCGGTTTTCGCCGATGTTGATCTGGACGCGCTCCCACGTGGTGCCGTTGTCGGACGAGCGGTTGGCCCACAGTCCGTTCTCGTTGTTCGTCGGGCTCGAGGTCGGGTTGTGCTGAAGCGCGATGGGGCGCCCCTGCAGGTCGAACACCAGCTGGCCGAAGTTGCCGGCGCCTTTGTTCTCGTCGATCTGGTAGTGGTTCCAGCCCCCGCCGGTGGGCGAGCCGGCCCACGCCATCTCCATGTCGGCGCGCCGCCAGTCGTCGGTCTGCAGGCCGCCACCACCGTGGGTGTCCTTGTAGACGATGACGGGGTTGCCGCTCGGGTCGAAAGCCAGCCCGGGCCAGACACCCACGACCGTGCCGAAGTCACTGCCACGGGCAGTGGACGGGGCATCCCCCGACTCCTGAGCAGCGGTGTCGACCGTCCACGTGCCAGGCCCCGTACGCGACAACAGGCCGGTATCGTTCGCGCCACACCATTTGAAGGGCTCGTCGTAGGGCTCGCCAATCATCGTGGTGACCATCGGGACACCGGCGGGCGATACCTTGTAGTCCATCCCTGCAGGGCCGCCCACGTAGAGAATCTGCTGGGCCAGTTCGGTCTGCCAGGTCCCGTTGCTCTCCCAGGCGAAGTAGAGGTCCCAGAACACCTTCGTCGGCGGCTCGAAGTCGGGCGCGCCGATCTCGGTGCACAGCTCGCCTTCGATCCCCTCGGTCGCGAAGTAGACGAACGAGGCCGAGTCGTCCGCCAGGGTCGCCGCTCGGATGTGCCGCCCCACGCTGCCCGTGGCCACGGTCTCGAAGGTCCACGGGTTGGTCGTATTTGGCCCGTCCGGCAGCTGCGGGATATCCGCGATGTCCGGCGCTGGGCCGTAAGGGTTGTCATCTTCCGGGCAGCCCGTCATGCCGACCAGAGCCGCCAGGGACAGTGCAATCAGTGTCTTGCTCATGGCGCGGTGCACCTCAAGTCGAGGGGGTCGGGGAAGCCCTCCCCAAGTTCACACGGCTCCAGACAGCCATCGGCCAGCTTCTCGACGCAGAAGCGGTACTCCTGGTCCGACGACCAGTCCAGCTCCTGGAGTCGGTCGGCGACCAGCAGATAGTAGTTGTAGGGAGTGCCCTCGTGTCCCTTGAATGCGTAGAAACAGCGGTCCGTAGGCTGGAGTCCGCCGAGCACGAGGGACCCGGCGCTCTGGTTGGCCAGCTCGTCGGCCCCGATGTCGAACCACGGGTCGGTCTGGCTGCGGAAGATGGTGACGACGGGGTCCACCGGGCCCGCGTCGTACTCGAGGTTCACCCGCACCATGCAGTCCATCCCGGGGCACGGGTGCTGGTAGTAGAACCAGTCCACATCGGTGGTGTAGCCGATGCGTCCCTCGGTCCAGCGACTGGGGTCGGTGCAGCATTCGCCGGCATCACAATTCCAGACCGGCACCGGCACCGCTCGCTCGATGTGGGCCTCGGAGTCGGCGAAGGCGTCGTTGAGAAAGGGGCTGAAGTAGTTGTTGGGCTCGTTGGCGTCGTTCTCCTGCCGGAAGCGGACCCGCAGGGTGTACGAGGTGCCTGGTGCCGCCCCGTCACCCTGGAAATCCGAGACACGCAGATACTGCGGACGGCCCGATGCGATGGGGACGGTGAAGTGCGCCCGGTTCGGCGGTGGGTTGCCGCTCTGGTCGGCGGGAAGCTCGGCGTTGTCGGCCATGCGGTTGGCGCCGCACAGAGCGTCCGGCAGGCACGTCGCCGCGCCGGCACAAAGTCCCTGGGGCAGGCAGTTGTTGAACAGCCCAGCGCAGTCCCAGTTGTCCTCGCAGGGCCGGTTGAGCACCTGGCAGTCGACGTCCTTTTCGCACGACGTCTCCAGATGCTGGATGACGTGGGTCAGCGACGCCTGGACATTGTTGAGCACATCCCACTGCTGGGCCGCGCTGAGCCCGCTGGTGTCGAACTCCAGCTCCGCCTCCAGGAGCGCGGCAGTGCCGCTGCACACGGCGGTGGGCAGCACGAAATAGTCCACGTCGCCAGGGGCGCCGATGTTTCCGGTCGCGGTGTACCACTGGCCCCAGGCGATGGCGGTGCAAGGGGCCGCCGTGTCGCTCAGCGGAGTGGCCAACGTCGGGGTCTGGTTGGGTTCGTTGGGATCATCGTCCTGGAGGAAGTCGATGGTGATCGTGTAGTTCGTCTCCGGGTCGGCATGCAGGCCGTCGTCGTCGCCGACGATGACGTAGTAGGTGCCTGCGCCGGGAACAACGGCGTAGCGATCCACGGCCGTCTCCTCGACGGTACCCGAGAGGTTGATCTCGTTGAGGACGACGTTGCCTTCGACGTCGGTGATGCGGATCGACGGCTCGTAGGCCGTCTGCGGGACGTCGAAGCGAACCCGCAGAAGGGTCCCTGAGGGGACATCGAGGGCGTAGTAGTCGTCGTCACCGCGGCAGGCGATGGAACCAGTCACTGGCGTGCTGGCCGACATGGGGATGGCCCTGTCGGTGCTGTCGTTGGGCTCGGCCGGGTCGGGGTCGGGCGCTGTCTCCACCGAAAGCTTGTAGCTGCGCCGGAGGTCCTGACCGTCATCGTTGTGGTCCCGGACAACCAGCAGGTACTGGCCCGGGTCCATGCAGTGGGTAACCTCGAGCGGCTGACCGATGAGCTCGGGCGGCGGGCTGGCTGTGGCTGTGTCGGGTGAGCCATCAGCCGCGATCGACCAGACCGCGTAGATGGGCTGGACCGGCGAGAGGTCACCATCCACCTCGAGCTTGATGGTGACCAGCGAGTCGTTGGCGCCGGTGGTAAAGGTGAACCAGTCGGTGTCCTTGGTGGGGCACAGCCAATGGCCGGCGGATTCGACGCCCAGTTCGAGGGCGGTCGTGACCGTATGGTCTTCGCTGTCGTCGAACGTGCAGGTGGGGCTACCGATGTAGTCCTCTTGCACGTCGGGTCCGTTCTGGGTCGACGTGGGGCAGGCGCCGAGCGCCGCAGCCGCCATCACCAGGGTTGCGACCAGCGGTCGCACTCGAAACTTCATGAACTCAGGGCCTCCGGCAGTGCACGTCGGGGTCGAAGTCGAGGATGTCGACGAAGTCCGCTTCGGTCAGGTAGGCGCGTCCCGAAGGAGGGTTCTTGAAATCGCCCTCCGCCCGGTACTGGGCGGAGACGCAAGCGACGCGATAGCGGGCATAGGTCGTGGGGTCGTCGAAGGCCACCTCACCGGCGTAGATGAGGATGCGGTTCTTGCCGTCACCGGGCCAGTCGCCGTACGGGTTGGCGGCCGTCGACGCCAGGGTGATGTTGGAGACCGAGAACTCATAGCAGGTCGAGGCGCCCTGAAGTCCCACGGTCTGAACGTCGTAACGGTAGGCCACCTTGGAACGAAGCTCGGCGTCCTCGCAGCGCGGGTCGGTGCCCGTGAGCACCTCGGTGCCGTTCTCGGTGAGGTCCCAGTCCAGGTCGTCACGGTCGTCGGGGTCGGTCGCGCCGGTGCGGAACCGGACTTCGACGATGTCCGGCAGCCCGTCGGCGTCTGTATCGGCGCCATTCTGGGCGGTGCCGTTGTAGAGCTCCTCGCAGTCTTTGAGACCGTCTCCATCGGTGTCGGGGTAGTCGCAGAATCCGTCGAAATCGAGGTCTGGACAGTCACACCAGCCGTCCAGATCGTTGTCGACGCAGTCCCGCCCTGCGGGGTCGGCGCACTGTTGCTCGGGGTCCTCGAAGCAGTTGCACAGCCCGTCGCCATCGGTGTCGAAGATGCAGTCGCAGACGCCGTCGGCGTCCTCGTCGTTGCACGGGTCGAGCACGATGCAGTTGGCGTCGGTGGGATCGTTGGGGTCAAACAGGTCTTCGGGGTCGATGACGCCACGGTTGATATCCCACTCCATGCGGTCGGATAAGCCGTCATCGTCGCTGTCGGCGATGAAGGGTGATGTCTCGAAGAAGTCCTCTATGATGTCCGATAACCCGTCCCCATCGGTGTCCACCAACGGCTCGCCGCAGCTGGCGTAGCCGTCATGGTTGACGTCGGTGACGAGGTTGGGGCCGACCATGAACGGGATCTTCCGAGTCTGCTCATAGTCCAGGACGCTGTTGAGGTTGACCGCGGCAAGCGTGCGCAGGGTGAACACCCGCTCGATGATCTGCAGGTCGACGAACAGGAAGTTCAGCTCTTCACCGTTGGGGAACGAGCGGAACGTCCCGCCACCGGTGTCCGCCATCTTCTTGAGCAGCTCTGTGGGTGCCGAGTCGAAGGTCGCTCCCTGCCCGCTGCTGACAAAAGCCGTGTGGAACGAGAAGTCCCCCACCTTATAGAGGTCAGCCAGCTCTTTGAGCGCGCCCACCGCGTCGATGATGTTGTCGGTCGCGCTGAGCTCCGCCTCGGAGTCGTCGAGGTCGGGCAAACCATCGCTCAGGAAGATGACGACGTACTTGGACAGCGGCAGGGACTCGAGATCGGAGTTGACGAACTCGGTGCGCAGCTCGAAGTAGGCCTCGTTGAGGCCGCCGATGAAGTTGGAGGTTCGATCGATGATCGACAACTGCGTCGTCGCGACATCCAACGCCCCCTCATCGTTGACGAAGTAGGTGTCGGCCAGCCCGTCACCGTCCAGATCCTCCGACAGCTGCCCCTGCGCCTGGCCCGAGAAGCGGATCATCGCGAACTTCACGTCCTGAGCGCCCTGACTGAGCAGGTTCTGCCAGGTCTCTCGGACCGCGCGCTCGCGCTGAGTGATGCCCGTGACCGGGTCCGGCGGGTCGGTGATCCCCATCGAGACCGAGCCGTCGACGACGAACATGACCCGCAGCGGGAAGACCAGCGTATCCGGGGTGCGGGTACAGAGCTGGCCGTTGACCTGCAGCTTGTCGTCGCGCACCCGGTTGGGCAGCTCGATCTCTTCGAGCCCCGCGTCGGTGCAGCCCGCCGGCAGCACCATCGGAATCGTCATGAGAGCGGCCAGAAGGCCGGGCATCAGCCTCACGGGGCCACCTCTCCGGGAACCTCTTCGGCCGGCGCGTAGCAGGCCTCACACTCTTGTTCGATGAGTTCCAGGAAGTCGCGCATCCGCTGCAGCTCCACCAGCTTGAGGCAGTGGTCGTCCTGATTGAAAAGCTCCACCGGGACGAAGATGTGCGACGGGTGCTCGGGGAACCGCGTCGACAGGTTGCCGTTGACGTACTTGCGGAGGAGGTCCTCCATCTCGGTACGCAGGAACACGGTATCGCCGATGACCACCTTCCAGGGCAGGCACTCGGTGCTGGTGTCGATGACGTCGCCTCGCCGCAGATCCGCCAGCGGAATCTGGCGGCATTGAGCCACGGCGTTGAGCCGAATGGCCAACAGGTCGGTCTGCTCCTTCCAGAAGTCTCCGCTGATGTCGAGCACACCTGACTCCGGGAACTTGTCGCTCTCGCCGTTGTAGTACGCCTCGACGCACGCGACATATCCCTTGGCCTGACTCGCCGCCAGCTGCACCGGCCGCTCCAGGGCGTGGATCGTGATGCGGTTGCGGCCGCGGTTGTTGGTGGTCAGCGGGGTGACCATGCGGATGTTGTCGACGGTGAACTCGTAGCAGTGGCGTATGTCGGTCTGGTTGTTATCCGGGTTGGGCACCTCCATCTCGCCGAGGTCACCCAGCCCGTAGCGGATGCGCTCGGTCCGGTAGGTGTCTTCGTCCGGGACCAGCGGGTCGGTGCCGGCACGCACCTCGTCGCCGTTGGGGATGCCATCGAAGTCGAGATCGTCGAACTGATCGTCAACCGTCGGGTCAGTGCCAGCCACCAACTCGTGCCAGTCGGGCAGGCCATCGAGGTCGGTGTCGATGCTCCGATCCTCGGTGCCGATGAGCGCCTCTTCACAGTTCTTCAACACTTCGCCGTCGAAGTCGTCGTTGTCGCTACAGCTGATGGCCGGCAGCTCCGGGTCCATCGGATCGAAGCCTTTGCCGTTGTAGCGATATTCGACCAGGTCGAAGTACCCATCGCCGTCGCTGTCGCGGGTGGAGTTGTTCATCCCCAACTCGTCTTCGAGGACGTCGGGCACCCCATCTCGGTCGGTATCCACCTGGATGCCGCCGACCTCGCGGGCATTGAGGTTGGTCGCCAAAAACGACGTGAGCCACTGCTCGCTGGCCAGCGACGTGAAGTTGAAGTCGAGGAACGTGTCGTCGTCGTACTCGAGGTTGACGTCGCGGAAGGTGCCGTTACCCGTGGTCGCCATGGCCTGCAGCAGATTCTCGGCCTGCTCCTTGTTGTAGCCGAACAGGCTGACGTCGATGCACCGGCTGTCGGAGACCTCCTCGGTGTTGAAGAGCAGCACCGAGTTCAGCGTTACGTCGCCGACCGAGTAGATCGACTTGAGCTCGATGATCTGGCTGACGCGCTGAAGGATCTGCGGAGGCTGGTTGTATTCGGGGCACAGGCCCTGCATGTCGACGTAATCGCCTTCCAGGATCTCCCCCTGGAAGTTGCAGACGCCGTACAGGTTGTCGGGGTGAAGGACGTTGTCGTTGATGTTGTCGCAGCTCTGGTCGGCGCCATCGACCAGACCATCACCGTCGTTGTCCTCGCCATCGGCGCAGTTGTCGGTGTCGTCCTCGCAGCCCAGGTTGCAGCGCGGCTCGGCAGCGCCATCGCTCAAGAACACGACGACGTAGCGGCTCCGGGCCCGCTCCGAGGGCCCCACCGCGACCATGTCTTCCTCGAGCATCCGAATCGCGGTCGCCAGCGCGCCCTGGTAGTCCGTGGCCGGGCCAGCGCCGTTCTGAGCAACGGAGACGAAGCTCTGAACCTGATTGATGTCGTTGGTGAACGGCAGCAGCTCGAGGCGGGCGGAGAAGCCCACGAAGCCGAAGTAGACGTTGGGGTTGGCGCTCAGGTCGTTGATGGTGGCGTTGAGCGCGTCGAACCGCTTCAGGTACTGGTCGGTGCACTGCAGCGAGCTGGACTGGTCCAACAGGAACAGCAGCTTGATCGGGAAGACGATCTCCTCGGCCGGCTCGGTGCAGTACTGCCCCTTGATGCTGAGCAGGTTGTCGAAGGTCGGCGGCGCCGGTGGTGGCACCTTGACCAGACCCGCGTCAGAGCAGCTCGCGGTGAGGCTGAGCGCTACTAGCAGCAAGGGTATGAGGAATCGATCTGAGGGGCGATTCACATGGCCTCCGTCGAACGCGCGGCACCCGAAGGTGCGGAAGGGGATCAGGCGCGACTTTCCATCACCAAAGGTACCGCAGCGGGGCCTACGAATAAAGCGGTCCGGTGACACTTGAGCAGCCCGTGCCCGTGCCCGTGCCCGTGGGTCTCCCAGAGGGGCCGAGCGACAGGCTCCGCGACCCGCTGGGGTATGACCATGGAGCTACCGGGTTTTGCAGCCTGGTTACCTACTTTCGGGCACGGGCACGGGCACGGGATCACAACAAAAAACGGGGGCCCGCCGTGTGGCGGACCCCCGTTTCGGGTCGCTATGACGCGCCTCTAACGAGGCAGGTCGTCGTCAGACCTAGGCCACCTCACGGCGGCGCAGGATGGCCAGACCGGCCAGCGCCATCAGGCCGAAGAGGAGACCACCGGCCGGGGCGCTGCTGTTGCAGCCGTCGCCACCGTCGTCAGCGCCGGGCGTGGCGATGTCCACCGCGTCGCCGCTGATCTCGATCTCGACGTCGTAGGAGTCAGTCGCGTTCACCTTGGAGGTGATGCGGTCTTCCCACACGGTCGTGCCGGTCAGGGTGATGATGTACTTACCAGGCTGATCGGGCATCAGGGTGGCGACCTTGTCGGCCAGGTAGCGGTACTCGAACGGGGTGCTGTAGGACACCATGCCGGACGGGTTCTCGATGTAGGCGCGGGAGCCCTCGGGAGCCGACTTCACGGTCCACTCGAAGCGCATCGCCTGGCTCTGACGGTTGGCGAAGAGGCGCAGGCGCACCGGGTCGCCAGTCTCACCGTTGATCGGCGGGCTGTACACGGTCAGGGGAGCGGCCGGGTCGAGGCAGTTGGCGTCGTCGCCGAACACCACGTAGCAGTAGTAGTCGTCGCAGGCATCGCCGGAGCCGTCGCGGTCGCTGTCGAACTGGCCGTCGTTCGCGCTCAGCTTGCAGTTGTCGATCTGGTTGGCCACGCCGTCGTTGTCGATATCCGGGTCGCAGGCGTCGCCGATCTCGTCACCGTCGGTGTCGAGGTTCAGCGCATCGGCCACGGTCGGGCAGAGGTCGGGGTTGAGGGCATCGAAGTCGCCAATGCCGTCGGCGTCGGTGTCGATGAAGCAGTCGCTGCCGGAGGCGCCGGGATCGGCGTTCATGGGGCAGGCGTCGGCGAGGTTGTCGAGGCCGTCACCGTCGATGTCGGTATCGCAAGCGTCGCCGATCAGGTCGTTGTCCATGTCGGCCTGAACGGTCGCGCCGGACAGCACCATGTTGGGGACGTACTGGCAGTTGTCGATGTCGTTGTCGATGCCGTCGCCATCGAGGTCGAGGTCGCAGACGTCGCCGAGGCCGTCGCCGTCGAGGTCAAACTGGTTGTCGTTGGGGGAGTTGACGCAGTTGTCGCAGAGGTCGCCGTAGCCGTCGCCGTCAGTGTCGGCCTGGTCGGGGTTGGAGACGAAGGGGCAGGAGTCGCCCGGATCGTCGGTGCCGTCGTCGTCGTAGTCGTCGGCGTACTGATAGGTGTCACCCACGTCGGTGTTGTTCACCAGGATGGAGCCGCCACCGCAGCCGCAGCCACCGCCACCGCTCACAGCGGGGGTGCCGCAGTCCTCGTCGTAGCCGCCGTCACATTCGAACGGCGCACTTCCCGGGGCTTGCGCGAAGGAGGTACCCGCCATCAGCGCTACAGCGCCCAAGGTACCGAACAGCTTGAGAAACACTCGAGTCACAACGACCTCCCTGATGTGCCTGCCATGGTTGGGTTGAGGGGGGGAGCAGGCGGGAGCGGAGTCTAGGGACCGCTCACAGTAGGAAGTTAAACAGAGCCGCGTCCAGAGTTCAACCGGTTTCTATCTGCGAACGCATCGGCCCCGGCTGCGGCCGACGGGCCTCTGGGCGAAATGACACAGGCATGGCCGCGTGATCTGCCACAGGCTCGACGGACCGACACTCAGGCGCCGAAACCGTCCGACTCGGGTTCATCGTGGAGCATCGCCTTGGTGAGCAGATGCACGTTCTCGTCATTGACGTCCTTCTCGATCTCGTCGAGGAAACCCTCGAAGCGCAGCTTCAGGCTGGGCGTCACCTCACCCGCCGCCTCGATCGCCTGGCTCAACGCGTGGAAGTCGTTCCGCTGCGATGCGTGATGATCGCGCAGCTCCTTCTCGTTGACCTCGGACCAGTTGGTATTGTCCCGCAGGTGCGGCACCAGCTCTTCCTCTTCGCGATGGATATGGCCGACAAGGAACGTGATCAGCTCCTGCGCGATACGAGACATGTCGGGCAGGGACGCCGTGCCGTTGGCGCGGGCCTTGCGCACGAGCATCAAGATGTACTCGTGCTCCAGTCGGATCTGTTTTCGGATTTCGCTGGGGAGCATGTGATCCTCGGGTTCAGACAGCGGGATGTGGCGATTGTACAGCAATGGATGTGCCAACGTCCCGCGACCGAAGGGTTGCCGCTTGTGGCCCCGTGAAGGCCCGGATTAAAAGACCCTATGCCGACGTCCCTTATCGTCGCCCCGCCCCGCATCGCCGGGCATGGGGTCCCGTCCGCAGCCACGACGGCCGGTGGACTGGCCCGTGGTGCGACCACGGCCCTGGGCGGCCAGGGACCCCTGTGGGGGCTGCGCATCGAGGGCGACCGGGTCGCGCTGGTGCTTCAGAACGCCGCTCTCCCGTTGGGAGGGCGGATCGCGGAGTTGGTGGTGGGCCTCCCCCACGTCGGCCTCCCGTTCGACTTTTCGGGTGGGCTGGATCGGTTCCAGCATCATCGGGGTGTAGCGCTGGCGGCAACCCTGTCGTTGGAGCTGGAGCCCCTGTTCGAGCGACTCCGCGAGCGCACGTCGGGCATGGTGACCGCACGGGCCGTCGAGGGCAGCGTCATCTTCAGCGGCCATACTGAAGAAGGCGCGCGATTCACGGCGCGTGGTCGCGTGGTGCCGGACCTGGCCGACTCGGACATGGTGGACGAGCCGACGTTGCTGCTGTCGCTCTTCGATCTCCGCGTCTACGGGCGGACCGACCGGCCGTGGGCCCTGCTGGCCCGTCACGTGTTGGAGGCGCTGAGACCGGAGTGGATCGTCGAGCGCACGCTGACCACCGCTCGCCTCGCGCTGCTCCGTGAGCTGCTGAGCTGGGCGCTCAGCGACCTGGGCTGGAAGCTGCCCTCCCTGGCGGCGTTGCGGTTGAGGTCGGCGCGCGTGGAGGACGGACGCCTCGAACTGCGGTTCGGGGGCGACCCCAACGACGAATGGGTCACCCTCGACGCCGCCACCGCAGACACCGGGCGCGAGGGTTTGGAGCGGTTCATTGAAGACCTGGAGCTCAAGCAGCACCATGGCGCCATCGACAGAGCGCTGTCGGCAGGCCAGTTCCGGGAGGCCATGGCCGAAGTATATCGAGCCGTCGAAGGGCCTCTGAGGCCCGGATTCCTCGCGGAACGGCTCATCGGGATCTGTGCCGCCAACCCGGTGCTGTTCGACGAAGGCGACAAGGTCTGCCGCGAGGTCCTGGCCCACTCCCCGGGCTACGCCACCGGCCTCTGCGGGCTGGCCGCCATCGCCATGGGCCGGGGGCTCATGGAAGAAGCCGCGGTCCACTTCGAGCGGCTGAGCACTGCGCTGGTGGCTTCCACCGAGCGGCAGGACGCGATCGCGGCGGACTTGACGCTGGCCGAAAGTCTGCGGGCGATCGATCGGGAGGAAGCCCGCGCAGCCCTGGAACGAATTCTGGAGCGGGCGCCCGACCACGAGGAGGCCCTCGACACGCTAGTGAGGATGGCCGCCGAGTCCGGCGATCGGGGCCGGACGTTGGCCCTGTCGAAGCGGCTGCTGTTTGCGGCGCGCACCCCGGAGCGTACCCGACAGGCAGGCCTCGCCCTGGCCCGTGATGCGGTGGCCCGAGGCGAACCCGAGGAGGCGCGGGTCTATCTGGAGGTGGTCCTGGAGGCCGTCCCCACGGACCTCGAGGCGAGGATGGCCCTGGCGGAGGTGGCCGAGGACGACGAAGCCGCGATGGCCACGTTGGAGGAAGCGCTTCGTGCGGCTCATCCTGCCGACGCCGCTGGCGTGCTCCGAGTCGCGCGGGCCGTGGCGGCGCGGGCGCTATCCATGCAGCCGCAGCAGGCCGCCCGGGCACGGCGGGTGCTGTGGCGCACCGTGGACAACCCCGCAGTGACCGACGCGGACCGGGTCGAGCTCGGCGAGATGGCTCTGCAGGCCGATGCTGCGGACCTGGCCGAGCGGTACGTGGGTCGGATCGACCGGATGAGCACGGAGTGGCCCGACGGACGATGCCTGCAGGCGCGTTCACGGCTCGTGCGCGGTTTGCGCGAAGATGCCCTGGACATGGCGCTTTCCATCGTCGAGACGGCGCCCGGTCACGAAGGCGCGCTGGATCTGCTGGCCAGCACGGCGACGGATAGCCCCTCGCGCGAGCGGGCGCTTCTCGTGCTGGGCCAGGCGGCGCACGGCGCGGCGGGCACCGAGCGAGGTCGGGTGAACGCGACACTGGGTCAGCTCTACGAAGCGCTGGGCCTGGAGTGGGACGCGATCGCCCCCTATCGAGACGCTGCCGAACGCCTGGACGCCGATGACGACGGCTGGGTGCGTGCCGCGTCACGCCTGCTGGAGCTGTATCCGCGGTACGGCATGTGGGTCGATCACCAGGAGCTGTGCGAGGTGTGGCTGAGCCATCGCACGCAGCCCCGTGAGCGGGTGCCCTATCTTCTGGCGCGGGGGCGGGTCGCCCTCCGAGAGCAAGATGACGCGGTCTACGCAGCTCCGAGCCTTGCCGAGGCGGTGCGCCTGGCGCCACGGAACATCCAAGCGCTGACTCTGTACCGGGATGCCCTGGACAAGCTCGACCGGCAACAGGAGCTGGTCGGCGTGCTGCGTCGCATCGAGACGGTGCACCCGGACGAGCGCGAGCGGGTCGCGGCCCGCATTCGCCTGGCCGAGATCGAGCTTCAGCGGCTGGACGCTCCGAGCCAGGCCCGGGCGACCCTCAGTCGGTTGCCGGCCTGGGCTCGAGAAGACGCCAGGGTGGTCGCCCTGCAGCGGCAGATCGATACCCCCAACGCGCCCGCGACGCCGCCACCCATGGCTCCGGAGCCGGTCGCCACGCCGGCTGCGCCGAAGCGGGTCGACCCCAGCCGAACCGTGCCTCAGCCGGGCTACCGCGCGGCCGTGGAGGCGGCGGACCGAGGGGATCTCAGCGGCGCACAGACACTGCTGGAGGCGTGGCTCGGGGAGCACCCGCTGGACACGGCGGGGCTGGAGCTCATGCGGATCATCGCGGTGGAGGCCGGCGATCGAGCCACCGTAGAGGAGGCCACCGACGCCCTGCTGGTGCTCGTCGCCGGGCGAGAAGCGCGAGCGACCATGCTTGCCGAGACCATCGCCCTGATGCCCGCTACGGCAGAGCGCTACGCCGGCATTCTGGCCCGCCTGCAGGTCGCCCCCGCGTCGACGCAGGTGTCTGCGCCAGCTGCTCCGGCGCAAGTTCCCGACGGGCCGATGACCACACTGCCAGCCCCGGCGCAGCAGCGACTGGACGAGGGTGACCGCATCGAAGCCACGGTTGCCGAAGCCGATAAGGCCCTTGCAACGGGAGAATTGGGCCGGGCCGAACAGCTGCTGTCGCAGGTGCTCGACATCGACGGCGACCACGTGGTGGCGCTGGAACTGCAGGCCCAACTGCAGGAATCCAGGGGGCGCTGGCGGGAGCTGACCGAGACACTGCAGCGCCTGGCCGATCTCTCCTTTGATGCCCAGCAGACCCTGGCCTACACCTTGCGGCGCGCGGAGCTGCTGGCCGATGTGGTCGGCGACCGGGAGGCCGCGGCAGAGGCCTGGTCGCAGTATGTGGAGTGGCAGCCCCTGGACGACGAGGTGTTCCCCAGACTCCAACGCTATCTGGAGGAAACGGGCGACCATGCCCAGCTCCTGCAAGTACTGGAAGCCCGCGCAGATGCGGCGCTGGAGGAGCTGGAGGCGGAGCTGGAGCCCCTGTCGGAACGCCTGGTGACCGGCCGCCTGGTGGAGGCCCGGCACCTTCAGGCGCAAGTTCAGCTCAACGCCCTCGACGCCGCTGCGGATGCCTTGAACAGCATCGACGACGCGCTGGCGCTGCGACCGGGTGAGCCCGAGCTGCTCGTGACCAAGGTCCGCGTGCTGGCGGCACTGGGGCAGCGGAAACCCTGCCGGGATCTCATCGACAGGCTGCTACCGTTGCTGGTCCCTGGACCGCTCAAAGACGAACTACAGCTGCTCCGAGGAGGATGACCATGCCCCGCCCCGCACCTTCGCTGGCATGTCTCGGTCTGCTGGCCATGCTGCTAGCCACGGGTTGTGACGCCAGCGACGACCCCGTCCCGGCCGATCCGCTGGCCGGTTATGGCGACGCTGCGTGCGCCTCGATCGCCGCCGAGTGCCGCAAGCAACAGCGTGGATGCACCATGGAGGAAGGTACCCCGACGTGTGCGATGTGCCCCGAAGGCTACTTCCCCGTCGAACCGTTGGGCGCGTGCGAGGCCCTGCCCGGTGAGCGTTGGGTCCACACCTTCAACACCTACGACCTCCAACCTGGCGAAGAGATCGGCTCACTGTGTCGAAGCTGGGTCCTGAACAACGACGACCCTCTCTACATCAACGCCGTCGAGTTCAAGACCAACGGCGGATACCACCACTCCAACTGGTTCTTCGTGCCCGAGGATTACAAGAACTGGTCCACCGAGCCCTGGCTCGACTGCTACGGCGACGGCTTCAACGAGGTCGAAGCTGCGCTCGCTGGCGGCGTCATCTTCGCGCAGTCGACCCAGTCCCTGCGCGAACTGCAGAAGTTCCGCGAGGGCGTCGTGGTGCGTATCCCCCCACGTTCGCGCCTCATCACGGCGACCCACCTGCTCAACATCACGCCTGAACCCATCACCAGCGAGCTGCAGCTATCGCTTCAGGCGCTCGATCCCAACGACGTTCAGACCGCGCTGACGCCGTTCCAGTTGATCTACACGCCGCTGCACATCCCGCCCCAGAGCGAGTCCATGTTCGAGTCGTCCTGCGACATCAAGACGACCTTCAAGGACCTCAAAGGGCAGGACGAGCCGTTCGACATGAAGCTGCACTACCTGCTGCCCCACTATCACGCGTTGGGGACGGAGCTGCAGGTGGAGATTCTGGGCGGCCCCAACGACGGGATGCAGCTCCTCGATCGCGGCAAGTATTCCCCCGACCCCGGCGGCGTCCTGTTCGACCCTCCCATCGACATGCGCGACGCCGACGGCCTGACCTTCCGCTGTGGCTACAACAACCCCACCGACGAGGTGGTGAAGTGGGGTATCGGCGACCAGGAGATGTGTGAGGCGCTGGGCTTCATGGAGAGCTCCATGGCCTTCACGGCCGGCCCGAACGAAAATAGTGTGCTTGGCGTCATCAACGGCGACGGTGTGGTCTGGAACGAGGGAGCCTGCAGGGTCACCGGATTCCCGTTCGACCCGGGCCTGTAGTCCCCACCCATCGCCGCCCTGAACGGCATAGACGAGCCAAACCGACTGATTTCATTGGCGGGAAACAAGAGTACCCAGTTTGGCCCCGATCTGGGGCTCGTCGACCCCGCCTGAAGTGGCCTCGTGGCGTGGGCGACACTGCGTCCCCCACCTAAGACCATGAATTCATTAAAACCAGCACCCGTGGCACAGGCCTTGCTCTAGTCCTCCGCAGCAACCGACTGCCATGGAGAGCCAGCATGACCTTCCCGAGCCTCGACGCGATCCCCTTTGACCTCCGTACCCTGCGCGCCCTGAGCGTGACCTCGCGCCACCTGGTCGGCGGCGCCATCTGGATCATCGCCCTGGGCTTTGACGAGGGTGTCGAGACCCTGCGCGTGGGAGACGCCGACGCCATGGAGCAACTGGTAGCGACCATCATCGCCCGCGCAGGCGGAAGTCTCAGCCCTTCGCCTCGAGCTGCCGCTGCCGCCGCGCTTTGAGGACCACAAACAGGGTCAAAAGGGCGAGCAAGACGCCCAACATGATCATCACCGCGGTGCCCAGCCAGCTGGTGTCGGTGGTCTGCCACTCACCGCCACGGACCTTGGTTCGGGTGGTCCGGTTGCTGGTCGAGCGTCCCTTCGCGGCGGCCCGCTCCTGCTCGGGAGACATCTCCCGACGCGCCATCTCCTCCTCCATCGCGTCGTCCAGCAGCTCCACCAGCTGATCGGCGGTCTTCGCCCCCCGGATCCGCTGTTTGGAGCGCTCGGCGCCATTGGCGTCGTAGAACGCCATGATGGGGAGATTGCTCTCCTTGAGCGTCATCCACAGGCCTGCGCCCGGCTCTTTCTCCGTATCCACCTCAGTGAGCACGAAGTGAGCGAGCCGTTTGGCCACGGCTGGCTGGGTATAGACGTTGTCCTTCAGATCCTTGCAGGGCTTGCACCAGCTCGCCGAGAAGTGAGCATAGACCGTCCGCTTCTCCGCGTTGGCGGTTTTCAACGCCTGCTCCCAGGAGACCCACTCCAGGCCTCCCGTTGCCGACGCGGAAGCCGGCAGCAGTACAGCAACCGCCGCGAGAAGATGGAGAACACCTCGGAGTCTGACACGTCTCATCAGCGTCCCTGCTTTGCCTTCTGCTGGTTGGCAATGCCCCGCTTCTTGAAGAGCGGCGCCACCTTGGTCAGCGGCGCCGGCGCGAAGGTGGTCAGCCGCGCGATGAGTCCACGGCCGAAGGGAACCAGGAGCTCCATGGCTTTGGTCTCTAGCGCCTTGTCGACGGCCTCGCGAACCTCCTGGACGGTCAGCGGCGCTTCCCCGGAGAACGTCAGCGCTGCCTGTTCGTAGTCGACCTGAAGGTCCAGCATTGGGGTCGCGACGGCATCCGGGTTGATGACGGTCAGCGACACACCGTGGGGCGCCAGATCCTGGGCCGCTGCCAGCGAGAACCCACGCACAGCGAACTTGGTGGCGCTGTACAACGTGAGCCCAGACACCGGCACCAGGCCGCTGAGGGAGCCGATGTTGATGATGTGACCGGCGCCACGGCTGCGAAAGGTCTGGGCGGCGGCGTTGGTTCCGTGCATCACACCCTTGATGTTGACGTCGACGTGGAAGTCCACCTGCTTGGCGTCGAACTCCCAGACATAGCCAGGCATGAGCACGCCGGCCACGTTCATCAGGACGTCGAGGTCTCCAAACCGGTCCAGCGCGTCGTCGATGACGGCGCGCCAGTTATCCGGCGAGCGCACGTCCAGGGTGGCGACGGCCACCTGCTCGTCACTGAAGCCGGTCGCCGCCTTCAGCCGCTGCAGCCCCTCCACATCGATGTCCGCCGCCAGGATACGGTGAGACCCGCCGGCGGGCGACGCGTAGTGCTCTACGAGGTGGCGCCCGATGCCGCTGGCGGCGCCCGTGATCAGGAAGACGTCAGGCATGCGTTCACCGGGCCAGCTGCCCAAAGCGGATGTCGCCGACGTTGAACGTCGGCGTCGCTCCAGGGAAGAGCCAGTAGGACTCGAACTCCGAACTGCACAGCACGTTCGGGAAGTCCGAATGGCGCTGGCTGGGGCCAGCGATGGTCTTCTCACAGACCATCGAGATGTATTGGTCGACGCTCCCCTCCAGCGTGTTGCCGTTGAGGATGACCTCAGCGCCGATGGTGCGGGCGTGCTTGGCCAGCCCGGGGATCCGCGAGTTCAGAGGCGCGTAGGAATCGGGGCCCACGCCGTTTTCGCTGGTGACCCACAGGGCGTCTTCGGAACCGCCGGTGTGCACCACGATGGAGTGGTTGCCCTCGGTGTGGCCCGGAGTGTGGATAATGGCAACGGACTCGCCCAGCATCGTGTCGCCATCGAGCAGTTCCACTCGGTCCATGGGCACCCCGTCGAGGCCACCCGGGCAGTACCAGTCGGCCTGAGTCGGCAGCAGACCGCGCGCCGACTCCCACTCCTGCCGGATGACCAGCAGCTTGGCGTTGGGGAAGTAGCCCGGCCGCGTGGCGGTTCCCAGCCACTTGCGTAGGTCCTGGGTGTGCAGATGGTCGTAGGTGATGTAGTCGACGTCCGCGGGCGAGAGGCCAATCTGGCTGAGGCACTCCTCCACCGTGGCGTGGATCGGCGCGAGGATGTCCGTGCCCTTGCCGCGCAGGGGTTTGGGAAGGCTCTCGGCGATGCGCGCGAAAAACGGTGTGGCCTGGTTGCCGTCCAGGTCCGACGGCGAGACCAGCAAGGTCTTGACGCCCTCGGAGGTGTCGAACTGCACCACGAACATGCGGTTGACGATGTGGAGGAACGGCGTCGGCAGCGAGAAGGCGTTCAGGAACGCGTACTTGGTGGGGTATGGCACGCGCACGAGTTTGAACGAGCGAAAGAAGCGGACCGGCGCCTGGTCCAGCATGGACTCACGGAACGCCTCGGCCCGCTTGCGAACTTCGGCGAGTCGGTCCAGCGGGGAGGCGGCGTCGCGAGCGCCTTTGAAGTCGTCGATGGCCGTCAAGGGCGGCGCAAGGACAGGGGTGGCTTTCAGGACCATGCGGCGATGACCTCCTCGGGAGCCTGCACCAACTCGATAAGCACGCCCTCGCCTCCCACAGGAAACTCGGCGTTGCCTTTGGGGTGAACGAAGCAGACATCGTGGCCAGCAGCTCCGGCGCGAATCCCACCGGGGGTGAAGCGAAGCCCCTTGCCCTCCAGCCAAGCCACCGCGGTCTTCAGGTCGTCGACCCAGAGGCCCACGTGGTTGAGTGCCGGGACGTGCACCTTCGGCCGCCCGTCGGGATCGATGGGCTGCATCAGGTCCACCTCGACGTCGAAAGGCACCTTCCCGGTCGAATAGATGTCCTCGTCGACGTTCTCGCGCTCGCTCCGAAAGGTCCCACGCTTGTCGAGCCCGAGCAGGTCGCCCCAGAGATAGGCCAGCTTCTGCTTGTCCGGACCTCCGATGGCAATCTGCTGGATCCCCAGCACCTTGAAAGGCCTGTCGCTCATCACCGCACCTCGGCTCGTCTCGTGGTCTCGACGAAAAGCGCGTCAGCCGGTGACGGCCCGAAGCTGCTCCAGCTGCTCCTGGACACGCGTAACGTCGTTATGTCTGCGCAATCCTTCCCACTGCTGGAGCGCGATTTCAAGCGCTCGTTTGGCCCGCTGCAACTCGCCGGCAGACAGTGCGTAGCTGGCCGCGCGCTCCATGCTGCTAGCCACGTCGAGGTCCACCGCGCCGGTGTCCGACTGCGCGACGCCGGCCTCGAGGTGGTGATCGTACGCCTCCCAGCCTCGCCTCCCAGCCTCGGCCACCGCCAGCAGCAGGTGGGTCCAGCCTGCCACGGCGCGACGCCCCTGGCTCTCGGCCACGTCCAGGGTCCGCTTCAGCTCGACCACCGCCTCATCGGGCCGATTCGCCTGGACGAGCGTGACCCCGAGGTTGATGAGGGGCCAGATGACCCCGCCATAGCCGACGGCCTCGCACCGCTCCAGGGCGTCCCGGTAGAGACGCTCGGCCAGTGACAGCAGCCCGGCGTAGCGCGCGACCTCGCCACGGGTCACGTACAGACGGATCAGGCCCTTGCGCGAGCCGCCCTTGAGATAGAGCGCGTGGGTCTCCTCGAACAGGTCGGCGGCCTCGTCGAGGCGGCCCTGCTGCTGAAGGATGTTCGCCAGCCCCATCTTGCAGTCGCCGGCCCGAGCCACCTCGTCGCCCTCGAGGAAGAGCTCGTAACCCGCCTCGAAGTTCTCCACGGCGTCCTCGAACACCCCCTGGCGCATATACAACCAGCCACGTTCGAAATGGGCTCGTCCAAGCAGAACACCATCATCGAGACTCTCCGCCAACCGCATCGCCGGGTCGACGACCAGGTGGGCGGCGCTCAGGTCACCCTGCATGCGCGACACCTCGGCCCGACGGATGAGGGCCCCCGCCAAAACCTCGGGCCAGTCGTGCTGCGATGACAGGTCGAGCGCCGCATCGATGCAGGCGTCCGCGTCGCCCAGACGCGCAAGCAGCAGGTAGGTGTCGCACCGGACCAGCTCGGCTTCTCCCCACCGGACGTCTTCGGTGGGCGCCTCCACGGCCTCTCCCAGGGCCGCGCGGAACCGCACCAGCAGTGCGAGCGCGGCGTCGCAGTCTCCAGCCTCCATGCGGCTGGTGGCGCCCCGCATCAAGTGGCTCAGCGCGTCTTGCGGCCGCCCCGCGGCCACCAGATGCAACCCCAGTCGCTCGGCCTGTCCGGGCCCTGGGTGACGCGTCAGCATCTGAGCGCAGGCGTCGTGGAGGGCCTCGATCCGGCCCGATTCGCGCGCCCGGCGCAACACGCTCTCGCGCAGCATGGCGTGGGCGAACGCGAAGCTGTCGTTGGGTCCGTGGCCGTCCACCGGCACGGCGAGGCGCGCATCCATCAGCGCGGACACGAGGTCACCCGACGGCTTGACGGCGAGCACCTCACAGGCCGCCCGCCACTGCGAGGTCTCCACCGCGAGCCCCAGAACGGCCGCCAGCTGAACTCCGGTATCGTCGTCCGGGCCACGGTCCCTCAGCAACCGGGCCACGCGGGCTCCCCACGCAGCGTGAACTGTGCCAGGGAGCTCCAGGGCTGCCCCCTCCTTGAGGCGCAATCCATCCGGCGCCGCCTCCAACAGTCCCTTCAGCACCCAGTCCTCGACCAGCTGCACCACGAACATCGGGTTGCCGGCGGTCCGCTGCTCGACCTCGTAGCCGAGCTCTCCGGACAAGCCAATGAGCTCTCTGACCAGCGCACGTCGGGACTCTCCGGTCAGCGGCCCCAGATCGATCGTGTCGACGTCGTCACGCTTGGCAAGCCGCTCCAGGGCGTCCCGCTCCTCCGCGCCATTCTGCAACTGGTCGGTGCCCGCGTCGGCGACCACCAACACCGGCAGCGGCTTGTCCACCTGGGCGTCCAGCAGGTGCTCCACGAAGCCCAGGCTCTCGAGGCCCCAATGCACGTCCTCGAGGTGCACGATCACCGGGCGATAACGCGCCGCTCGGCGCAGCGCCCGCCGGATGACGGTGTAACGCTCGGTGGGGTTGGACAACCGCACCGACATCTTGGGTCGGTTGGTCGCGACGCCGGGACTGACCAGCTCGGCGAGAGCGAGCCACTCGCCCTCGTCGGAAATCCCCTGGGACAACAGGGTCGCCTTCAGATGGTCTGCGGCATCCCGAGGCGATAGCCCGACCACGCGGTGATGCCGACCGAGCATCGCGGGCAGGCCGTGACTGGGCCCCCAGGTGTTGGCATGGGTGGCGTGGAGCACCTGGGCCAACCCGAGCTCCGCGGCCCGCTCCCTGAGCCACTGCAAGAGGCGTGTCTTGCCGCAGCCCGTGGCGCCTCGGACCAGAACCATCCGGGCCCGCCCCTCCAGGGTCACGCGGTTGAGGGCCCGCCAGAGACGATCCCGCTCGGCGGTGCGCGCCACCACGGGGTGAGCGCGCAGATGAAACAGCGGCAGCCCGATAGCGGCGAAACGGCTGGATCGGCGGCGGGCCTCCTCCTGGGCGCCAGAGCGCCAGTCGGGGCTGGCGCGAAGCACCGGCAGCGGCGGCGTCGGCAGCGTGACCGTGAGGCTCGAGCGGGAACTCTCCCAGGGCGGGAGCGTATCCTCCGTCTCTACGTCTCCGGGGGTAGGCGCCCACTCCGCGAGCGTCGTAGCCGGTGCGACCGCATCCACCTTGGAGGGTCCCAGGGCGTCGAGTGCCCCGAGAGCGTCCGCAGCGCACTGGTAGCGTCCAAGATGATGCCGGCTCAGCAAGAGGTCGAGCCACGCTTCGAAGCCATCGGGGATGGCGATCCGAGGCTCCAGCTCCAGCCGCTCACCACGCACGTGGGCCGCCATCACCTTTTCGAGGGTGTCCCCCTCGAAGGCGCGCCTGGCGCTGACCAGCTCGAAGGCCACACAGCCCAGCGCGTAGAGGTCCGTCCACGGCCCATAGTCTCGCCAGCGGCCCTCGCACTGCTCCGGCGCCATGTAGTAGGGGGTGCCAGCGGCAAACTCGGCCAGACCCGGGGCACGGACGTCGTCCATGGCGCGGGCGAGGTCGAAGTCAGAGAGCTTGAGGCCCGGCCTTGGATCCTCGTCGGTGCAGACGAGGATGTTGGTGGGCTTGATGTCTCGGTGAACAATCCCGCGTGCGTGAGCGTGGGCGAGCGCCGAGAGAATCTGTCGAAGCCAGCTGTAGACGTCGTCCCAGGCGAAGGGTTTCGCGGCTCGATGGGCCAGATTCCCCCCGGACGCGAGCTCCATGGCCAGCCACGGACTGCCGGCGGTCAGCGAACCATCCGACGCCTCCGCGGCCTCCTTGCGCACCTTCCCATGGTCGTACACAGCGAGAATGGCCGGGTGGTCGAGACCCGCCATGGCCCGCACTTCGTTGGCGAAATACGCTTGGAAATCGGGGTTGTGCGCGCGTCGCGAGGTGAGAACCTTCAGCGCCGCGCGGACGCCGAGCTCGACGTGCGTCGCCGCCCAGACCTGGCCGAAGCTGCCGTGTCCGATCGGTCGCTCGAGGGCATAGGGGCCCAGCGATGGATGAGCGCTCAACCGCGTACCTTTTGAAGGGTGGGGGGTTGAACCCTAGCCCATGTGGCGCCGCCTGCCCACCCCGCGTGCGGCCAGAATCAGGAGGATCGCCAGCCAGGGCAGCCATGGCGGAGGACCGGAACCAGCGCTGGCACAACCCTCGTCGCTGCCGCTCCCCGGATCGGCGTCAGGCGTCGTGGTCGCGTCGGGGCCCGCATCAGCGCCCGGCATACCGCTGTCCGGTGCCTGCTCGACGGCGGCATCGGGCCCCGCCTCCGGCGCCATGTCCGGCTCGGGCTCGGCCTCGGGTTCGTCAGGCACGGGGAAGGGGTCCAAGACGGTCAACCCGAACGTGTCGCTGGCGCTCGCGCCCGCCACGAACAGTGGCTCGGCGCCCAGGGGGGTATCCAGCGACACCGTCACCCGGACCTCACCGTCACCCACGAAATCGACGGTCTGAGAGACGCCACCAATGACCACCACTGACACCCCGAACAGGTCGGTGCCAGTCAGCGTCAGGGTCTCGCCTCTAAACGCGGGGCTCGGGTCAGCGGCGGTCACCACCGGATTCACGAGGGTGGAGTCGCTGACCTCCAACTGCACCACGGAGGTGCCCTCATCGCCGCCCAATGCAAACGTGCGCGGCCCCGGCTCGGCGGCCGCGTCGATGGTGATCGAACACCCACGGTCATTGCAGTCGCCGAGGCTGATGTGGTCGTCGCCCGACAGCCAGGTTACTCGCTCCATGTTGTCGCCCACCAGCCACGCTGTGCCGCCAGCGGCAACGTTGACCGGGTAGATGGCCGTAACGTCCGGCCGCATCGGGTCAGCGGGTTGCACATGCAACGGACCAACAGGGGTCGACCATTGGGCGCCCATGGCCACCTCCACCTCGTACGTCGCAGGCTCCAGGGTGGGCGGCACCTGGGCGGTCACCTCGCCATTGGCGCTGCCGGTCACGATGGCGGGGATCCCCCCGACGCGAGCGCTGACGTTGAGCGGCAGGATGAGCCCCTTGATGGTCACCAGGTCGCCGACCCGGGCCGGATTGGGAGCCAGCGTGTCGATCGCGGGCTTGGGCGCCACCACCGTGACGTCGAAGCTATCGCTGCCGGTCGTGCCGGTGACCTCCAGCAAGTGGTCGCCCAGCATCGCCATATCCAGGGGGAGCTGCGCGACGACGACCGTCGCCGCGACCTCCGTGGTCGTCAGCGGCATCCCGCCCAGGCTCACGGTCTCCACCGAGTCGAGCCAGTCACCGGTGATGGTGACCAGGTCGCCGAGCACCAGCGGGTTCGGCAACACCGAGGAAATGAGCGGCGGGGCCGGCACGACCTCCACGTCGAAGGCCGCGCTCAAGCCGAAGGGCGTGGTGACGACGATGGGCTGTGTGCCCAGAGGCGTGCTCAGCGAGACATCGATGATGGCCTTGGTGGCATCGGTGAACAGCGTCGGCTGAGGGATACCGCCGATGGTCACGGTCGTCTGGTTGGGCTGGAAGTCGATGCCCGTGATCTCCGCCGTCGTACCCAGCGGCAGCGGCGAGGGGGTCACACCGTTGATGGTCGGTGGCACATCGGCCCCAGCGCCGAGGCTGCCGGCGAGCACCACGAGGCTTGCGAAGGTATTCAGCATTACGGGGTCTCCGGCTCGGCCACAGCGGCGCCGATGGTGGCGTAGGCGATGATCTCCGGGGACCATTCGATGCCGTCCGTGGCGCGGACGCGGCACTCCCACTGCTCGCCCTCGACGGTCAGTGCCGCCGGAACCACCGCCTTCTCACCGAGCTCCTTGACGAACTCGCCGTCTCGGTACCAGCGGAAGCGGTAGGTGACCGGGTCGAGGTCGTAGGACGGCTGCGCAACGGTGCAGGTCAGGTCCAGATTGACCGGCGCGCCGGCGGGCTCGATGACCGTGCCGGGGGTCGTCGGCGGGACGTTGGTCGGTGACTTCACGTTGGTCTGGCGGTTGTCGGAGAACTCGATGACGTCGACTGGCGCGAACACTGCGCAGCTGCCGCCGCAGCCGTCGTCACCACAGACCTTGCCCGCGCAATTGGGGACACAGCCGGCCACACAGGACCCGTCGATGCAGCTGTCACCCTGAGCGCAGGCGCCGCAGATGCCGCCACAGCCGTTGTCGCCGCATTCCTTGCCGCTGCAGTCGGGTACGCAGTCCACCAGGCAGTTGCCATTGCCGCAGACCTGGCCGCCGCCGCACACGCCGCACGTACCGCCACAGCCGTCGCTGCCACATTGCTTGCCGCTGCAGTCTGGGGTGCAGCCGGGCTGACACTGCCCGTCGATGCAGGAGGTGCCAGGGAGGCATGGGTCCTTGGTCTTGTTGATCATGATACCGACCTTCCGGCAGTCGCCGCCGTAGCAGATGTTGGTCGGGTCCTGAATCTGGGTGCAGCCCCACACGTAGCTGCCGCACTCCTCGGGGATCCAGGCCGCCAGGACGTCGGGCTGGTTGTCGTTGTTGAAGTCGAAGCTGTTGCCGTTGCCGACGCCGGGGTGTTCGCCGCCGGAGTTGTAGGTCGGGACGAAGTCGAAGATGGAGTAGGCGTTGTTCCAGGCGTTGCCATCCGGGGCGTCCTGGTTGAGCAGAATCCAGGCGTTGCCGGGCTGCCCGTCGTCGTCGAGTCCACCGACGATGTCCTGGTCGCCGTCCCCGTCGAAGTCGTCGACGGTGATGAGGTTCGCCGGGTAGGGGATGTTCTTGCTGATTTTGAAGGGGTTACTGAAGGTGCCGTCGCCAAGACCCTCGAACAGGTAGATCTCGGTGGGCGGCGAGCCGCCGCTGGTGAAGCGACGCCCGAGGAGGTCGACGACGCCGTCGCCGGTCATGTCCTTGGAGCTGAACACCAGGCCCCACTGCCATGTGAGCAGCGCGCTGAAGTCGAACGCCGGCGCGTTCTTGGTGAAGTTGCCGCTGCCGTCGTTCATCCAGACGAAGCCGATGCCGGTCGCCCAGTCGTCCATTCCTACGAAGTCCAGGTGGCCGTTGCCGTCGGCGTCGACCACCGGGCCGAGGCGCTCGTCCGGCTGCAGGGTGAACAGCTCGGTCAGCTCGATGTTGTCGTTGTCGCAGCTGGAGACGGCCATCAGGACCGGCACCGGCGGGCGGCAGAACGTGTCGTTGGCGACGTTGTTGTTGTTGCTGTCGATGCAGACCTGACCCGCGGGGCAGTCGCCGGCGACCCCCGTGTTGCAGAGCTTGCGGCAGACACCGGCGCAGCGGTAGCCGCTGGGGCAGTCGGCGGCGACGTTGCAGATGGTCTCGCCCTCGGTCTCGATGCGGGTGACCACGAGGTCGTAGTAGCGGTCGCCGTCGAAGTCGCCAACGGCATGGACCCGGTAGATGTCATTGCCCGGAAAGTCGACCTGCACCGGGTCCTGGAAGGTGCCGTCGCCGTTGCTCCGATAGATGCTGACGGTGTCGTTGTAGTAGTTGCGGGCAAAGAACACCTCGCCCCACAGCCCACCGGACTCGTCGGTCTCGCCGTCGCAGTCGTTATCGATACCGTCGCCGCACTTCTCGATCTCGCCCTCGTCGATCACGCCGTCGCAGTCATTGTCGATGCCGTCGCCGCAGATCTCCGGGCCGGGGTCACCGGGGATGACGTTGCAGATGAGCGAGGTGCCGTCGGGGTTGCAGATGAACTTGTCGCTGACGGCGCAGGCGCCGAGACCGACGGTGCAGAGCTTGCCTTTGGACGTGAAGTCCTCGTCGGTGGCGCCGTCGCAGTCGTCGTCGAGGTCGTTGCACAACTCGTCGCCGCCGGTGACCGGGTTGACCGAACACTTCAGGGACTGCTCGTCATCGCCGCAGATCTTGTAGCCCGTGGTGACGCAGGCGCCGAAGCCTACATCGCACGTCGAGCCGAGGCCGATGAAGTCCTCGTCGTGGAGCCCGTCGCAGTCATCGTCCAGGCCGTTGCACATCTCGGGGGCGCCCCAGTAGACGTTGGGGTCGGACTCGTTGCAGTCGGCGCCGGCGGCGCAGTTGATGCCATGCCCATCGCCATCGGCGTCCTCACACACCGGAGTGACGCCCTCCCCCACCACCGGCAGGTCCAGGAAGAAGCCGTTGACCGCGTTGGACTCGAACCGGAGCGCGTCGCTGAAGACACCTTCGGCCACGTAGAAGGTGACCTTGATGTCCTTGGTCTGGCCCGGACCCAGGAAGACCTGGCTGAGGTTGGTCGCGAACGCGCCCGTGGTGCCGTCGACCCATGTGATCGACGTGATCGTCAGGCCCTTGTCGCCCGCGTTCTCGAGCTGGACGTCACGGGTCTCGACACCGCCGATGGGAAGCTTGCCGAAGTCGAGGGCCGGCGGGTCCAGGACCAGGTAGGCGAAGCCCCCTGGATCCACGTCGGCGCTGATGCCATCGCCCGCGGTCCCGTCGCCAGCCACGGTGTCCACCCCCACGTCGGGCCCGGTGGGATCGGCGTCGTTGTCACTGGCTGTGTCCGATGGCGCCGGCGTGTCAGGGGTCGAGGAGCCGTCACCGCCGGCGTCGCCAAAGCTGACCTCTCCGGTACCCGTGTCACCGAGGGAGCCTTCGATCGAGCTGCTGCAGCCTACCAGGCTGACTGCCAATAGCAGCGGCCATATACGCGCCGAAATCGTATGCATGGGGGAACCGTCCTGAGCGTGTGGTCGGAATCGTGCGACCCGCAGAATTAAATTAACACATTGTTTAATTAATTTCTGGTGCGAATCCGGTTCGCAGAACTTGCCGAGGAGTTTCGAAGGAATCAAGCAATTTCGCTCCAGTCCGCGTCAGTCTTGGATGAGACGTGGTTGTGCGGCGGTGGCTCCTTGGATACAACTGGGGGCATGAGTGAGTCCGAAGCCCCCCCGGTACGACCGCCCCGCGAGCGGCTCATCACCCACCCCAACCTGAAACCCAGCGCGTCGTGGGTCTCGGACGTCGGCAAGGTCCGAACCAACAACGAGGACAGCGTCCATGTCGACGAGCGCCTCGGCCTGTTCATGGTGGCCGATGGCATGGGTGGGTACGACGCCGGTGAGGTGGCCTCCCGGATGGCACTGGACGTGGTGGCCGAGGACCTCACCGCGGCGCGGGAGACGATCATACGGGTCCGGTTCGGCGAGCAGCCACCGGACGCGATGCGCGAGCTGTTGGCGAAGGCCATTCGTCGGGCCTGCAAGGAGGTCTATGAGGCCTCGCAGAACGACCCCTCGAAGCACAAGATGGGGTGCACCCTGACGTCGCTGATCACCCTTGGCGACTATGCTCTGATGGGGCACGTCGGGGACTCCCGGCTGTACCTCGTGCGCGAGGGGTACATGCACCAGCTGTCGACCGACTTCACCATGGCCGCGGAGCTGCTGCGCGCCGGCGCGATCACCGCGGAGCAGGCCGAGAGAAGCCCCTACGCACACCAGCTGACCCGAGCGATCGGGATCCAGCCGACGGTCCGGGTGGAGACCCTGGTGCTGCCGCTGAAGGCGGGGGATCGCTTCCTGATCTGCAGCGACGGCATCACCAACGAGCTCAACGACGACGAGATCCGCGAGATCCTGGCCCGCGGCGAGGCCGCCCGAGCCCCCGCCAAGCTGCTCGGGGCAGTGCTCAACCGTCGTGCCGCGGACAACGCCTCGGGCGTGGTCATCGAGATCGCCGGCAACGAGCGCACCAAAAGGAGCTACACCACCGAGACCATCGCGCTGGATACCCTGGCGGACTTCTTCCTCACCGAGGGCATGTCCATCAAGGACCGCGCCCGGGTGCTGTCGTTCTGCGATGTCACCGAGCACCGCGCCGGGACGCGCCTGTTCGAAGAGGGCGACATCCTCGAGCAGCTGGTCGTGTGTATCGACGGCGAGCTGGTGGTCGAGCGTGACGGCCGGCCGATCCGGACGCTGGAGATGGACGCCCACGTCGGGGCCACCACCCTGATCCGGGGTCGCCCGGCGCGGGCCTCGTTGGTGGTCACCAAGCCGGCGCTGGTGCTGGAGCTGACCGCCGCCGGACTCCGCACCCTCGCCCGGCGGAAGCCCGAGCTGGGGGCCCTCGTGCTGAACCGCCTGGCGCTGCGGCTCAGCCGCGAGCTGGATCAGGCCAACATCCGGCTGGAGGACCATCTGGACGAGCACGCGCTTGCGGATCCGGACACCGCCGTCTGAGCGGCGGAGCGCTGTGGGGATGAAATCGTCACCCAGCTGCCGCTCAACCGGCGCGTGAGTTGGTAGACTCCCGGTCATGGCAGGGATGGGCATCGCGCTGGCTGTGATCGCCGTCATCGGGTCGAGCCCGATGCCCGAAGACCGTGCGCGCGTGAGCCCCGACGCCGTCGAGACCGACGGCGAAGGGACGGTGCGGGTGGACGTGCGCGACGACGCCGGCCACCCGCTGGGAGCGAAGATCACCATCCTCGGCGCTGGAGATACCGCGGGGCCCTATCTGGCGCACGGTCGGGGCGACGTCCATGCGTGGGGGGCGGTGGCCTATCACCGCGCCTACGCCAGCCATGGCTTCGCCCGACTCGACCTGCCACCCGGACGCTATGACATCTGGGTGTCGCGGGGCATCGAGTACACTCGCAGCGTCGCGCTGGGCGTCGAAGTGGGAGGCGAGCCGCTGCTCATCGAGGCTTCCTTGCGACGCGCTGTCTCCCTGCCCGGCTGGACCTCGGCGGACCTGCACGTACACACCGGCCGTTCCAAAGACTCGGTGGTCAAGCTCGAAGCCCGGGTACACCAGTTCATCGCCGACGGCGTGGACGTCATCGTGGCCACCGACCACAACCGGGTCACCGACCTACGGCCCCTGGTTGAGGAGCTGGGGCTCCAGGACCAGCTTCTGGCGGTTCCGGGCGAGGAGATGACGACCCACTATCACGGTCACTTTGGCGTCTTCCCGCTGGAGCAGCACCACGCTTACGAGAACGGCGGCCCCATCGACACAGCGCGGGCAAAGGTCATGTTCGACCGGGTGAGGAGGCACGCCCCTGACGCCATCATCGTCGCCAACCACCCCTGGATGGGGATGCAGGGTTATCCGTTCGGCGCCTTTCCTGGCTACTTCGTGCGCGGTGAGCTGGACCCGGTGTCACTGACCTTCGGCAAGAAGCACCATGCCTTCGGGTTCGACGCCATCGAGCTCCTCAACGGCTATGAGACCCCCTACCCGTATGTCCTGGACCACCACGTAGAGAAGTGGTTCACGCTCCTCGGTGCGGGCCTGGTGACCACGGCGACGGGCGGCTCGGATACACACTCGCTGGCGCTCAACCAGGGTGGCTACCCACGAAACTACATCGACACGGGCGCGGTGTCGGTGAGCGACGTGACCGCCATCGACATCACCGACGCCCTCAAGCATCAGCGCGCGTTCTTCACCACCGGTCCGTTGCTGGAACTGAGCGCGGGGGGGTTGGGACTTGGGGATCTGGCGACGCGGCGAGCGGACGGAACCGTCGGTCTTGCGGTGCGCGTGTCAGCAGCGCCGTGGATCGGCGTCGACCAGGTGCGGGTCTGGGTCGACGGCGAGGTGGCGCAGGTCTGGGACCTGGACCGATCTTCGGAGGCCGTGCGGCTGGATACCGAGCTGGACGTGAACATCCCCCACGATACGTTCGTGGTACTTACCGCGGTGGGCAGCACGCCGCTGTGGCCGGTCGCCGGGGAGCGCGAGTGGGCATGTCGTAAGCTGCGTCGCAAGAAGAAGCGGTGCGGCCACCTGGATGTGCTGCCGATGGCCGTCACCAACCCCATCTTCGTGGACGCCGACGGCAACGGCCGCTACGACGCCCCGCGGGCGCCCTAGCCGAAGCCATGCTAAACCGGCCGGCATGACGTTCTTCTGGTTCTTCGTGGCCTGCATGGCGGTGGCCTTCGTCATCATCCTCGGCTTTGGCTTCACGCTCGCCCATCGCGCGCTCAAGAGCGGCAGAACGGCGCGCCAGCTCCCGCCCATCATCGGCGAGGCCTGCGCCGAACTGGGCTGGACGCATCAGACAGGGGCGCTGGAAGCCGATGGTGTGCTGGAAGGTGTCGACGTTTCCTTCGAGGCGCCACCGGACGGCCACGAGGTCCGTCGGCTTGCGGTCTCCGCGCGGGTAGGACTGCCGCTGGATCTGGAGGCGGCCAGGGAGCTCCACTCCGGCGACCTCGAGCTCGGGCACAGCCGCTTCGACGGGACCTTCAAGCTATCCGGGCACATCACGGACGTGCTCAAGTTCCTGCCCAACGAGGTGCGCGCGGCGATGCTCGACGCGCCGCTGCCGGTCGAGATCAGTGGCGGGTCCATTCACGTCACACCGTCCGGGCAGACGGCCCATGGACTCATCGAAGCGGCCTTCGAAGCGGTCGCGCTGGCAAAGCTCTTCGCCTCGATCGAGGGCGATCTGGGGGAGCTCATGCTCGCCCGAGTACTCGACCCGCGGGAGCCGTCGAAACTGCGCCTGCTGGCAGCCGAGTGGCTGGGCAACCACCGGAAGGCACCGCAGTCGCTGCTGCAGAGGCTGCTCGACGCGCCGGACGCGGGCTCACGCGTACGAGGCCTGGCGCGGGTCGACCCGCTGCCCCTGGAGCTGGGTGTTTCGATCGTAAGTAGCGGCGAGACGCCCTACTGGGTCCGGGTCGAGGCCGTCGAGGTCCTGGAGCGTCGCCTGCACGAAGTTCCCGCGGAGGTGCGGCACGAGGCGCTCGGCCGCCTGGCGACGGTCATCGACACCGTCAGCGGCCGTCTTCTGGTGGCCCTGGTGCGCCTTCTCCTGGACCACGACCATCCGCCCCGGTTGGAGAGCATCGAACGACGCTTCTGGGCGGTGGACTCGGAAGCTCAGGCGTCCCTGTTGAGGGCGGCAGGACGCCACAGAGCTGACGCCGTACCCTTTCTGATGACCGTCCTGCGACGAGAGTTCCAACGGCATGGCGACATCTGCGTGGACCTGCTCGACAAGCATGGTTCCGTGGCGCTCGTCGAAGAGCTGCTGACTTACGGAACCCCAGACGCCAAGAGGCTGATCGCTTTTCTCCAGGCGCGCGTTGCCTCCGGCGGTGGCCTGGCGCTGAGCGACGATGTCGGCGGGGGCGGGCTATCGGAGGCCATGGACGAGGGCAGGCTGGCGCTGGAGGAGGCCTGAGTCACCACCCAGGCCACGCCCCGGCTTGCTGTGGCCGGACCGACAGTGGCACAACGGGTCAGGACTCTCCCCGAGGTTCGTCGCCTATGTATCGCTTTGCTTTCGCCACCCTGTTGACCCTCCCGCTGGCCGTCGGCACCGGCTGCCCCGAGGAGACTCCGCCCGCCAAGAGCAGGGTCGCCGACATCGTCACGTCGCTGACCCCAGGCCAGGGCTGGGAGGCGCTGAGCGCGGAGGACCAGGCCTATCTGGAGGACCGGGCCGCAGAGACCCTGGCCGATTTCAGGGCGCGCTGGGGCAAAGAAGGGCTGGCGACCAAAGCGGACACCATCCTCGGGACGGCGCCAGGGAGCGCCGCGATGAACGCCTTCGACGACGCGTTTCGGGTGCGCTTCCGCAGCCGCCTTCCCGACCCCGACGCGTTCAACGCATCGGAGGCCATCAGCGACACTGCCCTGCGCTCATTGCTTATACAACTTCACTTGATTCACCTTGGCGCACGCCGCATCAATGCGGTCCGCTACGACGGTGTCCCCAACGTGGACTGGGACGGCAGCGGGCCCATTCGGGAGTTCCCGCTGCCCGACCAGCAAGCCATGGCTGACCAGCGGGAGTTTGCCAGCACCGTCGAACAGGGCCTGCTGGCGCTGGACACCTCCGGCATGGACGCCGTGACCCTGTCCATTCGCGACCGCGCCCTGCTCTACGCGCGGCAGCTTGCCACCGGGGCGACGGGGTTCCGCTTTGGCGGGCGCGACTACGAGACGGTCTGGGGCGTGGCGCAGTGGTCGTGGGACCTGATGTGCAACTACTCCGACGACTGTTTCGGCAAGGTGTGGAACAACGACGAAGCGTTCTTGGACGCCGTGAACGCATGGTTCTTCGGGCCCCTGCGATGGATCGACAAGGGCGCGATGGTTGGCCTCGACTTCGCCATCGCCTCCAGCGAAGACTGGACCGAGGTGTCGCGCCTTCTGGGCAACCCCGACCAGACGCCGACGGCATTGGCCTACCTGCGCCTGGTGGACCTGTGGCAGCAACGCGTCCGCGCCAGCGCCGAGGCGAGCGCCGACTGCACCGTGTACACGCCGGCCGACCGCGACCTCGCGTGGCGAAGCTTCACCGCCGAGAACCTGCTCTACCCCGAGCTCGACGGCGGCCTGGCCGACCTGGGCTCGGACGTCGACGCTTTCCTCGACAGCCTGCGGGAGCAGCAGAAAGGTTTTGTGATCGCCATCGTCGAGAAGATGCGTGACGACGGCGAGACCCAGCAGGCGACGGTGGACGCAGTGGCCTCGCAGCTGGCCCAGGTGCAGGGCGGCAGCCTGCAGTTTCTGCTCAACGTGGGCTACTCCGCGCTGAGCAGCGTGGATGCGGGCGCCGCGGACCTGTTCAAGACGCGGCTGGAGACCCTGCAGACCATCGGCGGCGGGGGCGACGAGACGATCTTTCAGCAGATGTGGGACCAGGTCACCGAGTGGGTGGTCAACCGCTTCTACAACGGCGCAGCCACCAACCCCGCCACAGGCAAGCCCTACCTGCCTGAAGACATCGTCATCAACCCGTCGGGCGGGGCGTTGACCAGCGCCGACGGGCAGGTGTCCATCGGCATCTCGGGCACCTACCCACCGACGACCTACTATCGCGCCATGCTGCACGAGGCGCACCACTCGGTGCTCGCCCGTGAGGGGGCGTTCCCCGAGGGCGCCAGCTGGGAGGGCGCGGCGCTCAACGTCGAGATGCAGCTGCTGCCGGAGTTCCTGCAGGACATCTGGGCCGGCGACCCCACGTTCGACGGGATGGCGCCGTACTACCTGGCGGGCGAGTGGGTCGGCTATCAGTATCTGATGGCCGGCAGCGAGGCGACGCTGGGTAGCTGGCTGCGAGACAGCTGTGAACCCGACGCCACCACCTACGTTTCCGAGACCGCCACCGAGTGGGGGCTGAACCCGGATCTGGTGACGCCGCTGACCGAGCGCGTCTACCAGGGGCTCAACTACCTGCAATATGTTGCCGAGGGCGTGAGCTACAAGACGGCCATGGAAGCGCTGGATGCGCGCCTCGGCCCGGAGCAGCAGCTGGACCCGTACACCATTATCGCCTGCGGTGTCGGGCTGTTGGACGATACGCCGCAAACGGCGCAGCAGCTTGCCGACTGCCTGGGCGTGAGCCTTTAGGACGACCACATCTTGCGAACGAGTTGATGGTGTGTCGGAAGTGGTATGTCAGGGCAGGATGATCTGATTCGGGCCCCGCTGGGCGGATGGTCGAGAACATCTCTAGATCCAGTTGACTTCCTGGCGAAAGTTGGACGGCAGGACGATCGGATTCGCCCCCCCGCTGGGCTGATGGTTGATCACATCTCTGGATCCAGTTGATTTCCTGGTGGAAGTTGGATGGCGGGACGATCGGATTCGCCCCCCAACCCCCGCTGGGGGG
>JGI12316J15310_10000039_pt18 | contig 102825 bp, 75 predicted proteins | sample MarCyaLeptolynsp_FD_15310 | JGI IMG/M metagenome (IMG submission 15310) | reverse complement strand
ATTCCGGATAACGCTTGCATCCTCCGTATTACCGCGGCTGCTGGCACGGAGTTAGCCGATGCTTATTCCTCAGGTACCGTCAGAGCTTCTTCCCTGAGAAAAGAGGTTTACAACCCAAAAGCCTTCCTCCCTCACGCGGTCTTGCTCCGTCAGGCTTGCGCCCATTGCGGAAAATTCCCCACTGCTGCCTCCCGTAGGAGTCTGGGCCGTGTCTCAGTCCCAGTGTGGCCGATCGTCCTCTCAGACCAGCTACTGATCGTCGCCTTGGTAGGCCTTCACCCCACCAACTAGCTAATCAGACGCGAGTTCATCTCCAGGCAATTAATCCTTTCACCTCTCGGCTTATCCGGTATTAGCAGCCGTTTCCAGCTGTTGTCCCCGTCCTGAAGGTAGATCCTCACGCGTTACTCACCCGTCCGCCACTAAGTATTATCCCGAAAGATAATACCCCGTTCGACTTGCATGTGTTAAGCATACCGCCAGCGTTCATCCTGAGCCAGGATCAAACTCTCCGTGGTAGCTCCTTCACCCTATCCCCAATCTCTTAGTGATAAAGTAAAGAAACTCGTTGAGTTCCTCTGGCACCAAACTGGATATCCCAATTCGGTTCCGTTGATTCTTTCTTTGACGAGTATTTGGTGCGTTCTCGCTTCCAAACTATTCTTTTGCCTAGGTTCTAGCTCTCTACAGACAACGCTCGTAAAGCGCTAATCTATTTTTGAGCACGTTTACAAACATAACCTATTACCCCCCTTCTCTGTCAACCCCCCTTTTCATATTTTTTGAGAATGCGCCTGCAAATGGTTATCTCATTAGACTCTGAAACGTCTGGTAAACCAATCAGTTGATATGGTTTCGGGGTGGTTGAATGACAATACACTCAAGTGGACATTATTTGAGTACGCTCTCTATAGCGGTTTCCGTGCGACTGAAGTACATGGAAATGTGCCCCTGCCGAAGGCAGGGGCACATTTCCATACCTCACTAGCCTGAGAATTGCTATATAAAATTAGGGAATTTCAAATAACAGATCGTAGACTTTTATCTTTGTAGTAGAGTTTTCAATGACCAATCAAGTTAATGTTGTCAGACTAATGTTGTCAGATCTCTAAGTCTTAAAAGTCAAATCCGAATTATTGCTATGTTGTTAGGTTGATAATGTTTAGATGTTTTGAGCGCATTGTGTTGGGGACAAGTGCTGTTTTTGATTGACGATTTGAACAGCGGAACAGCTGGGAGTGCGAGGTAACTGGTCATGATAGCGTAGTTCTTCCGTTTTGATCCTTGTCTGCTCAAACTGTTGAAATCCCGTTTGGGAGGAAATTTTTGTGAATTTTCAAGCTGCGATCGCGATGTTGCACCGGTTTTGGAGCGATCGAGGGTGTCTTGTTGCTCAATCTTACGATACAGAAAAGGGGGCGGGCACGATGAGTCCTCACACCTTTTTGCGAGCAATTGGACCTGAACCCTGGTCAGTGGCTTATGTGGAGCCTTGTCGGCGACCCACAGATGGACGCTATGGGGAAAATCCAAATCGTTACCAACATTACTATCAATATCAAGTTCTGATTAAGCCTTCACCTGAAAACATCCAGGAAATTTATTTAGATTCGCTGAGAGCTTTGGATATTTGTCCTGAAGAGCACGATATTCGATTTGTAGAGGATAATTGGGAATCGCCAACATTAGGTGCTTGGGGCGTCGGTTGGGAAGTCTGGTTAGATGGGATGGAGGTCACCCAATTTACTTATTTTCAGCAGTGTGGCGGGATTGACTGTCGCCCTGTCTCGATTGAGATTACCTATGGTCTGGAACGGTTGGCGATGTATCTTCAGGACGTGGATGCATTTACAAAAATTCAATGGAACGACCAGATTAGTTATGGGGACATTTATTTTCAAGGAGAAGTGGAGCAATGTACTTACAATTTTGAGGCTTCGAACCCAGAGTTGCTATTTGCATTGTTTGGTCTTTACGAACAAGAGGCGAAGCAGTTAATTGAGCGCGGTCTTGTTTTACCGAGTCTTGATTACGCGTTGAAATGTTCTCATAGCTTTAATTTGTTGGATGCGCGAGGCGTAATTTCTGTTACAGAACGAACGCGCTATATTGGCAGGATAAGAGATCTAGCAAGGCGGGTGGCTCATCTGTATTTGGAGCAGCGGCAACAATTGGGCTTTCCTTTGAAGGTTGGAAGTTGTTAGCAATTCACTACAGGAAAAAACCGATTAGAACTGCAGAAACGCTTCCAATTAGGGTATTCAATACATTAACGACTTCATTTGTCAACCAGTCAAATTTTTCCTGCAGGGTTGCACCGATAACGCTTTCGAGGTTTGTGCCAATGAAGGCAGCAATGGCACAAATGCCGATCCCAGGGATGGAGATAAGACCGACAAGCCACCCGACAAGGGCAATGGCAACGGACGCGATCGCGCCTGCGAGGGTTCCTTCTAAACTAATGGCTCCTTCTGTACCCCGGGGGACAGCTTTCAGGGTGGTAATGAGAAATGTCCGCTGACCATAGGCTTTACCAATTTCGCTAGCACAGGTGTCAGACAATTTAGTGCTGAAGCTGGCGACGTAGCCCAGTAGCAATAGTGGGCCAATTTGTATAGCAATGTTTTCTGGATAACTCAGAGAGATCATTGCTGTACCTATAGCGCAGAGCGTGCCGATGAGTGCCGATCCCCAAACATTTTCTGGGCCTCGCGCTCCAGAGCGTTTTTCTGCGATCCCTGCTGCTTGTTTCTGGGCTAAACCGATGCGAGTGACACTTGAGCCAACCAGGAAGTAGAACATGACGACGATGTAACCCCGCCAGCCTAGCGTGCCCCAGATCAAAATACCCAGAATCCAGGCATGGAAGAGTCCGGCAGGGGTCAGTAGTTTTTTGGGTGCGATGACGGCGATCGCAGCCAAGACAGTATTCAACACTGCACCGAAAAACCAGGCATTCCCAAAGAATGCTGTGTGGAATATCGCAGCAAAATCAGAATAAAGGGAGGTTATAGTTGGCATGTTAATCCTGACTTGTTATCGCTCGAGGTTATCATTCAGCATTCAGCATCTGTCTAAACCGTCATGAGCTTTGTTTTTCGCGCTCGCCATCTTGCCGAATGAGATAGTCGACCAGTCGATCTAAGCGTTCTACTGCAGCATCGCTTGATGCAAGATTGTGAGCTAGCCGTTCTTGTACTTGGGCCATGCGCTCTTGTATCTCGGACATGCGTTCCATGGACTGAGTCATACCAAGTTGAGTTTCAGTCAAACGCTGCTGGGAATTCACCAAGGCTTCATGCTGCTTTTCGATGCGTTCTATGATGTCGATCAGGGCACACATGCGATCGTTGAATTGCGAGATGGTTTGAGTCAAAAGTCCCATTCCTTGAGCAATTTCGGATTGCGCTGTGGTTAAGGTTTGGATGTCTTGCAAACTTTTTTCTACCGTGCTTGCTAGTTGGTCTAAGCGTTCATCATCCCATCGTTCAAGGGTCATAATTCAGTAGACTCAGATAAAGGTTTTCGATAATGGCGATCCATGATTCCATTCCTCTGGTTTGCCCAAAATAATAGGCGATCTCGGTTAGACAATCCAGAGAATGATAGGCCAGGGATCAGGGATTATGGTAATGAAGCTTGAGGGCATTTTGCTGGCAGTTCGTTGTGCTTGGTGATTTGTCTGCCGCGAACCGTTAGGATATTAAAAGATTGATAGCTTCTGCGATCGCAGTACACAAGGGGGTATTTTGAGCGCAACAGAAACATCCCAGTCCAATAGCAGCATCCCCCTCCTCCGCACACCTTTATTCGATCTATCAGTGGCACTTGGGGCGCGCATGACCGAATTTGGGGGTTGGGATATGCCGGTGCAATATGGGGGCATCAAGCAAGAACACCAAGCGGTTCGACAAACCGTTGGTATGTTTGATATTTCTCATATGGGAAAATTTATGTTGAAGGGCCAGTCCCTTCTAAAGCAATTTCAAACGCTAGTCCCTTCTGACCTCAGTCGATTGCGGCCTGGAGAGGCACAGTATACTGTGCTCTTGAACGAGCAGGCTGGCATTATCGATGACCTGATTTTCTACTATCAGGGCACGGATTCAGTTGGGAAAGAGCGCTGGTTCATTATTGTCAATGCTGCAACTACGGCGAAAGACAAAGCCTGGTTGCTGAAGCACCTGAGGCTTGAACAGGCCACCTTCCACGATTATTCTCAGGAGCAAGTATTGATTGCCGTGCAAGGGCCACAGGCAGCGACTGTCCTGCAAGCGTTCGTTGAAGAGGACTTGTCATCAGTCAACACTTTCGGCCATTTAGAAGGGACGGTGTTAGGACACCCTGGTTTTCTCGCTCGGACTGGTTACACGGGTGAGGATGGGTTCGAAATCATGGTAGATCCGGCAGTGGGGAAAGAGTTGTGGCAATCGCTGCAAGGTGCTGGTGTAACTGCCTGTGGTCTGGGGGCCCGCGATACTCTGCGGCTTGAGGCTGCGATGTGCCTTTACGGTCAAGATATTGACGATACAACAACTCCTCTAGAAGCAGGGTTGCGTTGGCTGGTGCATCTGGACAGCAAGGGGGATTTTATGGGTCGTTCAATGCTGGAAAAGCAGAAGAAAGAGGGTGTCCAACGTCGTTTGGTGGGGTTGCAGATGCAGGGACGGAATATTGCTCGCCATGGTTATCCAGTTTTTTCTCAGGGTAAGTCTGTGGGAGAAATCACGAGCGGTACGCTGGCTCCTACACTCGGCAAACCGATTGCCCTGGCTTATGTTCCGCCTGAACTGGCTAAAAAGGGTCAGGCGCTGGAGGTGGAGATTCGCGGCAAGTTATATCCTGCAGTTACGGTCAAGCGCCCCTTCTATCGTTCTCCCCAGCGTCCCTAGTGAGCAAAACGGCTATTCCTGAGATGAAGTTGGGGCTTCATACTGAGAAAGGACCAACGCCGAAAAACAAATAAGGGGAAACTGTGAAGCAATGCCTGATTATCTTTACCCGCTATCCAGAACCGGGGAAGACGAAGACACGGTTGATCCCGGCTTTGGGAGCTGATGGAGCAGCAGATCTGCAACGTCAGATGACGGAGCATACGTTGCGACAAGCGAGAATGCTGCGAGCAAGAAATGGAGTAATGCGACTGTCGGAGGAAGGGAAAGCTTTAACGGGTGAGGCTGAGGAGGATGCGATCGCGCTAGCAGTGCGTTTTACGGGTGGCGATCGGGGGTTGATGCAAGCCTGGTTGGGAGGCGATTTAATCTATCAACCCCAAGGGGAAGGGGATTTGGGAACGCGCATGGCCCAAGCGTTTCGGACTGCATTTTCCGCTGGGGCAGAACGAGTCGTGACGGTAGGTATTGATTGCCCCGAACTAGATGTTGAGCGCATGCAAACTGCGTTTGAAGCCCTGAACCAATCTCCTCTGGTGCTTGGCCCTGCGTTGGATGGGGGCTATTATCTGATTGGGTTGCAGCGATTGATTCCGGAGTTATTTGTTGATGTTCCTTGGGGCACAGCGACGGTTTTGCAAACAACGGTTGCGATCGCAAAAAAATTGGGATTATCTCCAGCCTATCTGTCGCCCCTGGATGATGTGGATCGGCCTGAAGACCTGAACATTTGGCAGCGCATCTGTCAGAACCAGTCCAGTCCAGCAGCAACGGGCAAGTTGTCAGTGATTATTCCAACCTTAAACGAGGCGGGGAAAGGCGATCCCAGCATGCAATGCCGCTTCGAAGCAGCATTAGTTCGGTTGCAACAGCTTGTTTGTGGGGAAATCATTGTCGTCGATGGCGGTAGCGAGGATAGCACGGTGGAGTTGGCGCAGTCTCACCAGCTCAAGGTTATTCAATCCGATCGCGGTCGGGCGCGACAGATGAATGCGGGTGCTGTTGTGGCAACGGGCGATCTATTGCTGTTTCTTCATGCGGATACGCTGTTGCCTGAGAATTTTGAGTTAAAAGTGCGGCAGGCATTGCTCCAACCGGGTGCGATCGCAGGAGCCTTTGAGCTGAATATTGAGGGATCGCAACCGGGGCTGCGCTGGATCGAACGGTTGGTGAATGTGCGATCGCGTCATCTCCAACTCCCCTACGGCGACCAGGCAATCTTTCTGCCCGCCGACGTCTTTCGCGACATTGGCGGCTTCCCCGACCAACCGATCATGGAAGACTTTGAACTAATGCGCCGCCTGCGCCGCTGCGGACGCATCGCCATTGTGCCCAACGCCGTCCTCACCTCCGGGCGGCGCTGGCAAACCCTGGGCGTGTGGCAAACTACTCTGATCAATCAACTGGTAATTGCTGCCTACTATTTGGGCATCCCCCCCGCCCGCATTGCCCGCTGGTACCGTCGAGAAAAATCCATTGGTTCGGGCTTAAACTGATGCCAGTCAGACTAAAAATAGGCTAGAACTTTGCCTGATTTCAAACAAAAAATGCTTCTAGATCTAAAACACACGATTTGGGAATATTGGGAATAATCGAATGGAGCCGTCGGAACTGTCCCTGGAGCCGATCCGGGCGGACACCCTGGTGTTGCTGCAATCAGAGTCGGCTATTCTCCATGCGGAGTTTCAGGTGGATCCGAAACCAGATGTGCCGTTTCGAGTGGCAGACTATCGCTTGCGGGGCTATCGCCGTTATCCTGACCGAAAGATGCATCAGGTCGTCATCTATTTGCGGAAAACGAACTCGCCGCTGGTCTCTCAAACCTGCTTTGAAATTTCGGGCATGCGCCACGAATATCAGGTCATCCGACTGTGGGAGCAACCGTTTCCTGAATTCTTGCAAGTGCCTGGATTAATTTCTTTTGCCGCCTTGAGTCAGGCGGACGATCCAGAACAAGTTCTGCATCTAGCTGCCGCCAAAATCAACCAGATTGCCGATCGACGGCAGCAGAGCAACATCATGGCGGCGACTGCGCTGTTAGCTGGTTTAGTATTAGAAAAAAAACTGATTTATCAAGTCTTGAGGCAGGACATCATGAAAGAATCCGTTATCTTCCAAGACATTGAAGCAGCAGCCGAAGCCAGAGGCGAAGCCAGAGGCATCCAAAAAGTCGCAGTCAAGTTGTTGAACTCAGATATGGGGATCTCGCAGATTGCTCAGGTCACGGGGTTATCGACTGAGGATATCCAACAGCTCCAACAAAAATTGCAGTCGGATACCGAATACAGATGATAAACAAAGGCATTTGATTTATTGCACGTCTATTCGCACGTCTACTTGCAGATTGGTGAGGCGGTCGACGCGTTCGCTTTCCTCTAAACGCACTCGCACTTCGACAACGCGGGCGTCGGCGTCAGCAGCGGGGTCGTCGTCGAGGACGTCGTTTTTGAAAATCTCCCATCCGACCTCAGATACCGTACCAGCAAGATTCCCTTCGAAGGCTCCGTTGCGACTGGTGACGGTGGCGGGTTGGCCAACTTTGACCAGGCCGACATCGGTTTCATATACTTCGGCGACAACGTACATTTGACGGGTGTCGCCCAGGTCTAAAATGCCGTCGTTGCCAATGGCTTCGCCTGCATAGGTGAGCACTTGCAGGACGCGACCGGGCCGGGGGGCGCGGATAATGGTGCGCGCTAGACGGGCATCGGCCAGTTTCAGGTTTTGCTGGGCTGATTCGACTGCAACCCGGATTTGAGAGAGGGGTAAATTGGCCCGTGCGGCTTGCAGTTGGGCTTGGGCGTTGAGCAGATCTGTTGTGCGTGATTTTTGCAAACGAATCAGCGTTGCTTTGGCGTTGTTGAGTTGTTCGCGTAGTTCGCGCACTTCAGTCCATTGACGATCGAGGGTTTGTTCGGCAATGGCTCCTTCGCGGAACAGGTCTTGAAATCGCTTGAGATCGATTTTTGCCAGTTCTAATTGCGCTTGCCGTTCCCGAATGGTGGCTTTCTGGGCTTCAATTTCAAAGGTGGTGGGTTCTTCGATTTGCTGAATGTTAGTCTGGGCTGACTGAATCTCGGCTCGCTCTACAGCCGTTTCGGCTCGTAAGCGTTTCACGGCTTCAACCAGCTGACTGGCAGCCAGGTCGCGCTCTGCTTTGCGTTCTTGGAAGCTTTCCAATAGGGCCAGTTCCTGGCCACCGTTGACTGCATCACCTCGTTTGACGAAGAGCCGACTGAGGCGCTCGCCTGTGGGGCCGCTGATGCGGATGACTTCGCCTTCTGGTTCTAACCGCCCAAGAGCAACAACTTCAACTCTTTTAGGCAGGGGAGTGGCGGCTTCTTCGGCGGCTCGCTTTTCTGCCCTGGAGTTGGCCAGTTGGTTGAGGCCGAAACCGATGAGACCGATTGCGATCGCACCGCCTGCAATAATCAGAATCCAGCCTCGTGTTTTCATAGGGTCGATCTCTAGACAGCGTCCAATTGCATCAACAAGAATATAGTATAAACTCTGCTGATGGACTGGCAATGCGATCGCAAAGGTCAGGTTGCGAGATTCAATTCAAAGACGTTCCCGATCGACTCTAACTGGACAAAACGATCAGAAGCCGATGGGTCACACCATGCTTCAAACTGCACTTCATCGGGTTAGGGATTCAGCTAACTCCCTTTTTGTAAACAGCATAGTTGTATTGGGGATATCATCATACAGAATTTTTTGGGCCACCAATCTTGTTACTGGAGCCAGCACGCTGAAATGATCGGCATTTTCCACTGGATGGATGTAAACCAAAGGATTTCTAGAGGCCGATGCCAGTGCCTGCAAAGCGAAGATATTCCCTGGGCTTTCAGTTCCTTCGAACACAAACGTCGGGCTTTGAATTGCATGAAGCCATTTCACTGGGGAGCGAAGTTCTAATTCCCTGCGGTTAGAGGTGTCAAAGGGAAGATACTCAGAACTATAGCCACCGACGTCATCTGTGGGGCCAAAAGAGAATATGGCGCGAAATCGGTCGGTCGATGCGGCAACCAGCAAGGCTAACGTTCCCCCAGTACTATGGCCTCCCAGATAAATCCGCTCAGGATCGACACCCTCCTGCTGAGCAAGATACTCTGCTGCAGCCAGAACATCATCAACTTCACCGTAGAAGCCTTCAATGTAGCCCGGATTATCATTGCCTCCTCGAAGGGAAGCATACATCATCATAATTCCCGCCTCCCGAAATGCCCTGGCAGATTGATCGTTTTCAGCTGGCAAATCTGCCCAGGCAAGCTCGCTAATACTATTGCTGAATCCCCCAACCAGCCAAATAATGGCTGGATGTTTTCGTTCTGCTGATGGAGGCACGCTAACATAGGCTGCCAGATTGCCCGCTGGTGAGGGATACCGTACAACCCGGAAGAGAGTTGATGGTGGCTCAGGCACAGTTTCTCCAATCGTCTCTTGTTTGATGAGTGTCGTTCTGAATTCCTGACGGGCCTCTAAGAGGGAGCTTTGAGACGCAAGCGGAGTCTGTCTGAGACCGCAGGCAGCCAACAATAGAAACGGTAATAAAACGAGAGAGGTGAGTTTCATGCTCGATTTTGGAAACTTTTATTTTGTAGCAGGAGGCAGAGGAAAAAAGGGAATCTGTGTTTACCATTGCCTAAGCGCCCATACCTGAATAGTGCTTCAAGCCCAACCGCCATAGCCAGCGATTGCACAGGTAGAAAAACAGGAGCCAACCTAGAGTGGCAAGCAGGATATGGCCATCCTCTACAGGCAAACCAACCAGCATTCGAGCGGGAAAATTAACCAGGTAAGGAAACGGCGTCCACAAGACAATCTTTTGCATCAAAGGCGGAAAGACATCCAGGGGAGCAATCATGCCTGATAGAAATAAATAGAACAGAAACCAGAGTTGTTCGAAGGCAACCGCTCGCTCCAGCCAGAACGCGGCCATTGCGAGTGTGTATTGGATAACAAATCTGAGGGCAAAAACCAAAAAAGCCATCAGCACAAACAGCAAACTATGATTCAGATCAGGCAACCAGAACAGTTGGGGATAGAGCAGAAACACTCCTCCCAACAAAATCAGGACAAAAGGGAGACGGGCAAACCGTTCGCTTAGATGGGAGAAAAAGTAATGCCAACCGGGATCCAGGGGTTGCAGCAACCGCGGTGATAGACGGCCTTCTACTACATCTCGTTCAAAATCCCAAATGACCCAGACAACGGTGAGTTGTCGCAGTAAAAATGTTGCCAGAAAATAGTGACCGAAGTCGAGGGCATTTAAGCTGAAGCGACCGCTCTGGGCAGCCTGGATCCAGACTCCCATCATGATGAATGGCAGACTGCCAGCCAGGATCCAGAATACGAGTTCAGCTCGATATTCCAGCATGTAAGCATAGTAAGCTCCAAGCAAGGTGTTGGCGGCGCGGAGAAATCGTTTCATGACACTGCTCCGGTTCGAAACACGCGACCAATGACCTCTTCAATGGGAGGGTCGGTCACTGTCATATCCAGAACAGGGAGTTCTGCCAGGATCTGCGCGATGGTTTGGGTCAGAACGTTGCGTCGAACGATGAACCGTACTGTTTGGCCTGTTAATGCTTCCACTTCTCCGTAGTTCAATAACAGTGTTTTGGGCAGCGCTTGCGCTAGCTCTATCTTGACCTCGCGGTAGGGGGCAAACTGCTCGAGCAGATTGTCCAGGTTGCCGTCATAGATTAACTGGCCCGCATAAATCAACAAAACGCGCTGACAGAGTGCCGTGATGTCGGCCATGTAGTGGCTGGTTAACAGCACTGTTGCCTGGTAGCGCTGGTTGTACTGTCGCAGAAACGCTCTGACGGATGCCTGGGCATTCACGTCGAGTCCCAGGGTTGGCTCGTCCAAAAAAAGCACTTTGGGTTGGTGGACCAGGGCAGCCAACAGCTCGGCTTTCATGCGTTCTCCCAGGGAAAGCTTGCGTACCGGTTGGGTAAGCCGATCCTGGATGGCCAGCATCTCAGCCAGTTCGCTGACGCGATCGCGGAATGTTTTGTCAGGAATGTTATAAACAGCAGCGTTGATTTTCAGGGAGTCGAGGGCTGGCAAATCCCAAATTAGCTGTTGTTTTTGCCCCATCACCAGCGTAATTTGTTGCAAAAAATTGGGTTTCCGATGAAATGGAATATTCTCGGCTACTCGCACCCAACCTGATGAAGGATGAATCAGGCCAACCAGCATTTTCAGCGTGGTGGTTTTGCCTGCTCCATTTGGACCTAAAAAGCCAACCACTTCCCCAGGCTCAATTTGAAAGGAGATATTCTGGACCGCCTCAATGTAACGATATTTGCGGCGAAGAAAATGGTTCAGGGTTCCCTTGAAACCAGGCTCCTTGACTGCAACTGGATACACTTTTCGGAGATCTTCGACAGCAATAATGGGCATAAAGTTTGTTCATGATTTATGCATGAGCGCTCAGGCTTGAAGATTCCCCAGAAGCCTGATGAATTCGAGAGGAAGACCATCGGCATCAGCGATGAATGTCACTTCGTAGACGCGATCGCAAATGATTTGTTGGCAGGGTTCCAGTAACACCTTGAGAGGCTGGATCTGCTCTGGCTGATCGCGCGCTGCTGCTGCGAAGCGATCTTTCAGTTGGGCAAGCCAGCAGACGAGATCGGAACTGACTGCCGTGAGATCGAAGGACAAATGATAGTAGCCTGTGTAATGCTCGTCGCTAAAGGCATCCGGCGCTGGACGAGGCTGGGGAATCTGGATTAACTCAAGACGCCCGCTCAACCCTTCCAGCCAACAGGCTAGGGTTATGCCGGTGGTAAAACGCTCTCGCACAGTGAAGCCAAGCTGCTCGTAGAATGCGATCGCGCGATAGATATCAGCAGTGCGAATCGAAGCATGGTGCATGGTGGCTGTTAGCTGTTAGCTTTTGGCTGTTAGCTTTCGGTTCTCCATCATCTAGGCTAACTGCTAACCGCTAACCGCTAATTGCTAACTCCTTACTCAAATAAACGAAAATAGGGATACCGGATAGGAACACCCGGTTCCTTTTTAAGCGTGAAATTAATCACGTCCCAACAAGGATCTTCCTCGGGATCGGGACTGAATTCGACGGGCAGGCCATAGAGACGGGGTCGGGATCCATCTGATTGTCCTCGCCAGGGCGTACTGCGCTCCAAATAAGCGCTGATGAGTTCCTGGTAACGTCGAGCAATAATCACACGAGTTGCTCGATATCCTTGAGTATACAGACGATCCAGCGCTTCGTGAATTTCAAAGCGGATACCATCCGGATGGGTATGCTGCCGATACCAATCCTCTTTCCACTTGCGCCAGTGTCGACCGGATTGCAAGTGAATCAGTTCTCCCGTTTTCGGATCGGCCTCAAATGCACCATGACGCGGACAGAGATAGGTATCTGTCAGCGTCAGCGCTTCAATGGTCTGACGACAGTGAGGGCACTGAATATCGGGGCCAAAAATAGGGTATTGCAAGGCTGGATCGATCATGAAAAAGGTGCCAGCATGTGCTCTCTACACCCGTACCAACTGCTTTATTATAGCGGGGCGAGGTTAAACCCCGTTCATTTTGAAATATGTAGTTTTGCCACCAGGAAAAACTCCTGGATCCAGAATAGACCAGGTCGATCGATCGCGGTAAATTTGAGCGGTATGCTGGCAAGATAGAGCTGCGATCGCAAACAGATATGACCCTGCAACCCTCCGATTCATCCCTTCCCGCCTACTGGCCTCCGCCCGATCTTTCACAAGCTGCCTTTGTTGCCGATACAGCAACGGTTATCGGGTGGGTCACTGTAGCCCATGGAGCCAGCATCTGGTACGGAGCAGTGGTTCGAGGAGATGTCGAACGGATTGAAATTGGCCAATTCACCAATATTCAGGATGGGGCAATTTTGCATGGCGATCCGGGACTGCCCACCGTACTTGAAGCAAATGTGACCGTAGGACATCGGGCTGTAGTTCACAGCGCTCAGATTGGGCAGGGCAGTCTGATCGGCATTGGTGCCATCATTATGGATGGCGTAAAGATTGGAGCGGGTAGCATCATTGGCGCTGGAGCAGTCGTGACTAAAGATGTCCCGCCACGATCGCTTGTTGTGGGTGTCCCCGCCAAGCCACTCCGAGAGGTCACAGATGCAGAAGCAGCAGAATTCATCGAACATGCCCAGAACTACTACAAATTGGCTCTGGTGCATGCAGGTAAAAGCACTGACGTCGGATTTAAGACCAATCTTTAACCTTCTGGAACTTGAAACATTAGTGACTCGTTAGGCAACTAACCCTGGCTCCCTCGTACTACAGTTATCAACTTAGTTAAGGAGATAGATTAGTTAAGGAGATAGATTAGTTAAGGAGATAGATCCAATTCATTCAGCCCTCCAGAAACTGTCAAACCAGGCTAAAATCCTCACACGCAAACGCTTTCTAGCCAAGAAAACGATCAGTGGTAAATCTTGGGGGACTGTCAGGAACACCAAAATCTCAATCCGAATTAATACATTTACCCTATACCAAATCCATTGTTTTTACCCTTGCTCAATGAATGATTACGGTTGGAGAAAAAAACTGCCTTTGCCAGAATATGAGGGTTAGGGAAACTATCCAGAAACACCTGAAACACTCAGAGTTCATAGAACAAGAACGGTACGTTTTCAGAAATTCAGCCCACCACCTCGCGACCTGCATCCCGCTCTCATCTTTGAGCAAGGATCTTTGGCGCTGACTCAGCTCTCCTTCATCAGGATCGAGGAAAGATGATAGGTACAGGTCTTTGGCCTTCTTTGAGCGCGAGCAAATCCAAAAAATATGAATCGTTTCTATAGAGGCCCTAACCTTATCCTCTGTTGAAGATCGAGATGTCAAGCCAACTGTTGGGGGGACGCTACGCAATTGTTAAGCCGCTCGGGGGAGGGGGCTTTAGCCGCACTTACCTGGCTCGCGATCGGCATCGACCCGGGTACCCGCCTTGTGTGGTTAAACAGCTCAAAACGCAGTTTACAAACTTTGTTGATGTAAAAACTGCCAAACAGCTGTTTGAGCGAGAAGCAGAAGTTTTGGAGCATTTGGGCAACCATGACCGCATCCCCAGACTATTTGCCTATTTTGAAGAAAACCAGAAATTCTATTTAATTCAGGAATTTATCGAAGGTCGCGATCTGGATCGGGAGTTTGGCGAACGAGGAGTCTTGCCCGAAGCTGATGTTATAGGACTGTTGCAGGAAACCCTAAAAATTCTAGAATTTGTCCATCAAAATCATGCCATTCATCGGGATATTAAACCCTCTAACTTAATCCGTCGCCAAACGGATCGAAAAATCTTTTTAATCGATTTTGGTGCTGTAAAACAGTTTAGACATCTGACAAGTTTATCTTCAGCAAAGACAACACAAACAATAGTCGTTGGTTCGCAAGGTTATATGCCCAACGAACAGTTGGCTGGCAGTCCCAGGCCCTGTAGCGATATCTATGCTCTGGGAATGCTTTGTATTCAAGCGTTGACAAATATCTTACCCAGAGATTTAGCTAGAGATCCTGAGACTCACGAAATTACTTGGAGAAATCAAGTATCAATAAATACTGATTTTGCGAATGTAATTGATCGAATGGTTTGTTACGATTTTCGCCAGCGCTATCAGACTGCAACCGAAGTTCTGTCATCGTTGCGATCGCAGCCAGCCAAACAAAATCTCAAAACAAAATCTCAAGCTCAACCCCTGGAACTCATCGTTGACTATTTCCTCACTGAGAGCGATCCTGTTGCCCAATCCGTGACCCAGACTCTTCCCTCAAAACAGCACCACCAATCAGATCTACCCCTGGTTCAAGAAATCGGCATTCTGGGTTCCAGCCCAAACTTCTCTTTAGAGTTTCCAGGTCGTCCCCTGCCTCCTGATTCGCCGTTTTATATTAAACGTCCTCCGATTGAAGACCGGGCCTACGAAGAGATCGCCAAACCAGGCAGCGTTATTCGCATCAAAGCACCCAGAAGAACCGGGAAAAGTTCATTACTCAACCAGATTATTTCCCATGCGAAGAAACAAAATTACAAAATCGTGAGTTTAGATTTCCAGGAGGCAGACGAGAGCATTTTTGATAATTTAGACAAATTTCTACGTTGGTTTTGCGCCAATATTTCTCGTCAGCTAAAACTCAAACCTTTGCTGGATGACTATTGGGATCCAGACATGGGCAGTAAAGTGAATTGTACCCTTTACTTCGAAGCATATTTGTTAGAAAAAACCAACCGTCCAATTGTGCTGGCACTTAACGAAGTCAATCGGGTTTTTGAATATGCTGCCATTGCTCAAGATTTCCTACCTTTACTGCGTTACTGGCACGAGCAAGCAAACAAACTAGAAGTATTCGAAAAATTGCGCTTAATTGTGGTTCATTCCACAGAAATCTATGTCCCTTTAAAGATTAACCAATCACCCTTTAATATTGGCCTGCCATTGACCTTGCCAGAATTCACCTTAGCTCAAGTCAAGGAACTCGCCGGATATTATAGACTGAATTGGCATCGGGGCACTGAAGCAGACCAACTGATGGCTATGGTGGGCGGTCATCCCTATTTAGTGCAACTTGCTTTGTATTATCTCTATCAAGGCAAGATAACCTTAGAAAAACTATTAGAAGCAGCACCGACTCAGGCAGGCATCTACGGCGATCATTTACGCATGCAGTGGGACATTCTTGCCAAGGATGAAAAATTAGCGGCTGCTGCAAAACAAGTTTTTTCAAATCAAAACAGCGTTCAACTCGAACCTATACTGGCCCACAAACTGGACAGCATGGGTCTGGTTAAACTCAATGGCAATGAATGCATGCCATCGCGCAATTTATACCGTCGCTATTTCACCCATTGCAGTCTAAAATTAGAGCTTTCTGAGGAGACCCGTCTGGGCCAATTGGAGCAAGAAAACCAGGCACTAAAAAGTTTAGTGAATCTCGATTTTTTAACCCAGATTTACAATCGGCGTTCCTTTAATCTCTATCTTGAGCAAGAATGGGACAATATGAAACGCCAGAACACTTCTCTCTCTTTATTAATGCTGGATATTGATTATTTCAAGCTTTATAACGATACCTATGGTCACCCAAAAGGAGATCTGTGTTTGCAACAGGTGGCCCAGTGCATTCAAACCTGTTTATATCATCCAGACGATTGTGCCGCTCGGTATGGGGGTGAAGAATTTTCGGTCATCCTACCCAAAACCACAGTGGAAGATGCAGTACAAGTTGCCCGAAGAATCCAAAAAAGAGTGAAATCCCTGAACATTGAGCATCGTCGCTCTCCAGTCAAATTGGGAATTGTGACTGTCAGTATTGGAGTCGCGAGTACGGTGCCAACACCAGCGCACAATACCGTAGCTTTGATTCGGGCAGCCGATGACGCCCTTTACCAATCAAAACAGCAGGGGCGCGATCGCATTACTAGCAGTTCAAAAGTTAAGTAGCTTGGGTTGAGTTTGCGTAGGCGCAGCCTTCTCGCAGAGTAACCCAACACCAACGGTATTGTGTTGGGTTGCCGCGACGCTGCGACCCAACACAATACCGTTGGTTAAAGATAGCGAGTTCAATAACTTTACGAAAAATAGACTGGTAGGGGCACGGCAATGCCGTGCCCCTACGCGAGAACTTAATTCTCGTTTCTAAACCGAACAGTATTGCGACCCAACCTACAAATTGTTCCAATTGCGCTAATTTGATATAAGACGTTGTACCGTTCCCTGTTCCCGTTCCCTCTCACCCAACGCATACTGTCCTAATTCAAAATCGTAGTGCCATATCAATTTTTCACAATCGCACCAAAGTCAGCCAGGATGCGAGCATGGTTGCGCAAAATTGCCAGCAGGTTCAGACGATTGCACTGCACCGCTGGATCCGGATCCATCACCAGCACACTTTCTGGCCCATCGAAAAACTGGCTGACGGTAGGCGCAATCTGACGTAAGGCATCGACGAGTTGACGATAATTGCGCTCGCTTTGTGCTGCCTGGGTTTGAGGAATCAGCTGCAGCAGAGCTTCGTAGAAAGTAGGTTCGGACGGTTGCTGGAACAGATCGGGATTGACGACAACAGCAGCATCAAGTTGAGCAGTGTCGAGAGTGCCCTGCGCAGCAAGACGGGTAGAGCGGTTCACTGTTTCGTAAATGCCATCCAGGTCGCCACTCTGGCGGATGGCTTGCAGAAAGATCGCGCGATCGCGCACATCCAACAAATCCTTTAACGCTCGCTCTGCATACTCCAGATCGTTATCCCCCAGAGCCGCATTCACCAAATCATAATCAATTCCTAGATCGTCCTGCAATAACGTCCGAATGCGCTGCAGGAAAAAATCTTGCAACTGCTGAAACAAATCTGCTGCATCAAACTGAGCCACCGTCGCAAACGATCCTACAAATCGATCGGCAAGCTGTTGCAACAAGACTAGCAAATTCAGGGGCAACGGTTCGATGTCCTGGTCAGCATCGCCCCAGACGATCTTGACGACCGCATTAGCCGCTCGTCGCAGTGCAAACGGATCGGAAGACCCCGTCGGTAACATTCCCAACCCAAAAATACTGACTAGAGTGTCCAGCCGATCGGCAAGACCCACCACCTTACCTGTCAGGGATCGCGGTAAGTCATCGCCAGACCCTCGCGGTAAGTAATGTTCAAAGATACCGACAGCGACTTCAGCAGCTTCGCCACTCATGCGGGCATACTCCTGTCCCATCACTCCCTGCAGCTCAGGAAATTCGTAGACCATCTGGGTCACCAGATCAGCCTTGCAAAGCAATGCCGTGCGCTGAATCGCCTCGCGCTCTGGTGCGAGTAACTGCAACTGCTGGCTAATCTGCTCCGCCGCCTGACTTAGTCGTTCTACCTTAGACCGCACCGTACCCAGATCGGCCTGAAAAGTTATCGTTTCTAACTGAGAGACATATTTTTCTAGCGGTTGAGCGCGATCGCTCTGGTAAAAAAACTGTCCATCCGCTAAACGAGCACGGATCACCCGTTCGTTTCCTGCAGCAATCAGTTCGGACCTGGCCGGGTCGCCGTTGGAAACAGCGAGAAACGCAGGCAAAAGCGGTGCCTCTGGTTCGTCTTTAGGGCGCAGCAGGGGCGGTTCAAAGACAGGGAAATAACGCTGGTGCTCGATCATGATGGTGATAATGGCCGCAGCAGGCAACTCGAGAAATTCAGGTTCAAACTGACCTTGAATCGCAGTCGGCCATTCCACAAGATTGGTCACCTCTTGTAACAGGTCAGGATAGCGCTCGGCAACTGGGCCTACCGCTTCAGCAATCCGGGATCGACGCTGCTCTAGATCGGCCTCTACGTAAGCGGCGCGCATGCTGTCCAGGTACCCAGTTGCCTGAGTCAACCGAACGGGATCGGGATGCAGGACGCGGTGACCGCGAGATAGGCGATCGCTCTCAATCGCCTCTGAACCATTCACCAGCGCCATCGGCAGCACCGCATCATCCAACAGCGCCACCAGCCAGCGGATCGGACGGGGAAACCGCAGATCCCCATCGCCCCAACGCATAAACCGCCTGCCCTCCAGTCCATTAATCCACTGGGGTACCAGGTCAGTTAGGATCTCGCGGGTGGGCCGACCTGGAATGGCAAGCTGCACAAAGACAAACTCGCCTTTGTCCGTGGCGCGGATTTCTAGATCGTCAACACTGACCTGGCGCGATCGCGCAAACCCCAGCGCCGCCTTCGTCGGCTTGCCCGCCTTAAACGCCGCCGCCGCCGGTGGCCCCTTGATCTCCTCCTGGCGATCCGGTTGCTGTTCTGGCAACCCCTGCAACAACACTGCCAACCGCCGGGGCGTCCCATACACCACCATCGACTCCGCCGCCAGATACTGCTCCGCCAGACTGACAGGAATCTTTTGCCGCCACTGCTCCAGCGCCAGATCCACAAAATCCGCTGGCAATTCCTCCGTCCCCACTTCCAATAAAAAAGCCGCCATAAAGTTCCAATCCAGACGCCACCAGAGCTTAAAATGCAATCTCCCTAGTGTACCGCTGTGTCAGACCAATTTAAGTAACCTGGCAAATGATTTTCCAGTTCCGTGATGCCAAACTTCTCCTACTACTACCAGTTTGATCCACCCATTTTCCAGGCTCGTCGCCAGCACTTCAGCAATCCCAAGACTCTTGGACAAACGCCAAGCTCTCATTCCGCAAGTTCTTTCACACTCCTTGATTAATGATATAAATGTACCAAATTATTCTCTAGACCGATTGACCTTGCTCTGCCCATGAAAACAGACTCCATCTTCTATCGCCTATTCAAAACCTTTCCCAGCATCTTCTTTGAGCTGCTCAATCGTCCTCCTGCGGAAGCAAATGCCTATCGCTTCTCTTCTGTGGAAGTCAAACAAACCGCCTTTCGCATTGACGGGGTTTTCCTGCCCAAAAACGACGACCCCGATCGCCACCTCTACTTCAGCGAATTCCAGTTCCAGCCCGATCCCAACCTGTACTCGCGCTTCCTCACCGAAATCCTCATGTACCTCGACAAAACAGATCTGCCCCACGATTGGCGCGGCTTGATTTTGTGGGCCAGTCGCAAGTTGGATCCAGGAGAACCAACCCGTTACTGGGAATTTTGGGCCAGCCAGCGCGTCCGCTGTCTCTATTTAGATGAACTTGACGATCTATCCCTGGGCATCAGCACCGTGAAGTTGGTGGTCGAGCCAGAACAGCAAGCGGGAGAAAAAGCAAAACAATTAGTTCAGCAAGCCAAACAACAGCTGACAGATGAACAGATCCAGCAAAACTTAATAGAATTGATAGAGACAATCCTGATCTACAAATTTCCCCAGAAAAGCCAGAAGGAGATTAGAACCATGCTGCAACTCGGCGAATTAAAACAAACACGGGTTTACCAGGAGGGCCTGGAACAAGGTCTGGAACAAGGTCTGGAACAAGGTCAGTACAAAAACAAGGTGGAAACGCTGCCCCGGCTCGTGAAATTGGGATTGAATGCAGCGCAAATTTCTGAGGCATTAGATTTGGAGCTTGCCACTGTCCAACAATTGCTCGCATCCTCAGCTTCTGAATCATGAATCGCGGTGCGGTTCCAGGTAAACTAAGGATTAGTATTTGAATCGGGTAGAGGTAGAGGTCAGCCCCAATGGTACAAGCAGCCGCTAAAACGCTGACATTGGTAGAGTTTCTGCGATTACCAGAAACAAAACCTGCGAGCGAATATATTGACGGATACATTATCCAGAAACCCATGCCAAAAGGGAAACACAGTGCCTTACAAGGCGAGTTTGTCACCGCTATCAACAGTATTGTCAAACCGGAGCGCATTGCGCGGGCGTTTCCTGAGCTACGATGCACCTTTGGCGGGCGTTCCACCGTTCCCGATATTGTTGTTTTCCTGTGGAGTCGGATTCCCCGCGATGAAAATGGGGAAATCGCCGATATCTTTGCTGTCGCGCCAGATTGGACGATTGAAATCTTGTCTCCGGGACAGAGTCAAACCAAAGTGACGAAAAACATCCTTCACTGCCTGAAACATGGGACACAGATGGGTTGGTTAATTGACCCAAACGAGCAAACAGTCTTTGTCTATCGTCCCGGACAGGAAATCGCAGTCTTTGACGATCCAGACGACAGTCTGCCCGTACCAGCCTTTGCTGGCGATCTTCATCTGACCCTCAAAGATTTGTTCGCCTGGTTGCAGGCGTAAACCATCGGCCCTCTCTCATACGACACTACGTTAGACAAATTGTTTGGATTTTAGTATCAGCTCAATGTCCAGCTTTAGCAGTCATCCACATCTTTGAAGATCCTGGCACTCAATGCTGTCCAGCATTTAACTCACCCTATTTTCAGGTGACGCCTTCAGACATCATCGATCGGACTTTCTTCGCCGCACCCTGGAGATGAATGTTAGCGTAGAGAATCCGCATAAATCCCGAACCGCAGCCTGAACCAACCCTCTCAGGATTATACAGCTCGTTATTTCCTATCAGGATTCTGTAGAATGTATGTTATTCTACCATGAGTCCTGGTTGAGACATATGTACAGCTTCTCATCAGGTATTGTATTCGATCTTAAATATTTTGATTCCGGAGTTCTTGTTCAGAGAAGTTCTATGAGAGACCGTCGTTTTACCTCCATGCGTTGGGTAAAAATAGTTTTTTTCTTCTTACTGGGTATTCTGATTGGTTATGCGTTTGCATTATTCTTATCTCAAGCAAGCAACTATGTAGCGCTTGTGAGTTTAGCAATTAGTTCTGTCATCGCTATAGGAATCCCAATATGGAGAGAGTATTTTGTTACCAAATCTAAATTATCTGTAGAACTTAATTCTATTGAACGCAATGTATCAGAAGGCATTTCAATTGATCTTAGAGAGTATACGGTCTTTAGTCAATTATTCTCCAGGGAGATCATCAATATATTAATACCTAACCCACCAGGGATTCCATTTCCTTTGTTAGGAGACAATACAGAAAATAGAAATACAGCAATCCGAGAGGGAATTAAAGAATTATATTCTTGGTATGAAAGTTTGAAGAAAGGATTCAATGAATTACCTCAAAAAATCGAGGAAGCCAAAGAATCTTTGGAAAAATTGAACAAAATCGAACCAAAGGACTTTTCAGCAGAACAAGCTACTTCTTTCGATTGGTATATTTCAGGGATTTCACCAAGCCTATCAATAAAAAAACCGCCAATGTATATTGGTTTTGCTCCGAGTCCAGAAGAATTCAAAGAACCTGAGCAGCGTCAAAAAAAATATGATGATTTCAAAGATAGGCTAGAAAACATAGTGGAGAGATTTAACCAAACACAAAGGAGTATACAAAGTTCTAATTTCAGCATACAAGAGGCAGAAGAAACGATTAAGAAGATCGAGAAAGATTTGACTGATAATCGCTCAAAATTTTCGATCTCAGTTTCTCTCGTTAATTCTGGGCGGTTGAATACTGCTATCAAAGTTCCTGCGGTTCTAAGGGTTTACATCGCAAGGGGAACGTATGTGAATTTAGAGTTAACCATGAAAGATACAGGCAGCCAGTCAGAAATATCGGCGAATTCTGCAAGATTTGTGTTTTTTGAGTCAAAAGAAATTGCGCAACTGCCTGAAGATGATAGAAACTTAATCAATAGATATTGGGAAAGTAATGTTTACTGTACGTTCTTCCTGGAAGATATTCGAGGACAAATTCATAAAAGCGATCCAATCGTTTTCGCGCCAGGAGTTTATAAAAAGATAATCTACGACCGCTTAGCTAATGCCGCTGCGAGTTACAATCCCTGGTCAGAAATTCATTAATTTATTCTCAACACAGCGCGATCGCGTTACGCAGTAGGTTAGTATCATACAGGCTTGTCTCCGTAGCACAGTCAATAGTCTAAGATGCTACGGGATCGACCCGTTGAGTTTTGAAAAATGCTGGCATCGCGTCAGGTGCGATCGCGACCCCATTGCCAATAGATAGAATTATCTCGGGCTTATCCAACCTCAGTCTCTTCGTGAAATTTTGCATAATGTATATGATGTCTGTCATATCTCTATAGAAGACGCCATGAACCTTCGCCCAGAATTGCTCCCCCCAGAACTGGATGAAAAGCTGATCGCCCGTCTCGCAGAGATCGCCGATCGTTTGGACGGGCCCAGTGCTGAACAGAGCGAAGCTGATTTAGCTGAGTTCAACAGGCTCGCAGGAACAGATCTCCCAGCTGATGAATTCCAGGGGATCTATGAAGCAGAGTCCCATGAAAATTGGGTACGTCGCCTGCTCTGGTGCGAGAAAATTAAACCCGTTCCTGATGTCACCCGCGAAGAACTCGCTGAGGTAGTACGCCGCGCCATGCCTGAAGGAGACTACTTCGACCAACACGAAGCCTATATGGAGATCCTGGATGTAAATGTCCCGCGAGACAACGCCTCTAGCCTCCTGTTCTATCCACCCGGCTACGACTATCGTACCGATACCTGGGGTGACGGTAAACCAATCACCGAGTACGATCCGACCCCTGACCAGATCGTCGACTGGGCTATGGAACCCAGGCCCCGTTTTTTGGTTGGGCCGGATGGCTTCGCCGAGCGAGAGCCGGGTACACCTGCAACCTGAAACTGGATGAACCGTGTGCTGCAAGTATTAATATTGTCTGTTAGACACATCCCTATCCTGTTATCTAGCCTCGTCTTGCGATCGCACTGCAATCTGACTCAGCGCGATCGCAAACCTAGTGTTGCAGTCATCTAGAACTATCATGTAAGATAAGTACTTTTGGATTAGCATTAGCGATCGCAGTCTTGAGGCTATAGGCATGACTAACCTCATTGAGACCATTCGGGCAGCCTGGGGCTGGCTAGGACTGGACCCCTCTGAAGTGGTTGGTGAAAACGAGTTTGGCAACCTGATGGTTAAGGATATGCACGGAAAGTACTGGCGGATTTGTCCAGAAGAAGCTGAATGCACGGTCGTCGCGAATAATCGAGCTGAGCTAGATGGCCTGGCCCACGATCGGAATTTTCTAGAGGACTGGTCTATGAGGCTACTCGTCGAGCAAGCTAGAGATCGCCTGGGATCTCTGCCTGAAGGTCGGAAATACTGCCTCGCGATCCCTGCCGTCTTAGGAGGAAACTACGACATCGCCAACGTGAGAACAATCTCCCTGATCGAACTCATCAGTGTCTCAGGCGATCTTGCCAGACAACTCCAAGATCTGCCGGATGGAACAAAAATCAGGCTAAAGGTTCGCCACAGTCAGGAGGAGTAAAGCGGCGATCGCACCCTCTCTCAGAACACTAGATTGAAACGCAGTTTGGTTACAAAACACAACTACTTATCAACGAATGCGATCGCATTACCCACGAACGCGATCGCATAGTGTAGCTTAGGGACAACAATGTAAAATTTCCACAGAGAGGAAGCACGATGAAGTCCAAGACTGCCTTAGAACTGGGACAGGAATATCCACCCCCAGATGAAGCCGCCGCCATCGAACAAGTCAAGCAGATCGTTGCAGATCTGCAAAAGAAAGACAATCCCCCCGATACACCCCCCAGTCGTCGCGGCCAGCACCCCAAAGCCCACGGCTGCGTCAAAGCCGAATTCACCGTCAGCACCACTGTGCCCGAACCTTTACGTCACGGTATCTTCAAAGAACCAAACACCTACCCCGCCTGGATCCGCTTCTCTCCCAGCGCCTCTCCCATGAAACCAGACACCAACCGAGATGTTCACGGCATGGCCATGAAGCTCATGAAAGTGGAAGGCGAGAAAATTTTAGCGGCCGAAAAAGACGCCCAAACCCAGGACTTTCTCGCCATCAACGATCCCGCCTTCTTCATCAGAAATGCCACCGACTATGTCCTGTTTTCCGCCGCTTTTGCCACCGGCAACCCACTGCCCTTCTTTTTTGGCTGGAACCCCTTTCGCTGGCGCTTGCACGAGTTCATCAGACTATTGACGATGGCCCGACATTCGTTTGCTAATCCCTTACAAAGCCAGTATTGGAGCACTACACCCTACAAACTAGGGCCTCATGCGATTAAATTTTCGACCAAACCGCGTGCATCAACCATCGATCCCATGCCTGAATCTCCCAATCCAGACTTTTTGCACGCAGCCATGGCAAAACAGCTCGCCACAGAAGACGTTTACTTTGACTTTTTGGTGCAGATCCAGACCGATCCCGTCAAGATGCCTGTTGAAGATGCCACCATCCCCTGGTCAGAGACCCAGTCCCCCTTCCAAAAAGTCGCCTCCATCTGCATTCCCAAACAATCTGTCGATCCCCCTGAAATCAAAGCATTCTGCGAAAATTTATCGTTTAACCCCTGGCACAGTTTGCCCGACCATCGTCCGTTGGGGTGTATCAATCGCATCCGTCGCACCGTCTACGAAACCCTCGCCCAAATGCGCCACCAAATGAACCAGGTTCCAAACCAAGAACCCACAGGTGATGAAGTTTTTTGAAACTTCTCCGACTGCACTCTTGAGGATGGTTTACACTCCCTGATAACAAAGAAAGGAGGCTCCAGATGTCAAACATTGCGGGTAAGGCCTATGCCATGAACGTGATTACCCCGATTAAAGCAAGCAGGGTCTGGATTAACAAAATAATTTTCTGGTTGACGCGGCAGCCCTTTATGGCAGGTCGGCTAATTGGTTTGATTACCCTATCGATGATTCATTACGCCCGTTGGACCATTGTTCAACCCTCTCAATTTCCCCGTTTAGCTGAAAGCCAACCCCCAGAAAATTTTCAATATTCCTATATGCTCTTTTTTAGCAATTTCAATGGGAGTTGGGAGCAATATGTGGATTCTTTCCACATGGCAATCCCAACGGGTTTAGATTTGCTATGGTGGCGCAATGTTAAGTATCCCAACTCAGTGCCCCTACAACCGTTCCATGCTTACATTACCTATAACCAGATCTGGACGAATCACTATTACAATGCCTATCCCATGGCAGCATCCAACGATGTCAAATCTGCGAAACGGGTCAAAGCAGAATTGCTTAAGTTTATCGAGCAGACAAAAGGAGTCACTCCGGAAATATTCCAACAAGAATACAATCAATTACTGCTGAAATTACAATACGACTTCGGCGTCATGGAACCAACGCCAATTGTTAGTTTATCCGCTGAAGCCGTCGAAAAAAGACGGGAACAAGAAGCACTTAAATCTGCAGGATAGACCCATTCACTTTTGATCCTGGAGTTTTATCTTCCAGAAACGCTATCTATTTCAAAACGAACGAGTTCAAAATGAACGAAGTTTAGACAGCACTGAGAGAGGCATTGATTTGAAATTGCTTGAGGAGAAAGACAATGGGAAATCCAAACAAAAGCGGGAATGCTTACGGGCTGACGGCCTTGATTCCAGTTCAAAACAAAAGTGTGGGCGATCGTTCCTATGCTAATTTAGTCCGGGATTTGTTACAAGATTGGCCTTTAAACGAACGCAGTCCGATGGCAAAGGTGCCCAACACCTATTTATGCCGATTTTACCTGTTGAACGACGTATTTTATGAAGGCAGTCCAGCGCTGGAAGAACACTTGAAATCTAAATACATCGTCTTCTCCAGCAATTTCCATGGCGAGTTGGAACCCTATCTAAAAGGAATGTGGAACGCCGCCGAGGAAGAATTGAGAGGGTTGCTAGGGTTTTGTGTCGGCTTCGAGAATGTCGTCAACACAGCAGACGATTTTGTCCAATACATCAAACGCTGCCAGGTGGACAACGATCTATTTTTCAATGGGTCTACTGATGATTCTCTGGCAGAACAGTTGAAAGCATTATACTTAAAGCAAGCATTTTCCCATTTTGTCTTCTCCCAACAACCCTTAGTGCAACAAGGGAAAAAAAGTGCAGCAGAGTTGCAAAAATCATTTCAAGCGTTTGTGGAATTCGTCCAACCGGACAACTTAGACGAGCCAACCTGGGTACCGGGTTGCGAGACCGAACCAGACGGATTAGCAGCAAACATCAAGCAGCTATAGCGAACTTCTTTGAGATCGGAAACTGCGATCGAGCGATCGCAAGGATTAAGCATCATATCCCATTTTGTTCCCATTGATAGGATTGCTATATCGCTCGTCTTTCTTCTTTCATTTGTCTGCACGAAGACAATCGCCATCAAGACTTCAACACAAGGAACAGCCATGTCAACCACTTCAGATCGAGAAGATATCCAATACGACCTGGATTTGCACGATATTCAAGGCAATCTGGTTAAAGCATACGGTCGGTTCCGGTTTTCCAAAACACGCTACATCTTTTATCGAGTGCATGGCGAAGCGAAAGGTCGTGCATTCGTGCGAGGATTATGGGAATACATTACGACAGGCGAACAGTGGAACCCCAAACAGTCTCAAGAAAAACCTTCAGCAACAACGAATATGGCCTTCACCTATTCCGGGCTAAAACATTTAGGCGTACCGCAGAAATCGTTGCAAAGTTTTCCGTCAGAGTTTGTTATGGGAATGAAAGCTCGACGCGACATCTTAGGGGATGATGGCAAGAGCGCTCCGGAACATTGGGATCCGATCTGGCAGCAGGAAGCGCCAGTTGATATCTGGGTTTCGATCAACGGCCAAAGCCTTGAAGCAGTGGAAGAACGCTATCAAGAGATTTGTGCAGTTCTATCTACCTGCAGCGGTACAGATGGCGTTGAACAAGTGAAAGGTCATGCTGGCCCAAATCCAGACTATCAGAATGCTTCGGCTTTGTATGAGAATGGTCGACCGACCGCAAAAGAGCATTTTGGGTATACGGATGGCATTAGCGACCCTTATTTCAAAGGCAGCGGCAGAAACGAGCGGGCGGTCGTGGGTGGAGGCAAACCCACCCGCGCTGCACCGAACACAAGAGAGGGGTGGGAGCCGCTAGAAACGGGGGAATTTATTCTAGGCTATCGAGACGAATCGCAGGAATATCCGTTTGCACCTATACCTCGTCTGCTGTCGTTTAATGGCAGCTTTATGGTTTATCGTAAGCTGCATGAGAATGTGGGGTCTTTTAATCGCTATATTGACGAGGTAGGCAAGGATTTTCCGGGGGGCAAGGAGATGCTGATGGCTAAGTTTGCCGGTCGTTGGGCTAATGGTGCGCCCCTGGCATTGTTTCCCACTCAAGCAGAGGCGGATGAGTTTGCCGCGAAGCTGGCGAATGCTCAAGAGCAACGTCAGACTGCCACTGGTGAGGAAAAAGTCTATTGGAACGAAGAGTATTATAAGTTGCGCAGCCAGATGGTTGCTTTCAAGTACGATGAAGATCTATCGGGAGCACGATGTCCGATTGGATCTCATATTCGGCGAACCAATCCCCGGGGGGCATTGGAATTTGGCAAAGAGGCATTTCAAACACCGGGGGCGCTGACCGATCGACGACGCTTGCTCCGTCGGGGAGCACCCTATGGCGAGGTGAAGGATCCGACTCGAGATGATGGGGAGCATGGGATTATTTTCATTGCTGTGGGGGCAAGTATTAAACGCCAGTTTGAATTTGTGCAGCAGCAGTGGATTAACTATAGCAATGACTTTAAGCTCGGAAATGATAAGGATCCATTGTTGGGCAACCATGGCGAGGTTGAGGGACAAGGGACGGGACGAATGACGATTGAAGCGGATCCAAAAGGCAATCGCCCGCCGTTCTTTTGTGCCAATCTGCCACGATTTGTGGAAACGCGCGGTGGGGATTATTTCTTCCTACCGAGTTTGACTGCCTTGTGGATGATTGGTGCGGGCACGATCGATCCGACTTAATCTGCATCGAATTATTCACCTCCAATTGCGGCGTTCCCATGGTGCAGAGAGGTAAGGATTTTGGAACGTGTGGGTTCTGCCTGGGTGCTCAAAAATCCTTATTTGTCGGTCGCGAACTTCATGAGGGAATGCTATGGCCGTTGTCTGGCTGGGATTGAGGTACTTGGTTGATGTCGAATTCCATACCGGTTGCGATCGCAAGTAACTGTTTGCCTTCATCTGGGCTAACGATGCCATCGGCCTGAGCGATTTCCATCATATAGTTGAACAAAATTGCTTTCTGCTCGTCGCTGAGTACCTCGCGCAGCATGCTGCCCAGATCTTTTGCAGCGGGTAAGTCCTGGGGACGATTGCAAGCCTCTGTTAAACGTGCAGGGTTAAAATCATCGAATAGTTGCTGTCCCAGCTCGGTTGCAACCAGGATTTCTTCTGGGTCAATCTTGCCATCTGCAGTAATCAAAGTTGCAGTGAGAGAGTAGACGACTTGCAATAGATCGAGGCCCTGGCTGGGAGGTTTGACCCCGAGTTCCTGTAACTTGGCTGCAACCGCTTTTGGATTCGGGGAAATAGTCAAGCCCCGGATCAGGTTGTACAGAATGAGAAAGGGATTGATGATGATGGCAGTAACGCTAAACCATCCAAGCAGTAGAGACATTGCAGCCTCTACAAATAACTCCCGACGGACGCATCGAACACAGCCAATCAGCTGACGGTGGGAGATCTGATACATAATCAAGAATCCACGAACCCACACTGCCGTTGCAGTTGTCTCGCAAGCGGAGCGCTCGCACAACGGGCAGGCAACTCTGGCAACATCGGTGGGTTTCATGAGGTTCCTCTGATTCGCTCTCCATTCGCCCTTACCGTCCTAACATGTCTGTTGTCGAATGTCACTCCTGCAGAAGGCAGAGAGCAGAGGGCAGAAGGGGAAATGCGACTCTATTTAAGTTGAAGATGATATCGTTAGGCAGAGAGCAGAGGGCAGAAGGGGAAATGCGACTCTATTTAAGTTGAAGATGATATCGTTGCATTGAAGACTGCTAGCGTATCAATGTATTGTACAAATTTGACGACTTTGCCGTCTTGTAACGTCCACACGGACGCGGTGGGTGCCTGCATGGTTTTCCCTGTTGCTTTGTAAGTGCCGCTGTCAACACCGAGAGTCACAACTTTATCTCCAGCATCAATGTACTCCTGGACAGTGGCAGTGAAGTTATCCCATTCTGCGCCAATTTTGCTGAACACGCCGTTCATGATGGCATCGTGTCCAATAAAGGTCCCCCCGTAGGGAATGCCCTCTGATTCGATCCATTCTACATCAGGGGCGAGGATGGAAAACACGGCATCAATATCGCCCAGGGAGAAGGCATGGTAAAGACTTTTGATGATTTCAACGTTATTCATAATCTGATTTCTTGTCACTCTTGATTTCTATATTCTGGTGTCGGCGGCAATCGCGTTTAACCTCAATCTGCCCTATTCTAATGCAACCTCTGCGATCGCGAACCAGATGTCCAATTGGCAGGGGTTGAGTTCCCCAGCCCCAATATTTACCCAACACAACTTGGAAGGTTAGCGCCCCTTTCGGGGGCGCTAACCCCTCTTGCGTTGTGCCAGACCGGGAAAAGGTTATTTTGCAAGTCGTGTACCCAAGATCCTGTCTTGAGTACAGAGAGCATGATTCTAGTCCACAACATTCGAGCAGCAGATATGAGGTTTTTGATCGCGGATATGAGGTTTTATATGAGTTTTATATCGGTTTTATATGAGTTTTTATATCGGTTTTATATGAGTTTTTCCAGGCAAAAACACCATAGAGTAAAGAAAGTTAGTTGTAGATGCATGGGCTACCTGTTTCAAAGCGTGATGCATATATGTTGACACCCTTCTCTTCCACCCCCTTCCTGCTATTGGAAGGGGCTCTGGTTTCCTCGCATTCGAGGAGGGTTTATAAGATTCCATCAATGTTCCATATTTCTTTCCCATACGAGTTGTCTTGCTGTCACGACCTGGAAGGTTAGCGCCCCCTAAGGGGGCGCTAACTCCCATTGCTTTGTGCCAGAACGAAAGAATGGGTTATTTTGACAGCCTTGTTGAGCAAGGCTGTCAAAATAATCTTCCAAGTCGTGTCGCTGTAAACAGATCGATCGTTATTCGATCGCGATGCGTTATTGCTTCCATAGGGATTTAAATCCTACCCATTGCTGAATATAGCCCCCTGAGATAATTAGCGGTACTGCGATCGCAATATTGGACAGCTGATACCATAACGGTTCCTGACCTCGGTTAACGATCGCTGAGACAATTCCCATCGCAATCACAACCATAGCTAGACCCATTGCATGTTTGAGCTTAGACTGGTTGGCAACTGTCGCTGTGACGTACCCTCCAAAAACGGCAGCAACACCTCCATAAGCCAGACTGAAAATCATAAAACGATGGCTGGGTTGAATATCTGGCTGGCGAAACCAGATCGCAAAAAGCATCATGATGCTCAACACCATAACGGCATAGCCTGAGACAACGGACAAAATGCTTCTAAACATAATTCTGAAAATGGGGAGTCCTTATCCATCATTCATCATAAGGATTAATAATAGATTGAATTGGAAATAATTCAGGTACGCTACCTATAGGGTAGACAATCGCAAATATCTGCATCATGAACTCTATCCGCAGTGTAGTTTCCTCACAAGCAACAATATCTAATCAGGAGTTTTGAGCGTACAGGTGGAATCTCCATGCTCAAAACTCCTGATGAAGGTGGAGAGATCGTCTCTCATCTTGGGGGCAAATCGCAGGTTCATCCTGCTAACACCTGAGCAGATCTGCTTTCATCAATACCCTGAAAAAATTTGCTGCCTATTCCAGGTAATATAAGAGATCGCATTATGATTCTCACAGGCTGCAAAAATTGCAGGCTGAAGTTTTAAAGCTTTTTTTCACATTCTTGTATTGAAAGATATCGTTATGCGGTGGTTGCTAAACAGGTTTAACAGCCGAAGGCTTAATCTCAGGCGGTTTGTCGTTGCAGCAGTAGCGATCGGTCTTTGCCTCCAGGGACCCGTCAGGGCATTTGCGCCTCGTTCAGCAGAACTTTTAGAGTTAACTGGGCAGATTCGCAAGCCATTACCGACCCAGCGACTGGCCCAAGAAGACCTGAAGGACAAGTTAGAGGATTTTGACTACTGGCAAAATCTGTGTGAATTACAGACGGATGCCAAAAAATATCAGGAAGCCTTGGCGGCTTGCGAGCAGGGAATTGCCCTGGAGCCAAAGGATGCACCGATCTGGGCTGACCACAGCGGCGTTTTGCTGGCTCTGGAGCAGTATCCGGAGGCAATCGCATCGGCGGAACGGGCGCTCCAGTTTGACCCTGAAAATTCCCTCGCCTATACGTATATTTGTCTGTCTTTTCTGGCATTGGAAAACTATGAAGCAGCTCTGGATGCTTGCAATCAGGCACTCAAGGTGGATGGTAACTGGGGACGAAAGTCTCCAGCTCTGGCCTGGCTGAATCGGGGTCTGATCCTCAAACGTTCGAAGCAATACGAACAGGCAATGATTGCCTTTGACCGGACGTTGCTGCTAGAGCCGAAGGACTCTCTCACCCTGGCCTATCGCTGCGAAACGCTGGTACATTTGAAACAATACAAAGACGCGATCGCATCTTGCCGTCGTGCTCTGGCAGGCAACGGCCGCTGGGGCGACAAAAGCGCAGCTCTGGCCTGGTCAAATCAGGGATTTGCGCACAGCAAACTGCAACAGTATGAAGCCGCGATCGCAGCTTACGACCGTTCCATCAGCATCGATCCCAACGACACCATCACCTGGGGTCGTCAGGGTATCGTTTTAGAAACGCTGGGCCAGCACCAGGAAGCCCTCACCTCCTACGATCGATCCATCAAACTCAAATCCGACTATTCTCTGGCTCTGGTTGGACGTTGCACCATGCTCAACAAACTCAAACAATATAAAGAAGCCCTTAAATCTTGCGACGCGGCTCTGGCTGGAGACGAAAATTGGCGAGACGCTGGCCCCGCACAAGCCTGGGATCAACGTGGCAATGCCCTGTCTGGCCAGGGGAAATACGAGGAAGCGCTGGCCTCAGCCAATCGTGCCGTTGGCATTAATCCTAATTATGCTGAAGCTTGGAGCAATCGTAGCGTTACTTTCTGGTATTTGCAACAATACGACGATGCCATCGCCTCGGCAGAACGAGCCATTGCCATTCGGCCAGACTACGCTCGCGCCTGGTTCAATAAGGGTGCCATTCTGGGCGTGTTAGGGGAGGACGCTAGCGCGATCGCAGCCTACGACCAAGCCCTACGCGGCGACCTCAGTTTAGGAGAACGGCCAATGCTCGCCAACATCTGGGCCAACCGCAGCGCCACCCTATGGCGGCTTGGCCAATATAAGAAAGCCCTGAAATCCGCTGATGCGGCTCTGGAAATCAATCCTGATGCCATTCAAGGCTGGTTCAATCGCGGCCTTGCCCTGGCTGCTTTAGGACGCTATCGAGATGCACTGAATGCCTACGACGAGGCAATTAAAATTGCCCCCGAAAGTGCGTATCTTTGGAATGCTAAAGGAGTCGCTCTACTCAACTTGGGACAAGACAAAGACGCCCTGGCTGCGTTCGAAAAAGCATTGGAACTCAACCCCAACTACGCCCCTGCCCAGGAAAACCAGAAAATTGTCCAGGAGAAACTCAACCCGGAGCCTGAAGGAGAGAACTCTTAGATTTTAGCTTTTAGATTTTGGATTGTGGATCATAGAAGAAGGCAGGAGGCAAAGAGCAGGAGGCAGAAGGGGAAAGGTCTATTTTTCGCGCCTTGAGCTTTTTACCAAGAATCAAGGGTTAACTTCCTGCGGGGGCAAATATCTCTCCCAAGTGTCATCCGAGGTTGTTTCGTCGTCTTAAAACTCTAACGAACAGGCTCTCTCGCGGTTAAGCGCGAGCACATCCTAAACAGCCCTCTTTGCCCACCCTAAAGATCTGGCAACAATTGTTATATAGCAACAGCCAAGCTCGCTAGGACAGACAACATTGAGCGCGCTTCGTGCGCGCTCAATGTTGTCCTAAGCGATATAACTACTGCTCTAGCGCTACGAGAATAGAGGAGGACAGAACAAAAAGCTCAAATCCAGATTCAGCCACTCTTTCCCTCCTGCCCTCTGCCCTCTGCCCTCTGCCCTCTGCCCTCTGCCCTCTGCCCTCTGCCTCCTGCCCTCTGCCTTCCTGCCCTCTGCCCTCTGCCCTCTGCCCTCTGCCCTCTGCCCTCTGCCTTCCTGCCCTCTGCCCTCTGCCCTCTGCCTCCTGCCCTCTGCCTCCTGCCCTCTGCCTTCTGCTATAAAATTCTTAACTGTGCAGTGGCGAACGCTTTACATTTCTTCAGTAATTTGCTGATTCTGGCCTGCAGTTGTCGTTAGGCTATAGAGAGTGTAGAGGGGCTCCCCATTATCAATTTGGTGAAACAACCTATGGCTTCATCTTTTTCCTCTTTTACTATGGCAGCGATTGTTGGCTTCATGCCTCTGCTCGCCCCGTTTGCGATCCGAAGTGCTGTTGCTTCACCTCCCTACCGGGGAAACAATGAGCAGCAAATAGCGACTATATCTGTCTCTCAGGCAACAGCACTTTCCCAATCTCAGCCTTTGCTGGCCCAATCCACAGACGTCACAGACAAAGGGGAGGCCGATCGGCTGCAGCAACAGGGACTCGATCGCTACCGGGCAGGCGAGTTTGCAGCCGCGATCCAGGTCTGGCAACAAGCATTGAGCCGTTATCGCATCATCGGCGATCGCAAAGCCGAAGCATTGACCCTCTACAGTTTAGGGACTGCCCGCGATCGCATTGACCAGTCAGACCAGTCGTTGCCCTTATATCAACAAGCTCTGGATCTCTTCCGCCAGCTCGGCGATCGGATCGGTGAGGGTGCAACGCTGAATCGTCTGGGAGCCGCCCACTATCAGCTGGCCCAGTATCCACAGTCACTGGAGCATTTCCAAAAGGCACTGACGCTCTATCAGGCTATTAATGCCACCACCGAAACAGTAGCAACGCTCAACCACCTGGGCCGAGTCTACGATAGTCTGGGACAAAAAAAAGACGCAATCGCTGCTTACCAACAGGCCCTGACGATCGACCTGACAAATCGCAATCTCGCGGCAGCAGACAATATTACGGATATTAGTCCGCAAGAGGAAGCCCTGGATCAGATTGTCGACCATGCCCTGGTCAAAGACGAGAGCACCAGATACAAGCAACAGGGCGATCGAGATCGCGCCCAGGGCAACTATACTGAAGCCTTGAAAAATTATCGGCAGGCTTTGCAACTGCGCCGAGAGAACCGCGATCGCATTGGGGAAATCCACATCCTCAACCAGATGGGGGGCACCTATCATCTGATGAAAAACTACCCCAGAGCCCTGAAATTTTACCGGCAAGGCTTAGATCTGGCGCGATCGCAAGGCCATCGTCCCCTCGAAGGACAACTCCTCCAGAATATGGGTCTTTCTGCCGCCAGAGCCGAAAAGGATTCCCAAGCCATTGGACTGTTCCACGAAGCTGCCGCCGTTTACAAAGACCTCGGCTATCGGGCCCTCGAAGGCGAAACCCTCGACAATATTGGCTACTTGCTGGCCAGACAAAATCACCCCGAACTAGCGATCGTCTTCTACAAACAGGCGATTGAAGTGCTGGAGTCCGTCCGTCGCGACTTGCGTATTTTACCACCAGAAGACCAAACTGCCTTTTCCAAAACCTTCGCCAGTACCTATCGCGCTCTGGCCGATCTGCTCCTCGCTCAAGACAGAGTTCTAGAAGCCCACGATGTGTTGGATTTACATAAGGTACAGGAATTAGACGACTACCTGCGCAACGTCCAAGGCAACGAGCATACCCAACATGGGATTCACACTCATCCCCACGAAACCCAGATCTGGCAGCATCATACGCAAACCCGCGATCGCGCCGTGCAACTGGGTAAAGAACTAGCCCAGCTGCGTCGGATTCCAGCAGGCGAACGCACGTCCCGCCAAACCAAACGGATTGCTGAGCTGGATCGGAGCATGCAGAAACTGCGTCAAGACTTCAACCAATTCGTCCGTCATCCAGACGTCGTAGCTCTCGTACAACACCTCAAAAACAATGCCAGCGGTCAAACCCTCGATCTTCCCAATCTCAAACGCCTGCAAGATCAGTTGCGCCGCCTCGAACAACCAACCGTATTATTGTATCCTCTGCTTCTGGACGATCGCCTTGAACTCGTACTCGTAACGCCCTATACTCCACCGATTCGACGCACAGTTCCCGTCAGCCGCAACGAGCTAGACCAGGCAATTGTGGAGTTTCGGTCTACCCTGACCGACCGCATCAAACCCTCCCATTGGCCAGTTGCATCAGCCCAGAAACTCTACCGCTGGTTGATCGAACCGATTGAAGCTGACCTGGAACAGACAGAAGCCCAAACCATCCTCTACGCTCCCGATGGCCCATTGCGCTATATCCCCATGGCAGCCCTGCACGACGGCGACCAGTGGTTAGTAGAGCGTTTCCGCATCAACTATATCACCGCATCAACCCTCAGCGAGCTACACTCTAATCCCTTACCCGATCTCGAAGTTTTAGCTGCCGCTTTCACCCAGGGAAGCTATGAATTTCAAGTGGGAACGCGCCAGTTTCTATTTGCTGGCTTGCAGTTCGCTGCCCCAGAAGTAGACAATATCGCTGATAAAATTCCAACCACAACCAAGTTGCTCAACGACGACTTTAGCCGCAGTACCCTTGAACCCTATCTCAATAATTACAATATTGTCCATTTTGCTACCCATGCCGCATTCGTTCGCGGCAATCCTGAAGATTCATTTATCTTATTGGGAGACGGCGATCGCATAACCTTAAGGGATGTAGAACATTGGAACCTGACAGATGTGGAATTGATGGTTTTAAGCGCTTGCCAGACTGCAGTTGGCGGTCAACTGGGGGATGGAAGAGAAATTCTGGGTTTGGGTTACCAAATGCAAAACGCCGGTGCCCTGGCAACCATTGCCTCCCTCTGGATCGTGGACGACCGGGGAACGCACTTGCTGATGGACGAATTCTACGAAAGCTTGCACACAGGCAATGTGCCTAAAGCAGAAGCGCTCCGTCAAGCACAAATTGCTCTAATCCAAAGCGATCTCGATCATCCCTACTACTGGGCTCCCTTTATTATCATTGGCAATGGATTATAGAGCGCGCCAATATCAGGTCGTTTTGAAGCCCTATATTTCGCGACAAGGGCAAGGAGGAACAGACAAATCAGGAAAAAAGATAGGGATTTCGCGTGATGACAAAAAATCAGAGGCAATTATCCAGACTTTATATCAACAGAAACACTAGAGGTGAGTTGAGGTCGCTCCCCTTCCCAGTAGTGTGTCAAATGTTAGATGGCAGACTCGATTATGATTCCACGACCCATTTGAATCAGGGTAGTAGTCAATACACAATCTGGAACGTTAATGCCTCTTGAGGGGGCACTAATTCCCATTTCTTCCTGTCAGCACAAAAATAGGTTACTGTGAAAGCATTGCGAAGTCAGGCATTCAAAACACCGTCTAAGTCGTGGTAAATAAGTAATAATTTTTGAGCTTACAGGTGAAATCAGTACTCTCAAAACTCCTTATCTCTAGAGAACTACCTGAACAAGAATTATGGTAGATCGAGTGATGAATACCTGCTCAGCCTGCATCGTTCCAGCCAAAATTGTAAATCCAAAATCTAAAATGGATGACGCTTGAACCCCAGAGTCTAAGGACTACAAAGTTTCCCTGCGCAATACTTGCAAATCGCAAACAGGGAATTGAGCAAACTGTTCTGGATAAGGCATTCTATTAATGTAAGGTAATGTAAAAGAGGGTGGACGTGCAAGGAAACAAGTCAACCGCTATCATTGCCGATACAACTTCTGACACCAACAAAAAACACCTGAAGTTATCTTAATTCAGGTCAACCAAGCTATGAATAAACTTGTTGTTCTCTGCATTGATGATGAAGCGACTGTACTGGATAGTTTGAGAATAGAACTCAAAAAAGCACTCAAAGGTCAATGTATTATCGAAACTGCAGAGGGAGGCAAAGATGCCTTGAATCTTGTCTCAGAGCTACAAGAGGACGGCTACGAAGTCGCGTTAGTCCTTTCTGACTATATTATGCCTGACATTAAAGGTGATGAAGTATTGAAACGTATCCATGATATTTCACCTAAGACTCTAAAGATTATGCTCACAGGTCAGGCTAATTTAAAAGCTGTTGGTAATGCGATTAAACATGCAAGACTCTATCGCTATATCTCTAAACCATGGCAAACTGAAGATTTAAAATTGACAATTTTTGAAGCATTACATAGTTATTTGCAGGATAAAAAACTAACAGAGCGTAATCTAAAGCTGCATCAATTAAATCAAGCATATGAACGGTTTATTCCCCATCAATTTCTTCAACTTCTTAATAAAGAAAGTATTGTTGATGTCGAGTTGGGAGATCATGTAGAGAAAGAGATGTCTGTACTATTTGCTGATATCCGAAACTTTACAGTCTTATCAGAAACAATGTCAACGGAAGATAACTTTAAATTTATCAACTCCTATTTGAGCTTAATGGAACCTGCAATTAGCAATAATCAAGGGTTTATTGATAAATATATTGGTGATGAGATTATGGCCCTGTTTAATGGTGACGTTGATGACGCCGTACAGGCTGCGATTGCAATGCTCCATCGCCTCACCGAATATAATAGAACCCGGCAAAGACCAGGGCGTTTACCCTTCCAGGTCGGCATCGGTATCAACACTGGTTCCCTCATGCTTGGTACTGTAGGGGGGCAAGAACGTCTGGATGGCACTGTCATTAGCGATACGGTTAATCTGGCATCCCGTCTAGAAAAGTTGACTAAAAAATATGGAGTCTCATTGTTGATCTCTCACTTCACGTTCTCGCAATTAAAAAATCTTACTGCTTACGCTATTCGACTGATCGATCGAGTGCAGGTCAAAGGCAAATCAGAACTTGTCTCTGTCTTCGAGGTCTTTGATGCCGATCCTCCAGATCTGCTTGAAGGGAAATCAGACACCCGCACCGCATTCGAGCAAGCTGTATCGCTTTACTATCTCAATAATGTTGCTAAAGCAGCACAATTATTTTCGGCGTGTTTGTCCCGCAACCCCAGAGATCGAGCAGCAAAAATCTATCTGGAACGCTGTCAACTCAAAATAGAACAAATTCCATCATAATCGGTCAATTTCCAATATCAATCCGATTCTTGTGTAAGCATAGTAAGCATAGTTTTTTCAGACAGATTGTGCAGTCACTTCCACTGAACGTCCGAGTCATGCAAAAAGCAGGAGAGAATAGTCACCAACACAAACATGCATAGGTCTACACAAGAGAATTAGCCTTCGATCGGTTGCAGACTCTGGGCAAGCATTGCCAATATAGTGGAGAATACAGCCCCTGATGGCGTAGGTACTGGCAGATCATCATCGGATGTCATTGGATTCAGACGCGATCGCATCCATAGAACCATTCTCCCTACCATTGCGTTGTTGGTAGAAGTCAACGAACAAACCTCTGAGCGCACATGCTCCACCTGAGCGCTCAAAATTCTTATTATTGGAGGACTAACACTTTGTTAGGCTCGGAAGTTAGTCACAATGCGCATGTCCCTATCCTAACAGTTCAGCAGACTCCAGGACTATCTCAACTGGCAATACTGCAATAAGCTTATAATCCTACCATTGGAAAAATGCACTGCTTCTACTTTTAAAATCTTAATTTTTGTTATTGTCTACTCTCAGATTCCAATATGTAGAGAGTGTAGTCAATGATTTTTAGAGTTTTTCACTATTTCTGAATCGTTATAAACAATCTGGCACATTCAATCTGGGACAAATAAATTATGGATGAGATCAATAAACTTGTTGTTATTTGCGTTGACGATGAACCTGCTGTACTTGATAGTCTAAAAATAGAGCTGAAGAAAGTTTTAGGAAATGAATGTCTTATTGAAACTGCAGAAGGTGGAGCAGATGCATTAGAGTTATTTGAAGAGTTACAGGAAGATTCATATGAAGTTGCATTAGTTCTTTCTGATTATATTATGCCTGATATTAAAGGGGATGAACTACTCAAACGTATTCATGCAATGTCACCTCAAACCTTGAAAATTATGCTGACAGGTCAAGCAGATTTAGCTGCTGTTGGCAATGCAATTAAATATGCTCGTTTATATCGTTACATTGCCAAACCCTGGCAAGCCGAAGATCTAAAGTTAACTGTCGTCGAAGCAGTACATAGTTATCTACAGGATAAAAAAGTTGCAGAGCAAGCGATCAAACTCCAACAAATGAATCAAGAGTTAGAAGCAATGAATCAGGAATTGCAACGTTTAACTCAGAAACAAGCTGAAGTGATCGCAGAACGTACTGCAGCATTGGAAGAAGCAAACTACGAATTGCGTCGTCTTGCAGCCTTAGACGGATTAACTCAAATTGCAAATCGTCGTTGCTTTAATGAATATCTGGTTCAGGCGTGGAGGCGAATGGCACGACAAGAAAAACCCTTATCTCTCATTTTGGGAGATGTGGATTTTTTCAAAAGGTATAACGATGCATATGGTCATCAGGCTGGAGATGACTGTTTGAGACAAGTTGCTCAAGCGATTGCAGGTGCAGTCCAGCGACCCAACGATTTAGTCGCAAGATATGGGGGAGAAGAGTTTGGCATTATTTTGCCAGCAACTGAATCTGAAGATGCATTTCAGGTCTCTGAGACAATCCGGCATGCAGTCAAACAACTCAAACTAAACCATATTCAATCTGATGTCAGTGCATATGTCACGTTAAGTTTAGGCATTGCTTGCGTCTTCCCCACTCCAGATCTATCCCCCTTAATTCTGATTAATGCTGCCGATCGAGCGTTATATCAAGCTAAAGATCAAGGACGCGATCGGTGTTGTATTTTTTGAAGATTGATATATCGATATATTGATGATACACAAGAAAAATTACCATCAGGTTGCCTCCCTAATTCTGGCTCTGGGTTCGCATTCATTGACAGAGGCAGAGCAACAATCCGTGGCACACTAGAGTTAAACTTCATAAATGTTGAAACTTCTGCCTTTTGGACTTGGAAACCATCCAGATTCCAAAATGGAAGTAGCTACACACAACACCTTCAATCTTTCAGCCTTGAGAGCGAAACAGTGGTAAGGACATGACCAACGAACCAGAGTATCGCGCACTTCCTCCTGCAATTCAGAGAGCTGCCAGCATTTTTCATTGGGTGGGTTGGATTGGCTTCTGGATACAGACTGTATTGGCAGCCATTTCTAGCATTTTGCTTTTATTTGCCGTACCCCTCTTGGGTGCAACTAGCCAGCGGGGTGATAATTCGGGCGGATTTGGTCTGGGTCTGGCAGCATTAGGTCTTCTGGCCTTATATTTCAGTATTTATTGGGCATTTCGCTATACACGTCTTGCCAAACGATTGCAAGGAAGTGAGGAAACTGGGCGACCGACCAGGGGTGAGGCAATCCGAAATTTGCGCATTGGTCTGATGGTCAATCTTGTAGGCATGCTGTTGGCATTGCTGGCAGCAGAGGCAATTCTGGGCGTTCTATTTGCGCGGTCATCACAAGCTCAGGGAATGTTGTTCAGTACTAGAGGACTCGTGCAAGCTGTACAACCACTTGATATTTCTGTTGTTCTGGCCAATACACATATCATCATGTCTCACTATGCAGGGCTAGTAACATCAATGTTTTTGCTGAATCGCGTTACGCGGTAATGGAAACATATGTTTCATTTTGGGGTTATGATTTTGAATGAGGCAAGCTGTTAGCTTTTGGCTGTTAGCTTTTCCCTTTGGCCTGAATCGCACATGACTTGGTAAAGTTAGCACTTCCAAGCCCTTGTTTTTTCGTGGGAGCTTTAACTCTCTGGCTGTGAAAGATCTCGTTCTGCAAGATTTTGGCAGTCATTTTCCCAGTCGTGTCAAGCAGTTGAAAAGAATAAGCGGCATTTCCTTGCTACCCTCTGCCTTTTGCCTCCATTTCTGTCTTCAAAATTTCTTGGACTGGCTTTACGGATAAAGCGTGTTTCGCTTGTAAACAGGAGTTGAAGGGATCGCATCGGCTCGTTCATCGTCTCCTTCTTAATATCCCTAACCATGTCACAAGAGCTCGTTCTGAAATTTGCCCAACAAGGAAACCCCAGTGCGATCGCAACCCTGATGAATATAGCGTTGCAGTCTAAAGGTGTGACTGCTAGCGTTCAACAAGATGGCGATCGATTGTTGACCTGTCTAGAGTCAGTGCAACAGCTGAACCGTGCTGCAGCGCTGGCTTTTGTTTGTAGCGGTCTTGCCAGTCTAGGTTTAACATCGATTCGCCAGCTAGAGATCTACGGGTATCAGTCAGGTCAAGAGTTACCGATTTGGCAGCATGTTATCGATCTAGCACTTTACCCCTTAGTGCCCGTTGGCGAACCAGAAATACTGGAGCTGCAGCCCGATCTGGTTGAGGAGTTGGTGCAAGTGGAAATCCCTGAAATTCCTCGGCAGCCTCTCCAGATCGGTCAACGCACGCTCAAGGCTGCCCCGTTAGTGATGTTGCCTGCTGCGATCGCGGGCCTCTATTTCACCCATGCCAAATTTTCATCTCAGATCGGCACCTCATCCATTTCTCCTCTATTTCAACCCACCACAACTGCAACTGCAGCAGACTTTCCAGACTTTAGCGTCAAGGTTACGTTACCCAAACCGGTTAGTCGACCTGAAACCTTCCGGCATGCGGTCAATAAAGCAATAGGAGCCGTCAATTTGGGTCAGGATGCACAATCAGGAGCTGACTGGCAATTAGTGGCCTATCAATGGCACCAGGCCGCTGAGCTAATGCGCGCTGTTCCCATTGCCAGCATGAGATGGGAGCTCGCTCAGCAGAAAGTGGTGGAATATCAGCGCAACCGCGACTACACCAGACAACTCGCCAGTCACCGGGGTGCCGTTGCAAAATCAGCACCAGCAAAAACGGTTGAGACTTTACCTCCTCGTCAACAGTTCCCGGCCCAAATTTCTCAAACTGTCTTTGAAAAGATTCAATTTGGCGACAGCTATCGCAAAGTAGCAGCGATGTTGGGTTCAGCAGGCAAAGGAGTGAGCTGGTATACCAATGCCGTTTACCGTTGGGAAAGCTTAAACGGCTCTGTTTTGGAAGCTAAATTTCAGGATGACAAACTCATTGGACAACCCACCGCCTGGGCTATCAGCCATGTTCCTGAGGAATATCGCAAAGTTGCATCAGGCATGAGCATCAACAAAGCCCAAGAAATCTTAGGCACCCCTAAAACAACTAATCACTCCATCAGCTTGATGTATCGTTGGGAAAGGGAAGACGGCTCGATGGTTGAAGCAACATTCGTAGACGATCGGCTAGTTTACAAAAGCTGGTCGGATTAAGCAGATTTCATCTTGTCATGCGATTTGAACAAAAACCTTCCAAATCGTTTGCCCCAATCGTATGCAATACTAATAGATTGATGGGGATAGTCCTCGTAGAAGTAAAGATTTTTGAGCGCGCGGGTTCCACTCGCGTGCTCGAAAATTTTGACTTGTTTATCACTACCTTGATGAGTAGCGATCGAAAATATAGCAGTAGTCATATCGCTTAGGGCAAGAATTGAGTGCGCGCTTCCCGCACTCAATTCTTGTCTATTCTACACAAGCTTGGCTATTGCTATACAGGATTTTGAGTCTTCACAGGTAAAGGCTGCGAATTCGAAATCCCGATCGACTGATACCCCCATTCATGTAACGTTTAGTCGTCTTCTTGAAGTATCACCATCTTTACCAGATTGCGGTTGATAGGTGAAATCAGAAATAACTCCTTTAAGTGAGTTTTTCATCAAAGTTGGTATAGTCGTTTATCCTGTGGAGACGAAGATCGAGAATCCAGAGGTGTCAATTTCTCTGTACAGGGGCTGATTCTCGTGAAGTGGACTTAGCGATTATCCCTGAGTGGCTTTCTCTCATTTTTGTGATTTTTAAACGTGGATTCCAGAAGCTCTGCAATCCTACGGGCAGTTTTTTCTCTTGAGCAGGAAAATCAGGATGGAATAATTAGATCGTTGCGCTGAACGCAACGATCTAATTATTTTTGCTGAGATCCTGATGAGGATAAATCAGGGTACAAGGTGCAATTGCTGCAAGTCAGATCGCTGACAAGATTAATCTTAGCAAACTTTTCGATCTGACGTAGAAAAGCAAGCGTTACGACAGTCTGCGTTTGTTAAGCTGCATCCTGACGATATAAATTGCGATCGCATTCTTCGCACCCCAGAAAAATGTTGCCTGTCCTGCTTGTCGCCTCCTGATTGCTGTTGAGACACAGACAATCGGTACATGCCTAAATCAAGACAGAGAGGGCATTACAGCAATACTCTAGCTAAAACATGCGTGGATAGAAGTAGCCCCTCGAAGTCGATCATTCCATCCGCGAGCAAGCTCCTCTGACTGTAGCGGAGAAAAACATTAATTTGAATATTGAACCTTAAAATGAGCAAAAGACGGATGCGATTGCCAAAACCATTCCCCTGTAACTGTGGCAGAATTCGACCGAATCGTATGCAAAGTTAGCAGCTCTGTACCGATGCGATCTTTGTCTAAGTCACTTAAGTATAATTACTCTTACTAGATTTTGGAGATCGTGTACAATCTGAGATATCTCCTTTAAATGAGACTCCATCAAATGAGGCTCTGCTAAGCGAGACTCTGTTAAGTGAGGGATTGGGATTCAGGAAAATTACTGGAAAAGTTCGGTCTGAAAAAGGATTTTACATGTTTTTCCGTTTGTTGGTGACATCTGCTGGCGCGCTGATGAGTATCCTTGCTAGTTCCCTTGCAACTCAGGCACAGGTCAGTTTTCAGGGGCTTACCCCCGGCACTTTAGAGGTGGGCAGCTCGTTGAGTATTTTGACATCAGTCACTCCAGCAACGCTAAGAGTTCAATCGGGTACAACTGTCAACATTTCTGTCTCTCCACCCCAGTTCGTTTCTGGGGCCAGTCCCGATCCGGCCAATACTGCTCGGATTGGAATTCTCAAAGTTGGTACCGTTGAAGTGAGGAGTAATGTCGGTGGAGGAAGTGTACTTCTTCCCTCTGGCCAGAACGATTTGGTGGTTGATATGGAAATTCAACGACCTGGGAACTTCCAACCCGGCACTTACTCTTACAGCATCCTTTTGACGATTATCCCTTGATCCGATCGTTCCTTAACAACCGTTCTGTATTGTGTATCTAACGACGAGGTTTAGGCTATGATGTTTCGTTCTTTAGTTGCATCTGCTCTCATGCTAGCAGGAGGGACATTGTTCGCTCCCAAGGTCCTAGCAGAAAGTGTTTCAGTGCCCTTTACAGGGGTAGTTCCAGGTACCTGTGTTTTCAAAGCGGTCACTGGAGGACAGGTCGGCGACGACGGTTTTGCCTTGGTGACTCCAGCCTTTGGTCCTGCGGGTGCATCAGGTCAGGTTGAAATTGATTGTACAGGCCCTGGTAGCTTGACTGTTGGGTATCCTATCCAAACTGGCGGCCCTACTTTGACGGGACAGAGGGATGCTCAGGTCCTCGTTGGTGGTCTCCCTGTCAATCCTATCAACTCACCTTCTCCTCTGCCTCCTGGTATGGGGATTTACCCTGTCGACATGAGGGCTGAAAATAATGGCGGGCCGATTGAGCCAGGTGCCTATTCCTTTGAAGTGAACTTGACAATTACGCCTTTCTAGGGGGCTGCACTTCCTCAAATACATTTGAGGTTTAGCGACATCTAAGGCTCTCTGCAATTGTGCAGGGGGTCTTTCTCCCCATCCACAATTAGAACGCGATCGCAACCCATAAGACTACAGACAAGGACTGTTCACAGCAATGATTGAAGGAAGGGATCGGACAGCACGATCTTCACAGATAACCAACCACTGATAATACTGTCAGGGATTTTTCTGGGTCATTGGGTTCTCTGCTTCGCCAACGGGTCGAGCAGCAAGCTTGGCGATAGGCTGAAATTGCGAAGGTGCCTTCTGGAATGCTAAGGTACTCTGAATTCTTCACTGCCTGGACAGCCGTTCTGTGCTTTCTCTATCGCGTTCTGATGTTTTGTTTTGGTGAAGAGGGTGTTTGCAAAAGTGTTGGATCCCCCCTAGTCCCGAATGGCGCTTACTTAAGCGAAAATTGAGCGTTGAAAGCTTTGAAAATTCGTAGGGTGGGCACTGCCCACAAACCTTATGTAAGTGCCATTCCCCCCTAGTCCCCTTTTTTCAGGGGGAATTACGGTTAACAGTCCCCTGAAAAAGGGGACTTTAGGGGAATCTGAGATGTTTTGCGACCTATCTTAGGACTTTTCAAACATTCTCTAAGAGTAAAGGAATCTTAGCCTGAGAGCAGGCTGGTCGCTCGCATTATTTCTGCACTTTAATTCCTGACATTCAATACAATATGGTGATTCGCAATTTTTCGTTTTGGTCAGCGTTGCGCTTAGGCAGTTTAGCCTTATCAGCTGCGTTGCTCTGGGGTAGTCCGGTGCGATCGCAAGTCAGTCTTTCGCCACTTGTGATTGAGTTAGACGCAAAACGCGGTCAGGCCCAGTCAGTGATCAATCTTCGGAACACGGGAAACGAACCCTTTCGTGCCCGTATCTACGCCGAGCCCTTTACTTATAGTCGAGATAAAGGCTTCCAAAGCCTAAGCTCCAGCCCCACAGATTTGACGCCGTATCTACAATTTTCTCCTCGGGAGGTCATCGTTCAACCGAACACGAGGCGAAGAATCCGGTTGATTACGCGGTTCCCGCCTAGTTTGCCAGAGGGAGAATATCGGGCCGTTATTTTTACTGAAAACTTGACCGAAACGTTGAGTGAAGAGGGGATTAAAGTCAATATTAGAGCGCGGATTGGGGTAACGGTCTACGTCCACCAGGGGGACTTGTCGCCCAATTTTGCGGTCACCCAGGCCAGCTGGAATCCCGAACAGCGACAGGTACAATTATTAGTCAACAATACTGGCTCTGCTTCTGCTCGACCTAAGGTGAATTGGACACTGAAACAGGGCGATACAGTCGTTGCCACTGGGAAGGTGAGAGAAACGGGAATCGTTGCAGAAAGCGAGCGCCATTTTTTGCTGCAATATCCACCAAAGGAAGAACCCGTTCCACCACCAGGAGAGTATCAGCTGACAGGCGAGCTGTTATGGGGCAAAGAGTTTGAAGATTCCGAAACCTTGCCTTTCAGTGTCAATTTTACAATCCCCAGTCAATAAATTAGCCCTCAGAGGATGTTTGAAAAGTATTGGATCCCCCCTAGCCCTGAATGGTGCCTACTTCAGCGTAGGATGGGCAAAGCCAATCGTGCCCATCAAAGAGTCTGTGATGGGCACGGGCATAGCCCTTTGCCCATCCTACTGACCGGTTTTCAAACTGATGTAATCTGCTTATTTAAGCGCTATTCCCCCCCTAGCTCCATCAAAAAAGGGGGAAGTACGGTCAAAAGTTCCCCTTTTTAAGGAGGATTTAGGGGCATCTGGGGTGCTTTGCTACCTGTCTTAGGACTTTTCACACATCCTCTCAAGACAGCGTCAGAACAGCCGCAGAAAAAACGACTTGATTGGGCAGAAGAAACAGAGAGGAACAGTTGGGTGCGTTGGTGGATCTGGTTAGGATTAACGAGCAGTGCAGTCATTGGCATTGCTCCCAAGGTATGGTCTCAACCGGTTCCCCTACAACTGGAGCACTTGAATCGCGATCGCGCATCCAGTACTTGGGCCACTGACAATATCGTCCCGAGCGAGCGAGAAGACCAGAATGAGACAAAGGAGGCTGATTCGGCCCAGCTCCAGCTGCTGCCAGAGGAATCCAGCGCCCAGTTTATCGTCTTTCCGGTCGGCGCGATCGCAAACGACCGCACAGTCATTTTCAGCCTGCTGGTACGGGGCTACGAAGATGGCACCCAGGCAATCGATTTTGCCAACTGGTTAGTGCCATTTGACGCTGTTATTGAAGCCCTGAACCTGGACATCACCTCCCTGCCAGGCAGCCAGTTAGAATTGAGATCCTCATTTGCGATCGTTCGCGTCGATCCTAATCGTCTGCGCTCGGATCCAGAACTGGGTTTAGTTTTTTCTATCGCAGAAATCGAAACTCTCTTCGGCGTGACGGTAGACTTCGATCTCAACGAATACGCCCTGCGTTTTGACCTACCTCAACTACGGGGTACAGGGCAGTTTGGCAGCGACGTTCCTCTCCAATTAGAAGGCTTGCCACGCATCCAACCGCCCCAGGCGACTTTGCCTGCTATTGAGCAGCGGGTAAATACAGCTGGCATCCCTGGCATCAGTCCCAACTTTCAGGGAGAATTTCAAGCGGTCGCAACCGTATTTGGGGGTAGCGCTTATCTACGAACGCGACAACAAGACATCGACGACTCCAGCACCTGGACTCTATTAGACGCCCAATACCTGAAGCAGACCCCCACAGCTGACTATGCCCTGGGGTCTCAGCGCCCCTTCTGGCGCAGCAGCCGTAACGACTACTGGGGCATTACAACGATTCAGCGCCAGGGATTTACCCCTCCGACTCAATTTGGCAGTGGCGGCTTCAATGCTAACCAGCGCTTGCAAGCGGATCGGGTTGGACGCACCATTAGCGGCGAAGCCGATCCAGGGACATTAGTACGACTGACAGTAGGCTTTGGCGATCGCATCCTGGATGAAACCCTGGTAGATTCTTCAGGGGTTTATCGTTTTGAAGACATCCCTGTACGGCCTGGATCTTTGAGCGCTAACTATCGCGTCCTGCTCTATCCTGAGGGACGATTAACTGCGATTCCAGAAATCCAGGAGGCAAGTTTCTCTACGGTTCCGGGTCAGATTCCTGCTGGAACATCCGCAACGATCGTCTCCATTGGTAGCGGACGGGACATGACCAATCGTCGCAATTTTTTTGGTGAATTTACCGATGTACGGGGAGGCATTGGTCAGCGCTGGGGAATTTCAGAGGAAATCACCCTGGGAGTAGGTACCGTATACGACGAGACTCTACGCGGTCTGGGAGAACTTTTTTTCTTCAATCCTGACTTTCCTTTAGAAGTGGCAGCAACAGTACTGACACCTGATGAGGAACAGACCTGGGATGTAGACGCCAATGTCCTGTTTCGGCCTTTTTCTGGGGTTAGCCTCCGCTTTAGCAGCGATCGGTTTTCCCGTCGCGTCAACCTGGATTGGCGGCTGTTAAACGGCTTGAGACTGTTGGGCACCTACAACGATCGCGATGGAGTTGCTGGAGGGATTCAATTTTTCTCTAGCGGTCGGGGACGGTTCACCTTTGTTCGTGCCACCCTGGATGACAACAATTTTCTGCGATGGAATTTGCGCCAGCAGTTGGGGGCACTGGAATTTAGTCAGCAAGGTAACGAAATTAGTACCAACTCAGAACTAGAATACAATCTATCAGGCTACGACCCCCTGGACATTGGTCACTCCCTGGTGGCCAACTACGAGACCTTCAACCTCAATAACCTGCAAGACGATCTGTTCAGTCTGGGCTGGCGCTTCCGTTCGCAACAACAGGCTGCCGATGGGCGCTTTCAGTGGGAAACCCAACTGGGATATGGAATGGGTTCGCGAGGGTCGGGACTGCTGGCAACCGTGCAAACGACATTGGTACCGGGTTTGCTGCTGCGTGCTCGCTATGAAGGGGTCTCGGTGAATGCGGAGGGGGAACGTTATAGCTTGGAGTTGGTGAGCAGCTATAACTTCCAGAGCGGTATTTTTCCAGGCGATCGGCGGTCGGATTTCTTTCGTACCCAGGGTGGGCTGATGATTCGTCCATTTTTCGATCGCAATAGCAACGGCAAGCGAGATTCAGGAGAATCTTACTATACAGAAGACAGCAACTTATTGTTTCTCTTGAACAATCGCTCTCTGCGATCGTTTCGGTTTGAGGCGCAATCGGATCGTATTCTAGTGCGGCTGCCCCCAGGCACCTATCGACTCGATCTGGATCCGGCTGGATTTCCCCTGGACTGGCAAGCACCGACCGATACCTATGCAGTAGAGGTGGTTCCGGGGAGTTATACGCCGGTTTCGATTAACTTGATTCCGTCTTATACTCTGGTTGGGGTCGTGACGGATGCCGAAGGAGAGCCGATTGCGGGGGCTCGGGTAGATGCGATCGCAGCCGACTCCGACCAGCGACGCTTCTCCGTCACAAATGGAGCAGGCGTCTATTACCTGGAACGGTTAACCCAGGGCACTTTCACCCTGGACATCAACAGCAAACCTGCCACCCCAGCGCAGATCGTCATCGATCTGGACTCCGAGTCGTTCCAGGAATTGAACCTGCGTCTGGGAGCAACCGGAAAAGAATAAGACGGCGATCTGCACCGGGTTGTGCAAATTACGCGACACATTGCAGGCGCGATTTCTGATTCGAGATCGTCTATAATGGAGCAATGGAAAATGCAGCATTGTAGCCGCAGGCCAACTCATTTCTGCAACGATCCAGATTGAAAGATTCGCATCACAGGAGCAGCGTCGGGCCATGAAACGGCAACCTATTTTAGAAGAAAATCGATCGTATACTTTTTCCAATGATTTCAAACTGCCCTATCCCACCCGAGATATTGTGGCTGAATTTGGCTATCAATTTAAGTTCGAAAAGCTTGAATTACCTTACCAGAAAATCGATCGGTTAAATCTCGATCGGTTGCAAACGACATTCTATAAAAAATTGCCTCACATTTCGCTCAACTCTGAAGCGACGAAGCGGGAATTTTGGATTTCTCCGGTGCTGTTGGAGTTGCTGGACTACGTTGAGATTGACATTGATACCGAGTATCCCCTGACGGTGAGCGACCAGCTAAAGGGGAATATTGATTATATTATCCAAGCAAAAACTGACTTTATCGTCATTGAAGCGAAAAATGCTGACCTGGATAAAGGGTTCACCCAATTAGCCGTCGAGTTGATCGCCATCGATCGGTATTTGGACACCAACGACGCTCGCTCGCTTTATGGTGCAATGACGATGGGGAATGTCTGGCAATTTGGCGTCTTAGACCGCGACGAAAAGACGATCTCAAAAAATATCGATGCCCTTTTGGTGCCTGCGGACTTAGAAGCGTTGTTCTCGGTTCTGGTGGGGATTCTCGATCCCAGATGACGATCGGTTTCAGCCTGACGACAAGATGTTGTTCGAGCGCGGATTTTGGGACAGCTCGCTTCTGGAATTTGTCGTATTCAATTGGAGATCGATCTTGGCTCGATCTGTCTGCATCTTTTGGCTGGGAAGCGCGATCGCATCTCGAACCAAAACGACGATTTGACCAGGCCATGCTAAAGGATGTAGCCCATTGCAAGCACGATTTCTGAGCCAAAATAGTTTATAATTAAGCAACAGTCCATGAAGCGTTATCGCCGTTAGGTAGAACCATGGTTCAACCGATCCAGATCGATAAATTGACTCTGCATGAAGTGGAGCAGATCTTTAATATGCAGGAAGTCAACTCCCCTCTATTCTTCCAAGGGGAGTTGCCCGCACTTCAGGATGGGGAACGACAACAGTTGGATCGAGTACGAAAAGATTTTCGCTATCTAGCCAAACATCCATTGCGTGAGGAAATGGTAAAACTGGCGGTGCTGTCTCCCTTGCTATCCCACGCTGGCATGTTTCGCGCCCCCTTCTTGCCCCAAACCGAACATCAGATCGAGGTCGCTGTCTCCGATGGTGAAGAACTGGTGCGCGGTCGGATCGATCTCCTGGTGCTGCACGAAAAGTTGTGGGTGACCGTCATCGAAGCCAAGCAACCCAACATCAGCGTCCTGAAGGCGCTACCCCAAGCCTTGTTCTATATGATGAGCAGCCCCAATTTGGACAAACCCAGCTTCGGTCTGGTGATGAATGGCATTGAGTTTTTATTCCTCAAAGTGTTGCAACAGCCTTCTCCTCAATATGCGCTGTCGGAACCATTTTCGTTATTGCGTCACGACAACGACTTGTATACGATTGTAGGGATTCTACGACGTTTGGGGACGCTGGTAACCCAAGCTGAAGTCGCGTAGCCAGAATCGGGTCATCCGTGTTAGGGTATCGAAGACGTGCATCAGCATCCTCGACTGTCGATCGTTACTCGACGCTTCTACCTGTCTGGAAAGATAGGCGCTGGCCTCTAGCGATCTAATCTGAAAGAGAATGAGTCTAAGTATCGATGCAACCGTTACCCGGATAAAAAATGCTCATCCCCGATTTGCCGCCTGCCTCTTTGCCTGACGCTGTGCTGGTCTCCCTCTCAGCAACAGTCTCCAGTCAGCAAAACCCAGCGTTCATCGTGCAGGCAGAGGAAGGACAAATAGAAACAGCAATAGCAATAGAGAAAGGGCAGACCGAGACAGTACAAATAGAGACAATACCCCCTTCTCTGGTTCCTGGATCCCTCACTCCCTCTGAATCATCTGGGCTTGAATTATCTGCGACTGCTCGCGTCGGCATTGCAGATACAGAGTCCTGGGAAGTTCTCGATCTTGCTACTACGACTGAGCCAGACTTCCAATACACAGACAATTCTTCCATCGGCCCAACCTCTCCTCTCTCCCTCAATCTCCCCAGTGCTGAATCTCCACATCCCTTCAAATTCTCAAACTTTCAAACCCTTCCACCTTCAAACTCCCTCAAGATTGCCCAATCGATCGCACCGGCATCGGACAGCGTTGGTACCGTGGTTACGCCTGCAGGAAATCGCCACGACATTTCTGGTGGTACTCTGTCAGACAATGGCCAGAACCTGTTCCACAGCTTCCAGGACTTTGGCCTCAATACAGGCGAAATTGCCAATTTTCTCTCTAACCCTAACCTTCGCAATATCCTCAGTCGGGTTGTCGGAGGCAATGGATCTATTATCGACGGTCTGATTCAGGTTACAGGAGGCGGGAAGGCAAATCTCTACCTGATGAATCCGGCGGGCATTGTGTTTGGCCCGAACGCAAGCTTGAACGTTCCGGCCTCTTTTACTGCCACCACTGCTGATAGCATTGGATTTGGCGAGAATGCGTTCGCTGTCGAGGGCAATCCTGACTATGCAACGCTGGTTGGCAATCCGAATCAATTTTCTTTTTCCCCTACCCAGCCGGGAAGCATTATCAATGCAGGTAGTTTGGCGGTTCCGGCGGGAGAAAACTTGACACTTCTGGGGGGAACTGTGGTGAGTACGGGTACCCTGACTGCTCCGGGGGGAACGATTACTATTGCGGCTGTTCCGGGGGAAAGTCGGGTCCGCATTAGTCAGGCTGGAATGCTCCTGAGTTTGGAGGTGGAGGCGATGACGGTGGAGGACGGAGGGCGGAATACGGAGGATGGAGGAGATCCTCTTTTTGGACCGGTTTCAGGGTTCGAGCCTCTGTCGTTGCCTGGGTTGCTGGCAGCGAGCGCGGCGGCGGGTCATGCAACCGGAGCGAGGGTAGATACGGATGGAACGGTGCGGCTGAGCGGATCGGGCTTGACGATTTTGACTGCGGCGGAGACGGCAGCAGGTGGAGCGTCGGGGACTGCGATCGCATCGGGCCTCCTCAACGCCTCCTCATCTGGAGTGTCGGGGACTGCGATCGCATCGGGCCTCCTCAACGCCTCCTCATCTGCCGATGTCGCGAATGCTCCTGCTTCCCTACCTCAGGTCAACATTCTGGGAGAGACGGTCAAAGTTCTCAGTGCCACTGTCGACGCTTCTGGGATTCAGCAAGGTGGCACCGTGCGCATTGGTGGCGATTACCAGGGACAAGGGACAGTACACAATGCTGAACGGACCTTCGTCAGCCGCAATTCCACCATTCGCGCCAATGCATTGGGTCAAGGCGATGGCGGGCAGGTGATTCTCTGGGCCGATCGCACAACCCGCTTTAATGGCCATATCAGCACCCGTGCAGGCGATCTCGCGGGCGACGGCGGTTTTGTGGAGGTTTCGGGAAAGGCATTTTTGGAGTTTAACGGCACGGTTGATACCGAAGCTGTCCATGGCAATCCAGGCACATTGTTGCTCGATCCGACTAATATTGAAATCGTCTCTGGAAGCGGCAGCGAATTTGCGATTGATGTCACAGAAGTGGACGAGTTTGCTGACCCCGACCTGGGAGAGGTAACGCGCATCGATCCAAGTCTGATCGATCTGGAAACTAGCCACGTCATTTTGCAGGCAAGCAACAACATTCTCTTTAGCAGCGATGTCAATATTACGGCAGCAGGGGTGGGGTTAACGGCGGAGGCAGGTAATGCGATCGCAGTCAACGCTCCGATAACAACCAATGGGGGAGACATTTCCCTCAATGCTGACGGAGTTTTCATTATCCAACCCATCTCCTCTGGAGGAGGAAATATCAGCGCCAGCGGCACGAACGGCGTGATTGCGAGCGGTACTCTGACGTCCAATGGGGGAAGCATCTCCCTCATCAGCGACGACGGCAATGTGACCGTCAACCACCTGGATAGTTCAGATAGCAGTGGCGGCGAGGTTTTTGCCACTGCTGCCGGAATACTGAAAGCAGGCACAATTAATACTAGCGGCAGTTCGGGGGATGGCGGCGATGTCATCCTGACCTCAAACGGCAATCTCCGGCTACTGTGGATTAATGCCCAGGGAAACAGCAGCGGCGGAACAGTTGACATTGACACCGGTTCAGGTCTTTTTCAGGCAACAGGCAGCTTTAGCGCCAGCAATGGCATCGCAGCCAGCATCTCTACAGCAGCCTCCCAGGGCGGCCCGATTACGATTCACCATGGCGGACAGGGAACAATCCCCTTTAGCATCGACACCAACAGTATTGTCTTAATCAATGGGACCGCTGCTGCGATTACGAGCGGCAGCGATACGCTCTCGTCCATTCAATCTCTCGGAGGTAATATCAGCCAGGGCAATATCCAAATTACGACCACTGGGGAATCTGACAACAATATCTTTGATGATTTAGTCGATTTATTCGGTGAATTCGACGGCTTCGACGATTTAGTCGATTTCGTTGAGCTCAATGGATTTGGCGACTTCGAAGAATTTGCCAATACAGAGTTCGCGAATGAAATATTTGGGGAATTCGGCGAATTTGATGGCTTTGATGGCTTTGATGGCTTTGATGGCTTTGGGAAATTTGACGATTTTGCAATTGGAGAAGTTGATAGCGGCTTTACCAACCTGTACCAAAAGCAATTAGGACTCAATGAGGCACTTGCTGCAGTGACCCTGTCAGATGCCCGGTCGCAATTAGTTCAGGTTGAACGGATAACCGGTCTCAGACCAGCACTGCTCTATGCTTTTTTCAAACCACCGCTTGATTCTGAGCGGGTCACAGAGGACGTGACAGCAGACGACACAGATATCCTCTGGCAGTTCAACGCCAATAGTTTCACCCGACGCCAGGAACAGTTTATTGCCCGCAACCCAATTGTTCGACCGACCGATCGGCTGGAATTGGTGCTAGTGACGACGGATGGCGTGGCGATTCGCAAACAGGTGGAAGGGGCAACTCGACAGGACGTACAGCAGGTGGCTCAACACTTTGTTAGGCAGGTCATTGATCTTAGTCAGCCTGAAAAAGCGAAGTATTTACGACCTGCTCAGCAGCTCTATCAGTGGTTGGTCGCTCCGCTGGAAGATCAATTGCAGGCTCACCAAATTAACAATCTTACCTTCCTGGTAGACACGGGATTGAGGTCTGTGCCGCTGGCGGCGCTGCATGACGGTGAAGGATTTTTGCTGGAGCGCTATAGTATCGGCCTGATGCCCAGTCTGAGTCTTACAGATACGCGCTTCCTGGACTTAAGAAATACACGCGTTCTAGCGATGGGAGCAGATCGATTTTCGGATCAGCCACCCTTACCGTCGGTGCCGCTGGAATTGAATGCGATCGCAGATCGGCTCTGGCAAGGTCAATCTTTCCTCAACGAAGCATTCACGGTGAAAAATCTGAAGCAAGCTCGCACCGATCGTCCTTTTGGCATTCTGCATTTAGCCACTCATGCCGACTTTCAACCTGGAGACATCAAACGATCCTATATTCAACTCTGGAACGACAAGCTGGAACTGAACGAGCTCAAAAAACTCAAACTAGGTGACGAGCCAGCAGTCGAATTGTTAGTTTTGAGTGCCTGTCGCACTGCATTAGGCAACGAAGAAGCAGAGTTAGGCTTTGCAGGATTGGCAGTACTGGCAGGCGTAAAATCGGCTATGGGGAGCTTATGGTACGTCAGCGATGAAGGAACCATGGGACTCATGACCAGCTTTTACGAACACCTGAAGCAAGTTCCAGTCAAAGCCGAAGCCCTGCGACAGGCACAGCTTGCTATGCTACGGGGTAAGGTCCGCCTGGAAGCGGGACAGCTGGTCACTGAAACGGGACGGTTTCCCTTACCTGCTCAACTCCCCAACTCAAGCAATCGGCTACTGAGCCATCCTTATTACTGGAGTGCGTTTACCATGATTGGCAATCCCTGGTAAATAGATATACAGAAATCATCGGATTATTGCGCATCAGACAATAATCCGATGATTTCCTGACCACACAACTGAGAAGGTTATACGATTTCGGATCTTAGATGGGCGATTTTGGCTTGAAGAAAGCTTGACTGGAAAGTCATTCCACCGCTTTGATCAATTGCATCTCTAAGTCAAATTGATATTAGCGCCCGTTGGGGATGCTAAACCCCACTTTTCCGTGCTGAGGCTTCAAAGGGCTGATTTTGCAAGCCCTGCACAACAAGGCTGGCAAAATGCCCTTCCCAGTCGTGGATCTAGTGACTTATCGTGAATTTCGGGTAAAGCACTCTGTGAATTTCGGGTAAAGTACCGTTAGTCATTTCTGACTAAAACTACACCGGTAAATTTCGGGTAAAGTATCCCCGTTAATCCCGATGCCAGGATGGCTGAAAAAATGAGCAAAATGGCGGATCGATGTCCAGTACTTTGCCGATATTCCAGGTTTGACTCTCCTGATAAATTGGATTCTAATAACGCAGACATGAGACATTGCTGAAAACTAAAGAGATATATTGGCTGGCATAGCTTGCCGCATGATTAACGCAGAATAAAAACTCTCAGATTTCCTCCAACGGATCCTATCCATTTTGGAACTGAAGGTTTTCCTCAGGAAAATTGTAGGTTCCAAAATGGAATTTGGATTTCATTGGGGAAATTCATGTCGGCTCGAAAGTGTCCATCGTCGCTCAGGCTCAGAAATGACTCCGGGATACGGCAAAAATTTTTGAGATCGATTCAGAGTTCAGTTCTCTATTGGCTCTGGAAATGCTAAAGAACTGCTCAATCTTTACCTGAACGCAAACAATTATCGGCTTTGAGGTTGCGATCGCACCCAGGCAATCGTCAATATCATCAGGGACATCTCAACATTGAACTTGCTTTAGGAACTCCAGAACGAGTATGCTGACAAGCAAGACAATCACAAGAAAGATACTGTGCTGAACCGATGCTATATCCTAGTCGGATTTTACACTTGGGTTATGATAATCCGTCCTGTTATCGCGGATCTGGACTTAAAATCAACTCTTGAATCAAACTCTCTTCCATAAACCCCAACCACTCTCAAAACTCATCGTTATTATTACTGAAAAGTTCCAGATTCTAAGATGGACGTAGTTTATCCATTGCGATCGCTTTGCGTAAGCTACTGCAATATCCCGTTCTGAAAGTATCCAGGTCATCTATTGAGACTTGTAAACTTTCAGTCCTTTGGGCTGCATAAGGTAAATGCCTCTATATCTTTCTTGTACTTTGCCATTCCAGAAGAATGTTGAGTGCTGGAGAGCTAGCGTTGATCCGATTCACCCCCCTTGCACTAACCCTCAGCTGCTACCTATTTTTCCTGCCTGCAGCTTTCCCCGCCAACGCTCAGTCCATTCTCCCTGCAGCAGATGGCACAAACACCCTTGTCACCTCAGACAGTACGCGCCATGACATTGGCGGTGGTACTCTATCTGTTGACGGAGCCAATCTTTTCCATAGCTTCAAGCAATTTGGCCTGAGCCAGGGCGAGATCGCCAATTTCCTCACCAATCCTCAAATTCGCAACATCCTGGGTCGGGTCGTGGGCGGCCAAGCCTCAATCATCGACGGCACCCTCCAGGTCACAGGTGGCACCCCAAACCTCTATCTGATGAATCCTGCTGGCATCGTTTTTGGTGCCAATGCTAACCTCAATGTCCCTGCCTCCTTTACTGCGACCACCGCTAATAGCATTGGTTTTGCCCAGGGTTGGTTCAATGCCACGGGAGTCAACCATTACCAGGATTTAATCGGCCATCCCAGCCAGTTTGCCTTTACTGCTATACAACCCGGCAGTATCGTCAATGCAGGCCATTTAGCTGTAAATCTGGGGGAAAAGATTACTCTCCTGGGCAGTACTGTCGTTAATACAGGCACCCTCACCGCACCGGGTGGCACCCTCACCATTGCCGCCGTTCCGGGTGAGAGCCTGGTTCGCATCAGCCAGGATGGCATGGTCCTGAACCTGGAACTGGAATCCCTTTCAGAGCAAGCCTTAGGATCCATAAGCCAAAATCCAGAAGCCAAAGTCCTTGAGCCGCTATCGCTACCGCAGTTACTGACGACTACTCAGGTCGATCACGCAACTGGGGCAGTTGTTGACGCCAATGACCGTGTCCGTCTAACCGGCTCTGGACTGGCTATCCCCACTGAAACAGGCACCGCGATCGTTGCGGGTACCCTCAGCACTGCCCATCCTCTCTCTCACGCTGCAAATTTCTCCCTCGCTCCATCACCTCGTATTGGCGGTAGCATTAATATTTTGGGTCAGATGGCGGGTGCGATCGCAGCCCAAATCGACGCTTCTGGTCCCGATGGTGGTGGCACCGTGTTCATCGGTGGCGACTATCAGGGTCAGGGATCGATTCCCAATGCATTGCGAACCGTTGTCAGCCAGGATTCCACCATTCGGGCAGATGGATTGCAAAACGGTGACGGCGGTCGCGTCATCGTCTGGGCAGATGATACCACCCAATTTTGGGGTCAGATTAGCGCTCAGGGAGGAATTCAGAGTGGCAATGGCGGTTTTGTCGAAGTCAGCAGCAAGGATACGCTCCAGTTCCAGGGTAGCGTCGATACTTCAGCCCCAGTCGGTCAGATAGGAACCTTGTTGCTAGACCCCACCGATATCACCGTAGTCGCGGGTCCAACGCCCAACCCTGGGGCCGCTGGCGACGGCATCTGGGAATTTACAGAAAACCCTGGCGCTCAGACCATGGGTGCCGATGCGATCGCAACCCTGCTCAACAGCAACTCCTTAACCTTACAAGCCAGCAACGATATCGACATCAACGCTACGATTAACTACACTGGAACAACCGATCGCACCCTGACTTTTCAAGCCAATAACTCAATCGACCTGGCAAACGGCGTCCAAATTAACAGCACCCTGGCCATGCTTGATGTCATCCTGAACGCCGACCGGGACGGCAGCGGTGCCGGTGCCATCGAACTCAACAACGGCTCTGCCATCCATTCCAACGGCGGCAACATTATCCTGGGCGGCAGCAGCGACCCTTCCACCATGGCAGCAGTGGGAACCGTACAGGATGGCATTGCCCTGGACTCAGCCACGCTCAATGCGAGCGGTGGACATATTACCATTGTGGGCAGGGGAGAAGCGGTCGGCGGGAACAACCGGGGCATTGATTTGAGCGGTAGCAGCATCATCGAAACCACGGGTACCGGCACGATCGCCCTGACTGGCACTGGAGGCGATGGCACCGCCATGAATATCGGAATCGAATTGCAAAACACCGCCCAGGTGACCGCAACCAGCGGCACCATTACCCTCAACGGTACAGGCGGCAGCGGCAATGTCATGAATCGAGGCATTCGGTTATCGAACGATGCCAGTATTACCTCAATCGATGGCGACATTCAATTGACGGGTATCGGTGGCAACAGCACAGGGCAACGGAATCAAGGCATTCGGTTAACGAACAACGCCAGCATCTCTTCCATTCGTGGAGATATTACCTTGACGGGCACCGGGGGCACTGGCACGACTGACAATGAAGGGATTCGGCTGGGCGATTCCTCTACGCAAGTGTCGTCAGTGGATGGCAATATTCAGCTGGCGGGTGTTGGCGACATTGGCATTTTGTTTAGATCGGGAGCGGTCGTAGAAACAACGGGAACGGGAGCAGTTGACCTGACGGGTTCCAGTGTCAGCGGTGACGTAGGACTCTTTTTCGAGGGGGGCACAGCAATCAATCCCACTGGGACGGGAAGCGGAGCGGTCACACTGACGGCTGATGAAATCGATTTGAACACCACAGCCCAAATCGGCGGTCAGGGTTTTCTGCAGCTGCAGCCGCTCGATCCCAGCCTGGACATTACGATTAGCGGCTCTCCGAACGATGCTCGCCTGAATCTGGATACCACCGATTTGAGCGCCTTGCAAGATGGCTTCAGCGGCATCACCATCGGACGAGCGGATGGCAGCGGCAAAATTTCCCTGGCAGACGATACCACATTTACCGATCCCCTGACACTGCTTGCTCCCACCGGTAACGGTTCCATTAATACGACAGGGGGCACCCTGACAGGTGCCGACAACGCCAATCTCTCTGCAATCGCCAATCAAACCATTACAACAGGCAATCTGACGAATCCTGGCCGCAGCATTACTCTAATCAGCACGAACGGCGAGATTGATACCACTGCCGGGACAATCGATACCCAGTCGGCAACCGGAGATGGCGGTGCGATCGCGCTCTTCGCAGCCGAAAATATCAACAGCGGCAACCTCAACACCTTCGGATCTTTCAACGGCGGAGACCTGACGATCAACACCAACGGTCAGATCGCCACCCAACAGATCGATACCAGCGGTACATCGGGTAAAGGCGGTAACGTCAGCATTACCACTGAAAACGACATCCAGGTCAGCTGGATTAACACCCAGGGAAGCACCAACGGCGGCACTGTTGACATCGCTAGCCAACAATTCTTCCGTGCCACCGACAGCTTCACCGTCGCCAACGGTCTCGCTGCCAGCATCTCCACTATTGGCAGCACCCAGAGCGGAGCCATCACGATTCGTCATGGCGGTGCCGGAACAACTCCCTTTATCGTCGGCAATGCAACAGTAAATGGAACAGCTGCCGCCATCACCAGCGGCAACTTCACCCTTGCCCCCGTGCAGATTTTCCCCTTTCGCCACCAGGAAGGTAACATCCAGATTATTAGCATTGACGCATCGTCTGAAATATCGTCTGAAACATTGTCTGAAACATTGTCTGAAACATTGTCTGACGAACTTCTGGCAACACAACGTAGTCTGCAAATGAACTTGAACCCGATCGATCTGATTGCTGCCGTTGCCCCGGTACCACTCGCCCTCAATACTGATATCGCGGGTGAACTAGACGTGTTGCTGGCTCTAGAAGAAAGCTTCTCAGAAGAATTCAAAACATTCCTGGGTGGGGGAAGAGGAAACGATATTGCGACTCTAGCCGAAACACGCGCTGTACTGCGACGCATCGAAAAAACAGCAGGTGTTCGACCAGCGCTGATCTACGCCCTCTTCACACCCAGCGTCGTTGTCCAAACCCCATTGACCGCAGGGGAAAAAATAATCTCCTCAGGAAAAGACTATCAACTAGAACTGGTCTTAGTGACTGCTGAAGGAGAGGTGATTCGGCGTTTAGTGGCAGGAGCCGATCGACAACGAGTCCTACAAGATACGCACGAATTCATTCGTCAGGTCACCGACCCTGTGCGACGCGAGCTGAATACCTACTTGCCCCCAGCCCAGCAACTGTATCAGTGGTTGGTCGCTCCCATTGAACAGGACTTGCAGGATCGGGGAATCGGCAACCTGGTCTTTATCCTGGATCGGGGCCTGCGGTCAGTGCCTCTGTCAGCCATGCACGACGGTCAAGGATTCATCATTGAGCGCTATAGCGTCAGCCTCATGCCCAGCCTATCCCTGACCGATACTCGCCCGGTCAACCTGAAAAATATGCACGTCCTGGCTATGGGAGCCAACACCTTTGTCGATCAGAACATGCTCGTTGCCGTACCGGGAGAGCTGCAAGCGATCGCCGAACAGTTATGGCAGGGAGAATCGCTATTGAACGAAGCCTTTACGCTGAAAAATCTGCAGCGCCTGCGGAACTCACAGCCCTTCGGTATTGTCCATCTGGCCACCCATGCCAATTTCAGACCGGGTCAGGCCAGCAACTCTTATATTCAACTCTGGGATCGGAAACTGGGGTTAGACGATCTTCGACAGCTTGGCTTAGGCAACGATCCTCCTGTAGAGCTGTTGGTTTTAAGCGCTTGTCGCACTGCATTAGGCGATGTAGAAGCAGAGCTAGGATTTGCTGGACTGGCGGTTGCCACTGGCGTACAATCAGCGTTGGGGAGTTTGTGGTACGCCAATGATGAAGGAACAATGGGCTTTATGACCAGCTTCTACGAGCATTTGGCAAAGACTCCCCTGCGCGTGGAAGCGCTACGGCAGGCACAGCTAGATATGCTGCGAGGTGAGGTACGTCTGGAGACAGGCGAGATTGTAACTGCAATGGGGCGCTTTCCATTCCCCGCCCAATTAGTCGATCTGAGCAATAAAAATCTCAATCACCCCTATTATTGGAGCGGCTTTACGATGATTGGCAATCCCTGGTGACACCATTTTGGATTTTAGATTGGCGATTTTGGATTGGAGAAAAGCTGAATGGGAAAGCGTTCCGCCTATTTTCCTAGAAAACCCTGGCTGGCACCGACGTTGATTTCGCTGAAGAGGGTTTTGCGATCGCAATTCAAAATCATGGATATTGCATTGACAAGATCTTCAACCGGCATCGCTTGTTGATAGGCTGCGCTGGAGCTGTTCTTTTGCAATAAGGGCGTTGCCACCGATCTAGGATTCAGCAAACAGACTCGAATCCCTGACTCTGCGAGTTCCTCAGCGAGACTTAAGCTAAATCCTCGAACTGCATGTTTAACAGCAGACGCGAGCACTCGATTTGATTTTGGCTGATACGATAACGACGAACCGATATTGATAATTAGACTGCCGGGTTGCAAATAATCGATCGTATGAGCAACGATCTGCATTGGCCCCATCGCATTGATCGAGAAATGTTTATGGATACAATCTTCGGTGGTTCCAGCAAACGTCCTTGATAGATACGTTCCGGCACAATTCGCCAAAACTCCAATACTATTTTCCAGGTTTAAAGCTTCTATTTTAAGTTTTAGGTTCAAATCGTCATCTGCAAAATTTAGCGGCTCTGCGTGAATAGAGAGCCGATTGTTAATTTGATGAAGATCATTTTCTAGAACAGCAAGTTTCTCCACAGTTGTCGCGAAAAGATATATCTTTTTGACTCGATTCGCCAATTCACAGGCCACACGATAACCAATGCCTCCTGTTGCACCAATCACCATTGCAAAGTGGTACTGTTCCATCTTTTCTCTCATAGATATTTCCGCACCGACAACCCGGTCAACTCTGTAGAGTGGAGATCGGGATTTTTGAGCGCAGGGGTGGAACCTGCATACCCAAAAATCCTGCCCCCTTGAGAACTATCGGTAATTTCAAGAACGTGTTGAAACCTGGAATGGAAGGCCACAGATTTCAATTCATTCCGATCGATTGACTATCACCAATGTTCTCCTGTCGCCTGATTGCCGCTGCGCTGCGCTAGATCTTTGCCATCACTTCCCGCGCTGCTGCTAGCGTCTGCTCGATATCTTCATCGGTATGGGCCAGCGATGTGAACCCAGCCTCAAACTGCGACGGTGCCAGGTAAATTCCCCGTTCCAGCATACCGCGATGAAAAAGACTGAATTTTTTCAAATCCGACGTCTTAGCATCATCATAGTTATGCACTGGTCCAGCCGTAAAAAACAGACCGAACATGGCGCTGATTTGACCTTTGCACGCTGCATGACCGTTTTCCTGGGCAATTTGCAGCAAGCCATCGACCAACTTTTTGGTAATGCGCTCCAGCTTGTCGTAGGTGCCAGGTTGCTTAATCAGCTTCAGGGTCTCAATCCCAGCTGTCATCGCCAGGGGATTCCCAGACAGGGTACCAGCCTGATACATTGACCCTGCAGGCGCAACCATGGCCATAATGTCCTTACGACCGCCGTAGGCTCCTACAGGCAGACCGCCACCAATCACTTTACCCAGGGTGGTCAGATCGGGCTTGACGCCAAATTTTTCCTGGGCACCGCCGTAGGCAATGCGGAAGCCCGTCATCACTTCATCGAACACGAGCAACGCACCATGCTGTTGGGTCAGCTCTCGCAGCCCTTGCAGGAAACCGGGTTGAGGGGCAATGAACCCGGAGTTGCCCACCACAGGTTCCAGCACCACACCGGCAATCTGGTCGCGATTGTTCTCAAACAAAGCTTTCACCGCTTCCAGGTCGTTAAAGGGTGCAGTCAGAGTACCGCTGGTCGCTCCTTTGGGGACGCCGGGGGAGTCGGGCAGGCCCAGGGTGGCAACGCCAGATCCGGCTTTCACCAGAAACATGTCGCCATGGCCGTGATAGCAGCCTTCGAATTTGATGAACTTTTCCCGTCCAGTGAAAGCCCGTATCAAGCGCAGAACGGAAATACACGCTTCGGTACCGGAGTTGACAAACCGAACCATTTCGATACTGGGAACCGCCTCAATGACCATTTCAGCCAGGACATTTTCGAGAGCACAGGGAGCACCGAAGCTGGTGCCGCGATCGCAAGCCTCCTTCAACGCCGCCACCACATTAGGATGGGCATGGCCGCAAATCGCCGGCCCCCAGGTTCCCACATAGTCAATATACTGGTTGCCATCCACATCCCAGAGATAAGCACCCTGGACGCGATCGACAACAATCGGCTGGCCGCCCACCGATTTAAACGCGCGCACCGGGGAATTCACGCCCCCAGGCAGCAAATCCTGTGCCGCCGCAAAAATTTCTTCTGATTTGGTTGTTTTCAGGGCAGGGGTAGTGACCAAAACGCTCTCCTTTTCCACAAATAAGGCTCTAAATTTAAACCTCATTATCCAATTCTCTGCAACCAGAACGCATCTTGTAATAAAGAATCTGGATTTGTATTTTTATCTGGATTAAGGGTTCATAGTTGAAGGTTCATAGTTGAGGTTTTGCTGTTGAAGGTTCATTGCGGTTCTAGAAGCGAATGGCGCTGACTGTAGAAAAATGAGGTCGATGAGTAGGGTGGGCATTTCCCGCCTGCTTCTGTTTTATTCCCATGAGGTGATTCATGGGAAATGCCCACCACCAGGGACTCTCGCCAGCGGGCATTGCTCGCGAGCGTTCAAGGATGCCGAACGCAGCTCTTTGGTGAGCCATGCCACCCTACACAGAATATCCCTTTCAGTAAGTGCCATTCAGTTCTAGAGACTGATATTTGGGGTTCGATCCAGGCAATTTTGAATTCCTGGGAAATAGGAAACAGGGAATGGGGAACAGAGAACAGGGAATGGGGAAAGTTCGATCCAGGCAATTTTGGAATTTCTATTTTGGGATTTCTATCAGGTTCCATCACCAGAATAACGGTAGAATAGATTCAACTTTTAAACTCAAATCCGTTGAGTGCGTTTAGATGTCTCCATGGCAAAAAAGGCAGATATTGGCGGCAAACGCTTAATCGGTCTATCGCCCAACGCTTGGGTACAATGGGCCATGGAAATTCCCAACATCAAAGTCCGCGACATTATCAGCGCCGACTTCCAGTGGATCGGTCGCGAAAGCGACGTCCTTCTGCGCGCCAGCCATCCCCACTGGGGTGACTTCCTGGTTCTGAACGAATTACGTACAAAAAGCGCATGGCGCAACGAATTCGGGCCTACGCCGCCCTGGCCGAAGAAAAGTACGACTTGCCCGTGTACCCGATTCTGATTAACATCTTGCCTGCGAGTCCTGCCCTGAAAATCGTCAGTTGCTACGAAAAAACGTTCATCGGCTTAAGAGCCATTCAGGACTATCGCGTTATCAACTTGTGGGAAGTAGACGCAAACATCGCTTTTCAGCAACCCTTACCCTCGCTGCTGCCCTTTGTCCCGATTCTGAAAGGGGGCGATCGAGAGTCCTTTGTCCGGCAAGCCTTGCAGCAATTACAAGCAGACGATCGCTTCAGCGAATTGGAATCCTTGCTAGCATTTTTTGCTAGTTTTGTATTAGAGACGCCGTTAGTGAAGCAAATCATGAGGTGGGATATGACAGTACTGCGAGAGTCACCCTAGTATCAGGAAATTTGGCAAGAAGCGGAACAGGCCACTTTACAGCGCCTTCAGGCAAGCGACTCCCCCTGGTATCAGGAAATTTGGCAAGAAGCGGAACAGAGTGGTGTGCAAAAATCCGAGCAGCGACTGCGCAAATTACTGCTGTCCGCGATTTCCCTGGGGTTGGAGTTCAAGTTTGGTCTGGAAGGATTGCAACTGCTGTCTGAAATTCGAGCGCTCGATAATATAAACCGTTTAGAAGCCATTTACAATGCAATCTTGACTGCCAAAACCCTCGAAGATTTACGTCAACTTTGTTAATTGCCCCTGGAACAGTGAGTGAAACAAATCATGAGGTGGGATATGACTGTGCTGCGAGAATCGTCACATGTTATCAAAAAGGTGCTAAAGGATTGAGGTTGATGAGCGATCGATGGACTCAAGCAGGAGTTATCATTGCTGGACTGAGCTTGCTTGTTGGAATAGCGACCTTTGCTACTCCAGAAATCAGACAACTTATTCATCTGAATTCACCAGATCGCTCTGCTTCAAAAGAACCAACAGTTTCGCCCTCTACTACTGCATCATCGCCTAGTCTCTCCGCAGACTCCGAAGCTCGTTCATTTCCACCAGCTAAAACTAGTCACTCCGAAACTAGCCACTCTGAAATTACGAATTTGATTTCAAATACGGACACAAACTATGAAAAACTGATGACCTCACTTGCATCTGGAAAATTTAAAACCGCTGACGAAGAAACAAGAAAACTAATATTCTTATCTGCACAACATCAAGGAAGTCGTTGGTTTGATAAACAAAGTGCAACTCAAATTCCTTGCGTTGACCTACATATTATCGATCGGTTGTGGACACAGCATAGCAGCGGTAATTTTGGCTTTAGCATACAGAAACAAATTTTCCAGGAATTGGAGAAAGAATCAGCCAAGTTTAACTCTCGCATTGGCTGGGACTCCCCAAAACTGACCTTCGGACTCAAAGCACCTCCTGGACATCTTCCAGCAGCCATTTACGAAGCTAGGAGTTGGTTTGGCCTTTCATCAGATGGGAATGCTTTTCGAACTACACGATTCAACTCTGCAATCTTACCTCGGCTTGATGCGTGTGGATTTTAAGCGTTCTGGAACTATTAAGACACATAGACCAGCGGAAGAGTGAAACCCTCGAAATTCTAGAAGCTGAGAAAAAATCGTGGCATGGCAATGCAATAGAGCAATCTATAAACACCAAGGTGAAGTATCCATTATTGAACAAATTTCTCTTGTTCTGGAAGCATTGAGTGCCAAATTTTGCTTGGCAAAGAGTTGTACAGGCTACTTTGATGTTGACTTTTCACCCTGGCGCTGAGCAATCAACTTCAGATATTCCTGGTCAGTTATCAGCTCGTGGGTACTCTCTACCCGATCCAGAAAGACGATGCCGTTCAAATGATCGTACTCGTGTTGAAAAATACGCGCAATGAAATCTGTGAATTCTTGCTGTTGAATACAGCCTTGCCGATCGGTATATTCCACTGCAATAGACGGGTGACGGGGTACCAAGCCGCGAATCCCTGGGATGCTAAGGCATCCTTCCCAATCCTTCACCGCGATCGCGGAGTGCGAGACAATTTTGGGGTTCAACATTGCAGTCGGCTCCATCTTGGGTGCGTTGGGATAGCGGGGGTTGGGTGAGGAGGCCACAATGAATAATTGTAAGGATTCCGAGACCTGGGGAGCCGCTAAACCCACACCATTGGACTGTTTCAAAGTCGCTAACATGCGGTCTATCAAAGTTTGGAGCTGTGGATCCGAGCAATCGCTGATTTGCTGGGCTGGCCGCCGCAGGATGGAATTGCCTAATTGGGAAACAGCGAACACTTCAGTCGCCATAAGAGCACCGTACGCTTTCAATCTACAGATTAACTTCAGTATTACCAAATTAGCGTAGGACACTCCCGATCGCCAGGGAAATAAATGTCATTGACTCTCGACCCAATATGAAGCAAGATTGTAGACCCACTCGGATTATCGATTGGAGAAAACTGGCGCTCCGCTGGTCTCGCTTTGAGGCACTTATCTGTTCAGGGTTGGGATGCCAATGTTCGCCTTGACTTTCATAACATTATTCTCTCCTGATCGAGTGTCTAGCAAACCGGAAAAGGGGGATAGGTGATGATGACCGATTCTTACTCTTGCGATCGCACCTTTCATATACTGAGTGACATAAAGTTTAAGTAGAAACAAACGGATAACTCATAAGCTGCTATGATGTTTCAACCTCAGTTTCTAGACTCGCGGGTTGTTCATGGAAAAATTCAAGATCTCAGTCTCGCTAAGGTTGGCATTTTGATTCGATCGCTAAATTGACTGAAAAGTGCTTGCAAATGACTGCCCCTGGAGTTTAGACTAGAGCAAAAACTACGCCATATATAGTGCTTCAGATATAACATTTTGCCACTGCTGGCACTAACCGGGTTAAAAACAAGCAAGCGCGAGCGCTGTAGTAAGGATCGAGCTGCTGGAGGAAAAGGGTGTTACAAATTCTCATCAGGGCCAATTGTTCGTGCTCTGTCTAAACGCAGGTCTGTGATGCCCAAAAGTTGCAAGGCGCGATCGCAGACCATCCCCAAAAGTGTTTTATAAATCACAAGAAAATGCAGAACATGTCTAGCACCGTTGCTAGCTCGGGTTGTGCATGGTTTACTGAAGTTTCCAAGATTGATGGTTGTGCCAATGGACGGTAGAAATGGAACGGCGGAAGTTGCCCTTGACAGCTTCTGGAGCGAAGTGCTCAAACGGTTGCAGTTACAGCTCAGTCCACCCACATTCGAAACCTGGGTCAAAACCTCAAAAGCTGAGCAACTCGACGATAAACGCTTAGTGATTCGTACGCCAAATCCTTTTGCCCGCAATTGGTTGCAAAAATACTACATCAGAAACATTACTGAAGCAGTACAGGACATTCTTGGCCGTTCAGTCGACATCCACATCACTTTCGACAGCAACAATGCCGACATGGCCGATGGCGAGTTTCCCTGGCCTTTCCCTGCGGATTTTTGTCCTCCCGAAGTCCCCGATGGTGCTCCATCGCGGTTAACCGATTTGAACCCCAAATATGTTTTCTCACGCTTTGTGGTCGGTCCCAACAACCGTATGGCTCATGCTGCTTCCCTGGCAGTCGCAGAATCCCCAGGGCGAGAATTTAACCCTCTGTTTCTGTGTGGGGGAGTTGGTTTGGGTAAAACCCATCTGATGCAAGCCATCGGTCACTATCGTGCCGAAATTCATCCAGATGCCAAAATCTTTTATGTCTCAACCGAAAAATTCACCAATGACCTGATTAGCGCTATTCGACGGGATAGCATGCAAAGCTTTCGCGATCACTACCGTGCAGTTGATGTTCTTTTGGTTGACGACATTCAATTTATTGAAGGCAAAGAATACACTCAGGAAGAATTTTTCCATACCTTCAACACCTTACATGAAGCAGGAAAGCAGGTTGTTTTAGCCTCCGATCGCCCACCCAATAAAATCTCGCGACTGCAAGAACGCCTCTGTTCTCGCTTCTCAATGGGCCTAATTGCTGATATCCAATCCCCCGATCTGGAAACTCGCATGGCCATTCTGCAAAAAAAAGCAGAGTACGAAAATATGCGATTGCCCCGAGACGTAATTGAGTACATCGCAACAACTTACACATCAAACATTCGCGAACTGGAGGGAGCGTTAATTCGAGCTGTCGCGTACATCTCAATCTCTGGCCTCCCTATGACGGTCAGCAATATTGCTCCTGTGCTCAACCCTCCCGTGGAAAAGGTAGAAGCCTCACCAGGGGCAGTCCTAGGGGCAGTCTCAGAAATGTTCAATGTTTCCATTGAGGACATGAAAGGGAGTTCTCGCCGCCGAGAGATTAGTCGAGCGCGTCAGATTGGCATGTATCTGATGCGACAGCATACAGATTTGAGTTTGCCTCGCATTGGTGAAGAATTCGGTGGCAAAGATCATACTACAGTCATGTACAGCTGCGACAAAATCAGCCAATCCAGCGCTAAAGATCCCGATCTTGCTCAAACTTTAAGGAAGTTGAGCGATTGCATCAATATGTCAAGCCAGGTGAGGAGCTAAGCGCATTGCTGTAGCCACTCACAAGCAAATCCATAAACACAGTCCCATCAAAGCCTTGAAAGGCTTTTGAAATATAGCAATAGCCAAGCTCGTTAGGACAGACGAAATTGAGAGGGTGCGAAGCGCTCTCTCAATTCTGTCCTGAGCGATGTGCCTACTGCTATAACCTGTTTGTTTGCGTTGGTACGAAGAGACAAGGATTAACGCCCCCTTTCGAAAACACTAACCTCCCAATTTGTGTAACATAATTATCAATAACTATCCTTATTAAACAATTTCGTTAAAAATTTCTTACAGGGTGTGGGGTCAGACCCCACACCCTGGTATCCTATCAGTAGTAGATGCACCCTGATGATTCAGCCCCTAGATATTGGTTCTGGGGGTTTTTTTCAGGCAAAGACCTTTCCAGGAAAACACTATGGCTCAGCATGCCTGTTAAAGAGCATCAAGATTTTCCACACCTTGAGTCTTCAAGCCTCGTAACGAAAATTGCGGCATGGGACGACCAGCTCTTCTGTTAGTCTTGTGTATTGATTTTTGAGCGCACGGGTCCAACCCATGCGCTCAAAAATCAATACTTGCTTATCCCTAAAAAAGATCTAGCAGAATGAACTAAACCTGGGAACTTCTGCCCCAGGCGCAATTCATCCTCTACATGACAAGCAGCAAAACGACTCCAATTCAGAGAAAAAACCCCGAACAGAGAACTGCAATTTTCGTAACGCTGCTGATTTTGTCAGATTAAGCAAGGAACATCTTTATGGATAAAAACTTAACTGAGGTAGACCCAACGTTTCTTCCCAACCCATCATCAAATTCAAGCACTGAATCGCCTGACCTGCCTGACCTTTGATCAGGTTGTCAATTGCTGAAAGCACGATCACCCTATCTGTCCGCAGATCCACCTCCAGCCCAATGTAGCAAAGATTAGTGCCACAAGCCCACTTAGTTTGGGGATAAACACCGTTTGGCAATACTGTAACCCAAGGTGAAGCCCGATAAAAGGCGGCGTAGATGGTAATTAAATCATCCCGTACCAAACCTGGATCGCGCAAAGTTGCATAGACTGTTGACAAAATTCCTCGGACCATGGGAATTAAGTGAGGTGTAAATTGCACTCTCACCTCATGTCCAGACAGATCGCTGCAAACTTGCTCAATCTCTGGAGTATGGCGATGACGGGCAACACCGTAGGCACCTAGAGAATTATCAGCCTCGGCGAGTAACAAATTGATTTTTGTCTTTCGGCCTCCACCAGATGTACCCGATTTTGCGTCGATAATCGCAGTTTCTGGCAGAATTAATCCTTGCTTCAACAATGGCGCAAGCGCCAACAGACTGGCTGTTGGATAGCAACCTGGACAACCCACAAGGTGAGCTTCAGAGATGCGATCGCGATAGAGTTCTGGCAAACCATACACTGCACTTTCCGCAACCGTGCGATCGCTGCGCTGCTCGCCATACCAAGCTTGATAAGTCGCCAGATCCTTGAAACGATAATCTGCCGATAGATCCAGCACCTTACAACCCTTTTCCAGTAATGCAGGCACCATTTGATAAGCTAAGCCATTGGGGAGCGCCAGAAAAACAACCTGGCAGCGAGAAGCAATTGTATCCACATCAATGGGTTCGATCTGGAAAGACACACGATGCTCTAGGTGAGGATAGAGATCTGAGAAAGATTTCCCTGCACTACTATGCCCTCCTAAATAAACCAGCTCCACTTCTGGGTGATCCGCTAAGAGACGGATCAACTGCACGCCACCATAGCCTGACGCGCCAACAATGCCAACCGTTACGCGTCCTGAATCTCCCATAACATCTGACCCTTAAAACTTTTTTGTACAAAAAACAGTTCAGCCTCTGCTGCATTGTAGTCCTAAAACTCCCTGTTAATTGACAAAATTCCTACAGCTCGTTCATGCTAATTTTGAACCTTGTCCAAGACCAAGGATAGAGTGGCAGCTGGAGCTTTCAGCTCCAGCTGCCACTCTATCCTTGAAAGTACAAGCACCATTTTCATCAGCCCACCCTGCATTAGAGCATCACCAGGGACCATATAGACTCTCTGAATCTAGATCCGATTGCGATATATTGCGGCCATAAATTACAATCCTATCGATTTAAAAACGGAATTCCAAAGGTTTCAGTCATTTTTAGCGGCGAATCCAAGCACCATTCGATCTTGCTGCAAAACAATATTTCCCCATGTAGGCACCTCATCAGACCATCTCCCAAATATTCAGAAATCATTTTTAGGACTGCTAGATATGCTCAACCCAAGATAAAATCAACTCTAGAGATGCTTTATGAAACTTTACATCAAGCAGCGCTCGAAACATCAATAGTCCCATGTCTTTTGGTCTGTGGAGTTTCCTTATTAGCAAAACCACAACTTTAAATCTAAACAGGGGTTAACAATTTTTCCAAAGAGAACACCCCAAACTCCCCAATAGTCAACTTTTCGACCAGGGAACCTTCACCCGATATTCGAGTAGGCGATCGAGGTCGCGGCGATCGCAATAAAGTCTGCCTTTGGGAACTTCTTAACCGAATTTTTACGGCAAGGAAAAGTTATTCACCACTGACTTCTCTATACTACGCTGAGACTCTAGTTGATATTGAGTTTTTTGCCTTCGACCCTTGACTTCCCGAACTTCCTCTACTGTGGACTTATCCAAAAGGAAAATCGCAATGCTCCCCTTGGGATCTTCTAACACGTTTCAGTTTGATTCAGTCAATGCTGCACTAGCAGACTTGAAAGCCGGAAAGCCAGTCGTAGTCGTGGACGACGAGAATCGAGAAAATGAGGGCGACCTGATCTGTGCAGCACAATTTGCGACCCCCGACACAATAAACCTGATGGCTGTCGAAGCACGGGGACTGATTTGTCTGGCGATGACAGGCGACCGCCTCGACCAACTCGGCATTCCACTGATGGTGAATGACAGTCCTGAGAATAGCAACCAAACTGCTTTTACCATTAGCATAGACGCAGCAAACCACCTAGGCGTGACAACTGGCATCTCAGCAGAGGATCGCGCCCGCACAATTCAGGTTGCTATTAACCCTGACACCCAACCACAGGATCTCCGTAGACCAGGACATATTTTTCCGATCCGAGCCAAACAAGGAGGAGTCTTAAAACGAGCAGGTCACACGGAAGCAGGAGTCGATTTAACTCGTTTGGCAGGCTTGTACCCGGCTGCAGTCATCTGCGAAATTCAGAATCCCGATGGTTCGATGGCTCGTCTACCGCAATTGATGGAATATTCGCAGCACCACGGATTTAAGATTATTAGTATTGCCGATCTCATTAGCTATCGGCTTCAGCACGAAAGGTTTGTGTGCCGCGAAACAGTCGCCGAACTGCCAACACAATTTGGTCAATTTAAAATTTATGCCTATCACAATACTCTGGATGCATCTGAACATATCGCGATTGTAAAGGGCGATCCGGCAACCTTCAAAGATCAGGCTGTCATGGTACGAGTACACTCCGAATGCCTGACTGGTGATGCATTAGGATCCCTCCGTTGTGACTGCCGCATGCAACTTCAGGCAGCACTCAAAATGATTGAAACAGCAGGTCAGGGTGTCGTGGTCTATCTGCGCCAGGAAGGGCGTGGCATTGGCTTGATTAACAAGCTGAAAGCCTATTCTTTACAAGATATAGGACTGGATACGGTTGAGGCAAACGAGCGTTTGGGGTTTCCAGCAGATTTGAGGAATTATGGAGTTGGAGCACAGATTTTGAACGATCTAGGCGTACAAAAAATCTGTTTGATTACTAACAATCCCAGAAAAATTGCAGGTTTGAGGGGGTATGGCTTAACCATCGCAGACCGGGTTCCTTTACTGATTGAGGCAACATCTTATAACTCTAACTATCTGGCCACAAAGGCCAAAAAACTAGGCCACCTATTGCTACAAACTTATCTGATGACGATGTCTGTTCATTGGAAAGATAGCCCCTTATCTGCCCAAGAGCGATACGAGCGCCTGGAAAAGCTAAGGCATCTGGCACAACGCTATAACTTACTCGTCCAGGAGGATGAACGCCCTGTTGCGATCGCCCTCTTTAGTAAGCCATCCATTGCTATCCACTTAGGGTTCGACCAGCCTCAAGTTGCAACTAGTAAGTGGTTCAAACAGCCTGGTCATCCTTATCTCCATGCGATTAGCAACCTTCTTGATTGTGTATCGCAATGGTCTCAAGTGGCCCAATTGGAGTTTCTCATCTCCAACGGAACTGACCCTCTAGCCAACCTGCGGGCACGGCTGGATCGAAAAACCTTTCCTCTCGAGCAACCTCCTTCAACAATTTGTTCAAACCTCGAAATTCAGACAATTTATAGTTTCTGCGAAAGAACAAGCAATTCAGAAAGTTGAGGGTACCGAACTAACTTCAAAATTTAATTTGTGGCTCCCAGAACATGACTATTTAGCTTTAACTCCGAATTTGGACTGGCATCACGAGATATGTCATCTTCAAGTTGCCTAAAGGCTCTAAAATTGCCGGACTGGTAGATGTATTGAGTTGCATCTTAATATCTGCAGTATTAATAACTTTGAGACCATCCAAAAGATACTTGACATTAAACGCCACTTCCAGACTGTCTCCAGACAGCTGCACAGGAATTGTTTCTTGGCCGCTTCCAACATCTTGCGCATCAACTGAAAGTGCGAGCTCTTGAGTTGTAGAATCGAAGTTCAATTTGACAATATTGTTTTTCTGATCGGCAATCACCGCAATCCTCTCTAGCGCACTCGCAAACAGTTTCCGATCGACGGTTGCTTGTCGGTCAAATTGTCGAGGAATTAATTGGCGATAGTTAGGGTACTGCCCTTCCAACAAACGACTGGTTAACCGTTGATTTGCCCATTCGAAAATCGCCTGCCCCCGATCCATTTGCAATGCTATCGGTTCAGCAGATTGTTTCATCCCCAACATACTTTTAAGTTCTCGAAAAGCTCTGGCTGGAACAGTAACACTCAGATCGATATCGGTATCAGCACGAGTTTCCTCTTCTCCGTTACCATCAGCATCAACGGTTTGAACAACAGCCAAACGATGACCATCAGTTGCCGCAAATTCCAGTCCATCTGGTTGTGTAGTGATGTGAACACCTGTTAGCACTTGTTTTGATTCATCAGTACTGGTTGCAAAGAGCGAGCTACTGAGACCCTCAATCAACGCTTCTGGAGCAAGATGTGTAGCTTCCGCTGATGCAAGCACAGGCAAATCTGGAAACTCTTCTGCTCCCATACCACGGACTTGATAACGACCAGAAGAAGAAACTAACGCGACCACAGATTCATCTACCGTGGCATCCAGGACAATATCTCCCTCCGGCAAACGCGAGACAATATCATTCAACAACTTTGCAGGCAGTGTGAGGTTGCCTGCTGCTTCAACATTAGCCGGGAACGTGGTCTGAATGCCGAGACTCAGGTCAAATGCTGTCAACCGAACAGTTTGGGTTTCTAAGTCGGCTGAAAGAAGCACGTTGGCAAGAACTGGATGTGTTGGCCGTGAGGGAACTACACGACTTACCAACGCAAGGTGGGTACTCAGATTGCTTTGCGTGCAAACCAGTTTCATAGGGAATGTGTAAAGGGCTGAGACGACATCGTAACACTCTTGGTCAGCAATAAGCCAGTTTCTGCCCGAAGGGATGGTCTGTGTCGATCCTCCCTCTAGAATAGATCTTATAATAATAGGAGTAGTAGGGCTTGTGGAAAATGTGGAAAAGTAGCTAGACCTCTTATTTTAGAGGAGCTGTCTGCAACTCTTTTTTGTGGAAAAATTGTGAAAAAGAAAATCGGTTTTCCACAGAGTATTTATACCCAAGAATTTTATCCACGTCTGAAGGCCGATTTTCCACGTCCTATTCACAGAGTTTTCCACAGAAAAGTAGCGCTTTTCCACAGCTATCTTTGTGCTTAGCAATTCTTTATGTTTTCCGTTGCTCTCTTGCGTTGTTGCGATGTTGAAAACTGCTGTTTTTGGACCCCAGGTGTTATGAGATGAGCGTTTCAAACACGACTAGGAAGGTTAGCGCCCTCAAAAGAGGCGCTAACCTTCGTTTCTTCGTGCCAGAACAGAAAAATGGGTTATTTTGCAAGTCATGTTTCAAACTTGCTTTTTGCAGTCTTTGTGAAGTCAGGTTCTTTAACTCTCCTTATTTGTTTTCAGTTAGGTGATGTGTTTCGAGCCACACGCTTTTATTCGGCATTGCTATATAGTCATAACCAAGGCTCTTAAGAGAGACAAGTCAAGGGGGCGCACTTTGTGCGCCCCCTTGACTTGTCTTAGTTTGTATTGCTTATTCTCTTGGCCCAAAATGCATTAAACTCACTTTTAAACAGGCAGAGTTTTAATGCTGTAAGTCTTTCTCTATAAGGCTTTTACAGTTTTCATGTCTAGAAAGCTTGTGTCAGTAAACTGTACTATTGAAAATGCGTACCTGCTCTCTCAATTTAGAATGTCTGTTGAACAAGTTTTGTGATGACTTAGTGGTAGCAAGTCTTATTGTTCAAGGGTTATAAGCTTTAATTTTGATTGCACTCAGGTTAAAACAAGATTTTCGGCAATTTTGGATTGATAAACATGTGGATAGTTCTCCAGATGTCAAGATATTGAGCGTTTGAGTGGAACCCGAACGCTCAATATCTTGACTTGCTTAGCCCTACCAAAACGTGTTTTTTTTGCAAAAGCTTGATGCTCTCTGGATAAGGCACACGGTTGAAGATTAGTGCTCCCATTGAAGGTGCTCGTTCTTTATTGGCGTGTTTAGCTGTAAATCGGGTGATGTTGAAAACTTTGCTTCGCAAAGTTTTCAACATCATTTCACCATAACGTCCCAAGTCTCGATTGGTCAAAACCTTGATGATGAAGAGGATTCATCCAGTCTAAGAGATAGGGCTACTTTGCCGGGTTCAGGGTGAAGTTGGCAGGGCTTGAAAGAGAGGCGGTGTAGTGGAGACGGGCCGTAGATTTGCAAGGCATGTCGATGGCGTTGGGTGCCGTAACCTTTGTTGGCGGCAAGATCGTAGTTTGGGTAGCGTGATGCAAGACGCACTATCATAGCGTCACGCCAAACTTTGGCCAGGATGCTCGCTGCTGCGATCGCAACAAATTTTCGATCTCCACCGATCGCTGCTTTTTGAGGAATTGATAGTGATGGAATAACCTGGTTACCGTCGATCAAACATTGGTCAGGTTGTCGTTTCAATTTCAACACGGCCCGTTTCATTGCTAGGAGAGATGCCTGAAGGATATTGAGGCGATCGATTTCGCCAACAGAAGCAAGACCAATTTGACAATCCAGGGCGACGTTGTGAATATCCAGAACAAGGCGCTCCCGTTCTCCTGATGAGAGCTGTTTGCTGTCTGTCACCCCAGCAGATATGAGTGTCGGATAATGCTGCTCTTGAAGCAGGACTGCTGCAGCTACAACAGGGCCAAATAAGGCTCCTCGACCCACTTCATCAATGCCTGAGATTGTTAGATCTAGAGGATTATTGGCCGGGGTAAACTCCAGACAAGCAAGTTGTTCAAAGGAAAGATTATTCATCTCGATCGTCAAATTTAAGTCGCAGAGGAACGGCGACGGCGGCGACGAGCAACTGTGTCGCGACGAATGGGTTCTTCATCGCTCTCTTTGTTCGGAAGATTGATAGAGAGGTCATGATTTGCTGAAGAGGATTCGGAGAGAGGCACAGATATATCTGAATCCTCTGGAGTTGATAGGGTTTCAGTGAGAATTTGACTGGATCCGCCGCTGATTTGGGTGGATTCCCCTGGAAGTCGGACTGAAATAATAGCAGACTGTGGATTTTTGACGTCTTTACCCGAATAAATCAGGGGGGAAATCCCCATCAATGCATATACATCCTGCTCGTCGGCAGTCATTTCCACTTCGACCATTTCTGGTGGTTCTGTGTCCGCTTTTTCTAAATCTCTCCTTGAAAGTCGCGTACGATCTCCCCGCTCTCCTCGTCCTTCTTTTGTAGGATTGAGAACAATATCTGAGTTGTTGATGACTCCTGCATCCATCCCGGAGCGCGATGAAGCTTTGCTCCCTGAAGATGATAATCTAGGAGGAGTTCGGTTTGGATCTTCTTCCCTAAGTGTCCCCTCACCTACCCCCGCACGACGACGACGACGGCGATTATTGGTTCTGCTTCTTTCTTGGTAACTTGGATGGTTGATTAGAGAAGAAAGGCCTTGGAGATTGCTAGTCGCGTCGAGATTTAATGATTCGCTTTGGCCGAGAGAAAGGTCTGGCAGGTCGGGCTGAAACTCTGAGGGGAGAGAATCTTTTAATGCGATCGCAGGTAGCGATCTAGAACTACTAACTGTCTGGAGCCCGCCTTCTTCAACATAACCCATATCTCCTGGAAGATGAGCTAGATGGCCTAGCCCCCCACAAGTTGGGCAAGACCGTCCAAACAATTCATAGATGTTCTGTCCCTGACGCTTGCGAGTGAGTTCTACCAAACCCAACTCCGAAAGTTGAGCAATTTGAGGCCGTGCTTTGTCTGATTTCAAAGCCTTGGTAAAATGCTCCAATAATTGCAGCTGATCGCGTCGCGAGTCCATATCGATAAAGTCAACCACGATCACCCCGGCAAGATTACGGAGACGAAGCTGCCGAGCAATCTCTGCCGCTGCCTCACAGTTTGTCCAAAGTACAGTTTCGCGCACAGTGGCGGAACGCGTGAAAGAGCCTGAGTTGACATCAATTACCGTTAACGCTTCCGTCGGCTCAATAATGATATAGCCGCCAGAAGGTAAATCAACTCTGGGCTTCAATGCTTCTCGAATAGCAGCATTAACGCGAAAATACTCCAGAATAGAGATCCGATCGTGATGATGATCGATCAAAACGCCCTGGGGAGTCCGACCGCCGCTCCAACCCATCAACTGCTGTTTCACCCGTTTTAGACCTGTATGGGAATCAACAACGATGCGGTTGACATCAGCACTGTACATGTCTCGGAGAACGCGCTGGATAAAATCGTCATCGCGGTTAAGGAGTGCTGGAGGGCGAGTAGCATGCGCTTCTTGCTGGATCGACTCCCAACTTTTTTGGAGATCTTCCAGATCCTCCATAATTGCTTCTTCGGCTCGACCTTCAGCTTCCGTGCGAACCAGAATCCCCATCCCTGCAGGTTTCACCAGAATGGCCAATGCCCGCAGTCGGTTACGCTCGCTTTCGCTCTTAATGCGTCGCGATAGATTAACGCCTCTCCCAAATGGCATGAGGACGAGATAACGACCTGGCAAGGTAATGTTGCCTGTGAGCCGCGGACCTTTGCTGCCCGTGGGCTCCTTCATTACTTGTACAAGTACCTTTTGTTGTGGAGCCAGCAACTCCGTAATTGCACCTGCACTTCGCTTTAACTTTAAAGGCCCAAGATCGCTAACATGAATAAATCCATTGCGTTCGGAGTCACCAATATTGACAAAAGCAGCATCAATCCCAGGCAAGACATTTTCAACGATACCGATATAAATGTCGCTAACCTGATGACTTCCAGTGGCAACAACGAGTTCTTGAATCTGATCTTCAGAAAAGACAGCAGCAATTCGATGCTGCTCAGCAATAATGATTTGCTTTGGCATTAAATTTCCTCAAAATTAGCATTGGAGAGGCATATACATCTGCGTCGCCTCGCACTTTTGCTTGAAGTAATAAGTTTCATGAACTGAAAACTTTCTCAGCGTTTGTGGGGAACAGGAGATTTTCAACAGGTTTGGAACAATTGGATAGAGTAGATAAACAGCCGCATCAGCGATTTGCACTCATTCGATAACTAACACGATCCCCTTTCATCAAAATCAAATCTCAGACTGACAAAAAACGTACAGAAGCTTTGTAGAAGTAAGCTAACTTGACATCCAGTTCTGGTTTGCTAGGCAGTCAGCCTGTGGAGCCAGCGGCTGCAGGAACTTCCCTTGCACTGTATTATATCGCGTAGTTCCGCTTGTGACTGAAGAGCCTATACTATCTGATCCCAAAATAATTTATCTTTAAGTAATCTGCAAGGGATACTATTTGTCTAGCAAGGCTGCCCAGGAGTAAAGGGAGCTTTGGGGTAATACAGACTCTTAGCAAAGTTGTTCAACGGTACCCAGGATGCTTAGTTAGAGTCTGTAATGGTTGTTTTTAGATATTCAACTCCTTGCAAATGGGATGCTGGAGCAACGTCTGGATCGTGTAGGTTGCTGACCTCTGGCCTCGAAGCGGCTGCAATGACAACTTGCCAAACGGACAAGGGAGTGGGGCAGGAGGGAATCAGGTAACCGGAAATAAAGCCGACTCGTGTTCCATCCAGGTTTTCAGGAATTGAAGTCTCTGAAAAATGCGTACATCATAATGGATTGCAGTACACGGAGTGGTTGTCTCATGGTGGGTTTGTGTCAACTCGCTGATTGACAGCAGAGCCATTGTTTAGAATTGGAGCCAGAGAATTCAAGAGTGTGCAAGGCTCGTTTTCCTCGATTTCGCAGGTTTATGTTGACCCCTAGCTGTTCTGGAGGAAGAGGTGATTGCGGTGGGTATGGAGCAGTTTAAACTGCTGTTGAGAAACCTGCTCCAACATGGAAATGACCTGGTGAGGGCGCAATAGGGTGCCATCATTTTTGCAGCTTCCAACATAGCGTAAGAGTTGCTGGAACCTGGTTTTGGGTCTGGAGGCATCCGGTAAATGGTCGATTGATGAGGGATCGGCGATGCTGAGTTCGAATAAACGTTCGCGGGCGTTAATGGGTTGAATACGTCCGGACTTTGTTTTGTGTTCTAGCCAAATTGCATTTGTTGTCTGAATCGCTGCAATCCATTGTTGCCATTGTTCGGGTGTAGGGGGAGAGGAATGGTTAAGGGATGGGTGGGGATGGGTGGAGTTGGGAGCTGGCAACGGACTGTTCTGTTTTATGGAATGATTGCCTGTTTCTTGGGTTGAATGGCCGCTAACAGTGAGGAAGTATTCGGCTTTTTCCAAGAGTTGTGTGGCTGAGGGACAATCAAGTGCGATCGCAGCAACGCGATACAGCGGAATCTCTGGAGGCAGCTGAGCCGCTAATCGGGTTTGGAAAACCTCTGGATCCAGAGGCGCAGCGAGATCGAAATCTGCAATCTCACCACTGCTGGTTATGCCCAGGGAAAGGGCATTGGCGGGGGAAATGCAAGGTCCAGGATGGAACCCGCCGGTAAAGGCAAGCGGCAATGCAGCCCGACGAATGGCCCGATCGAACAAGCGCATCAAGTCTAAATGACCGATTAGAGCCATTTTTCCCTGTTTTCCAAACCAGACGCGCAGGCGTTGTTCTCGTTTGAGGATGGGTTGGAAGTGACCTGCGAACTCTGGAATGGGAGGGGGGGGAATGACTACATTATGGCCAAATTCAGGGCTACAAACCCCGCAGTGCGAGCAACTGTGGAACGCACAATCGGGGACTGTGAGGGTTGCCAATGCCCGGGTTAGATCGTCCTTGAGCCACTGTTTGTCAATACCAGTATCTAAATGATCCCAGGGTAAAGGCCGATCCAGAGCGGAATCAGGTGAAGGTTGGGCAGCAAAGTGATGCGGTGAAGTTGGAGACAACTCCCATTCCCCATTTTCTACCTGACGATATTTCCAGCTCAATCCAACTTCATCAATGGCTGCTGTCCAGGCTTCAAAGGCACGATCGAGGCTTTCCCACCAGGAATCCATCCCAGCTCCCAGCTCCCAAGCCCGACGGACAACCGGGGCGAGGCGGCGATCGCCACGCCCCACAAAGTCTTCCATGGCTGAGATTCGCACATCAGTGAAGTTGGCTTTGACGCCTTTGAGCGGACGGAATGCTTCTCTGAGCAAGCGCTGTTTTCGTCCGAATTCAGCAGTGGAAACAGAGTGCCATTGGAAAGGAGTATGGGGTTTAGGGGTGAAGTTCGAAATAGTAATATTAAAATTGAGCCGCTTTTTGCCCTTGCCCCGACATTCCCGTTGCAACCAGCGGACAGTTTCTGCAATACCTAAAACATCAGTATCGGTTTCTCCGGGTAGGCCAATCATAAAATAGAGCTTTATCTTGCTCCAGCCTCTTTCGTAAGCTGTTTTCACCCCCCGAAGCAATTCTTCATCACTCAACCCTTTGTTAATGATGTCGCGCATCCTCTGGGTGCCTGCTTCCGGGGCAAAGGTAATGCCAGTTTGCCGAGTACCGCCAATGATGTTTGCGATATGATTGTCGAACCGATCGACGCGCTGGCTCGGCAAAGACAGGGAAATATTTTCATCTTTGAGGCGATTTTTAAGCGTTAGCCCAACGGCAGGGAGGGCAAGGTAGTCTGAGCAACTCAAAGAAAGGAGGGAAAATTCGTTGTAACCCGTTTGCCGCATTCCTTGGGCGATGGTTTCCACCACTTGTTCTGGATCGACGTCCCGAGCGGGTCGAGTTAACATGCCGGGCTGACAGAAACGGCAACCGCGAGTGCAACCCCGCCGCACTTCAAGGGTCAAGCGATCGTGAACCGTTTGGGTGTAAGGGACTAAACCAATGGAATAGGCTGGAATTGGGGCAGCGACTCGCCGCAGAATTCGAGGCGGGACGTCTGGACGATTGGGCTGAACCGATCCGTCTGCTGCTAGATCGTAGAACTGGGGGACATAAATGCCGGGAACCTGGGCGAGATCGAGTAATAACGCTTCGCGAGTCAGTCCTGCTGCTTTTCCTTCTTCCAGGATGAGACCGATCTCGGGTAACAGTTCTTCTCCATCGCCGAGGGCAATGAAGTCAAAGAAGTCTGCGTAGGGTTCTGGGTTGGAGGTTGCGGTTTGGCCGCCAGCAAAGATGAGGGGATAGGATCTCCGATCGCTGGGTTCGACATTCCAGGATGTTTCTGATTTGCGCTCCCGCCAGGTCAAGGGGATACCTGCCAGGGAGAGCATTTCCAGAATATTGGTTGCGCCGAGCTCGTAACTGAGGCTAAACCCCAGGATGTCAAAATCGATTAGGGAGCGTTGAGATTCAATCGCAAATAAAGGGGTTTGGGTCTGCCGCAGTTTGGCGATTAGATCGGAGGCGGGTAAGTAGGCGCGATCGCAGAGTTGTCGAGGTTGAGTATTCAAAATACTATAGAGGATGATATGCCCCAGATTTGAGGCTCCCACTTCATAGATTTCAGGGTAGGTTAGTACCCACCGGATTGATGTAGTTTCCCAGGGTTTGTGAATTGCACCGAACTCATTACCCAAATAACGAATGGGGCGCTCAATTTCTGAAGTTAATAACTGTTCTACTGCGACTACCACAACAACACTCTCTTAGCGATTTCAGCAACACCCAACTTCCTCTGTTGCTCAATTGTGTCTACAGGATTTGGACGCTTGTTTGGAATGCTTGGCAGAAGAGGGACTATAGTCTCATCCTCGAGCAGCTTTTGTGCTGAGAAGATTGGATTCTAGTTTCTTCACGCTAAGCAAACCTGCCAACTTTTCTGTAGATAATCGTTGCAGAGGCCCACTTTCTCTTCAGCTTATAGTAAGATACGTTGTCCAGGTCAATATTTTCAATGACAGAATCAGCAAACATACATGTTTGCTGATTCTGTCATCCTGGGCAACTAAGTTTAGAGAGTGCCTGATTATTAAACAGATGCGATCGCATTCTCTCCTGACCCAGATAAATCTTCAGTTTGTTTTAGCAAATGGCTGATTGGAACGCAGCACGATCGTCAAAAATTTCAAAAACTCGATCCAGTTGAGTGAGCTCAAAAATAATCTGAATTGAGGGCAAAACTGAACAAAGGCTAAAACGCCGATCTAGATCTCGAGAAAGACTCAACGCGGAGACCAATGACATCAATCCTGCACTATCTAAAGATTCTACCTGCTCCATATCAACCAGCAAGATAGACTCTTGGTGCGAAGAAACAGCGGCGGTCAACTGATCTTGAAATTTGTTTGCATTTGATGCATTCAGATGACCCTGAGGACAAACAACCGTAACGAATGGCTGACAACGATCAGTCTGCATAATTTCTTCCCTTAAGCCTTGAGATTCAGAGGAGAGTGTGACATATCTCCGACCATAACCGGAGTTTCTAAAGGTTGGCCACTTGATCCAACTTGCTTTGCTGAATCTTTATGAAGCTTGCTCCTTCGTTAAAGTTTCTGGCAGGAATTGTTTTTTTGCTGTGTAGAGGTATACAAAAATACGACTAAAGCGGTTATGCATTGCTTACAACCAGTCTATATGACTTCTGATTGCTATCTATCTAGGTAACGGGTGTGATAGCAAGAGTAGAAACCTCTATTCAATCATGAAGAAAGGAAGGACATAAAATTCAATTTAAGCATTAATACTCTGTTCGCGCTTTAGGCCGATCTCAGCAGTCAGCAATTCCTAATTTGCCAAGATGTTTTGTGCTTTGGGGATTGAGAGTTTTGTGGAATTACTCTTTACTCTATAGAGGGTTGCAGCCAGAAATTTTTTGTTACATAGCCTTGAAAGTTTAGCGCTTCCTTTGGGGGCACTAACCCCAATCTCTTCGTGCCAGCACTAGAAAATGAGTTATTTTGAAACTCTTGCTTAGCAAAAGTTTCAAAATAACTTTCCAAGTCTGTTGTTAATACAGTGATTCAAATCACATAGGATGAGCGGTTTTGGTCACGGGGCGATAAAACTATTCAGAGGAAAATAAAGCCAGTAGAGAAACTCTCCCTTGTGCTGTGAAAGCTAAAAATGCTATCCGCAAGCTTGTTGAAGAAGCGCTATATATTCGCCGCTTGACGCCTTCTATTGAGAATGCGATCAACTCTGAACTCACCCGTCTTGGATACATTTCTGATGTTGACTATGAAGCACTAGAGCTGCTGATGGCGGAGATGGATGAAGGGCGGATTAAGCTCGTTAGCAGCTGTTAGCGATCAAGATGTTTATTATGTCCTGATGATTGATTGCTGGGCAGTTTGTTTGCTTGTTTGACGCGATAGAAAATCATCATAGGTAGATTAAAGCCTTCAGTAAAGAATTTGCTGAAGGCTTTGTTGATAAAGGATGTTTGAGCGCTCGGATAAAACTATCCGAGCGCTCAAACATCCTTTATTGTTTCCCAATAGACTCATTCAGAAATTGGATTGGAAGTCCCCCCTTTCGGGGGGCTTCCAATCCAGTTCTCGGAAGGTCTACTATCAAAAAGCTATCTAATCTTGGGGGCTTGGAGCGCGATCGCATTTGCTCCAGCAGGCATAGGATCTTGTGCAACCAGAGTCGGAACAGATGCTCTCAGGCGATCGGTCAGCTGAGATGTGGTGGAATCATACATCTGGGTCAATATCTTAGGATACAGACCAATCCCAATAATGGGGACTAAAAGACAGGCGATAATAAAGACTTCTCGCGGTTCGGCATCAATTAAGGCTTCATGAGACACAAGTTCCTCATTCTCAGCACCGTAGAATATTTCTCTTAACATCGAGAGCAAATAGATCGGCGTTAAAATTACGCCAACAGCGGCCAGAATGACTACCACAAGCTTAAAGCTCAGATTGTAAACATCACTGGTTGAGAATCCGATGAAAACCATGATTTCAGCAACAAAGCCGCTCATCCCTGGCAAGGCCAGGGATGCCAGCGAACAAACCGTAAACATGGAGAAAATTTTGGGCATTTTCTGACCCACACCCCCCATTTCATCGAGCAGGAGTGTGTGGGTGCGATCGTAGGTTGCGCCCACTAAAAAGAAGAGACTGGCTCCGATCAAACCATGGGACACCATTTGCAAAACAGCACCACTGACTCCCAAATTGGTGAAAGAAGCAATGCCAATTAATACAAATCCCATGTGGGAAATCGAAGAATAGGCAATTTTCCGCTTCAGGTTACGTTGAGCAAAGGACGTCAGTGCTGCGTAGATAATGTTGACAATTCCGAGAATAATGAGTATTGGGGCAAAATAGGCATGGGCATCCGGCAGCATTCCCGCATTCATCCGCAACAGTGCATAGCCCCCCATTTTGAGCAAAATTCCTGCTAGCAGCATATGAACGGGGGCTGTGGCCTCACCGTGGGCGTCCGGCAACCAGGTATGCAATGGAAAAATAGGTAGTTTGACTGCATAGGCAATCAGGAATGCAGCGTAGACCAGGAGCTGGAAATTGACTGCATAGTCTTTGAGCGCTAAGGCTCGCATATCAAAGGTGACGCTATCGCCGTAGAACGCCATTGTCAATGCTGCCAGCAAAATAAATAGAGATCCCCCTGCTGTGTAGAGAATGAATTTGGTCGCAGCATAGAGACGCTTATAGCCACCCCAAATCGCGAGCAGAAGATAAACCGGAATCAGCTCCAACTCCCAAACCAGGAAAAATAGCAACATGTCCTGAACGGCAAATACAGCAAGCTGACCGCCATACATCGCCAGGAGCAAAAAGTAAAAGAGTTTGGGTTTTAAAGTAACAGGCCATGCGGCTAATGTGGCCAGAGTGGTGATAAATCCCGTCAGCAACACTAACGGCATGGAAAGACCATCTACCCCAACTGACCAGTTCAGATCGATTTGTGGAATCCAGGCATAGCTTTCTACCAATTGCAACTCTGGGTTCCCAAAGTCATATTGGGTGTAGAACGCATAGACCATGAGGGCAAAGTCGATCAGCCCAACAATCAGTGCATACCAGCGTACGGTCTTTCCCTCTTTATCAGGCAGCACGGGGATTAACAATGAGGCTGCGATGGGAAACAGGATAATGGTTGTCAACCAGGGAAAATTGTCAATGTTCATTGTGGTTGGTCATTGGTCGTTGGATGTAGAGATAGCTCATTGTTCATTCATCGTTTTTTCAACATGAGGTCAGCGATCGCAAACGATGAACAGGCAGGAGAAAGTTGAATCAGGTAATGCCAGAAACAATGACGAAGCCCAACACAGCTCCTAACACGATCAGAGCATAGAATTGAGCGCGACCGTTTTCGAAGTACTTCAATGTTTCACCTGCGATCAAAGTGGTTAAGCCGGTTAAGTTAACTGTTCCATCAACAACCCGGAAGTCCACTTCCATGATCTGACGTGCTAACCGACGACTACCCTGCACAAAAGCAGCATGATAGATTTCGTCGAAGTACCATTTCTTGAGAGACAATTGATAAAGAGGCTTGATTTTTTGCGCGATCGCATCCGGATCGATTTTGCCACTCAAATACATCAAGCTAGCCAGGGCAATACCAATCAGGGCAATGCCAACGGAAGATCCCGCCATGATTAAGAACTCCGACCACTCAAATTCGCCTGCTTCAGCAAGCACTGCAGTCGCGATTTCTCCAGGCGGATGAACAAAGGCATCGAAGTAGTTGCCAAACGGCGTCCCGATCAGACCAATCCCGATAGAAGGGATTGCCAGCAGCATGAGGGGCAACGTCATGCTCAAAGGAGACTCATGAGGGAAGGCACTATGGCTATGGTGGCTGTGGGAAGTACCAGCAGTATGGACGCTGTGAGAAGCAGTATTTTCATGGGAATCCGGAGACTCTGGAACCGCTAGGAGTTCCTTGGGATCCATTGCCCCTGGGCCAAAAGCTGCAGCAACAGCTGGAACAGCTGCTGATGCCAGTTTTTGCTTAATTTCCGCATCATTGCCGCGAAATGGGCCTTCAAAAGTTTTGAAATACATACGGAACATATAAAAGGCTGTGATGCCTGCCGTAAGCCAACCAACAGCCCATAAAGCAGGATTGGCAGAAAAGGCAGATCCTAGAATCTCATCCTTTGACCAGAAACCGGCAAAAGGCGGAATGCCACAAATGGCCAGAGTCCCGATCAAGAATGTAATCGCAGTAATAGGCATGAATTTCCGCAGCCCGCCCATCAGCCGCATATCTTGTGCGAGAACCGGATCGTGACCTACAACTGCCTCCATGCCGTGAATAACTGAACCAGAACAGAGAAAAAGCATGGCCTTGAAATAGGCATGGGTCATCAGATGGAACAGTCCAGCCCCATAGGCACCAGCTCCCATAGCCATGACCATATAACCCAATTGGGACATCGTGGAATAGGCAAGACCTTTCTTAATGTCATTCTGCGTAATTGCAATTGTTGCTCCCAGAAAAGCTGTGAATGCCCCTGTCCAGGCGATGACATTCATCGCATCAGGCAAACCCTCAAACACAGGGAACATCCGCGCAATGAGAAAAACCCCTGCTGCCACCATCGTTGCAGCGTGGATCAAGGCAGAAATCGGGGTTGGGCCTTCCATAGCATCGGGCAGCCAAACGTGGAGGGGAAATTGAGCTGATTTTGCCACAGGACCCAGAAACACCAGAACGGCAAAAAGCGTTGCAAAACTGACACTAAGGGCACCGGATTGAACAATGACTTGCAACCGCTCAGCCATGACATCAAATTCAAAGCTGCCAGTGGCCCAATACAGCCCGAGCATACCTAGAAGCAGACCAAAGTCCCCCACGCGATTAACAACAAATGCTTTTTGGCAAGCATCTGCGGCTGCTTTGCGGTCATACCAAAATCCGATCAGCAAATAAGACGACATGCCGACCAGTTCCCAGAAAATATAGATCTGAACCAGATTAGGACTGATAACCAGCCCCAACATTGATGAGCTAAATAAGCTGAGATAGGCATAGAATCGCACGTAGCCTGGATCGTGGGCCATATAGCCATCTGTGTAGATCATCACCAAAAAAGCAACCGTTGTCACGATTGCCAGCATCACTGCTGTCAGATGATCAATGGTGTAACCCATTGCCAGGCGAAACTCTCCCGCTGCTGCCCATTCAAAGGTATGTGTGTAAGGAGAATGGCCTTGAATCTGGCTCCAAAGCAGAGCAAAGGAGAGAACCATTGCCACGCCCAAAAGAGAGACGATAAACACAGCACTTAATTGCCGTAAACGGTTCGTTGCTTTGTTCAACGAAATCAGACCCAAGCCAAGTAACATTGCCCCTAACAGGGGAAGGCTTGGAATCAGCCAGGCATACTGATAAATCGGTTCCATTGCGATGCCTACTTCTACTTCTTCTTCAAATTTCTTTACCAATTCTGGCAAAGCCGCTTACATTGTGACACACACTTAGCCAAGAAATTGGATAGATGATTAAGACAAGATTGCCAATTTTGCCAGCAGCTTTTCAGAGAAAGGGTTTTTAATACTTTCCAATACTAGATGTAGTCAGTTTGATGAGAGCGGCAACCCTAGATGGGATAAATGTATGATGACTCCGAACTACCTGCCAGAAAAGCTTTCAGCCAACGACATTTATGTTTAAAGGATACCGATCGAGAATGAGAGATTTGTTTGAAAAATATATTAAGATTCCGATTCGCTTGAGGTTCAAATTTGTGCTGAAAAAGCTTGCTGGTCATTTTATAAGTAATTTCACTGCTTAAAGATATGAATAGTAATATGAAGAGATGCTTAAGTTCTCTAATGGTTTATGAGGATAGGGATTGCAAGTTATAGTCAGCTTGTTCTTACGGTGCTTTTTAAACAGCAAAACTATAGCGGTGAACTCCACCAATCATCTTTTTCAAATCTGTTTATTGACTAATATGCTGACTGAACGACAAACGAAGATATAGACCCATTGGTTTCGCAACTTAAAAAGTTCGCCCCCGTTTTAGGGGACGAACCGCTGACTTTTCGGGCTAGAGCATAGACCGATCGAGTTGAGCAGCCTTGCTCAGCAGGGCTTTTCCCGTAATCTGCCACGTTGTGTAGGCAAACTATTTTAGTTTTAAGATATTTTTACTACTTGCGTAGATCGCACTCTGAAAAGAGCGATCTCCAGTCAATTAACAGTATTAGATCGGCCCACTCCCCCTGGAGAAGCCTGGATTGATATCAATCCAGCCAATACGCCGAAAGCAAGTGAAGTAAAGAGTCTTTTTCAGGATGAATTCCAATTCGATCCTTGGAGAATCAAATCATTTTCTTGATTTGATTTGGGGCGATCTCAAGCTGAGAAAGGGTGGCATTCTTGTTTCTGCAGCCAGCGACGAGATCTGAATTCGGAGCTATACCTGGATGCGATCGCATCTAGTGCTCCGCGAAGATCTTCCCGACCCAGAAAGCCATCTAATCTTTCTACAATCTGACCATTGTCAAACAAAATCAACGTCGGCAAGGTGGTGAGTCGATAAGTATTGGCGAGCCTGAGACTTTCGTCTGCATTCACACCCACTAACTTGACTCGTCCTTCCCACTTGACTTGAAACTTGCCGAGCAACGGATCGATCATGCGACAGAGACCGCACCAGGGAGCCCAAAAGTGAACCAAAACTGGCGTTGGAGATGCTAACACTTCATTTGTAAAATTTCGTTCGTTAGTTGATAAAAGCATGATCCTGCAAATGGCTCTTTAGATGAATTTTAAATTCTGTTTGGGATCATGCTACCAGCCTATGTGGTCTGTTGCACGAATTAGAAATGGATGAGCTTGCCAGAGCAGCAAAGTGAAAGCTGCCACCCCCAGATAAGCAGGGCGGACAAACTCCTGCCATGAAAGGGTTTGACGGCCCTGCACAATTGCTAGAAAAGGAATCACAGAGGTTCGAAATTTCAAGGTTTCAAAGGATTTGCCAAAACGAGATTGCAGACGGCGGTCGCCATGCCACACGCCAAATAAATGGTGCGCAACCAGACCGATTGAAGTCACGAGCGTGAATGTTGTCCCGATCCAGAGCGTATGAGCAAGGCACCAAATGATCTGACCAACCATTTGAGGATGACGGGTAACTCGAATGATTCCGGTTTCATAAAAATGGATTTGAGGTTTTTGGATTGCTGCAATTTCCAGCAGATTAAAGGTCGCAGGATACAGAAAGGCGAAAGAGAGCGCTGAAAGAATCCAAATTAGTACAGAAATACCTGGTAAATGTTGCACTTGCCATAATTGCAAGCCATCATAACGATGATTGAAAAAGTAAATAATCATTACAATTGCGAGTGCCAGGCTGGGAAGCGCAAAGACGATGCGATAGAGCCGTGTCCCGATCCGATCTTCACCCCAAGAGCGGAGTGCTGCCAGACCACTGTGAACAATTGCAAAAAGAAGGAGCAATCCCAGCATGATGAAATGGCTAGGGGTTAACCAGTCATAAGTCATAGCAATTCTTTAAGTTTTCACTCATGAATGTATTGAAGCAGAATTACGATGCTTCTGTAGATGTGAAGTATGGTTAAGGCTGAACATCTTCGGAGGGAAGTGCTGCAATTCTTGATAAATTCAGAAAGTTGGGAGTCTCTAGCTCCCGAAGAACATCCTGAAGTAAATAAGTTTAGAGGCCAGGAGTTTGTGTCGCTTTCATGCTCTATAGGGTTTTCTAGTCAGAAGCATGTTGCAATGGGTCTCGAGCCTTTTCCAGGCTCACTGGTATTCTATAGCTCCAGGATGAATTTATTTGAGTGAGTGAATGGCTTTCAAGCTTTTTCTTTTTTTAGGTTGAGCATCATGTCTGACCTCCCTTTCACGTTAGATCAGCTCCGCATTCTCAAGGCAATTGCTTCTGAGGGCAGTTTCAAGCGTGCTGCTGATAGTTTATATGTGTCCCAACCAGCAGTGAGTTTACAGGTACAAAACCTGGAACGGCAGTTAGATGTGCCTTTGTTTGACCGGGGAGGTCGTAGGGCGCAGTTGACAGAAGCAGGACATCTGCTCCTGACCTATGGTGAAAAAATCTTGACGCTTTGTCAGGAAACGTGTCGGGCAATTGAGGATTTGCAAAATCTCCAGGGCGGTACTTTGATTGTGGGAGCGAGTCAGACTACGGGGACGTATTTGTTACCTCGCATGATTGGTCAGTTCCGGCGGCAATATCCTGATGTGGCTGTCCAGTTGCACGTGCACTCTACTCGTAGAACTGCATGGAGCGTAGCGAATGGGCAGGTGGATCTGGCTATTATTGGTGGAGAAATTCCAGCAGAGTTGCAAGATGCATTGGAAATTACGCCTTATGCGGAGGACGAGTTAGCGCTGATTTTGCCCGTCTTTCATCCTTTTGCCAAGCTGGACACGATTCAGAAAGAGGATCTTTATAAGCTGCAGTTTATTGCTTTAGACTCTCAATCAACCATCCGAAAAGTGATCGACCAGGTGTTAACGCGGTGCAATATCGATCCGCGCCGTCTCAAAGTCGAAATGGAACTTAATTCAATTGAGGCGATTAAAAATGCGGTGCAATCTGGTTTAGGGGCAGCTTTTGTTTCAGTCTCGGCAATCGCTAAGGAACTCAAAATGGGTTTGCTTTGCCGTGCCAGAATCGATCAGGTTGTGGTTAACCGAATGTTATTGTTGATTTCGAATCCAAATCGCTATCGTTCTAAAGCGGCAGAAGCATTTAGTCGAGAGGTACTACCGAAATTCTCGACTCAAGACATCTTCAAAGACGGGGTGGAATCGGATATTAGTGCTGGAGCTTCGGTTGAGGCGGTTGCTTCATCGGAGTCAAAAGATGCAGCAGGTCAGCCTTCTCCTGCCGGTACCTGACTACAATATCTGTAGGAAGTATATGCAACGCTCATGGAAGTTTACTGCACTCGCCCAGGTTGTAGCCGACCGCAAAATCATTTCCCTGATTTGGATAATCGTGCGACGCTGAAAACGGTGCAGCAGAAATACTGCACTACTTGCGGTATGCCTCTGATTTTGATTGGTCGCTATTTGCCGTCCAGGTTGTTGGGGCAGGGTGGTTTTGGGGCGGCCTATCTGGCTCGCGATCGCTATACCCCTAAGATGCGGCAATGCGTGGTTAAACAATTTCAGCCAGCGGGCGATTTGGGACAGCGGGAGCTGGAGATTGCTCAGGATTTATTTAATCGAGAGGCGGAGGTTTTAGAGGAACTAGGAAATACCCATCCTCAGATTCCCGATCTTTTTGCGTTTTTTCCTTTGATTGTGCCGGGGGGACAAGCAGGAAAGCAGGATGAATTTTTCTATCTGGTGCAGGAGTTTATTGATGGTCAAGACCTGGAGGCCGAGCTAGCGCAGAAGGGAAAATTTTCTGAAGCTGAAGTTGTGGAGGTGTTGGGCGAAATTCTCAAAGTGCTGAAGTTTGTCCACGAGCGCGGTGCGATTCATCGGGATATTAAGCTTTCTAATATCATGCGCGATCGCAAAGGCAAGCTCTATCTATTAGACTTTGGTGCTGTGAAGCAAGTCACGAAGGGTGCGGGAGGAGGGACAGGACGCTCAACTGGCATCTATTCCATGGGATTTGCTCCTCCAGAACAAATGAGTGGCAGTACTGTTTATCCCTCCACCGACCTCTATGCATTAGCGGTGACCTGTGTGGTGCTGCTGTCTGGACAACAACCCGAAGATCTGTATGATTCCTACAATAATCGCTGGAATTGGAAGAGTCAGGTACGGGTGAATAGTCGATTGGCTACCGTGTTAGACAAAATGCTGGCATCGGCTCCAAACCGTCGCTTTCAATCGGCGGCAGCCGTCATGGCAGCGCTGGCTCCGCCACAACAAGCTGCTTCGACATCAGGGCCTGGCTCAATGACCTCTCGTCCTGGCCGACGAAAGCCTCCAGCGGCGCAAGCGGCTCGCCCTTCTGCTCCAGCGCCACCGCCCCCACCCACTCCATCAGCGCCCCCGCAAACTGCCCGTTCTGCCGCACCTTCACCGCCTCATGCTCGTCCAGTACCATCCCCGCAAGCTCGCCCGCAAGCTCCTGCTGGCAAGGCGTCGTTATCCCTAACAGAATTGTTGAGCGGAGCAGCGTTTACGGGCTTTGAAGGGGGGGCGATCTTTTTTGGTATCACGCAGTTGACTGATGCTCAAGGGAGTTTGGTGGCGGCAGGTATCTGTTTTTTGGTTGTTGCGGGTCTCATCTTTGCCCAGTGGCGGCGCTTAGTTGAGGTGCAAGAAAGACTAGCAATCTTGGGCATTACCCTGGCTATTGTTTTAGGGGGAGCATTTTTTCAAGGCAAGCAAGCATCGATAGTCTTCGGTATCATTTTAGTGGCAATTTTTGCAGGTTTGCTTGCGGTCGCGTTTACTGTTCTCTTTCGCTTGGTGTATAACCTTCTGGCTCGATTTATGTAGCGGCCTTGGGAACGGATGTGTAGTTCTCGATTCTGGTAATAATCAATCATGTCGCAGAAAAAAGAAACAACTACGTTGATCCTGGCGCTGCTGATTACGGTGGGGTTAATTGGGATTGGATATTGGTTTTTTGCGGGAAAATCTGGAGTTGACCTGGGAAGTTTGCTGTCTGGGGAGGATCCTCAATCTGGCCCTTCAGAGAGCAATCCGATACTCGCACCGCCCAATCGACCGGACGTTGCCACTTTTGCTGATTTGAAAAATGTCCCCTCCGGTGTTTTTGCGTATGGGGGCAGTACAACCTGGGCACCGATTCGGGGGGTAGTCGATCCTGCGATTCAGACAGTGTGGCCCCAATTTCAATTGCGATATCAGAATCCAAGCGCGGGGACAGCGGGGTCCAGTACTGGAATTCGCATGGTGCTACAGAACGAAATTGCTTTTGCCCAATCTTCGCGTCCGGTGAAAGAGTCGGAGCAAGCGCAAGCGCAGCAGCTCGGGTTTCAGTTGAAGAGCATTCCAGTGGCATTCGAGGGCATTGCGATCGCAGTTCACCCTGACTTAAATGTTTCGGGTCTTACATTGAGCCAGCTCAAAGACATTTATACCGGCAGGATCGCCAATTGGAGTCAAGTCGGAGGTCCCAATCGATCCATTACCCCCTACTCCCGTCCGCTCAATTCTGGCGGTACCGTCGATTTTTTTGTTGAAAATGTCTTGCAAACCCTCAGTTTTGGGTCCAATGTCAAATTTGTACCCACAACAACAGCAGCCCTACGACAATTGGCTGCTGATACTGGTGGTGTATACTATGCTTCTGCACCGGAAGTTGTGCCGCAATGCACGGTCAAGTCCTTGGCGATAGGGTCATCAGGAGGAGCTTATATTCCACCGTATCAGCAACCATCTGTGCCTTTAGAGCAGTGTCCCAACCAGCGCAATCAATTGAACAGCGAGGCATTCCAGAGTGGCCAATATCCGATTACGCGCCAGCTATTTGTGGTGGTCAAACAAAATGGCCAGATCGAGCAGCAGTCTGGAGAAGCCTACGCCGATCTGCTGCTGTCCAGGCAAGGACAAGATCTGATTGCAAAAGCTGGATTTGTAAAAATTCAGTAAAAATAACATGAATTTTGTCACGGATGTAACCCATAACTTTGGCGATCTCAAAATTGTGTCATGTCCGTAGTTCGTACTTTAGTGCTACAAAGTTTATTGGGTAAGGGCTAAAGCCTTTTCCACAGCCCAATTCTATTGCACTAAATGAGGTGGGTCAGATCGCTACTACAAGTTATACAACTCTTAATCATTATTCAGAGTATGTCCTTAGATAGCTTGCTCTCTAAGATCTGCGCCGAAATTCAACTATATTTTCTTTGATCGTGACATCGTACTGGCCAAAAAAGTCATGCCCCAGCAGTCCTACATCTAGTTCGGGGCCTGCAATAGCGACTTTCACATTTTGAACAACTGCGCCATCGACTTCAATAGAGTTCACAACGCCAGTCGGAATTTTCACGCCGCGTGCGCTAGCTGTATTGATTTGGATAAAACCATCTTGTTTCACACCCAGTATTTTGGCCATCTGCTGGGTAATGAGCGTACCGCTCGCCCCAGTATCCACCATCATGTCAAAAGGCTTTGTACTATTGAACGTCACTTGAATAATGGGGATTCCTGAGGCCCGCCGGACAATAGGTGCTGAAAACACTCCTGACTGCTGGCTTGGCTTCTGGGTGTCTAATTCTCCTTCTCCGCATAAAGAACCCAAATCGATTCGCTGGCCAGATGAAGTGGTCATGAAGCATAGCCCGCTATCCTCTTGGGCTAAAGTCCCAGGAGAAACAAGGACCAGACCCGCGATAGAGATCAGAGCTGCTGTCCAAAACTGTTTCATCTTCATTCCTCCATAACTGTTTTGTGTAGATAAGATCGCCATATCTGATGTAGAGAATGCTGTTGCCCAAGGAAAAGTCTTGTATTATGAGGCATGCGATGCTAAGCATCTTGCTCGGTACTTTGATGTCATCCCATTAATACAGGTTAAGAAACTTGAATTCCGGTCGATAAGCCTGACCATCCTGGTATATGAATTTTGCTCTGCTATCCTGACTACAGGATTGATTGAGGGTTAAATAGGTCGCTAATGCGAGGTAACCCTTTATCTACTAATGTTTCCCGATTAATGCTGGTGAATTTCATCAACATCAATCGATAGCTGCCCTGCCTATCTATGTATTGTGCCGACTGGGAGGATGGGCGAGTCGAGATTCCGGATTGATGTTTTTTTGTTCAAAGCAATCGGTGAACGTCTTGAGGCGTGTATTCAGCCACCGCCTGCCTGATTGTAAGGAAATTTAGTGCTTCAGAGCCATATGATATATTACTGAACTGCTGTATTGTTCCATTTGCCCTTAAGATAATAGGCGCTCCAATTAACGGACCTGCGAGAGGTATCCTAATGACTATTGCGAACGATCGACCTGCTCTGCTTGCGCTGGCGGATGGGACTTGTTACTGTGGCTTGTCCTTTGGTGCTTCTGGCACGGCCATTGGCGAAGTCGTTTTCAACACTGGGATGACAGGCTATCAGGAAGTGTTGACCGATCCTAGCTATTGCGGTCAAATTGTTAGCTTTACCTATCCAGAACTGGGTAATACCGGCGTGAACGCTGAGGATGAAGAGTCGTCTCGACCACAAGTGAAGGGCGCGATCGCACGTAATATCTGTGCCCTGCCCAGCAACTGGCGTTCTTCACAATCCTTGCCCGATTACCTGAAGCAGCATCAGATTCCTGCTATTTATGGGGTCGATACCCGAGCGCTAACGCGCAAAATTCGCTCTGTTGGGGCGATGAATGGAGCGATTTCCACTGAGATTCTCGATCCGGCTGAACTGATCGCACAAGTACAAGATTTTCCCAGCATGGAAGGGTTAAATTTAGTCCAGGAGGTGACCGCGTCCGAGATTTATGAATGGTCTGATCCAACAGCTGAAATTTGGGAATTTAAGCCGCTAAAATCCAAAGTAAAAGCAGAAACCCTGACGGTTGTAGCGATTGACTTTGGAATTAAACGAAATATTCTCCGCCGTCTCGCCAGTTATGGGTGTCGGATTATTGTCGTTCCGGCCGACACTCCTGCTGCCGAAATTTTGCGTTACGAACCAGATGGCATCTTTTTGTCCAATGGGCCAGGCGATCCTGCTGCTGTTACCGCAGGCATCAACACGGCAAAAGCGCTGCTTGCGAGTCAGAAGCCAATGTTTGGAATTTGTATGGGCCATCAGATTTTGGGTCTTTCCTTGGGCGGAGAAACGTTTAAGCTGAAGTTTGGTCATCGCGGTCTCAATCAACCCGCTGGATTGTACCAACAAGTGGAAATTACTAGTCAAAATCACGGTTTTGCGATCGATCCGGATTCCTTTTCCAATCCTGATATAGAAGTGACTCACCTCAATCTGAATGACCGGACTCTGGCAGGATTGCGTCACAAATCGTTGCCGTTATTTTCAGTGCAATACCATCCAGAAGCGAGTCCCGGCCCTCACGATGCCGATTACTTATTCGAAAAATTCGTGCAAGCGATGCGCGATCGTGCTAAGACCGATTGAAACCAGACCTTGAAAGGGAATACATCCCCAATTTCCGATCTAAAAATTTCGAGAGAAATTGTTTCAGATTCACAGTAGACAACATTCCAGAAAGAATCTATACTAAAGCCTCGACTCAAGGACTTGTATAGCTAGGAGGGAGCTATTCCAGAGCCACTAACCCTGACTGTTAGCTTGAGAGGGACTCGGGAAGTCAAGGATAATTACCAGCTTTTCCGACTCACAGGCTTATTAGATGCCTTTTCCGAGCCTACTTTTCGCAAGGAGCTCGGCAAGTGTATTGATGGCGGTCCAAAAAATATTATTTTGGACCTGTCACAGATAGACTTTGTCGATAGCTCTGGTTTGGGTGCGCTTGTGCAGTTAGTCAAGAAAGCACAAACTGCGGGAGGTACCCTTCAGATTGTCACCAATCCTCGCGTGACGCAAACTGTTAAATTGGTTCGCTTAGAGAAATTTCTTTCTCTCCAGACTTCAGTTGACGTTGCGGTAGAGAACACTAACCCAAAACCAAAGTAACTGTTTGGTTGGCTTGCTGGTCTGGCTATCCGGTCGTTACTGGATAGCTTTTTTATCGCTATTATGCTAGAAAGATCCGGTTTGCCGTGCCGAACGTGATGCATTGAATTTTGCATAGAGCAAACTTGCAGAGTATTGAGCATGCAAGATAGCTCTGGATTTAAACATCAATATTGCACAAAGAGATGGCTGAGAGTTGGAGATTGCAGTGCAGCCAGAGGAACAGCCTAGCCTGAAATTGCCTGAATCTCTTTTGGGAGTAGACCTGGAGCGACCTGTACCGGGATTCCTGGTTGGTATTCTAGCCGTGCAACCCATTTCAGAAACGCAACTTCGGCAGATCTCCCCAGCAGCACTCGCGTATTTAGGGGATGCTGTTTATGAGCTCTATGTCCGCACCTCCTGCTTGATCCCTCCTAAGCGGTTGCAAGCCTATCACAATCAAGTTGTGGATCGAGTTCGGGCTGAAAGTCAGGCGCAACACTTGCGCTCTCTGCGACCTTATCTCACTCCACAGGAATTAGATATTATCAGGCGTGGGCGTAATGCAGCTTCAAAACGACCGAAACGTGTTGCTGCGGCGATTTATCAGCAGGCATCTAGCCTGGAGTCGCTTTTAGGTTACTTATATCTAGCAAATCCTCAGCGTTTAGTTGTACTTTTAGCGCAGTTGGATCTGGATGTGAGTTGACGATCTTTGAAGAGATTGTGAGAGTTATTTGTTAGGGGATCTTGAACTAAGTTAAGAATTGATAACAAAATGGCAGCACAACATCGAAACCTGGACCCACGTGAAAAATCGAAGCGCAGAAAAAATACGAAACCTAAACTCAAACGGTCAATTCAGCAGTCCTCTCGTCGCGATGAAACATTCAGGAAACCAGAATTCCCACGTGCTAAGCGTCCGTCTGGCCTGCAGAAGCAATCGCTTGTGCCCAGAGAGCTTTCTTCTGAATCAGAGACAGTTGGGGTAGATCTGATCTATGGTCGCCATAGCGTTCTCGCTGCTTTGGAAAATCAGCGTCCGCTCAATCGTCTTTGGATTATCTCAAAACTGCATTACGATCCCCGCTTTCATCGCTTGATTTTGCAAGCGAAGACCAATGGGACTGCGATCGATGAAGTGGAGTCTCGGCGTTTGGATCGAATGACCCAAGGGGCAAATCATCAAGGAGTGGTGGCTCAGGTTGCCCCTTACGACTATTGCGATCTTGGAGCATTGATCGAGCGATCTAAGGCTATTTCTGAACAGCCAGTGCTTGCGATCGCAGATGGCATTACCGATCCCCATAATTTGGGTGCGATCGTTCGCACTGCTGAGGCCATGGGATCTCAAGGATTAATCATTCCCCAGCGTCGAGCTGCAGGGATCACATCCACTGTCATCAAAGTCGCTGCAGGAGCGTTAGAAAAATTTCCAGTTTCCAGGGTTGTCAATTTAAGTCGTGCCTTGGAAGAATTGAAAAAACATGGATTTTGGATCTATGGCATGGCGGTTAATGCCGGTAAGCCTCTATGTAGCGTGAAATTTTCAGGGCCGATTGGCCTGGTGATTGGGGGGGAAGGAGGAGGCTTGAACCTCCAGACTCAACGTTGCTGCGATGTTATGGTATCTATTCCTTTGTCTGGTAATACCCCTAGCTTGAATGCTTCTGTTGCAACAGGAATGGTGCTATATGAAGTTTATCGTCAGCGTTGGTCAAACACTCTACACTTGGAAACTTTATCAAGAGGTACTTTGAAAAAAGAAGCGTGACAGAGTATAACGAAGTGTAAAGTAGATTGGCAGTGCAAAGATCGTTTGAATATCCTCTAATCAATTTGGTGTAAAAGCATGATGAAAGAGTTCTTCATTAACATTCTTGATGGTCTAGGGCTGTCGTGGTGGGCTGAAATTGTCACGGACGCTCCGAGATGTACTTATTATTTTGGTCCTTTCGCCAGCGAAGCCGATGCACAAGCTGCAAAAGCGGGTTATATCGAAGATTTGGAACAGGAAGGTGCAGTGGGGATTCGTTGTACCGTCAAACGCTGCAAGCCTGATAGATTAACCATTTATGATGATGCAATGGAGACGATACCCACTCCCTCTACCGCAGTTTTGAGCGGCCAAACCTGATATTCTCCTATGAGTGAGAGATTGCTTGATTTTCTGGGTATAACAGTGCTGATCTGTGGCCAGTAGGGATAAACAAGTCATGATTTTTGAGCGCTCGGGTTTTACCTGGGCGCTCAAAGTGTTTTCACTGGGCAAAATCTCGAATATTAGCCTGCTGTTTCTGAGTGGCTCAACGGAAATTCTTTCCACACTTCCCATATTTTGCCGTTGTGTTTGAGTAAAGTCAGGGTCTTCACAATAAAGTTTGCTTCGAAGGATCGATGTTGGAAGTTAGACCAAGCTTGCTTGAACTGGTATGGACTTAGATCTCGAAATGCAACAGTCATGTGGGGCGAGAAGGGACGCTTTGTGCCAGTCATCGATATCCCCAGCGAGTTTTCCATCACAGCCTGAATTTCCTGTTGCAAGGTTAACAGTGCGGGCGTGTTGCAGACTTGGATATAGATAACTTTTGGGGCAAAGGCTCTGAAACCGTTGAGAGAGATTGGAACGGGTACGCGATCGCAGGCAAACTCCTGCAAGCATCGGTTCATTGCCTCAACATTTTCAGGCGACCACCGAAAGGGTGGATGCAGAGTAATATGAGGAGGCGATTTTAGCGCTGCAGAGCTGTCATATTGCTCTGCAATAGATTGCTTGATGGCAGTCACCCGATTTTGAATGGCAACAGGTGGAATAAACGCCAGGAATAGAAGTAGCGTGTTGCGACTTTGAGTCATTGTTACTGAACGAGATCTTTTGCGCTAGCGATTGACCCTTGCAAATCAATTTTCCCTCTCGTGCGATCGCGATTCACCATTCCGATTGATTTTTGTTTTGAGGAAGCGATACTAATGCCCTGGTTTGTAAAAATTGAGACTGGTATTGTTGATAAGCCGATATTCGATCGATACGTTCCTGCCCATCGGGCGTATGTGCGAGATTTGATTGCGAAAGGCCATCAGGCCAGAACGGGGTATTGGGCTGCAAGAGGAGGGGGTATGATGTTATTTCAAGCAGCGTCTATGCTGGAAGCAGAAGCAATTGTGACTGCAGATCCATTAGTTAAGAATCATTGCGTGACTTACTTGCTCCATGAATGGTGTTTAGTTGAAGAGTAAAAGAGTGGTAAGGATGCTCAGAGTAATGTTATGCTTCTAGAAGATCCGGACCCATGCGGCTGCAACGCCTAAACCTTGTCAGGACCGGAAGGTAGCAGCAAAACGGGATGCTTGTAGTAGGCGTGGTCTCCGGGTCGTTTCCATTGGCAGCAGTTGTGTCTGTTGCACTCAAGCTTGACTGAGCAAGCTTGATGCGATGCAGGCTCGAATATTTGCCCCACAAGTCTTCACTACACTTCAGAGACTTTTAACTGTGACAGGATAGGGGTTAGTGGGTTGAGCGCGAGCCAAGGATAGTCTTCTGAATTGACAGCCCTGATGCGAAGTGCAATGATGTCAAACCGGGTTGGATAATCACAGCAATTCAAAATTCAGCAGTCTTCAAATCCTGATATCAGGAGAAGTTTGCAATTTTCAATCAATTACTCAATCACCGAGATCGGCCAAACTTGTTCTAAAGTTGGAATGCTCGTGGAGCGAACACAAGCTTCAAATGAGATTTTTAAGCATGAAATTAATGTCTTCTGAACAAAATAGTCGCTCCAGTTTTCCGCCTGAGATTGAACAGTTGCAACCCTATTCCATGTGCGGAACCCAGGTGTTGAAAAAACTTTATATTCTGGCTCAAGATATTGTCGATCGCAAGATTCCTGGTGATGTAGTAGAATGCGGCGTTTGTAATGGAGGCTCAGCAGCTGCAATCTCATTGGCGCTAGGAAAGACTAGCCGAAAAATTTGGCTATATGACTCGTTTATGGGGTTGCCAGAAACAACAGAAACAGATGGAGAATTTGCAACCACATACGTTGGTGCTTGTGTAGGAACCCCAGAAAAAGTCAAGGACGCCATGGCAATTGCAGGCGTTTGCGAACAAGATTACATTATCCAGGAAGGTTGGTTTAAGGATACCTTTCAAAAGCCGCTTCCAAAATCAATATCTCTCCTTCATATTGATGCTGACTGGTATGACAGTGTGATGTTGTCATTAAACACCTTCTATGAGCTTGTGTCAGAGGGCGGTACAATTATACTAGATGATTTTGCCCATTGGGAGGGCTGTCGCGAAGCCTTTTACGACTTCGCTGCTCGCCGTAACATCAAGCCTCTCCTGGAAAGATTTGGTTATACTCAAGCTTTTTGGGTGAAGGGAAGAACGCATAACCGGGAATTTGTGGGTAGATGGGAAATTCCATAGAGATTCTCAGGATGCATCGACTCCCACTATTAGCGGAGAAAACAGCCAGGGTGGGCATTTCCGCCCCGTTTCTATTTTGTCACTCCGAGGGGAGTGCTCGGAAATGCCCGCCAAATGCGACTCTCACTGGTGGGCATTGCTCAGAAAAACCCGCAGTCGCACTGGCGAACGCTCAGGGGCAATGCCCACCCTACACGCGAATGACGCTTACATAAGCAGATTACATCAGTTTAGAAACCGGGTTAGTAGGATGGGCAAAGGGCTTAGCCCGTGCCCATCACAGGCTCTCTGGTGGGCACGCTTTGCTTTGCCCATCCTACGCTTAAGTAAGTGCCATTCCACCCTACACGCCTTTTGGACTACCCCAAACTCTGGATGTGTCCGACACTAACCTTCCCAATACTGTTCGGTTTACGCAGTAGCGATTGTCTTGATTGTCAAGTAAAACGTCCAAAATAGTTCGAAGGGAATTTGCCCATGACAAAGCAGGTGCAAACGACAGCTGAGTTTGCCCTGGAGATTAAAATATGTACTTTAAACGACGTATACTGCTGCTGAAGCAGTTCAGGAGTTTGTGTACATCCACTTCAACTTAGGACTGTGCCCTAAGTTGAAGTGGATGTGTTGTTTTCCGATGATTCCT
>JGI12316J15310_10000023_pt10 | contig 104098 bp, 92 predicted proteins | sample MarCyaLeptolynsp_FD_15310 | JGI IMG/M metagenome (IMG submission 15310) | reverse complement strand
AAAGAGACCGGACTCACGGCTCATCAAGAGCGATGGTATGGCACTTTGCGGCAGTGGTTGGGGCGATATACACGAAAAACCTTATCGTTTTCCAAATCTGATTTTTATCATGAGTTGGTGACTCGCTGGTTTATCATTGAGCATAATCGACGAATGGCTTTATCACTTACTACTTAACCACTACCGATTTTTGTTCTATTGAATCCCAAGCGATAATTTTGAATGGTTCAGCTTGTTTATAAATATTTTTCGACTGCCCATCCACCATCTTGTTTAATGTCTTCCGTTTGGGGGCGTTCGCTACCATCGGCAGCAAAGGTTAGCGGATTGTTATCCGTTAAGGCGTCCACAACATCGCCCATCCAATCTGCAAGGGCAACGGGTTTATTCAGCGTTTTAGCAATATGTGACGGTGACATATCATCTAAGCTGACACCATCAGGATGATCAAACATAATGCGTGGCAAAATAACCAGATCACCCATGTTGTTTTGATCTTGAAGCGCGTTGAGTACGTCTTCTCCCATCAACAACCCCGCAACGGTTATGCTAGCACCTAATTTCTGATTTTCTACGGCTAACACATCCACACGGATACCACTTGATTGTTGCAATTCTTGGGCGGCTTGGCGCAATACAGGGGCGGCTAGGGTGCCTGTAACAAGGGTAATGTGTCGTTTATCCGTTTTGAGGGTGGGTACTTCCTGCGCTTGAAGGGTTTCCCATTCATCTAAAAAAGCGCGTACCATCCCCAAACCATTTTCGTGTAAGTCAAGGTCATCATATGCTTCAAGCGATGGGAAATCACGTTCAGTAACCAAGTAAAATTCATCGGTGCAGTAAACCAAGCCGATTCCATATTGTTCACGGAAAATAGCTTGCCATTTTTCCACAGTTTCTAGAATCGCTTGGGCATCATTGGTTGGAATTGTATGATGGCCGTATTTGTGGAATTTGGTTAATCCGACCGGCACAACAGAAATACTTGCCACTGTTGGATAGAGTTCGCCTAAATCGCGGATCGTTTTTTCGAGGTGTTCCCCATCATTGAGCCCGGGGGTAACCACCATCTGGGTGTGAACTTCAAAATGGTGCTCGGCGAGTTCAGCCAGTTGTTTGGTAATATCCGGAGCGGTGGCATTGCCTAAACATTGGCGACGAATTTCTAAATCAGTCGCATGAACGGATACATACAATGGGCTTAAGCGTTGGGTTTTGATGCGCTCCCAATCATGCTCGCTTAAGTTGGTCAGTGTTACGTAATGCCCAAACAAAAACGAGTAACGATAATCATCATCTTTGATATACAAGGTGCGACGAAAGCGGGGCCCCATTTGCAAAACAAAACAAAATGGGCACAAATTGTTACAGCGTCGAATATCAATATCAAAAGTAGGATGCTCAAAATTGAGCCCTAAGAGTTGCCCTTCTTCCCGTTGCCCAGCGAGGGTGAGTGTTTTAAGGCTTTGGTCGTCTTGCGGGCGCTCAATTTTGATTTCTAGCCAATCTTCAGCGCCATAAAATTGGACATCGATCACATCTTGGCAGGGGTGTCCATTAATACTCAAAAGACGATCTCCCGCACGAATCCCCAAATTAACGGCAGCACTCCCTTTCTCCACGCTGGTGATGTGGCCAACGGGTGCTTGTGCTTCTGCTTTGGCACGGGTATTCATTTCTTCAATAATGATGACGTTGTCGTTATTGTTCATGAGTTTAGTATCGATCTTGTTTACGTTGTTCCTGTTGGCGGCGGACTCCGCTTGACTTTGGTTTCTTCAGCGTATTGACTTCGATTTTGGAAAGTTGGCGGAACTGCCCTGGCTTGAGATTGCCAAGCTCTATACTGGCAATATGGGTACGGGTGAGGCGTACCACAGGATGCCCTAATAATTCAGCAACGCGACGAATTTGGCGATTTTTGCCTTCTGTCATCACGATACGTAACCATGTATTGCGGCGTTCACTGTGCAAAACTTTGATGACCGCTGGCGCAGTTGGTTCACCATCCAAACGAACACCCCGCCGCCACCGACTTAAGGTTTTTTCGTTGGGTGCGCCTTCCACCAAAACTTTGTACGTTTTTTCACTTTCATAACGGGGATGGGTTAAGCGGTTGGCTAAGTCTCCATCATTGGTGAGCAACACAAGCCCGTCACTATCAATGTCTAAACGACCAACGGGATAAAGCCGTTCTGAAAAATTATCGCCTAATTCATCTAAAACGGTTGTGCGTCCTTCAGGGTCATCCGTTGTACAGATGATGCCACGCCGTTTGTGGAGGAGGACATAGCGCAATTCTTCGTTCAAGCGTAAGCGTTTGCCATCGACCCGAATATCATCTTTTTGAGGGTCTGCTTTGTCGCCAAGGGTGGCAACTTTGCCGTTTACTGTTACTCGACCATCACTAATGATGGTTTCGGCCTTCCGTCGGGACGCTATCCCCGCGTGAGCCATTAATTTTTGTAAGCGTTCCATAAGAGGTTGTTTCTATCTTTCTCAAGTGAGGCGATCATGTGATCGTTGCCCCCCATCTTAATCGGGAGAGGGGGGCAGAATCAAGTGTGACCGATGAACAGTGGCTAAGCATCAGGTGGTTTGATGCCAATAGCGGTTGCATCACCTGCGCTACTCGATCCATTTGGATCGGTATCATCATCAGGTGTAGTTTTATAGGCTAGCTTAAATGTTGTATTCCCAAGACGGATTTCATCTTGTGGGGTTAAACGATGGGATTGCACGAGGGGTTCACCATTTAAAAAAGTGCCGTTGGTGCTGCCATCATCCCATACAACCACCCCTTCTGGTTGGATCGAGATAATCAAGTGGCTGCCAGAAACTTCTGGATCATCAATCACAATTTCATTCTCTGGTTTGCGTCCAACCCGCATTTGAGAGCCAACTAGCGAAAACTCTTGACCATCGGATACCTGTAAAACCACGTTGTTTGCATCAAATTTAAAAGATGGGAGCGTTTGGAAAGCATCCGATGGTGCTACAGGCGGCGGAGAAGCTGTTGGCTGTTGTGGGGGCGGTGATGATTGGATCGGTTGTTGAGCAGGCGCTTGCTGTTGTTGTCTAGGAGGTGACGCGGCAGGGCGTTGTTGGGCAGGGGGCGGGCTATAGGCAACGGGTGGGGGTTGGTATCCTTGTGCAGGTGATTGGGGTTGTTGTGGCACGTATTGTTGCTGCGCTTGCTGTGGTGGATGCTGTTGGTAGGCTGGTGGCGGCGCGGGTGGTCGTTGCTGCTGAGCAGGCGGTTGTTGATAATATGGTTGCTGTGGCGATTGGGGTTGTTGCGGACGTTGTTGGTAAGCGGGCGGTTGCGCAGCTTGACGGGGGACTGGCTCAGCGCGTTGAGCTGATGGCTTATCCTCTTTGTTCCCGGATCGTGAACCCCAAAATCCAGCGGCACCAACGCCCGCTGCACCTGCGGCTTTTGCTGTATTAGAGGTTGATTTTTGGCGTTCACGTAAAACACCCATTGGCCCTAAGACTTCAGCAAATGATTCACCAACCGCTGCGCCTAAATCACCACGTAAGTTACTGAAAATATCATCATTAAACCACCATGCAATTCCCGTTTGAACGAGTATCCCCACTGCTGCCACGGGTACAACCCCAAATGCCCCATAGGGAACGGCGATCATCAGTAGCACAGCGCCAATAATGGCAGAAAACGCCACCAAAAATAAGCGGAACACCACAAACATCACCATAGCGCTAATAAATGTGGTCGCAAACACCAATAGTTGCGGGGGGACATTATCGGCAACTTGTAACCATGCCCCACCCATCAAGGTTGTGCCAATGGCACCACCAATGAGCAACGCCATTAGGTTATACAAAAAGAAAGTGGCGACACCTGCTATCAGCCCCACTAGCAAGGAAGCGCCTAAGATGATATTGGTATCTTCAATCGTAACGAGATCAGTGGTGTTGAGAAATGTGTAAAACAACAATCCACCAACCACAAAACCATTCATGACCAATCCCATCCGTTTTAAACGCCAGCCCGCTAACAGATTGAGCAATCCGATCCCAATCACAGGGATTTGTACCTCGGCAACCGTTTGCTTAAAGTCACCATACAATTGTTCTTGCTCTAAGGTTTGCTCAGCAAGTTCGCTATTTTCGGTTAAGTCCTCAGTGAGGGTTTCAAGCTCACTACAGGCTCCCAATAGCAGCATCACAGCGCCTAAAATAGCAATCCATTGAATACGTTTGCCTACCATGATCCCTTCTTTCCATTTTGATGTTTTCATGTTTGATGATTCAACTATTTCCTCAATGGTATCACCTAATGATATATCAAGCGGTGGGTTTGTGCGTGTTGAGGGTTTAACCCACAAAAAAAAGCCACAGGAACAGATCACTGTGGCTTTTTTCTGTCTGTTGGAATGAAGAATTTAGTAGGAGCAGTTCCCAATAGACCCGCCACGCGCATTCACGACACGGATCGTGTTATTTCCTAAGATTTGAATAGACCATGCTGGCGTATCGGGATCATTTAGCTGATAGGTTTGCCCACTTTGTACATCGTTGATATTAAAGACCGCGATCAAAAAGCCATTCGGGTTGATATCAAAACCACTATAAACTTGTACAAAGCCATCTGCCCCAATAAATAACCGAATAGCGCCGCTTGTACCGCTAACGCCACAAGTCACTTCTTGTGATTGTACAGACTCTGTTTCCGATGGTGTTGTGATGGTAACGGTTGCGGGGTTCGGATCATTTGGTGTTGTCACCGTAAATACAATATTGTTACCAATAATGGTAAATCCCGTCCATGTGTACACTTGCCCCCCAATAGTGACGGTTCCAGTATTTGGGTTCCCTGCCAAGCTAGCCGTGATTAAGCCTTGTTCTTCGGGACTGACAGTAACCGTCATGTTGAAATTTAAGGTATCTGTTCCATTAGAGCCAGTGGCATTAATATTTCCATCTACCGCACTACCAGTCTCCAGATTTACCGTAATCGATCCATCGGTGCTGCCGTTGCTAGTGGCCGTAACATTATTGGTTATGTGCCCATTGATGGTGATATTGATGTTGCCACCAGCACCACCAGTGCCATCGTTAGCGTTGCCCCCTACAACTGTCCCGTTGGCACCACCAGTCCCCGCTGCACCACCTGTACTGGTCGCATTAACCGCCTGAGCTTGCCCATTAATAGTGATATTGATCGCCCCACCATCACCACCATCACCACCAACACCGCCACTGCCACCAGCCCCTTCAGTACCATTCGGGTCACCATCCCCCCCGTTGCTACCATCGCCACCAGCGCTGGTGGCATTAATCGTTTGGGTTTGACCTTCTACGGTGATGGTTATTGCCCCACCAGCCCCACCACTATTTCCATTGCCACCATCTTCGAGTGTATTTCCGTTGGTAAGCGTATCTGGACCATGACCAGCATTCCCACCAGTACTAGTTGCAGTAATATTTTGAGCTTGTCCACCGCTATTAACGGTTGTGGTGATGGCGCCACCCGCACCCCCTGCGCCCCCATCACCACTGTGGGCACTAACATTTCCCTCACCGCCACCACCGCCAGCACCACCGGTGCTATTTGCCGTGAGGTTTTGTGCCTGCCCGCTCGCGGTAACGGTTGTCGTGACTGTTCCCCCATTACCGCCATCACCCCCATTGCCAGCACTAGGGCCACCAATGGCTAAATCACTGTCTCCGCCATCGCCACCGGCAGATGCCCCGGTGACATTCCCACCAGCAACCATATCAATGGTAATGGTTGCGTTGCCCCCATCACCACCGTTCCCCCCATTACCACTGGCACCACCACTACCACCATTGCCGCCATTGCCACCTGTACCGCCTGTTGCATTCCCATTGGTTGTAATCGCTCCACCGCCATTGCCACCATTCCCGCCTGAAGCAGCAGCGCCATCACTCGCTTGCCCGCCATCGCCGCCATCGCCACCGGTTGCAGTCCCGTTGGTGGTAATAGCTCCACCACCATTACCACCCGTTCCACTAATACCATTTTGGGAACCACCAGCATCACCACCATCACCGCCTGTTGCGTTGCCTGCCGCGACAATATCACTGCCGCCAGCACCACCATTGCCACCATCACTACCGTTACCGTCAGCGCCTGCCGTACCATTTGTCCCGGTGGTAGCACCCTCTGCACCAGCACCACCACCACCACCTAGATTGAATCGTCCTTCGCCACCGCTGCCTGCAACAGTGCTATCTTGTGGAACCCCACCTGCCCCAGGGCTGGATGGTATTGAGCTAGAGTCACAACCATTTTGATCGAGTGAACTATTTGGACATTGCGCCTGTGTACTACCAACCGCAACAGCCAATAACGCAATAATTACAAGTTTGATGATAGTTATTTTGTGTGCCATAAACATAATCCATATTGATTTGTTGTTTTTATATGTCAATATGGATTATATCTATCGATCTGCAATTAGCAACAAACAAAATAAATTTTTGATGTTTATATCATGGCACTTACTATTTAGTGACGATTGATAAACTTTTAACGTGGTTGGGTTTATGTCACAAAGCTAATGATAGCGTCAATCAATGCGTGGCGATGCCCTGTAAACGTGTGATTAGCATCTGGAATCGTTATAAACGTCACATGCTCACCGGATTTGCCCAAAACATCGCCATTGTAATAGGGAACAATTTCATCTTGATCACCATGCACCACTAAAACGGGGCGTGGTGCAATAGTTTTAATCACATCCAGTGGTTGTTCACCTTCCCCTGCATCCAAAAATTGTTGTTTTAACACCTCGGCACTGGTGTTGAGATAATGCGGCATGTCTGCATAAAAACTATCAGCTAACATCACCTCTGAAAAATCACAGAAGCCCGCTACCGAAACGATATACGCCGCACGCGGATCTTGTACCCCTGCAAAAAGGGCTGCCCGACTACCTAAACTATAGCCCAAGAGCATGATGCGGTTAGGATCAATTTTTACGGGTGCATGGTCTGATAAAACATAATCAATAGCAGCTTGCGCATCGCGTGGATGATGGAGCATATTATAAACTCCACCACTGCCCCATGCCCCCGAAAAATGGACGATCAGCACATGCCACCCTAATTCTCGTAGGCGATGGGCGAGGTCATGATTTTTTTCTGCACCGGGGATACCATGCAAAAAAATGGCACATGGGGCAGCTGCATCTGCTGCCGCGAGATAGTAAATTCCCATCAGGGAGTGGCTTTTTTCATTTTGTGGTGTTATATCCAATGAAACAGCAATTGTATCGGGCATAAAGTCCTCTCTAAAGGTTAATTATATTATGGGATTTTTTTCATCCAGACGGGCACAACCGCCTAAAGACGAAACACCATCTGAACCCAATTTACCACAAACAGGGGCACTTACCGCACGTCAACCAGTTGGGTTTGAAACGGTAATTGGCTCTAACTCCACATTATATGGGGAATTACGGTGTCAGTCAGATGTACGGATTGATGGAACATTTGAAGGCACCTTAGAAATTGAAGGCAATGTTTTAGTGGGAGAAAGCGGCAAAATCAATGCAGACATCCACGCCAAAAATGTTTCGGTAGCGGGCGCTGTCCGAGGCGACATTAGCGGCAAAAAGGTGCAGTTGCTCCGCACGGCGCGTGTATGGGGCAACATCACAGCTTCGGCTATCACTACTGAAGAAGGGGCATTTATTGATGGTAAGCTCACCATGTCACAACACACCGCCTCAACAACGCAACTTGAGGTCAATGCGTTACCAGCCCCACAGGATAGTAGTGATGATAGCGAACTAGAAAATTTAGAAGTGGTTGAAGGTGAGGCGGTTGAAGATTCTAGCGCTAGCCAGCTTTAGGGCGTTGCGCTAACGCTAGAGTCTTTTTGGAGCCTATTGGTTAGAGACTTGTGGCACTGCTAGGTCTGTACCAATGACCACAATAACGTTGGCCTCAGTTGGTGGGGTTCCGTCTTGGCGTTCAACACGAGGGATGTTAAAGCCATTGATGACGGCTAGTACCTGCGCCAGATAAGCGGCAGATTCTGCATGTTCACCGTAGTACACCACATAAGTTTCGGTTACCCCTGCGGTATTGGCGTTACCAATGTAGCCCACATCCAAATTATAGCTTTGCACAAACTCGCTGAGTGCCCCAGCCCGCCCTTGAATCTCGGTTCCATTTAAAAGTTCGATAATGGGGGCTTCTTCGCGCACGACTAACGGCACATTATTGGGGTCAGGTTGAACAAAATCGTCAGTATCCGCAGCGGGGCGCGTGGGGGGACGGAACAAATCAGCAACCAACGAGAAAATATCGGTTTGGATTGGGATCAATACTTGAGAGCCATCTTGCCCTGTGCCTTGGATGACTTCCCCTTCGCTAATCGTCCCTTGGCGAATATCGGTAACATCCGATGCTAGCAACGCAAGTTCGATCAGTTCATCTAGAGTCAGATCAGTGGTCACATTTTGGCTTACCGATTCCCAAATGGTGAGGGCATCACCTAATAAGGCACTAACGCCCCCTGCACTTAAAATATTATCCCGTACAGCCAAAATTACCTCCTGTTGACGCCGCGAGCGGTCAAAATCGCCGCCTTCTGTGGCGCGGGTGCGTGCATATTGCAGCAATCTTTCGGCATCCATATCTTGGCAACCGGGTTCGATCACAATGGGAAGGTAGCCATAACTCCCATCTGGATACTTAGGATCATCAATCAATTCTTGAACACAGATTTCAATGGGGCCGATTACATCTACAAAGGTCGTAAAGGCAGAAAAATTAACCAAAACATAGTGATCAACCGCAACCCCTAAAACTCGTTCAACCGTCAGCATCGCTAAGGCGGGCCCTCCGCCGGGATATTGCAACGCGGGATCATCCCCAATGTAATTGGCCGTATTAATGCGTTGTTGGTCTGGAGTTGTTGGAATGTCCACATATAAATCGCGCGGGATAGACAGCATAGCCCCTGTACGCCCGATGGGGTCTAAGCTGAGTAAGATCATTGTATCGGTGCGGAAGCGACCCTCTTCGCCAGATCGTTGATCAATGCCCATCAATAAAACCGTAACACGACGCGGATCATCAGGGGCACTACTCGTCACGGATTCAGGATCAACTGTTACAACGGTTTCTGTAGTATCTGGCTCAGTCGTAGTGCTGTCCGTTGCTGTATTTGGGTCGGTTCCAGCTGTAGATGCGTCATCCGAGGCGCCATCCGTCGAAGCAATCGCTGCTTCTGTGGGTACTGCCGTGGCGATAATCAAGTCATTGGTAAAGGCAGGTGCAGCGACAGTGGTGTTAGCAGTGGTTTCAACATCATCAACATCACTAAGCCCTAACACCAACCGAACCACTTTTTCTTCATCCGTTTCGGTGAGTGGGGTAATATCATTTAGTTCTTCGACACGGGCGCGGCTTTCCGTGTAGGAAAAATATGCACCGATTCCCGTAACAGGGACTAATGCCACAACAAACAAAAACGTTAAAATTTGTAATATTCGCATGATTTGCATTATAGACTACTCCCTGCTGTGCGCGGCTGCGTGTTTCTTGGGTGATTGACTGACGACAGCCCGACCCCTGACACAATGATTAACACGATAGCACTCAACCGATCAAGTGATATACCTAGAATCATATCAGGTGGCATTGCACTAAATTGACTAACTATCCAAGTCATCAATCCTATAAGCCCCAATACAATCCACAAGCGTTGTTTAGCCAAGCTATCCGTCAATGCAAGCGCAGTAACCACCAACAGGATGATTAATCCCATAAAGATGACTAGCATTTGTAGCTCGTAACGGGCGGCAACATCTCGGTGGAGGTCAGGCAAAAAACTGGCTGACCACACAGGTACGGTTGTTAGATCGCCAACTGGACGCCCTAACAGTAACCCTGCTGAACGAGATGCCCATGCAATAGCCATCACAGCTACCGGCAACGCTAATGCAATACCATCCGCCATGTCTGACCACTCAATACCCCGCCAGCGACACATGCCCCACAGAGCCAGCAAGCCACCAATCACCGCCCCTTGCCATGCGAGTTCCGCAAACCATAAGCGAGGAATACTGAGTGGAGACTCCCAAAAAAAATTGGCATGGTGGATCACATAAAATAGTCGTGCTCCAAGGATCGCACCTAAAACAGTCCCTAAGTAAACATCTATCGCTGACAGTATCTTGTGCCGCTGATGGATTGCAAACCAAACCACCAAGCCAAGCCCAAGCATGATCCCCAAGGTGACCTTGATTCCGAAGGCTTGTTCGGTGCTAAATCCGCCGATCATGATTGGAGTTCGCTCAAGTAGAAATCAAGATCATCGCGGGTGACTTCACCAATTTGCCGAAAGCGAACAACCCCGTCTGTATCAATCACAAAAGTCATGGGTAAATTAATCGCATTAAAATTCACCCGCAAACGCCCATCTGCATCAAACCCAAAGTCCATCGCTGCTAGTTGATATTGGTCAATAAATTCATCAATTTGCTGGCGGTCTTGCCCATCATTAGGATCTGTGATTGCTAAAACCATTACATCGGGATTATCAGTGGCGAACTGCTCTAACGCTGGCATCTCACGGACACACGGAGGGCACCATGTTGCCCAAAAATTAACGAACACAACTTGCCCCTGTAAATCCGCTAAGGTGAATTCATCACCCGCTAAATTGGTCAATGGGCGTTCTGGTGCAGGGTTATTCAGGATCGGTTGGGTTTGTACGGTAGGACGCAACGTTGGCACATCAAAAGGCGTTGGCGAAGGGAAGTTTTGCACATCCAGCCCTGATGATGATTCATCTTCACCATTGCCACCACTGATCACCAAGATCATGCCAATAACGCCTAGAAATGGAAACAATAAAAAGATCAAGACGCTACGGTTTTTCATGGCACAAAGTTCGGGAAATAAGCATCTTCTTGGATGCGAACGAGCGATTCAGTTTGCATATTATAGACCCAAATTTGAGGACGAGCCCCTGGCGCGCCATGTTCAAAGCGTTGTACCGCTAGCAGGTTACCATCAGGACTAAAGGCCAATGCGCCATGACTATACTGATTATCAACAATCAATGGCGTGGCGTCGTTCGTTTCAGTATCGAGCAAGTAAACTTGTGAAAAATCGGTGCTGCGGTCATCAAAATAGCGTCGTGTAACCACCATCTGATTCGGGTGTTGTGGACGCCAAACGCCATCCTTATCTTCAATGGGGGATTCCGCTGGTCCGGTAACAGTGATACGTTGATTTTGCTCAAAATCAACCATTTCTAGCTGAGAATAAAATTCGCTACCAATAGCCCCCCGCACCAAAATTGGGTATACAATTCGATCGCCTTCAGGGGAAAAATTACCAACTACCCCTTGCAAGTTTTCCACAAAAACGCGGCTGCCGCTCACAAAATCATAGACCAGAATTCCCGGTGGATTAGAAGAAAACATCGCAATCCGATTGCCACTAGGGGCAAATTTGGGAGAGTGCCCTGTGATCTGCGTGTCATCAAATAACAAAAAGGTTTGGGCGCTCACCAGATCAATTAACCAAACGCGGCGTGCGCCGGGTTGCCCAAAGGCCACATCATATTCTTCACGTTCATAAGCAAGTTGTGCCCCGTCATTGCTCCATGATGGTGCACCGCAAGAGGCATTGACACAATTGGTTAATTGTTGCGTTGAACCTGTTTCCATGTCGTACAACCAAATATCAGATGTGCCTTGTTCGTTGTAACGTGTATAAGCAATTTTGGAATTGTCAGGCGCAACTTCATAATCCGCGACCCCAAACCGTGCATCCGTGATCTTTTCGCTGGTGTTGGTCGTTAGATCATATAGGTAAATGTCACGTTGTTGAGACCCCGCAGGCGCAAGATATGCAACCCGTGGTAAGGATACTGTAAAGCTATAACTGATGGGGGCATTTAAGCGTGCGCCTGTGTTCGATGATTCTGCGCCTTCGCCAACTGTTACGGTATATGTTTCGCCAGAGACTAAGGAATCAGCAGCGCGAAATAACAATTCACGATTTCCCCGCCAAACGATTTCACCATCTAATGGTGGATCAATCGTAAAACGAGTTTCAACAGATTCCGTATCCATCTCATCAAAAAAACGGATTGCGATCAAGCTACTACTGTTGGCTGTACCATTGGGAATAGCACTTTCAATTTGTACCCCAATGTTATTCCCGGCCAGCACAACACCAACAATGGCTGCCATAAGCCCAGCCATGACGCCGAATACAATGGTGTCAAATGTGTCAAAATTTTGGTTTTGCATATCCTGCCAGCACTAAAAGTACAGATAGGGTTGTTCAGGTTGTTCGGTGGGTTCAATGCTGTCCGTCACGATCACAGGCGTGGGAACACCATCAACATCTTCAATAGCAATCGTACCGGTGATATTCACCCATGTATCTTGCTCAATGGTGACCCCATCTGCATTTTGCACCATCAACCCAATCGGGCGTGCATCTGCCACACAGCAACTAAGGGTGAACCGTACCACCATAAAATTATCAGTACCTGCAAAGCGTGCATCTTTATACACAAATCCAATGACGTTTACATTGTCACCTGCATATTCACTCATATCCGGTGATTGGGAAAAGATCCGCACCCAATCAAGTAAGTTTCGATTTGCGGCAGGAATGTCTGCGGAAGAAATATTCCCAACATTGATCGTGCTAATGTCAGAGGATAATTCGTTACCCACTGCGGATGCACCCAATGGTTCTGAGCTAACCCCTAAGCCTAACATCAGGGGCACACTCACCAACGCGATAAAGAACCAACCTGCCCACACCGTGCTTTGGCGATTATATGGATCATAATTTGGTGTGGATTGGTGATTGTCTGTATTGATTGTGTCGTTTGTCATCAATTGCAGCATATTAGCGCCAGCAATAGCAAACAAGATGAATGCGCCTGTCCATGTGAGCCACCCAAAATTATCAGTGTTGATGTAATTGCTGAGATTGCCACTAACAGCCAAATCCACAAAATATAGTCCCATGAGGAACATAACACCGGTCTGTGACCAAATTTGCACCCGTTCCCAATTGATGGTGTCATCTTCTGGTTGTTCGGGCGGAGGGGTAATGTGTTCTGTCATAAGTTAAAAACTCACATTCAAATTCAAAAAGATGGAAATCAGCGCAGTGAATAGCATGGGTAAAATGACTAGGTATGCAACTGTGCGCCGTTTGAAAACACCCAAAAACATCATGGTTGATTTAATATCTACCATAGGGCCATAAACCAAAAATGCCAAAATAGATCCAGTAGTAAATGTTCCTGTGAATGCTAAGGCAATAAATGAGTCAACCGTGCTACAAACACTCAGAACAAACCCGGTTGCTTGCATCACAAATACGGAGTTAACAGGGTTACTTGCCAATGCTTCGATAGCTTGATCGAGTTGATAGGTTCCCATTAACGCTGCCAGCAAGCTACCAGCAACTAAAAAGCGTCCCATATCAAAAAATTCGGTGCGGGCAAAGAGTAACGCACGTTTAAGCCCCGGTAAAAACGCAGGGCGTTCCGGATTTGTCGATTGTGGTAATGGTGCTGCTTCCGCAGAGCCACCGCCGATAGGCAGCAGAATACTTTGGGCACGCATAATCCGTTGAGGGCGGGTTTGGAAGGCAAAGACCAACCCAACACCAATTGAAACAATAGCCGTCATGATGAACCGCCCATAAAAAATAGGCCCTAGTCCAAATGCTGCATAGGTGGCGGCCACAACAACAGGGTTCATCACCGGGGCCGCTAGCAAAAACGCGATTCCAACTGAGAGTGGCAAGCCTTTATTAAATAATCGTCGTGTAACAGGCACAACGCCACATTCACAGACAGGGAAAATAAAGCCCATCATACCGCCAACAACAGTTGCTGCAATCGGGTTATTCGGCACCAAACGAGTAATATCATCCTTGTTGATAAAAACTTCTATAAGACCAGAGGCCAGCGCCCCCAATAACAAAAAAGGTGCAGCTTCTACAAAAATGCCTAAAAACTGAGTTGCAAAAACCGTTAGGTCAAAACTCATAAACGCTCTCACAATTGATTTTGACTATTATAGCGAATCGCTTGAATGGGTTGGGCATATGCTTTAACCACGCTCACTAAACGCTCAAAAGACGCTTATCAATAATGTCCACTTATTGTGATTATCCCAAATGACCATTGATTAACCATTCAGTGAACCATTCAAGTAACCCATTTGCGCGCTATTTAATTATTCGTTTCTGTGTCGACATCCCAGATTTCAACCCTCTCTCGACTATAGATAATGATGGACTGACTATCCGGTGTAAATGTGAATCCTTCAATTCGCCTATCAAAGTGATGGCTAGAGGGATTATCGAGCTCATCAAGAGACCAGCTATACATGACTGGTCGACCATCAAAAGAACCTAGCGCGGTCAATATTTGGCTATCAGGACTAAATTGAATGTTGCGCGTCAACATTCAATCCAGCAATATTGGTTCATCTAAGGTCTGTGCATCCCAGAGATAGACTTGCCCGGATTGAGTGCTAAAAGCCATCCAACGACCATTGTTAGCGTAATCTGTATCCGTAATGGAACTGATTTGAAGTGGAATTGTGGCATCATAGTTTGCTAATTCTGTTTGGGTGGCGATGTCCCAAACCCGCGCATGGTGATCTACTCCCCCTGTGATTAACCGCTCACCATCAGGAGAAAAGCTAGCTGAATAAATACCACCATATTCAGTTTTTGGTAATGTCGCTTGAACTGTTCCATACTGCACATCAATCAGTAAAAGATTCAGATCTCCATCAGAGCCTGTGATAAGGGTGTTATCGGCTGAAAGCTCCAAACGCCCGCTAATCTGGGGATTTTCCAAGGAGCGGATTTTTGTCCATGTATCGACATCCCAAATATGGATTCGTCCATTACCACAGACATTCTGATCTTGGATCACAGCACATCCACCAACGGTAAACAGTTGTGAACCATCGGCAGAAAACTCAACCCGTGAAACAACAGCGATACGATCCTCTAATGGCTGTTCGCGGACTAAGGTAAAATCAGGGTAGTGATAGACCCATGTACCAGTAGCACTCGCAATTGCCACTATATCACCATCAGGGTGAATAGCGACATCATAAATTTGCCCTTGCCCGATCTGTTTGGTGAGGGTCAAATCTTGATATGCCTCAAGGGTAATTGGTATCCGTTCAGTCTGTTGGCTATATCCTTGTGATGGCATCGCCACTGAAATAAGGGTTAAGCAGACAACGCTAAACATTAAAAAATATCGCTTTTTATGAATCATGGCTCCCACTTTCATTTTGAGGCGCTTCATGTTCATCCTATCATGAAATCGGCTATTAAATTGACGCTTGCGAACAGCTGTGCTACACTGCCCCTAGTTAAGTAATAGTGATCCGTTACATGAGGGTTTCTCAATTTTATGACCCTAAAATTTGAAAAGCTGATTGAACAAGTCCAAACCATGACCCGTGCTATTGCGCATCGTACTGAAGATGCCAGCCAACGCGGTCAACAGGCACTTGATCAATTTTTGAACTTGGATGACCTGCCCCCCATATTTGAGCGGATTGATCTGGTACGGCAACGAGATGCAGGCTATCGCGGTGCTGCACCGCATCAAGAAGCCATTCATATAGGGTATCCATTGCCTCAAATTCCAGAACAGGCGATTGTCATTGCCACGGATGGCTCACAAATTTACCCAAACGCTCACGGAACCGCTTTATATTACTTGATTAATGTTGCCACATTTGTGTATTTTCATGGTGTCGATGCGCTGCCACAAGAAGCCAGTGATCCACGATTGTTTTACACAGAGAAAGATTTGCGCGAACGCAATGGACACGGCGCGGTGATCAAAAATTTGGTGGTTAATGCACGGCGGGATGTGGAAGAACTGCGCGAACTCACCACCGCACTACATGACAATCGGGAGTATGATGTCCCCATTTTAGGGATCAGAGATGGGCGTTTATTGTGGTGGGTAGGCAATGATGTGCCAAATGGAACCGAGCTAGAGGGTAAATATCATGGGATGTTGCGCAAATTTAATGAGTTAGCGATAGACCGCACCGCCGCAAAGCTACCCCCAACAGCCATGATCGGTTATGTTGAGCGCGGGGATAGCCGTTTTGTGATCCGCCTACTCCATTTGATGAACTTAGCACCTGAAGATGTAACACGAAAAGTGCTAGAAACCTCAGGGGATTATGAGGGCTTAACCGATGACTGGCTGTTTAGCCAAGTGCTAAACGCAGGTGAGCGCTCCGCGATTATGATCCAACAAAGCCCCCAAAACAAAGCCTATAAAGAGCGGTTGGGCGATGATTATGAAATTGCTTTTTTCTACCTCAATGTCGGTAACGCGATGAAGTCCCACATTGTGCGGATAGAATTACCTATGTGGGTTGCCAACAATCCGCAAGCCGTTAGCACAGTCCATAGTTTGCTAGTGGATCAATGTCGTAAGATCGGACGCTACCCTTATGCACTCACCCGGGCAGATGAATTAGCGGTTGTACAATCTCATGAAAAAGCCCACCTTGAAAATTATATTAATACTGAGCTATTAAAAAATAAGCAATCTGTGGAGCAATCTCCAAAAGAAATGGGCAAACAACATGCCCGCGCCAAACGGCAATCTTATGATGCCACTTGGAAAGGACAATCAATCCGATGAGTACACCCTATACTGAAATTGGGCGTGTTTTGCGCGCAAGCACGAATGGCTTTACTTGTGGAACCCGTAGCCAAGAAGTGCAATATCCGACTTTTGGGGCGTTTGTGACCACCAATCACGAAACAGATGGTAACCTTGCAGTCGTGGGCTTAATTACCGCCATTCGGATTGACGACGACCCCTTAGTGCGTCAGTTAATTATGGCGGGTAATGACCTTGATGGTGACGGAAACTTATTGCGAGATCAACGTGAGAATCGGTTGGTTCCAGTCGAAATTGATGTTCTAAATATTGGATATGTGCAAGGTGATAAGGCCTATTACAATCTGCCGCCGCGCCCACCACTCAGCCTTGACCCCGTCTATCTATGTGAACCATATTTTATTCATGCCTTTACGGAAAAACTGGACTTTTTGCGGCTGGTGTTGAATGCCTCTCAACTCTCGACGGTAGATTTGGTTGGCGCCGCTATTTTAAAAGCCGCTACAGCCTATCCACAAGAAGTGCGCCGTGCGTTTTTGGTGGCTGCGGGGCGAGAATTAGCGGGCTTATTAAGCCATGACATGGCCATGTTGCAAGCCATTTTAAAGATTATTCGGCCATCCAATATTTGATTCTCGGCAACTTTTCGTTAAACTCTTCCTCTAAATGACCGCAAACCCAAGGAGCGACGATTGAATCAATTCGTTGTTGTTACCGTGTTGTTAGGCTCTTTTACATTAACAGCCTGTTCTGGTGGATTGCTTGGTTCTACTAATGAACTAGATCCGCCTCAAGTGACAGCTCGTTATGAAACTGCCGTAGCTGTTGGTACGCAGGCGGGTACTGTTGTAGCCCTTCAATCTACAGCAGACAGCGCTCCCCTATTTGCCACCCAACTCAGCCAACTGGAAAATGAGAATCAAGAGTTGCAGGAAACTGTCGAAGCTGTGCTGACCTTGGGTGTACCTGTTATTCCTCGGTATACGCCCACCCCTAGCCTCGTAAGTGCCCCACCAAGAATTATTTCAGGGGAATATCAAGAAATCTTGACAACCGCCAACCTTGATGAATCAACCGGCTGTGCCCTTGATAAGCGAGGGCGTTTTTCTGTAGATATTAATCGTGTCTACTTGGCAACGATTGGGCAAGGAATTCAAGCCAATACTACGCATCAAGTCCGCTGGTATTTTGACGAAGAACTGCGGTACGAGTCTGCATTGTGGATTGCTGATCAAGACTATGAAGAAGTTTGCATATTCTTTTGGCTTGAACCAAGCTATACCCCCTTTGTAGCAGGCTTGTGGGCAGCGGATTTATATGTCGATAATGAATTTATGGTCAGGGTGCCATTTGAATTGTGTGAGACTGGTGCCTTGTGTTAAGTTAAGAATCAAAGGCTCCCCAAAATGGGAGAAGAACGCTATAAAATTTTAGATATAAAGGATTTTTGATGAGCATTAACGTGACTTGGCTTTCCCATTCTGGCTTTTCATTAGAAATTGCAGGCAAAACAATTTTAATAGATCCCTTTTTAGAAAATCCATTGGCACAAGCAAGCCCCGAGGGCATCGCCGCAGATTTTATTATTCTGACACATGGACATGGCGACCACAGCGCCAATACCGTGGCGATTGCTAAACAAACAGGGGCTACGGTCATCAGCAATTTTGAAGTAGCAAATTGGGTTAGCGCCCAAGGCGTTGAAAACACAGCCGGACACAACCCCGGTGGCGGTGCTGACTATCCATTTGGGCGGGTGGAGTTCACTCGTGCGGATCACAGCTCTTCGATGCCAGATGGCAGTTATGGTGGGGTCGCTTGTGGTGTACTCATTTTTGCGAACGGTTTCACCATCTACCATGCTGGGGATACGGCACTATTTTCTGACATGGCCTTAATTGGCAAAAAAGGTGGTGGTATTGATCTGGCAATTGTGCCGATTGGGGATTATTTCACCATGGGGATCGATGATTCAGTAGAAGCGGTAAAGCTGATCCAACCGAAGTTTGTGATGCCATGCCATTACAACACCTTTCCCCCCATTCAACAAGATGCTAATGCCTGGGCCAATAGTATCAACAGCAAAACTGATGCGTCACCCATTGTATTAGATGTTGGTGGGCGCCATAGCTTTTAAAAAAATTAATCGGTCACTAAGGAGAGGCTTTGCATGAGCAAGGCTTCAATGTATTCATCATTGAGGCGGTAATACACCTGCCGCCCCACTTTTCGATGATGTACCAGATCAAGACTGCGGAGATTACGCAATTGGTGAGAAATAGCTGATTGCTCCATTTGCAACATATCAGTTAATTCAGAAACACAGTGTTCACGTTCTGCAAGTGCTGTTAATAAACGCACGCGCGTTGGATCCGATAAAATTTTAAATCGATCCGCAACAGCAACCGCTGTATCCATTGCAATGACTTTATGTGTTTGTGTTCCCATGAAATATCTCCACAAGTTATAAATGCACACTATCAAAATAGTGTGCATTGTGTCAAGTTTTCGGGGGAATTTCAGAAAAACCGACGCTTGAAGAATCCCCAACATTGTAGGCACGGTAGCGCCCCCCTACAAACGCATGTTTCCCAATGAGACTCGCGTTCAGCAAAGCATCTTCGATGACTGAGCCTTCGCCAATAATAGAATTACGGATAATACTATCTTTAACAACACAATCAGCGGCAACTGAAACATTAGGGCCAATCACTGCCCGTTCAATAGTCGCGCTTGGATGGATGTGAACTGGTGGCACAATAATGGCACTCTCAAATTTTTCTTGAATATCAGGTGAATTATCCATCCCACCATCATTCAACAAGTATTCATTGGTGGAAAGCACCGTGGCGGGGACGCCAACATCTAACCAAACGGACACATGACCTGTTTTAAAGACTTGCCCATTGTCAACCATATGTTGTAGGGCATCAGCGATAAAGTATTCGCCTTTGGTCATGACATCTTGCTCAATCTGCCATGCAAAAGCATCCATCAAAGATTTACCATTTTTGATGTAATACATACCCACAATTGCCAAGTTACTAGGGGGATTGTCCGCCTTTTCAACAAATTTGATGATGTGTTGTTCATCATTCAACATAACCACCCCAAAACGGCGTGGATCATCTACTTCATGTACAAAAATGAGCGCATCTGCATCTGTTTTTTCAACAATGCTTAGGTCAGCTTCAAACAGCGTGTCTACGAAGATGACAAACACAGGCTCTTCGCCAACATAGTCCTTGGCTAATGCAATCGCATGAGATTGCCCAAGAAGTTCTTTTTGCTCAATGAAGCGGGATTGAATATCATAATTTTCGGTTACATATTCTTGGATTTGGTCGCCCAAATACCCCACAATAAAAATGTATTCCGTTACATCATTTAATACGGAGAGTTTATCTAGCAAATGCCCGAGTGCGGGCTTGCCAGCAACATCGATTAAGGGTTTAGGGCGTGTATAGGTATGGGGGCGCAAGCGGCTACCATACCCAGCCAAAGGGATAATAACTTTCATGAGATAACCTTTTTTATGCTAATTCAGGTTGGCGTTGATGCCAGTCAGTTGATTGTTCATAGGCGGTTGCAACTTGTAACAAGGTGGGTTCATCCATAAAGTTGCCTAACAATTGCAACCCAATGGGTAAATTATCTTCATCAAAACCGCAGGGGACAGAAATGCCGCAAATACCAGCCAAACTAGACGATAGGGTAAATACGTCAGTTAAATACATTTGTAAGGGATCTTCGGATTTATCACCAATTTTAAACGCGGTAGAAGGCATTGTAGGCGCAGCAATGACATCGACTTGTTCAAACGCTTTGTCAAAGTCTGATTTAATCAAGGTACGTACTTTTTGCGCTTTTAGGTAATAAGCGTCATAGTATCCTGCTGATAGTGCATAAGTCCCTAACATGATACGGCGCTTGACTTCGGAACCAAAGCCCATGCCGCGTGTTGACCGATACATTGACCACAATTCATCAGAATCTTGGCGGTTGCCATAACGAACGCCATCAAACCGCGCTAAGTTTGCAGATGCTTCGGCGGTCGCGATCAGATAGTAGGTTGGCAGGGCGTAGTCAGTATGTTCAAGGCTGACTTCAACAATTTCAGCACCAAGGCTTGCCAAGTGCTCAACTGCTGTCCGAATGGCGTTTTCTGTGGCAGGTTGTAATCCATCAATAAAGAATTCTTTTGGTAATCCAATTTTTAGCCCTTTAACACCTTGTTCCAGTTTGGCTGTAAAATCGGGAACAGCGCCTTCAGTACTAGTGCTATCTTTGCGGTCATGCCCAGACATTGATTGCAAAACTTCCGCAACATCATGTACACGACGCCCAAATGCACCAACGCTATCTAAAGACGAGGCAAACGCAATCAATCCATAACGTGAGACACGACCATAGGAAGGCTTTAAAGCAACAACCCCACAAAATGATCCAGGGGCGCGCACACTACCACCAGTATCTGTTCCTAAAGCAACGGGTGCCATCCCCGCTGCAACGGCTGCGGCGCTACCACCACTACTACCACCCGGTACACGAGTGGTATCCCAAGGGTTACGGGTGGTGTCATACCCTGAATTTTCGGTACTAGACCCCATTGCAAATTCATCGGTGTTGGTTTTGCCTAACAGAATTGCCCCCGCATCATATAATTGCTGCACAGAATAGGCGGTATATGGTGGAATGTAACCATCAAGCAGTTGGGATGCGGCGGTGGTCGGCACACCTTCGGTTACTAAAACATCTTTCACCGCTACAGGAATCCCTAACAAAGGACTATCGTCGCCAGCGGCAATCCGTTTGTCGGCGGCAGTCGCCATCTGCAAGGCTGTTTCATGTGCAACATGCAAATAGGCTTTGACCTCGCCATCAACGGCATCAATGCGATCTAGATAGGCTTGGGTTAATTCGGTAGCAGAAATTTCCCGCGCTTGTAATTTTTGGCGTGCTTCCGCGAGTGGTAATTCCGTGAGCATAGGGCTTATCTCATCCTATTAGACTATTCTCAAAGTATGCGGTCATAGTATATCAGGTTTTGTCTAACAAACAGCTAAGCGTCATATGGACGTACTTGTGACAAATCACTATTCACCATTGCAAAAGCCGCGGCTTCCGCTTGGGCAATTACGTCAGTTTCATCCAGTGTTAGAATTTTGCGATCTCGCATCAGCAATTCGCCATTGACAATCGTATGCGTCACATCACCAGATTTAGCGCTATACACTAAATTCGCAATCAGATCATGCTTAGGCCGCATGTGGGCTTGATTGATATTGACCAAAATCACATCCGCAGGGGAGCTAATTTCTATCTTACCGCTGCCTTCAAAGCCGAGGGCTTCGGCTCCCTGTTGGGTTGCCATCCGTAATGGTAAATCACCAGACATTTTGGTGGGGTCAAGTGCTTTGTACTTTTCCCACATTGCATCCAAGCGCATCGCGGCAAACATATCCATATCATTATTCGATCCTGCGCCATCCGTACCAAACGTAACGCGAATCCCCGCCTCCATAAGTGGCGTTAATTGATTCGTGGGCATCGCTAATTTCATGTAGGTGATCGGTGTACGGGCAATCGTCACGTTGTACTGAGCAAGGATTTCAATATCACGTTGTGAGAGTAACAACCCATGTGCAGCAATCACGGGGGATTCAAATGCACCGAGTGCTTCTAATTGCTCAACTGGCGTTTGCCCATGTCGCGCTTTAGAGTTGCGAACTTGTTCTTCAGATTCGGCTAAATGGATATGGATCGGAACGTTTAACTGCTTGGCATAATCGGCAACTTCTTTTAAAAATTCAGGGGGGCAAACATACGGTGAATGCGGCCCCATTGCGGTAAGAATCCGTCCGCCTGCGCTACCATGATGATTGCTAATGAGTGCTAAGGAATCCTCAATACCGTCTCCCACTTCTTTATCTTTACCAATCCCAAATACACAATTGGTTAACAGCGCTTTGAGGCCACTATCCTTTACCACTTCGGCAACTTTATCCATATAAAAATAGTGATCGTTAAAGCCCACAATCCCGGCACGGATCATCTCGCAGGCGGCAAGCGCTGCCCCCCAATAAACCGTATCAGGTGTTAGGGCGCTTTCGGCAACCCAGATTTTTTCGTTTAACCAACGGGGAAATGGTAAATCTTCTGCCCATCCTCGAACGGTGGTCATGGGAGCGTGACAATGCGTGTTAAAAAATCCGGGCATCACCACTTGGCCGGTTCCGTCAATTTCAATATCCACTTCTGTGGTATGCGCAAATGTACCAATCGCAGCGATGCGCCCTTCATCAATCAGTAGATCCGTTGCACTATGGATCGTCCCTTCAGCATCGAGGGTCACAATATCAGCATTTTTGATTAAGATAGTAGACATGATTTTTTCCTTGAGGACTTATGACATCACAAGCATTTCATCAACCGTTGTTAAACTGGTTTTGGGCACAAGCTGCTGACCTCCCGTGGCGACAGGATAAAAACCCTTATCGCATTTGGTTGTCGGAGATTATGCTACAACAAACTCAGATAACTACTGTTATACCCTATTTTGAACGCTTTATGGAAAACTTCCCAACGGTGGACGCCTTAGCCGCCGCTGATCAAGATACGATCTTGAAACTGTGGGAAGGCTTAGGTTATTACAGCCGCGCCCGTAACATGCACCGCACTGCACAAATTGTTGCTACAGATCACAACGGACATTTTCCAGATAGCGCCGCTGGATTACTTGAATTACCCGGCATTGGGCGCTATACAGCGGCAGCAATCGCAAGTATTGCTTATGGGGAAGCAACACCGGTATTAGATGGTAATGTGATTCGGGTCTTTTCAAGGCTCTTCGATATTGCAGATGATGTCACCCAAACCAGTACCAAAAATCAATTATGGGATTTAGCGGATGAGGTCATGAATCCTGACCATGCCGGCGACTACAACCAAGCCCTGATGGAATTGGGACAAAAAATTTGCAAACCCCGAAACCCGTTATGTGATAAATGCCCTGTACGCGAACAGTGTTTGGCAGCAGAACGTGGTGTTCAATCCCAGCGCCCTGTAAAAGCAAAAAAAGCCAAAGCGCCGCATTATGATGTCACCGTTGGCTTAATTAGAAATACGAATGGGTTATTGCTCATCGCCAAACGCCCCGATGATAAATTACTTGGCGGCCTGTGGGAGTTCCCCGGTGGCAAGCAGGAAGCGGGGGAAAGCTTGCAAGACTGCCTTAAACGAGAATTGCAAGAAGAATTAGCCATTGACGTTTCAGTAGGGGAATTCTTCATCCAAGTGAAACATGCGTTTACACATTTTAAGATCACGCTGCATGTGTTTGAGTGCCTACACATAGGCGGTGAACCGCAACTCATTGAATGTGCTGATTTTGCATGGGTGACGGAAGATCAACTATCCAATTATGCGTTTGGGAAGGCTGACCGTCAGGTGATTGCGGCACTTCATGAGCGCCGCAACATGCTGTTTTAAGGTTAGAATGCAGCGACTAAGCCATCTTTACGTGGATCGCTACCGCCTAGCATAACCCCATCCACATAGCGGATAATTTGCCCACTCCCAAACCAAGCGCGGTTGGTTCCAACCAGTGGCTTAACGGTGTGACCAAGTTCGGCCAGACGTGCCATAGTTTTAAGCGGGATACCATCTTCTAAAGCGAGGGTACTGTCACTGGTGCCATCTAACAGACAAAAGCGTGAGCGGTCTAGCGCATCTTGCGGATTTAGATCATCATCAATCATGGCCGTGAGGACTTGAACATGCCCTTGTGGCTGCATAAAACCACCCATCACACCGAAGCTTGCCCACAGGTCACCATCTTTTAACGCCATACCGGGGATGATGGTGTGATAGGGACGTTTACCACCAGCGATCACATTCGGGTGTCCGTCTTCTAAAGTGAAGTTTGCGCCTCTATTTTGCAAGAAAATCCCAGTGCCTTTTGCAACAATACCGCTCCCAAAGCCCATATAGAGACTATTGATAAATGAGCAGGCATTGCCTTGACTGTCCATTGTAGTGAGGTAGATTGTGTCTGATCCACCAAAGGCTTGACCATAGCTTGGTGGTTGCATTGCGGCGGCATTACTGATCATTGCATGGCGTTGTTTAGCATATGGTTTGCTCAGTAGATCGGTTAATGGTGCAGGATCGGTGACTGGATCAGCGATATAGTGGCGTGCATCAGCAAAGGCGAGGCGCATGGCTTCTACCATCCGATGAAGCCGTTCGGGGCTATCCCAAGGCAAGCTGGCGAGATCATCATGTTCCAAAATATTGAGTGCAATTAGTGCAGTCAAGCCTTGTCCATTGGGCGGACATTCATAAACATCAATTCCACGATAATTGGTCGTGATCGGATCTTCCCATGTCGATTGATGATTTTTGAGATCGTCTAGTGTCATCAAACTACCCAAGGGTTGCAACGTTTCGATAATTGCTTTCGCGGGATCACCTTGATAAAACGCTTGTGCGCCACCGTCGGCTATTTGCTGAAACGTTCGTGCTAGACCCTGTAGTTGTACCACTTGCCCCACTTGCGGAGACTTTCCACTGGGTAAATAATCTTCGGTATTCGGACTTTTTTTCAAAAATGCTTCCGTTGTGTCACGGCTCCATCCAGTGCCAAATACAGGCGATACGACATAGCCTTCGCTGGCGTAATGAATAGCATCGCGCAGAACGGTTTTAAAGTCCATTGTGCCATGACGGGTGAGTACATCTTCCCACCCTTGCACCGCCCCCGGAACTGTCACGGCATCAGCACTTCGTTCGGGGATTTCTGTGTACCCTTTCGCCTTGAAGTGATCTAAGGTTATTGCGGCAGGAGCGCGACCACTACCGTTTAGTGCAGAAATTGTTTTTGTCTTGGCGTTATAGTATAAGACAAAACAATCCCCACCGATCCCTGTAGATGCAGGCGCTGTGACATTCATCACAGCAGCGGCAGCAATAGCGGCATCGGCGGCATTGCCCCCCTCGCGCAAAATCTGCAATCCAGCTTGGGACGCCAGCGGGTTACTAGCGGCAACCATCCCCCGCCGCGCTAAGACCATTGAGCGACGGGATTGAAAATCAAAGTTCATTGGTTTCATGTAGGACATCTCCATAGGTTTGAATAATCCGCCCTGTGCTAAGCCTCAGATCCAATTGTGTCCGAAAAGCCGATTGCACAGTGAGCTGATCCCATATTGGGTTACGGGTAGTTAGGCTTAGACCATCCAATAAAGTTATCTGTTGCCAATTTAGCACACCAAAGGTTGACCGTGTTAATTGATCGATGCCATAGCGAGGCTCAGATGGTTGACTATTGGCGGATAAAATCTGTTTGTGATTATATACATCCACACGGCGGAATGCTGGCAAGCGTCGCACTTTGCGGAGTAGCTCCCCTGCCACAAACGCCCCGGATGCAAGCCGCCCTTCAACACCTAACCAATCACTTAAGCTACGGATCAACCGAGGTTCATTGCTGCCTTCTGCCCGTTGCCACGAAAAATCAAACAGAGGATCCGTTCCTTGGGTAACATGAACGGTTTTTCCATAGAACTGCGTATCACCGATCTGTTTGGGGAACCCATAAATCTCCCGACCCAGCAAAATAGGCTCATATGCGGAAGATATAATCGCCGCAACATACAATCCAAACGCGCTTTGATAGCGAACAGGGATAAAGCAAGTGGTTTCGCGGTATCTGAATATAGATTCAGGATCGCTTTCAGGGTAAGCATAAGGAAAATCAGCAAAAACGAGCAATAATGGGATTGTTTCACCACTACCGAGTTGAAGAAAGTTGAGTCCCTTAGGCAACTGAACAATCTCGCGGGTGACCCGACTGAACGCAAAAATCATGGTCGTATTTTCAAAGCGGAAGGCATCGGCAGGCAGTTCCGCCCGTAGAGAATCGCGCCAGCGGGGGGGGGCGGCGAGTTCGGCGCGGCGCTGGTCACTATAAATGGCTTGTTGTGCCAAATAGCGCCGCGCCGCCGCCCCCCAGTTTGGCAGTTCCCCCAGCGTATCTTGCGACCAGTGCAACATCTCGCAATCCTCGCTAGCCGTTATTCTAACTTGATGTGGCAGATTCCCAAAGGTCGCTATGGCGTCTAAAACTGTTGGGGTGGTTACTTCTCCGATGCGTTGTTGGCTTTTGGCAATTTGGCAAGTTCCCCGCACTAATACTATTACCTGATCTGATGGATCACCCTCGTAAAAAATCACTGCTCCTGCTGAAATGCGCGTGATAGTTGCTTGCGCTTGCAACATGTCAGCAGGGAGTTCACACAAAACGGGTAACTGTGAAAAATCAATCACCCGCTTACTGTCCGATAGCGTTAATATTTATTTCGCCACTATCCACACGAGCCTCTAAGGATGCACTGGCTTTATCGCCCAAAACGCCCTCGCAAGATGTAGATGGTGCTTTATTCGGGCATCGGACTTCGCCAGTAGTGCTACTTGCATTCGCACGATATTCCACATTTGCATCACCCAAAATTGTGATGTTGAGTGTGCCCGTGTCGCCAATAAACACATTACGACTGTCGGGTGCCAATTCACCTCGGAAGTTTAAATCGCCAAAAATACCGACTTCAATATTAAAGCTTCCCGACACATCCGTTAATGTGACCGTGTTGCTACTCGTTGAGGCATCAATTCTGAAGTCCCCATTGATATTTTCGATCGTGACACCTTCACCTGTCGTAATATCAATCAAGTCAACATCAGCGGGGAGTTGAATATCAAGTTCTATATCATACAACGCTCCCAGATCCAATCCAAAGAGATTAAACGTGGTTCCTTCGTCCAGAACAGCTAGGGTAAAGGCTCCACCGGTGCTACGTTCAACATCCAACACCAACGCATCAACATTTGTTTTGGCATTATCGTTATTGACCCCATAGGCAGTAATGCTATAGTCGATGACCACGCGATCATCTGTACCTCGCGTAATACTGACATCAGCATTCTGGTCATTGATAATCAATTGCACATTGTCAGAAGGTTCCAGCAAAAAGCTCTCATTGCCTGTGCGAGACTCCCCCGTGCTAAAGATAAAGGCCGCACCACCTACAATCCCGCTACAGAATAAAAATGGAATCGCGCAACAGACAAAAAATGTACCCAAGAAAATAGATAAAATAATCCCCGGTAGGGTAAAGCAAAAACACCCCCGATTGCTTTTACTATCATCTACAGATGGCAAATGAGGCACTGGGGAAATTTCGGGTAACGCATCGGCTGGCTTGCTGTCTGTCGACAAATCAAAATTATCGAAATAATCGACATCATCTTGTTGATTATTTGGGGTATTCATGCTGTTAGTCCTTTCAATCGTTCAACGGCTTGTTGTAGTGTGTGATCTGTCTTGCAAATGCTAAAACGGATTAGGGGATATGCCAAGTGACGATGCGGGTCACTATAAAAAGCGGATGGCGGGATCGCAGCAACCCCAATCTCTTGGATCAAATATTCGGCGACCTCGCGATCGGTCGGGAGCTTGAGTGCGCTGGTATCTGCCATAACAAAATACCCCCCTTGCGGCAATAACGGTTTTAGAATGGTATCTTGTAAAGCGGTATATAAAAAATCACGTTTGGTTTGGTAAGTTGTTTTTAACTCATCAAAATAACGATCAGGCGATTGTAAAATATCAATGGCTGCCCATTGTAATGGGGATGCAACTGCAAAACTCATAAATTGGCGGGCACGGAAAATCCCTATCAAAAGGTCGTGGTTACCCAAAACCCAGCCAATTTTCCACCCCGTAACCGTAAATGTTTTCCCCAAACTACTAATGGTAATCGTGCGATCACGCATCCCATCAAGGGTTGCCATGCGATGATGTTGATGCTCATCAAAAACAATATGTTCATATACTTCATCAGTAATCGCTAGCACATCATATTCTTGGCATAGGTCTGCGATCAATTCCAATTCAGCTTTGGTAAACAACTTTCCAGTGGGGTTATGCGGTGTGTTGATCACGATAGCGCGAGTTTTTTCTGAAAATAGTGCTTTTAATTCATCTGGATCAAATGTCCAGTCTGGGGCATGGAGCGGCAAAAATTTAGGGATGCCACCCGCCATTTTAATGCTGGGTAAATAGCTATCATAATACGGCTCAAAAAGGATCACTTCATCATCTGGATTCAGTAATCCAAGCATGGTTGCAAAAATCCCTTCAGTTGCCCCATTACAAATTAAAACATTAGCGGCAGGATCAACTGGCATCTGGTAAAATCGCTGGGCGTGCGCGGCAATCACTTGGCGCAATTCAGGATACCCCCATCCCGGTGCATATTGATGGTGGGGGGTGTCTAGGGCGCGATGTGCTGCATCAATAACATGTGGCGGGCTAGGGAAGTCTGGCGCACCTTGCCCTAAATTAATAGCTTGATGCTGTTGAGCAAGACCGTTTATTTCGGTAAAAATAGTAGTTCCAAATGGGGTGACACGTTCAGAAATCATCGTTATTCCATGTTAATCTGGTTAGAATGCAGTGTATTGTACTATCTGAAAAGTTGCCAACATTGTCTATGGATAGGATAATCGCTATCATGTAGATGGGATAACAATTGATGAGTGACAATCCAAATTTAGAAACCAAACTGCAACTGGGCATTACCGCCGCCAAACGTGGGGACAAAGAAGGGGCGCAGGTTTTGCTTAAACAAGTATTGGCAGAAGATAAAAAAAGCGATCGAGCGTGGTTATGGTTAGCAGTGGTTGCCCCAGACAAAGCAACCAAAAAGCGATACTTGCAAACTGCATTACAACATAATCCACAAAATGCACATGCGCGGAAAGCACTCCGCAAGATGTCATCCAAGCGCTCAAAACGTGAACAACGCACCCTGTTAGCGGGAACCGTGATGTTGTTAGCAATTTTGGTTATTTCAACATTAATGTGCTTGCTGGTATTAGCAGCGCAATAGCAAGACAAAGGCATAAAGGGATATTATGGCGAGCGACGATATTCAAAGTTTATTACGGTCAGGAATACAAGCCGCCCGTAACGGGGATAAAGAAGTTGCACGTGGCATATTTGAACAAGTCATCCGCTTAGATGCTCGAAATGAAGTAGCATGGCTGTGGTTGGCATCTGTTTTGGAAAACACCACCGACCGTCAAATGGCGCTCGAAAAGGTATTGAGCATTAACCCCAATAACGAACGGGCACAACAAGCTTTGTCGCGGATTGTGGCCTCACCATCCCCAAAACCAGCACCTGCACCCGATGAGAGTCAAGCAATACAAACCAGTGATACAGCGTCGGTATCACGACCAGCCCGCCCAAGCCCGCAACGTCAAGGCAATGGCCCTTTGTATTATGTTGTGTTATTGATTGCTCTTGGCATGATTGGGGTGGCTATCTTTTTGCTGATTTCAGGGGATGACGAGGGGGATACTGATAGTGAGCCGAGTCCCGAAGCTGTTTTAACGATTGAAGCAACAACTGTTCCACAAGCGGCAACACCACGCCCTGTAGTTACATTACCCCCTGGGGCAGTTGGTGGTAATGCACCAGACTTACCTGCTACATGGACACCCGCACCCACCAATACGTTATTACCAAGCGCCACCCCCACAGAACTACCACCATCATTAGATGAGTATCGGTTAATTTTTTCAGGTGCAGAAAGCCCTGTTGATTTAAGCCGTCTTTGGTCTGTTGGCGCAGATGGTAGCGGGTTACAGTCAATTGAGATTAATTTACGGGCGTCACAGGTGGAGATTGCGACCCAAGCAACATTAACCCCCACCGCCGAGTTGGTATCCCCCGATGAAGTGTTACCAACTGAACAAGCTGATGCTGAAGAATCGGCTGATGCAACTGAAACGGCTGATAACATTGAAGATATTACTGAAACACCCACCCCATCCCCAACCGAAGCATCTATTTTATATGACAATATTGAATATTTTGATCCAGCATTATCACCGGATGGCGCACAAGTGGTCTTTACAGCACAAATAGCTGAAACAGTTCAAGAATTGTTCCTGCTTGATTTTGCCTCAGGGGCTGTACGGCAATTAACGGCATTAGCATCACAAATAGCTGATGGCGCTGTATGGTCACCAGATGGTAGCCAAATTGCATTTTCAGCCAGTGACGGGGCAAGCACGCAAAATATTCTCATTTATGTTTTAGATTTAGATACTGAGGAGTTGATTGTTTTACCAACAGCCTCCTTAGGGATTAATCGACACCCAGCTTGGGAACCAAGTGGTAATCAGTTGATCTATGCGTCTGATCGTGAAACACCGGGCGAACTTGAAATTTACCTCTATACATTTGGCGAGAGTGAATCTATCCAATTGACAGATTCAGTCAATAGTAGCTTTGCACCCGCCATCTCGCCGGATGGCTCCGAAGTTGTTTTTATCTCCAATCGTGGTACAGACAATGATCTGTACATCATGAATATTGATGGAACAAATGAACGGCTCCTGTCTATTAATGATGAAGAATGGGATGATCAAGATCCCGTATGGTCACCTGATGGGCTTTGGGTTGTCCTGAGTAGTACCCGTAATGATGCCCGCACATTACAGTTGTGGGTCGTGAATCCGATTTCACTAGAATGGCAACAAGTTACTGACGGAGAAGGTGCGAGCCGCTTTGCCGAGTGGTTCCCAAATGAATAAGTAGATAAACACTATGAGCGAAAATAACTCTCAAGCAGAACAACTGATTAAAGATGGCATTACTGCGATTAAAGCCGGTGAACGACAAGCTGGGCGCGGGATGTTGGAAACCGCAGTTAAGCTGGATGCTTATAACGAACAAGCATGGCTGTGGCTGGCGCGGGTGGTTGATACCGTTGAAGAAAAACGAACATGCCTTGGCAATGTTATCCTGATAAATCCCGCTAATAAAAATGCCCAAAAAATGCTCGAAGATTTAGAATCTGGCGGCAGTGGCGATTTTGATGGCGCAAGTGGCAGCGGGTCTTCCAATGATTCTGGGGCAGCGGGTGCGGGGGGGCGCTCTCGGCTTTTAATATTTGGCTTAGGTGGCTTACTGATTCTTATCGTTCTAGCAGGGGCATTTTTAGCCCTAAGTGGCGGCGACAACGAGGTTATTATCCCCACAGAGTTTGTCACACCAGAAGATACACCAACGCTAGATAGTGCAGCAACAGAAACTGCCCAAGCCTCGATTACCCCCACAACAACCATCACGCCCACACGTGCAGCCGCTGATGTTGCTACATGGACACCTAGCCCGCTCCCGTCAGAAACACCATTGCCATTCCAATATCCTGCGCCACCAGACGATCTAGAAGGTCGAATTTTGATGCAATCCGGTAATGTGGCTGGAGATGTTGACAATCAACCAATTGTCATTGTTGATGCTAACGATCCTTCAAGTACCATCACTGTTTCCGCAGACGGGCAACGGGGACGCACACCCTCCTTGTTGAGTGGATCGAATATCTTTGCATGGTCACAATATTTATCAGGGTCGCGTAGCTATACCATTCAAGTTCAACGATTTGGGGTTGATTTTGCGCTTAATGTGACAGAACTATCTACCGGCAATGATGCTATTTTAGATACGCCCTCGTACCCAACATGGTCAGAAAACAACTTGGCATTTTCAGCTAAAACGCTTGGGGCAACAACGGCGGACATTTGGCTCCTCACCGTTGAGGACTTACCCGGTAGTGCGTCTATTAGTGCCCCGGCATTTGGTGATGAGCTAACAGCAACCCCAACTTCGACCCCCACGGCAACAGTCACTTTAACCAATACCCCTACAGAAGGGGGTGGTGAGGAAAGTGAGGCGGAAGCACCGCCAGAAGAAGTACAAGCTACTCCCCCTACAGCAACTAGCACCCCTGTCCCGACATTAAAGCGATTGACAGAAGATAATGCTGATAACACATGGGTAGCATTTGATTCCACAGGCACAGCGTTAGTCTTTACCTCCACTACAGAAGGTGAAACTGATTTGCGAGTTATTAATGTCAATAGTTTGCAGGTCTTTGTGTTAACGCAGAACGGAAATACCCTAATTGAAGAAGCCCCTGATTGGGGAATTGACAATCGCATTGTCTTTTCGGGACGGGTTGCTGGGTCTGAAGAGAGTGATATTTATATCATGGAAGCGGATGGTTCTGCCGAACCAGAATTATTGTTGGACTTTGGCCCCCGCGACATTCAACCCCGGTTTTCGCCCGATGGTCGTTACATTGTTTTCTCATCTGATATAAATGGCAATTTTGATGTGTACATTTATGATTTGGAAACAGAAGAAATCTACCAAGTCACGGCCAGCACAAACTCGATTGATATTGCAAATGATTGGCAACCCTAGGGGCTAGTAAAGACAAGTTATCAAGGGGCATTCAGCCCCTTGATAGTTTCAAGCTGTTTATCCTGGGGCGAACCGATACCCAACCCCCCGTGAGGTTAAAATATAATCGGGGTTTTGGGGGTCTTCTTCCACTTTTTGACGGAGATAATGAATATATAATTTCAAGCTGTCGATGGCATCGCTATATTCTGGCCCCCATGCTTCTTTCACCAATTCATTGCGTGTGATGACTCGTCCCGCATTCCGCACCAAAACCCCTAATAAATTGAATTCTTTGGGGGTAAGGTGAACAGCCGTGCTCCGAACCCGTACTTCCCGATTAAGAAAGTTGATGCGGAAATTGCCATCATCAAAAACCAATTCTTCTGAGATCGAGGGGGTGGGGGTACGACGTAAATGAGCACGGACTCGCGCTACTAACTCATCATTTTCATAGGGTTTTAGGATGTAATCATCGGCACCAAGTTCCAGTCCCCGCACGACATCTTTGATTTCTTCTCGTGCAGACAGGAAAATAATTGGCACATCCGACAGTTCGCGTAAGCGGCGGCAGACTTCCCACCCATCCATATCTGGCATCATAACATCTAAGAGCACCAAATCTGGGTGTGTGCGATATGCTTTGCGTAAGCCATCTTCAGCGCGGTAAGCCTTGATAACTTCGTAACCCCGTCGCTCCAGCAAAATGCTGATGAGTTGTACGGTAGTTTCTTCATCATCAACGACTAAGATTTTTTCGCTCATCGCGCCTATCCTTACTGTTTATGCTTTGTTGAATTTTAACCTAAAACTTATCTTAATGAAACTTAAGCCATAAAAACAGAGCAGGTGTTCGGGTATTATTGGTGTCTATCGTCATATTGGGTTTTTTCATAAAGGTTGCTCACAAGCTAAATATAGATGATATATAAACCCCATCGACAAGAACCCAATAACCTTTTTTAATAGATTTTCGTTACAATGGGTGCATGAGTGGATTAATCGGTCAAACCATCAACCAAAGTTATAACATCCAACGCGAACTTGCGCGTGGTGGGATGGCAACCATTTATTTGGCACGCCAACTCTCAATGGATCGAGATGTTGCCATTAAAGTTTTGCCACGTGAATTTCTGCATGAGGTCACATTTATCGACCGCTTCAAACAAGAGGTGGCCATTACTGCACGGTTAGAACATCGCAGTATTATCCCTGTTTATGATCATGGCGAATGGGATGGGATGCCTTATATTGTGATGCGCTACATGGAAGGACTCTCTGTTGATACGATGATTCAGCAACAAGGGGTGCTCTCTGTTCCCCAAGTACAACAGATTGTTCGACAGGTTGCGTCAGCTTTAGATTATGCACATACCCAAGGGGTATTACATCGCGATCTGAAACCTAGCAATATTCTGCTGGACCGAAATGGTGATGCCTATATTACGGATTTTGGCATCGCCCGTATTTTACATAGTAACGAAAACCTGACCTCAACCGGTGTGGTTGGAACCCCATCTTATATGTCACCTGAACAAGCACAGGGATTAACCCTAGATGGTCGAAGTGATGTGTATGCTTTGGGCGTGGTAATCTTTGAAATGTTGACAGGGCAACGGCCTTTTGAATCAGAAACCCCTTACAGTGTTGCTGTCATGCATGTCACCCAACCCGCCCCAGACCCCCGCACCCGCCAACCAGACATCCCACGTGGTATTGCGCAAGTGGTGCTGAAATCACTGGAAAAAAGCCCGTCGCATCGTTACCCAACAGCGGTTGCCTTGGCAGACGCCCTTGAAAGCCGCCATTCTGCTGATGGAGCTGCTGATGTGACTTACACTAATACACCGCCACCAATCTCTATTGTGAATGAGCCAACCCCCAGGCACACTACGGCGCCAGTGCCGCCACATGCAGTCAGTTCACAACCTATCTCACAACCTGTGCGTTCGGTGCGCCGTAGTCGGGGATGGTTATGGCTCATCCTTGTGGGGTTAATTAGTGTTGCATTAGGTGGGTCTGTATTGGGGATTTATGCCTTTGTCACACGAGGAAACGATGAACCGATTTCAATCAATAATACATTGCCAATTTTTTCATCCACAGGGGAAGCTCGCCTAACAGCTACAGCTCAAATACCACGCTTAACATTTCATGGGATGACAGGTGAACTATTCTATATTGCAAGTGATCAAGACATCTATCAAATGCAACTAGAAAGTGGCAGCGAAACACGTTTAACACAAACAGATGGCGCTGAATCAATGCCTGCGCTATCCCCTGACGGTGAACAATTAGTGTATATGTATCAACCGCAAGGCCGTGAAACTATAGAACAATCAGAAGTCTATTTGTATACATTTGCCACTAGCGAGACACAACAACTAACCAGCAATCTCTCGATTGAAACGTCGCCCATATGGTCACCAGATGGAACTGAAATTTATTACACACAATTAACTGAAGATAACAATTTATATCGAATTGTACGGTATCAGTTGGATAATCAACGTGAAGAACCAGTTTATGAAACCAGTGGGGTTATCACAGGCTTAAGTATTGCACCTGATGGTGAACACATTATTTTTGCGCTTCAAGAAAATAACGATAGCGATTTATTAATTTTGGAATTGAGCACTAGTAGCGTACGACGGTTAACAGATACAGATGATTTATCCGAACGGAATCCATTGTGGCATCCGCGTGACAATGTGATCTTCTTTTTGCAAGAAAATCGAACCGTGTTAACCATGGATTCAGAGGGCAACAATGAAACGATTTTGTACACCGCCACGCAAGATATTGATACGATTACCTTGTCATCAGACATCAGCACATTATTGTTTGTGGCAAACAAAACAATTTATACATTTGATGGTACGACAACCGAATTATTGGTTGAACAAGCAGCAAGCCCAATTCTGATCCGATAGTCCAAGGGGACATTATGCCAAATATTCTAATCATTGATGATGAACCAAGTAATCGCTTATTGTTAACATACACTGCCCCCGATCCTGATACAATATTTGTAGAAGTGGGCAGCGCAAAAGAGGCACGGTTTCACTTGTCACGTGAACAATTTGATTTTGCTGTAGTGGATTTAGAATTACCTGATGAACATGGATTTACCATTGTGGAATTATTACGGCAAGAAATGCCAAGTTGCAAAATTCTGATCACAACCGCCTCTGATAGCCCTGATGCAATTGAAAACGCATGTCAAAAAGGAGCCTTAGCGTATATCATTAAACCTTTTGATATTACGACGGTCAAAAATATTTTTGCTGAGTTAGCGGCTCATCAAACTGGCATGATTTTGGTTGGCAACCGTATGACAAAAAACATCATCACGTGTGATTGATAGCTTAACCGTGTCGTTAGCGTATAAAAAACTTTGCTAATCCTTGTTAAGATAGAGATAATTCTCAAATTTTCGTCGCACTTATTCATTATCGTATTCTTATTGAATCCTTGTATTGGTTTATAGGTCGTATTAACGTATGCAAATTAACCGTGGACAATCTAATTTAAGTTTTAATGGTCGCCAACGCCGTGGGGGTAGCTCAGGGCTATTTTTTGCCTTTTGGCTGGCTTCTATGGTGGTAATCATTTTTATTACGATGAATTTTAATCGGGTGCAGTCATCCACTATGGAAATGATCTATGGTACGTCAACACCAACGGTTGATGCTGTTACATGGGCAACCCAAGGGGAAGCAGCCTTTCAACAAGGTAATTTGCCCGAAGCTGTTGACTACTATCGCAAAGCTTCTGAAATGGAACTAGACAATTTAGATGTCCAGTTCGAGTTTGTGCGTGCCTTAGTGTATCGAAGCTTTGCAGGGCGTAACTTTGAATTTCTGGTGGAAGAAGCGCTTGCCGTTGCTGAACGGAGCGTACAAGCTTATCCTGACGATCCACGTAGCCAAGCGATGTATACCCTAGCATTAGTACAAAATGGACGCAGCGAAGAAGCCATTGCATCAGGCATTCGCACTATTGAGTTAGCCCCGCAATGGGCAGAAGGTCATGCTTACCTTTCAATGGCCTATCGCGCTCAAGCACGTTGGCGGTTAGCGATTGAATCAGGTGAGCGGGCGATTCAACTAGATGATAGCAGCGTGGATGCAAAACGGGCTTTTGCATTGTCATTGGCCTTTGTTGGGGAATTTGATGCTGCTATTCAGCAATACAACCAAGCTATTTCAATTGCCCCTCGTATGGATGCACTGTATTTTGAATTAGCAGTTTATTATCTCACTCGTGAAGATTACAACGCAGCAATTGCCGCCTATGATCAAGTGTTAGCGAATGATCCGCGCAATGTAAAAGCGTATACACGCAAATGCGAAACGTATTTCCGTCAACGGGATGACGCCCGCGCCCAAGAAGCTTGTGAACAAGCGCTAGCGCTTGACAACACGTTTCCCGAAGCGTGGCGGCAACTCGGCATGGTTCGCTATACACGACGTAACTACGAAGGGGCAATTGAAGCCTTTGAAACATGTGCTGGAATCCAAGAAGAGGGTGGCTTTGCATTAGATCAACGCGAAATCGAATGTTGGTATTTGCGTGGCCTAGCCCATTATCTATTGGATGATTGCCCCGTGGCGGTGCCTGTATTGCAGGAAGCCTTAACCATGTTCCCTGACCAAAATGTGGAACGGCTTATCTATGAAGGGCTCGGATTCTGTGCAAATTCAGATCCTGAATTTGATGATAGCATCATTCCCACCCCGATTCCGCCAACGCCTGTACCACCGGAGCCAATTGGTATTTACTAATGCAGCTCAAGACCCCAAAGCGGTATCGACGACAAAAACGCCGCGTCGTTGGCTCATGGCGTGGCTTTCGTAATCTTGTGCTGGTTGCACTTTTAGCAGGTGCGGCATGGTGGATTTATAATAACCAAGATTTAGCACAAAATTATCTGGATGATACCCGCTCAGAACTGAATACTCAAATTGATGGTATTCAAACGTCAATCCCGCGTCAACCAACCGCCACGCGGGATGTAACCAATGAGATCGCCCAAGCAAGCGCTGCGTACCAAACGGGTGACTTCCGTCGCGCCATTGAATTGTATGAGCAAATTGCTTTTGCTGAACCAAACAATATAGAAGCACACTATCGGTTGGGGCTCTTGCTATTGATTACTTCTGATTTAGGGGCAGACGATGCACAACTGCAACGCGCTTCAGAAATTGCTGACCGCGCTATTAACGCTGATCCGGAGTCCCCTGATGGGTGGGCAATTAAAGGGATGTCTTTGGTGTGGGCAGGGGAATATGGTACATCACTATCATATTCTGAACGGGCATTAGAAATTGATCCCAATTTTGTCCAAGCGAAGGCATTTTTAGCCGAAGCGTATTGGGAACTCGAACGCTTAGAGCGCGCAGAACAGACTATTACAGAAGCGGTGGACTATTTACGTTCCGCAGGTGCGGCAGAACCCAATACCATTGCACTAGTATTCCGCACCCGTGGGTATATTGCAGAACGCCAATTAGACCGCGAAACAGCCATTGATGCCTACACCATTGCCCGACAAGCGGCGCCTACTTACGGCTTTATCTCGTTAGAGCTAGCGTTAAGTTACTTTGGCGCTGGACAAACAACCGAAGCAATAGAACTTTTGAATTTGGGGTTGGATAGCAACCCCCGTGATGTTTCGTTGTTATATCAATTAGGGCGTATTTATGTGAATGTGGGAGATACCACCGAAGCCTTGGGTATTTTCCAACGCTGTATCGATGCGGATCCCGATTTTTGGCAATGTTACTCATGGCTTGGCGGCTTACAATATTTTTCAGGCACATATGCCCAAGCAGTGACGAATTTAGAACGCTCAATTTCACTTGGTTCAGATGACTTAAGCGATTGGGTGCAACTGGGATTATCCCATTCTTATATGCTACGCTGTGATCTTGCGATCCCTGTTTTGCGTGAAGGGTATGGCCTTGCAGAAGGCAACCAAGATCGCCAAGGCCAGTTTGTGAGCGCCTTACGCGAGTGTGGCGTGCAAGAGTCTGAGATTGTGCCACAAGGTAATGCAGCACAGCAACCGGTATTAACCCCCACGCCCGTGGTTACACCGACACAATCCCCTTAGTGATATGAAATATCAGAACTTTCTAAGAAATTAGCAGAATCCCCCCTAGAGTGCTAGCAAGTCCTTGCATTCAATGCTAAGTTTGATTATGATAACGATAGTTAGCACTCTAGTGTTAAGAGTGCTAAAGCTGCACTTGTTACTCGTTTACGATTTTGGAGGAATTCTGGAATGGCTATTAAAATCCGTCCTCTGCACGACCGCGTAGTGGTCGAACCAGCAGAACGTGAAGAAAAAACCGAAAGTGGTTTGTTTTTGCCCGAAAGCGCTAAAGAAAAACCCCAACAAGGTATTGTTGTAGCAGTCGGCCCCGGCAAACGTGATGAAGATGGCGAATACATCACCCCTGATGTTGCAGAAGGTGACCGCATCTTGTTTGCAAAATACGCTGGTACCGAAATTAAGCTCAACGGCAAAGACGTTTTAATCTTAAAAGAAACCGACATCCTTGGTGTCGTTGAAGAATAATCTACCCAATAGACAAATCATACACATTAAAGGATATTAGAGGAGACTACTATGGCTAAACAACTTGTTTTCCGTGATGACGCTCGCCGCCGCCTCAAAAAAGGTGTTGATACCTTGGCTGATGCCGTTAGCACAACCCTTGGCCCCAAAGGCCGCAATGTCGCTTTAGACAAAAAATTCGGTGCACCAACCGTTACCCATGACGGTGTGACCGTAGCAAAAGAAATTGAACTCGAAGACGCTTATGAAAACATGGGCGCTCAATTATTAAAAGAAGCAGCCACCAAAACCAACGACATCGCTGGTGATGGTACCACCACTGCAACCGTATTAGCACAAGCTATCGTTAACGAAGGCTTGAAAAATGTTGCTGCTGGTGCCAACCCCATGTTGCTCAAACGTGGTATTGAACTCGGTACTGACCAAGTTGCCAATGCAATTCGTGACATGGCTGTTGAAATCAACACCAAAGAAGAAATTGCATCTGTCGCTGCTATCAGCGCTCAAGACCGTGAAATCGGTGAATTAATTGCTGAAGTCATGGACAAAGTTGGTAAAGACGGCGTTATCACCGTTGAAGAAAGCCGTGGCTTGGAATTTGAAACCGAATACGTCGAAGGTATGCAATTCGACCGTGGTTACATCAGCCCTTACTTTGTTACCCACCAAGATACTATGGAATCCATCATTGAAGATGCTTATATCTTGATCCATGACAAGAAAATCAGCGCTGCTGCTGACATTGTGCCTATTTTGGAAAAACTCATTCAAATCGGCAAACGTGAATTGGTGATTATCGCTGAAGACATCGACGGCGAAGCTTTGGCAACCATCGTTGTTAACAAATTGCGTGGTATGTTGAATGTCTTGGCTGTAAAAGCACCTGGCTTTGGTGACCGTCGTAAAGCCATGTTGCGTGACATCGCCATTTTGACTGGTGGTACCGTTATCAGCGAAGAAACCGGTCGCAAATTAGATGGTGTAACCCTTGAAGATTTGGGTCGCGCTAAGAAAGTGGTTTCCACTAAAGACGACACCACCGTTGTAGACGGCATGGGCGAAGGCGATGCTATCGAAGCTCGCGTTGCTGAAATCCGCAACGAAATTGAAAATAGCACCAGCGACTATGACCGCGAAAAATTGCAAGAACGCTTGGCTAAACTCAGTGGCGGTGTTGCAATCATCCGTGTTGGTGCCGCAACCGAAGTTGAACTCAAAGAAAAGAAACATCGTGTAGAAGATGCACTCAGCGCAACCCGCGCCGCTGTTGAAGAAGGTATTGTGCCTGGCGGTGGTGTTGCATTGTTGAATGCCTTAAGCGCTTTAGATGACTACAGCTTAGAAGTTGCTGACGAAAACACAGGTGTAAACATTTTGCGCCAAGCGTTGTTAGCCCCTATGCAAAAAATTGCTGCTAACGCTGGTCAAGATGGTGGCGTGATTTTGAACAATGTTCGCCGCATCCAAGAAGAAAAGAAAAGCATCCAATTCGGTTATAACGTGATGACCGGTGAATACATCCACATGATTGAAGCAGGCATCATTGACCCCGCCAAGGTAACCCGTGGCGCGTTGGAAAATGCAGCTTCCATCGCAGGTATGATCCTCACCACCGAAGCACTCATCACCGACTTACCAGAAGAAGGTGGCGCTCCTGCCATGCCCGACATGGGTGGCATGGGCGGCATGATGTAATCCCCCTTTCAAAGTCGTTTGATCAAAAAACCCGCATAAAGCGGGTTTTTTGATCCCGCGTGATGTTATAGTGTCCCCCCAATATATTCCATTTTTAAATGGCTCTCCTACGCCATAGGATGACTAGCGCAGGGTGGACATATTAGGCGTTTTAACGATTCCCCTTTATCCTTTAAATAGAGGTGTTATGGAGAATCGATCATGCAAATCAACGAAAGTGAAAAACAAGGCATTACTGTTTTAACGCTCAGCGGTCGAGTAGACAATAGCGGCGCTGTATTATTGGGGCAGGCAGTTGAATCAGCACTTGATGGTGGACAACATCGTTTTGTGTTTGATATGTCCAATTTGCGATATATTAACAGTCAAGGATTACGTGTATTAGCAAATGCACTCAAGCGAACCCAACAACATAATGGGAACGTTTTTTTGGTTAAGCCATTAATCGAAAGAAATATAAAATAGGCTATACTATATAGTATGCCAAAACAATTAGATTATATGTTAAGCCATTAATCGAAAGAAATATAAAATAGGCTATACTATATAGTATGCCAAAACAATTAGATTATATGTTAACAGAAAAAGAACTTGCCGAAATAGAGCAAGCGATCCGCAGCGCCCATGATGCTCGTATCCGTCAACGTGCCACCGCCATCCACATGTTGCATCTGGGACAATCGGTGACCGAAGTGGCTGAAATAATGGCCGTCAAATTACCAACGATTTACGGTTGGTATCATCGCTGGAAAGCAGAAGGGATTGCCGGCTTAGGTGATCGGGCTAAAAGTGGGCGTCCCCGTAAAACGGATGAAACGTATGAAAAACGGTTGGGTGAGATTGTTGAGCTTGCTCCCGAGGCATTAGGCTATTCATTTGTGCTATGGACTATCGAACGGTTACGTCAGCATATGTATAAAGAGACTGATATAAAGCTCAGTCCAGCCCGTTTTCGGGTGTTGATGAAGCGTTTAGGTTATGTGTATCGTCAACCGAAACATGATTTAAGCGCTCTACAAGATGCTGACGAGCAAGAACGGAGCAAGGAATTATTGGAGTGGTTGAAAAAAAAGCCCTTGGCGGGAAATATGAACTCCTCTTTATGGACGAAACAACCATGAGCATGCATCCGCCGCTACGAAAATGCTGGATGAAGCGTGGACAGACAAAGTTAATCCCTGCGCCCGGCATACAGCGATGGACACATGTCTTTGGGGCGTACAATTGGGTAACAGATAACATGAGTTGGACAATCGCACCTCGCAAAAATAGCAACGCTTTTATCACCTTTCTTGATCATCTCATGACGAAATGCTACCCTACACAAAAAGTGGTATTAGTACTCGATAACGCTACTTTTCATACGAGCCGAGCATCGATGGCTGCGATGAGTTCATTTGCTGATCGGTTGCAGGTGGTATGGCTCCCGAAGTATTCGCCATTTCTCAATCCTATCGAGCGCTATTGGCTACATCTGAAAAATCTAGCTTGCGCCAATAAGCTCTATATCGATTTAGATCATCTTCGCCAGCAGGTGGAGGGTGCTCTTATGCGACAGAACCTACCCAATTCCAATGATCGCTTTTCTTTATTAAAAAACTTACGACCAACGGCTTAATTTGAATGCTGATTTAAAATATATTTTTGAAATCATTGGTTTTCAATCATTTTTCCGCTATTTCGGAGATGTCGAAACTGCTTTAGCTGAATTTTAACCATTAGAAAAGGACACAATTACACATGGCTCAATATAGCTTGGGGCAATATCAAACAGCAATAGAAACAACGGCACAAAACGTTACCGCAAACAATATCATTCAACGAATTTGGGATATGGATCATACAGTTTGGGCAGATGATCCTGAAGAGATCATGAACCGCCTCGATTGGTTAACGAGTGCTACTGAACTAAAAGACAAATTAAGTGACATCCAAGCAATGGTTACGAGTGTCCAAGCCGATGGGTACACAGATGTCTTATTGTTGGGAATGGGGGGGAGTAGTTTAGCGCCTGAAGTATTTAGCCGTACTTTTGGGGCAGCAGAAGGCTTTTTATCACTTGAGATTGTTGATAGCACTGATCCTCACGCCATTCTATATCATCATAACCGCTTAGATCTCAGCAAAACCTTGTTTATTGTCGCCACAAAATCAGGTGGAACTGCTGAAACCCTCTCAGCCTTTAAATACTTTTATAATCAAACAGCTGAATTAGTTGGGGCAGATGCAGCCGGTGCGCACTTTGTCGCCATTACTGACCCCGGTAGTAAATTAGTCACGCTTGCAGAAAAGTTTCACTTTCGTGCTACCTTTCTGAATAATCCCAATATTGGCGGGCGGTATTCAGTTCTATCCCATTTTGGCATTGTGCCCGCTTCACTTTTGGGAATAAACGTGGAGACCTTATTAGATCGTGCTGTGACAATGGCAAATGCTTGCCGTAATACAACGGTTTCAGAAAACGATGGCGCATATATTGGGATCATCATAGGAGAGCTTGCTAACCAAGGTCGGGATAAATTAACGTTTTTGTCATCACCTGCCATTGAAAGCTTTGGGGATTGGGTTGAGCAACTCATTGCTGAAAGTACCGGAAAAGTGGGTAAAGGGATTTTACCAGTTGTTACGGAACCAAGCCTTGAGATAGAAAACTATGGAGATGATCGCGTTTTTGTCCATTTACGGCTAGATGATACCCATGATGTAAGCATTAAAGCCTTAAAAGACGCAGGGCATCCCGTGATTGAATTGGCAATAACCGACAGTTATGATCTGGGTGGGCAATTCTTTTTGTGGGAATTTGCTACAGCAATAGCAGGGCATGTGATGGGGATTCATCCATTTAATCAGCCAAATGTCGAAGCAGCAAAAATTTCGGCACGCGCCATGATCACTGAATATCAAGAAAAAGGGCAGTTGCCACAAACCGATCCGATATTGATTACAGAGGGTGTTCAGGTTTATGGTGATATACAGGCTGGTTCACTATCAGAAGTATTTGATCAATTTTTGGCGATGGCTGGCGACAATAGTTATATCGCTTTGCAAGCTTATTTGCCCCCTAGCCCCCATGTTACCGAAGCTTTGACTGCATTACGCGAGGCATTACTAGTCAGAACCCATCTAGCAACCACACAAGGCTTTGGCCCTCGCTTTTTGCACTCTACAGGGCAATTGCACAAAGGTGATGCAGGAAATGGCCTCTTCATTCAATTTAGTTGTAATCCTCACAAAGATGTTGCAATTCCAGATGAAGCTGGCAAAGCTGGATCCAGTATGAGTTTTGATGTCTTAAAGATGTCACAAACTCTCGGGGATGGACAAGCATTGCAAAATGCAACCCCGGCACGGCCAGTTATTCGTTTTCACTTAGGGGAAGATGTAGCCAATACCTTACAGAAGATAATCGCGGCTGTTTAGCCGAGCGGTGTGTGGGGCAGCAGAGCTATAAAAACTCCTTTGCTGCCCATCATTGTCCAGTACTTAGCTGATGAAGCGTTGTAAAGCATTTAGGGTATGCTCTACTTGATCATAGTTTAGGTTATAGCATTTTGACCCTTCTCGACGCCGTTCATTTAAGAATCGTGTTGCACTAAGTTGACGCAAATGACGAGAAGCAGCCGATTGGCTAAGGTCAAGCATCTGGATAATATCTTGGGCACATAATTCATCATGATTGGTTAATAATTCAATAATCCGTAAGCGTGTATCATCCGCCAACGCATTCAACCGAACTAAAATTTCAGAGCGATCCAACGCAGAAGAGCTTCGTTGAGTGCCTTCTGGCAAGTGGGGGTAAAAGAATAAGCGAATTTTGCTATCACTAAACCCAAAGCCAACATAGGGGCCAACAAATGGTGATGGGACAAACTGGATATTACTAGTGGCATTTAGAGCCTTTTCAACCCATGTATCGGTAAAATCGCGTCCGGTTACAAAGCGTAGTGCTTCCATCTTCGTCATGGTGTCTAACCCAACTTCTTGAAAGGCTTCCACTGTTTCGCGCATAGCGGCTTCATGGCGTTTCCAATCGGCTTTAAAATATTTTTCCCACATATACTCAATAAATGACATCAGATTATTTTTTAAAGCATCTGTGTCTTGCATGGCTGCGTGCATCAGCCGTAAGTTAGCTGTTTTTTCTTCAGATAGTGGTTCATCATAATGGTAATGTGTGTTGAGTTCTAAAAATTTGTCCCAGCTATTGGTCACCACATCCAGTGTATACTGTGATAAATCCGGTGCTTCTTTTTCTATCTTCCAGATAGGTTTATGTTGGCTATGGCTATGGGCAATTTCTAATAATTCTCGGCCAGAATATGTATCGATATGTTGGATATACTCCTCAAGCGTTTGAAAATCTTCACGCCACCCCATCAACGCATCATGTAACAGAATAATGGTGGTTAAATTTGTATGCTTTTCTTCATCCGTCATCTGCTGGGCAATACGGACTAATGCATCATCAACCCCTTGATATTCCTCGTAACCATCCACCAATGCCAAGCTATTTAACAAAACTAAGGGTTGGCTTGCTACGATGCTAATGCGGGTGATTTCAGGCGCTAAGATAAAATTTCTGTCGCTCACTGGAGTACGTCCTTTCTATATTATTTAATTGTGTTTGCGCGATTACGGATTACCCGCTTAAGCGGGTAAGTTAAGAAATATGTTAACACACTCATGGATCGCCTGTCAAGTTTGTGGCATTAGAAACTGAATAGTAAGTACATCTGTCATTACTTTTTATGATGATGTACGTTAAATCGTGTTAAAGCAAGTAAATTGGGGTTATATTTATAGTATGTGCTTTTTAACAAACTTATTTCAAATCGGTTTTGCTGATAGTATAATACAATTCTAATAATAGAGTAGTTTGTAGCACTGACATAAAAATTATTCAGTCAAAAAGCTTTAAAAAATCTATTAGGAGAAACCATAATCGTGCCTGAAAAAAAACGCCAAAAGAATCCCCTCACTGCTATTCGTATCCCTCCCAATGAGAAAGAATACCTGAAGCAGAATATCGCTAAAGATTTTAAGGGGGGTATGTCCGAAGCCTTACGGGTTGGATTATTATTAGTCGATCTAGCATATCCGCTCACAAAAACGATTGAAGGGCGTCCAACGGATGAAAATCGCCAAGCAATATTAGAGTCGCACGACGACAATGTCAAAAAAGCAGTGGAGATATTAAAACAAGTCGAGCCTGAAATCCAACAAGCATTGGCATTTCTCAAGCGGTCAACGCAATCAGACTCTGATACATAATAGCTGCAAGTACGGTTAAGTTCGGTAATCGATTTGCCATGATCTGAGCTTTAGCATCTAAAAATTATTAGGGCAATTCATTCACTAATATCTGTATTTTTAGAGATTATTGCGTGAATTTCACGTATTTATCAGATAGTAAGCTGTGAGTAAACCCTACAGAAAACCGCGCCCCCACCATTAATGGACTGTTATCAACAGTTAGACGACGTAATGCTAAATGGTCTTAGGTAAAGCTAAGACCATTTAATGGTTTTAAGAGAATTAGTTCATTTTCCTCTCACTACATAAACTTATTTATGTTGCATTAATTCGTTGATTGTCGGGTTCTCGACAAGCTGAGACATTTATGTAATAGGATTCTATAAACGAAATTAGGACTCGAAAATACCCCATGTAGTGAGAGATAATATATGGCATGATAGATCACTGATATAAAAGATCTGATCTACGAGCCAATAGAGTATCTGTTCCTTGCAGTACGCTAAAAGCATCATTAATGGTACACAGTAAAGTTAATTTCCCACATTAATCATCTATCACAACATAGGGTTATCATAATTTTTTTAAAAAATACGTTAAAACATAACACCACGTTTGCAAGATCATGGTGTTTTTTAAGATGATATAGTTATGATCAGATGACATTCAATAATCAATTAGAGAGGATTTTCCATGAAGACCCCAATCCGTAGCAATGATGCCCCTGCTCCTGTTGGCCCCTACTCCCAAGGCATTGTTGCTGAAGGCAAGTTTTTGTTTGTTTCTGGACAAGTTGGTCTTGATCCTAAAACAAGTACTATGGTTGAGGGCGGGATCGAAGCACAGGCACGTCAAGTTTTGACGAACCTCAAAGCAGTGGTGGAAGCCGCAGGTGCCAGCTTGGATGATGTTGTAAAAACAACCGTCTACTTGGCGAGCATTGATGACTACAAAACTGTTAATGAGATCTATGCAGAATTCTTTACAGGGGAAGCCCCAGCCCGTGCGGCGTTTGGTGGCTTACAATTGCCAGCCGGAGCATTGGTAGAAATTGAATGTGTTGTCGTATTCTAACAAAAATAGAACTTTTGTTCTCGGAGACCTGCTGATATAATGATAAAAACCATTGGGGTGCTAGCCCATCCCCGACGCCCTGAAACTATTCCTGTTGCCCATGAGATTGCGGAAACGATCACACGTCACAACTTACAAGCATGGGTATCTGAAGATGGTACAGATTCACTGTCGCAAGCGCAAGTTAAAGGCTCAGATTTTGTGGTGGTGATTGGTGGTGATGGGGCAATGTTACGTGCCATGCGCTTTTGTGCGCCCTTAGACATCCCTGTATTTGGGATAAATATGGGATATTTGGGATTTCTGACCGAATCAACACCCGAAAAATGGGAAAAATGTTTGGGAAAAATTCTCAAAAACAACTATTGGGTCGAAAAACGCTTTATGCTGACCAGTGAAATTTGGCGTAATGTTACGTGTATTGCACGTGAAAATGTCCTTAACGAGGTGGTAGTTAGTCGGGGTGAGGTGGCAAAAACTGTTCATTTAGATGCTTACATCAATGATGAGTGGGCAACCTATTACAATGCGGATGGCGTGGTTATTGCCACAGCGACAGGTTCAACCGCTTATGCGTTAGCCGTAGGGGGGCCGATTTTGCCACCAGAGCTAGATAATATGCTGATAGTGCCTATTGCACCTCACATTAGCATGGAGCGGCCTGTGGTCTTATCGCAGGGGGCATCCGTAAAAATTGTGATTTCGCCCCGCACTCAAACGGATGTTGTAGTGACCGTGGATGGGCGGAGTATGGAAAAGATTGAAGCAGAAGATGAGGTACGTGTCTATGCATCGGAATACCGTGCGTCGTTTATTCGATTACAGGGACGGAATTACTTTTTCCGTTCGCTAATGGATCGTATGGAACCAAGATTTTCACCACGTCGCCCATCAGATAAAGAGGAAGCCAGTGGCAAACGCAAAAAAAATTGATTACGAAGCCTTAGCAATAGACATCCGCGAAAAGCGACAATATGAAGAAGCTGAAGATGGCACCATTTATTGTGTACTACGTGGATGCCGTGGGAGCGCAGGACTGCGGTGTCAACGCACCAGTGTGCCAATTTGTACGAATTGCGCGATCAAAACACCTGTAGGCTACATCAGCAAAGAGGCGCAACGTGCCCAAGAAGATACGTTTTATGATGCTGAAACCAGCGACTATATCAAAACAGGGATGGCCGCGTTCTTCGGGAATCTATTCGTTGGTTTTTTTGCAACGCTACTCGGCTCATTTGTCGTGGGCTTTTTAGGGTTTTTCTTTGGCATCATTATTCTATTTTTTATCTCAACGTCTGCGGCAGCAATGATCAGCGAAATTGTATGGCGCGTATTACAAAAGAAGCGTGGACGTAGCACCGGGCGGGTAGCCATGGTGGGAATCATCTTTTCCACATTCTTGTTCTTCCTGTTCATGAATCCAATCGTTGTAGTGTTTTATGGTGTTGTGGTTGCCTCAACCATCAATGCGCGGTTCCAATTGGGGATAAGGTTATAAGATGCTGACAGAATTACGAATCCAAGATTTTGCGATTATCGATCACGTCACGCTAAAATTCTCAGATGGTTTTAGCATCATCACGGGAGAGACTGGGGCGGGAAAATCGATTTTAATTGATGCTGTTGATCTGGCGTTGGGTGGCAAAGCCGAAACCTCCTTTGTGCGCGCTGGGACAGACAAGGCTATTGTGGAAATTGATTTTTTGGTTCCCAATACGCTACGCTCGGAAATCCGCAGCTTGCTAGAATCGAATGATATAGAAATCAAATCCCTTGAACGGTTGACATTACGCCGCGAAGTTCGTGAAAGTGGGCGCTCTTCAGCGCGAGTTAATGATGTGGTATGCAAGTTAGCAATATATCGTGAAATTGGTGGCTTACTGCTTGATATTCACGGACAAACAGAGCATCTTTCCCTCCTAAACCCCAAAAATCACTTGATCTTGTTGGATCGGTTTGCAGATTTAGAAGAACCACGCGAAGCCTTAGGCGAAGTCGTGCGCAAGTATCATAATATTTTGCGCACCATGGACTCCTTACAACAAAATGAACGCCAACGTGAACAGCGCATTGAATTTCTGAAGTTCCAAGTAGAAGAAATTGAGGCGGCGCGATTGGTGGAAGGGGAAGAAGAAAGCCTACGCGAAACGCGGAATCGACTCGCTAATGCGGAAAAACTCGCGTCTTTCAGTGAAGAATCTTATAACATTTTATATGGCGAAGATGAATTTGGTGCTTCTGTGATTGATGCGCTGAACCGCGCCGCCGCCGCCGTAGACCGCTTGGCATCAATTGATGCGAGTATGAGCGAACAAGTTGCACTAGCTGAAAATGTGGTAGCCTATGCGGAAGAACTGGGTGATGCAATGCGCCACTACTTGGATAAAGTTGAGGTTGACCCCGCTCAGTTGGAAGAAACAGAAGAGCGACTTGAACTCATTAGCCGCCTCAAGCGTAAATATGGAGATTCGATCAAAGCGGTTTTAGAATCTGCTGAGCTTGCCCGCGAAGAATTAGACAACATCGAGCGTGGCGAAGAACGATTGGATGAACTTAACACTGAAGCAGACAGCCTATTGCGGTCAATTGGCGACTTAGCCAAAAATATCAGCGATGGGCGGCGGCGCTATGGACGCAAATTAGCCAAAAAGATTGAAACTGAACTGGCCGCGCTCCGTATGGATGGCGCACAATTTTCAGTGTCTGTTACACAAGATGAAGATCCCAATGGCTGTTATGTTGAAGATGAGCGCCTCGCGTTTGATGTCACGGGGATTGATACGGTTGAGTTTATGCTGTCTGCAAATCCTGGGATTCCGTTGCGCCCCTTGGCACAAGTGGCCTCTGGTGGTGAAACAGCGCGAATCATGCTGGCGCTCAAAACAGTTCTCACAGCCGCAGACCATACCCCTACACTAATTTTTGATGAAATTGATCAAGGGATTGGTGGGCGTTTGGGGATCGATGTGGGGCATAAATTATGGGGATTAACAGGTAAACATCAAGTCATGGTGGTGACTCACCTAGCGCAAATCGCTGGTTTCGCAGATATTCACTATCGGGTTAGTAAAAAGGTTGAAAAGAAATTAACCCGTACCACGATAAAACGCTTATCTGAAGCGGAACGGTTACATGAAATGGCCGATATGCTAGGTGGTGTTTCGGCATCATCAATGCAGAATGCACAAGATTTATTCAATACGGCACAAGACATTAAACAGCAGGCCAAGACGCCCGTGACCGTTCCCGATCAAATGAACATGTTTAATGAATAGTGGATACTAGTATCACAGTAACTACCTATCTGTAAAATAACGTGAGTTCGGGATAAACGCTTTCAAGTGTAATGTTCTCAGGGCTTCGCCCTGAAACCCACGAACTTTGAAAAGTTCGACCAAACGTTTAAAGTTTTACTCGATTTTTTGCCTAAAAAATCGCGGGGGACGGGGCAGAGCCCCGAAAATCAGTGTGTGTTTTGGTCAAGTAAATGTAGCATTTCTTAAACCGAATTGACGTTAAAATAATAAAACTTCTACAAACAAGGGGTTTCAACCCCTTGAAATAACCTAAAATCGTGTTCTGCAAGGGGCTAAAGCCACTTTGTTGGATTTTATGGATAGACATACGGAGCTATGTCTCAGTCCAAAACAGCGGGCAAACATACAGGTTTGCCCCTACACGGAGTTCAGTGTGTTTCATTATTTCTTAAACGAAATTTAGGTTAAGTAAGGCATTGGATAAGTTCACCTGATCTAATGCCTTCAATATCTATTGATGGAAAATCCTTGTTTACCCCAAAAGCTTCGCCATGTATAGTTCATCCACATAAACATCATCAACATATAAAGATTGGTGCTTGATCCCCTCTTGAGTAAATCCCATTTTGCTGCAAAGCCCAATCGCCCGTTCATTCGTCGCCATTACAGAAAATTCTAAGCGTTTAATATCTTTTTCTTTCGCCCATTGCTCTAACGTTTTGAATAATTCTGTGGCAATGCCAATACCCGAAAAATCATCTAATACGCCAAAACGGATATGCACAGTATGTTGTGTGCGGTTGTATTGTCCACCAGCAGCGATTAAGTATCCCACCAAGCGATAGCCCGCATCTGCCACAAAAATAATCCGATTACTATCGATCATAATGTGTTCATGAATGATTTCGCGCTGTTCTTCCAGAGTTGTTTGACGTTCATAAGGTTCCAGCAACATAAAGGGGCTTTCATCATCTAATTTGCGTTGGAGTGTCAGCAGGGTATTTGCATCCGAAAGTTGTGCCTTGCGGATTTCAATATTATCAGGGATGGCGATCCCATCAACTTCACTTGTCCGTTTGGTGTTGGTAATGGGGTTGGCATCTTCCAAACTGTCTAGTTTTTGCCCCCTTTGCCAGAAAATCACCGCACCAAACAGCGCAACCCCAATCCCAAAAACCATCCCATAGGTTTGGTAAATACCTAAAATGGGAAAGCTCTCTACACCATCAGGTGGATTGGAACCATACCCTAATACATCAGATAGGCTAATGGCGGCAGTGAACAACAACCCGGTAAAGCTCAGCCGCATCGCAATTCGTTGGCTGAGGGTACTGTCAACATCATTGTAAATACTAATTTTGACAAACAGAAAAATGCCTAAAATGAGCAAGGTCATGCCTGCCAACAAGATCAAAATCTGGAGTACACCAATGCCGGATTGGGGTTCTACACCCGTTACACTAGGGAATAAACCAATTAATGACAAGACCCCACCTAAGGCGGCGATCAAAATGCCTAACTGTACAAGTTGTTGGGTGGTTGCTTGTTGCTTCATGGCAAGGTCTGTTGGATGATCCGTAAAAAATTGTGCCCTAAGATATTGGTAATATCGCTATCATCATAGCCACGATTGGCTAAAAAGTCACGCATTTGCCATAAATCACTATGGCTATCAAATGGCAAGGGGATACTTTCTAGCCCAAAACCGCCATCCCAATCCGTCCCAAGCCCCACATGCCGCGCTGTGCCCGCCACTTGGCAAACATGATCTATCATATTGAGGACATCGCGCACGGTTGCTACCGCACGATGGTCACGGCCACTTTTCCAATTTTGTACGGTGAACTCATTAAAGGGAACAATGCCCATCACCCCATCACGCTCCACCAAACGGCGGATCATATCATCCGTGAGATTGCGATCCGTTTCAGCAAAATGGCGCGGGTTGCTATGGGTAGCAATAATTTGCCCCGGATAATTTTCTAAGGCTTCATAAAAAGCGACTTCAGCTAAATGCGACACATCCAAGACGGTGTTCAACCCCGCCATAATATCGAGTAGTTCCCACCCTAAATTGGTGATCCGTCCGGGATGCCCAGTGCCGGCTGAGTAACGTGTGGCTTCCCACGCAAGCCCCGCGATACGTACCCCACGTTCATACCATTCCTCAAATTGTTGGGGCTCTAAGATCGGGTCAGCACCTTCCATGGATAGCACCAACCCAATTTTATGCTCCGTAATATGTTTATCATCTGCCCATGAGGCTAAGACTTCTTGAAGATCAGTTTGAGTACGGATCAACCGAATACGCTCATCTTCATCTGATAATCGATTGTAATAATCAAGTTGTTTCATGGTATTGCGGTATGCTTGCTCAGGGGTTTCATACATCAAACTTGGCGCCGCAATTGATGCCCCTTTTGGGGGAACCCACAACGACGCAAACGCGATCCCTGTACGCCCCAATAACATATCGGGCATTCCCAAGGTTGCCACACCAACCCCATCAAATCGCCCATGTTTGTTTTCACGGCGACGTTTGACCCATGCCGCGTCCCGAAAATCCCGCCCATGCGCCACATAATTCATAGCAATATCGAGATGTGCATCTACAATAATTGTTGGTAACATGGTGGTTAAGCATCCAATAGATAATGAGCGATCAATTGTACACTGGCATCGATCGCATCTTGATGGCTGCGTTCATATCCATGTGATGATTCAACCCCAGGGCCGATCAAAGCAACCCGCGCTGCCCCACCCGCACGCCAATAGGCTGTACCATCGGAGGCATAATACGGATAAATGTCGATTTTGAGGTCAATCTCATGGTTATCGGCAATACGGCGCAATTTATTATTGAGCCCAAAGTGATACGGGCCTCCCGAATCTTTGACACACAACGTAACGGAAAATTCATCCGAATTTTGCCCATTCCCAACGGCAGCCATATCAATGGCGACCAATTCTTCTAAATCATCAGGGAACCCTTGTGCCCCACCATGCCCCACTTCTTCATAATTCGCAATCAAAATATACGTATCTTGGGCGGGGATTTGGGCTGATGCTTTAAGAGCTAACAATGCGCCGTAAATACAGGCCACGCTCAACTTATCATCTAAATGTCGTGACCGAATAAACCCATTGGGGTTAACCTCTACACGCGGATCCAAAAATATAAAATCGCCAATCTCGATCCCTAATGCGCGGACTTCTTTGGCATTACTCACCCGCTCATCTAAGCGGATTTCCATACTATGTTCGGTACGGTCAGCAGTGCGCAAGCCTCGGTTCACATGCACACTTGCATTGTGTAGCAAACAGGTTCCACGATAGCGTTGATCGGTGTGCGTGCGAACGGTAACACCCTCAAACTCCACACCATGCCAATCAATGCCCCCTAATGCAGTGACCTTAAGCCGCCCGCTGGTTTTAATCTCTTTAACCATCATACCTAGGGTATCCACATGGGCAGTGACTGCACGCGGTGCAACAGTCGATTCTCCGCGTAACACCCCTAGCAACGCGCCTTTGGGAGTAATGGACAAATCAAAATTGGGAAGTTCAAGTGCTGTAAAGGCTTGATGAACATAGTTGATAGCCTCAACGGTATAGCCAGTAGGGCTGGGTATATTCAGTAAATCCGTTAAAAATGTTAAAGTTTTATCTTGGTCAAACGATAAGGTACTCATATGCTTCCTGCTGTGAATGGTTATGGATTGGTTTTGTGTTCGGTGCGCTTGTCCTTATAATGGAGTGAACCTACAACCAATCAGTGTTAAAAAATGACAGATATTTTATTCGGACAGTCTTATTATTTACGCTTTGACCCCAAGCTTTACGCAGCGATGCAACCCTATCCCCCATTGGGAACATTGTTTGCAGCGAGCTATACACGCGACTTAGGGTACGATGTTGCATTATTTGATGCCATGTTAGCGGATTCTGAAGCAGAATGGGATACCGCATTAACCCAATCTCAACCGCGTTATGCCGTGTTATATGAAGATAATTTTAACTATTTAAGCAAAATGTGCCTGCTCAACATGCGGGATGCCGCGTTTAGTATGACTCAAATGGGAAAAGCACGCGGCATTCCTGTTGTGATTTGTGGAGCAGATGCCACCGATCATTATGAGCAATATTTGCAACAAGGGGCAGACTATGTCATTCGTGGAGAAGGTGAAACCACCCTTGGCGAGCTGTTAGCGGTATTAGAGGGCAAAAGCGATGTTGCCCTTGAACAGATTATGGGACTTGCTTTTTATAATGCAGATGGTGAATTGGTGGTTACGCCGCCCCGCCCCATCATCAAACATCTAGATGAATTACCATTACCAGCATGGGATTTAGTCGATATAGACAAGTATCGGCAGATTTGGTTGGATAAACATGGTTACTTTAGCATCAATATGGTAACCACACGCGGCTGTCCCTATCACTGTAATTGGTGCGCCAAACCGATTTGGGGGCAACGCTACCATATGCGTTCCCCCGAAAATGTGATCGCTGAATTAGAATGGTTAAAAGACAATATTCAACCGGATCACATTTGGTTTGCGGATGACATTTTTGGGTTGCGGCGTGGGTGGGTACAAGAATTTGCGGATTTAGTAGACGCTAAAAATCTGAGAACGCCGTTTAAGTGCCTGAGCCGTGCTGATTTGCTGTTAGTAGATGATACGATTGATGCATTGTACCGTGCGGGAGCAGACATCATTTGGATGGGTGCGGAGAGCGGCTCACAAAAAATCTTAGATGCAATGGATAAAGGCACACAAGTCGAACAAATTTATGACTCTGCACAAAAGCTCCAAGCCAAAGGGATTCGTGTCGCCTTCTTTTTACAATTTGGATACACTGGCGAAACTCGCGACGATATTCAAAAAACAATCCAAATGGTGCAAGATTGCCTGCCTGATGATATTGGGATCAGCGTAAGCTATCCATTGCCCGGTACGCCGTTTTACGATCGGGTTAAAAGTGAGTTAATCCACAAAACTAATTGGCAAGATTCTGCTGATCTCGCCATGCTATATCAAGGGACTTACCCCACCACTTTCTATCGGCAATTACATACCGTTGTGCATAAAGATTATCGATCTCGTCGGACATGGCAAGCGCTTCGATCGGGCAAGATTAATCCCCTCAATCCGCGTGCATGGCGACGCATCGCAGCCATGATCTACCATCGGCTAACATTGCCATTTGCGCAACGAAAACTGGATCAACTTGAAACGGCTCCTCATACGCAACAACCGCTCATCCCTGTGAATGAGGCTCAATAACTCATTATGGATATTGTGTTAGCTCATGCGTGGTTTTTAGATAACGATCCGCACGAAAAACAAGTCATGAAGCCGTATCCACCGTTGGGATTACTCTCAGTAACGGCTTACCTAGAACAACAAAATTTTGAAGTCACTGTTTTTGACAGCACTTTTAGTACACTGTCGGATTATGAAACACTACTTAAAACCCATCACCCACCTGTGGTAGGGCTCTATGTGACTTTAATGACCAAACCAACTGCCCTAAAAATGATCAAGCTGGCTAAGCAATATGGTGCATGGGTGGTGTTAGGGGGGCCAGAACCACCTTATTATGCTGAACAGTATCTCAATCACGGTGCGGATATTGTGGTGGTTGGCGAAGGAGAACTGACCCTCACAGAATTGTTACCTGTTTTAAAAAATAAAAATCGGGTAGCTTTGCATGGCATTGATGGGATTGTTTTTTGTGAAGGTGACCACCTGATCCATACACCACCCCGCGCCCAAATTCCCGATCTAGATGTACTGCCGATGCCTGCTTATGATGCAATTGCACTACAAGACTATGTCGATGCGTGGCGCAGTCATCATGGTGTGGGGAGTTTATCCGTCGTCACAGCACGGGGCTGCCCCTATACCTGTACATGGTGTAGCCATAGTGTATTTGGGGAAAGTCATCGCCGCCGCGATCCAATTTTGGTAGCCGATGAAGTGGAGCATCTCATCAAAACCTATCATCCTGATCAACTTTGGTATGTTGATGATGTGTTTACGCTCAATCATCGCTGGCTCAAAACATATGCTGCTGAACTCAAACGACGGGATCTATATATCCCATTTGAATGTATTTCGCGGGCGGATCGCCTTAACGATGAGATTATTGACCTATTGGCAACAATGGGGTGTTCGCGCTTGTGGATTGGTTCCGAAAGTGGCAGCCAGACCGTATTGGATTTGATGCAACGCAAAACGAATGTGCAAGCGGTACAAACGATGACCCATAAACTACAAGCACAAGGCATCGAAACCGGGATGTTTATTATGATGGGGTATGAAGGCGAAACCCATGCTGATCTAGCCGCTACGGTCGATCACCTTAAAATAGCAAACCCTGATATATTTCTCACGACAGTAGCCTATCCCATTAAAGGCACTCGCTACTATGCCCAAGTCCAAGATCGGATTGTGGAACCTGCCCCTTGGGAACATTATACTGACCGTGATCTGATTGTGACGGGGCGGCATTCCAAGCAATATTATCAATTCGCCACGCGGTGGATGGTTCATGCCGTGCAGCTAAAGCGCCATCGTCATAATGGGGATTATATCGCCATGGTAAAAAGCTTAATTCATATTGGTATTGGTAGGCTAGGGATGATGCTCACACAGCACCAAACCGAAAAGCTCCCTGCCGGGCGCGGTTGGTATGATGCTGATCGTACATCCCCTGCTTAATATCGTTAACCTAAGGATGTATTAACGGCCACAATTGCTGATGTGAGATGTTGGAGTGGCACGTCAGTAGTAAGATTATGATCATGAAGGTAGATCCGAGCTTGGGTGCGAACACCATCGGGGATTGTAGGGTCTAGGGTTAATGCCGTAAATAAAGTTGCGCTGGTGTTTTTGTCCACAGAGAGTAATAGCCTTGCAGCTTTCAATATATAACGCGCCATCATATTCTGTTCATTTAATCGATTAAGCATCTCAATATTGTGGTGCAGTAAGTGAATCCCCCAATCCGGATGATGCCGCTGAATCAATCGTGTTGCAAGATAATGATTGATCTTGGCGATTAAGGGGGAAGAAATTCCCAGATTTGTAAATTCAATTAATGAACTTACAAAATCGGTTTGTGCTGTATGCTCCTGTTTTGTTTCAATAATGTGTAAATAAAAAGCAGTGATCACCACCAGACGGTGATTTCCATAATCTAACGCATCCAAATGTAGCCCCTCGAATAATTGATAGGCTTCATCCAACATACCGAGTTCCATATAGCACAGTGGTAAGTTGATACGCGCTTCATGCCAATCAGGCACCACTAATTGTTTTAAGCGTGGTAAGGCTTCGGCGGGGCGGCCATCATAAATTAATGCACTAGGCAATGCTGATTGAATAGCGCACAGTGCATATTGATTAACAGGCACTTGAATGTTCTTTTGTAGAGCATCCACCTGCTCCAATAGTTCAAAACCACGTTTTGCATTGCCTAAAAAAGTTTCAGCAACCCCTAACATGGTTAATGCAATCACACCATCCCAAGCATAAGCTGAAACTTGCAAGAGTTCCCAACTTTGCTTGGCATAGTGTCTCATATCCTCAATCTTGTTAAAGCGGTATGCAAATAGATTGAGTAATGCACAAAGCCGTCCTTTGAGGATAAGCTCGCTCTCTGGTAGAGCGTCTAGAGTGGTCTTAAATATGGCTTGGTTTTCATGCCATAATCCTACATTGTCGCTCACATATCCTAATGCGGTCGATTGTTCAAGCCAATCATAATAGCCATTATCAAGTGCATATTGCCACACGACACCAAAATTATTACGGTTTTTTATAAAGCGCTGTACAGCATCTAAGGACATCTCATCCATAAACTCAGAAATAAGCTCTACAGCAAATTGTCGGTAAAACTCGCCATACTTGAGTTGCGTTGTTTCATAACACTTCGGCTCAGTTTTTAGTTGCTCAAGTGCATATTGATGTACTAATGGGTGCATGGTGAAAAGCTCATGCTCCGCACGTTGAATTAGTGCTGCATCTAATAAAGCCTTTAATGTTTTTAGGGATGCACCGGTGACGATTGCTGCACCAGCGGCGGTGAACCCTTCCCGATGAAATACCCCCAGTTTCACAAACACAGCTTGGACATCTTCTGACAATAAATTCAACGAATACTCGACAAGGGATTGAATATTCTGTTGGCGGCTTGGGCGATCTTGTTCATCAGTACTCAGGAGTTCATAATTTTTTCTGAGCCGCTTGGCAATGTCTTTGAGTGGCAACATCGATGCCCATCCCGCTGCCATTTCAATAGCAAGCGGCATTCCGTCAATTTGTTCACAAATTTGCCGCATCAACATGGTGCTATGTTTAGTGGATGCGGTAAAACTAGGACTAATCGATTGGGTTCGTTCTAAAAATAACTGATATGCACCTGTATTTTTAAAGCTCGTGGCATCTTGCCCCATATCAAGCCCCCCTAAGGGATAAACAACCTCGCTAGTAATATTGAGGATTTCACGCGAGGTAACCAAAATACGTAGATGATGCGTTTGCTGCAATAAAGTGCTTATCTGTGGGGCATGTTCAATTAGATGCTCAAAGTTGTCAAGCAAGAGCAGGCACTGTTTTTTATACAATACATGTGACAACTCATTTAAGATTTGTTGCGGGTTGTCGATAGGAATTTTTAAAACGGCTGCAATCGAGACTATTGGATCCTCGTATAAATTTTCTAACCCAACGAAGTAAACACCATCTTGAAAATATTGGCTCGCACGGCGGGTAACTTCTAAGGCGAGGTGCGTTTTCCCCATCCCACCCATGCCATGTAGTGTTATTAAACGCGGTTGCTCGGCCTGTAGGAGCGCCAAAATATCAGTGGTTTCCTTTTCGCGCCCAAAAAATGAGGTCGTAACTTTGGGTAAGGTACGGGTGGCACGGATGTCATTTACTTTTTTAGCATCGGTCGATGCTACCGTTAGCAACCCTAATTCACGTGCTTTTGTTGCCGCCTGAGTACGATTTTCGACATAAAGCTTGCTATAAATTTGTTTTAGATACCACTTCACTGTATAGAGCGTTAATATAGTTTTTTGGGCGATCTCTTTATTACTGAGTCCATCGGCTAAAAGACGTATAATCTCTATTTCACGCTCTGTTAGTTCTGTGTCGAGTGTTGTTTTTTCAACCATTTTTTAAAATTAGCACCTAAATTTGTAAAGACCCCTCTTAAGAGAGGTGACAACCCCTCCCTCTCCATTCTACTATTTTTTTATACACTTTATGAGTTAGGAAGCTTTAGCAATGCTTGACAAAATCATGACGAAAAACAAATTCTCTAAACAAATTCGCTGGGTAATGATTGTACTCACACTCAGTTTGCTGGCCGTTGGCAGCACATTCGCCCAAGGTGGTGATGATAATGATAATCCTCAACTTCAATTGATCAACATTCCACCTAATCAAATCGATGATGTCCATATTCCCGTTACTAACGCTGAATTACAAATCTTGCCGGGTAACATGGGCGGTAATCCTATAGATGGTTTCCAAGTTCCCGAAAATGCTTGTGATAATGCGGTGGGGTCTTACGTGAATACAGGGGATGAAGCTATCCGAGTGACCATTGCCGACTTTGAAGACATCATTTATGACAATAAAGATGAAGATTTGGTGTATTATGCGCTGTACTTTTTGGAAACCTCTTTAGGGTTCCCTACAAAAGGACGATTCATGATGGATTACCCCGCCACAATCCAATCTATTCCTAATCCTAGCGGATTGATTGAAAATAATGACATTGTGACCATTGGTGAACAAAGTGCCTGTGTTGGTAATGACTTGATTGCACTACGTTTTTGGCAACTCAGTACAGGGGATTGGGTATTGGATACCATTACAATCTTAGACCCGATTGACTTAAGCAGCTATTGGGATGGCGTCATTCCTGACAATCAAGGTGGTATGTTGGAAATTGCTCAACCTGAAAATCCTGTTATGGTTGATGGTGTTATGTACCGCTACTTGATGCCCTATGTGGAACCCCCTATCACAGCTATACCGTCTGCTAATGAGATTGATGCGCCAAATGTTGTAGCATGTGATGGTACTGCCCCCTCATACTTGGATATTGGCATGGAAGTTGAATTCACAGGGTATGGTTATGAGCGCATGGCACAAAGCCTACAAGACCAAATGGGTGACTTAATCTGGTCAAATTGGGTGTTAAGTGACCAACAATTCGCGCTCAGTAACTATGGTACACAAACCTATATCGATATTTTGAATACGACACCATTGCTCAACATTCCAGGGAATTATGAAGCTGTAGCAATGTCTGTAGAAGAACTCTATGGCGGTGTTTTGACCCCCACAGGAACCGTGATTGATGGCCCTGTGTGTACCGCTATTGATGCTGAACCTGATTTACCGCCTGCTGATGAAGATTGTTCATGGGGTACATGGCCGCTCGAACCGTGTACGGGGAATGCTGATCCAAACAATCCTGCGCCGGATGAATTCACTACTTGGTGGTATGTTAATGTGAATGGTACATTTGGTTGGTATCCTGAAAATGTTGGTCAATATGCATGGTGGGTATGGGAAACTGATGGAATTTTCCCTCGTAAAGAGCATCTTTACTATCTTGTGCCGATTAATGGTAATGCAACAATGGCTTCCACTGAAAGTTGTGATGATTTATTGCCCAGTCGCTTAAGCATCAACAGTGCAGGGTATGTATTCACTGCTTTAAATCTACGGGATAACCCTAACGGAAACGCCATTGACCAACTGCCCGCTAATACGGAAATCATCATCAATGGGAATAGTATTTGTGACGAGGGAAACCGCTGGCAACCCGTCCGTACCCCTGATGGTCGTACTGGATGGGTCGCAGAAAATGACCGTGATTATTACTACTTGGTACCGGGTACACCAGTGCGTGAACCAGAAACTGTAACAGAAACGGAACCAGAACCCATTACTGAAACGGAACCCCGCCCAGAATCAAATGATGCGTCAGGAACATCTTCAACCGTCCCTGAAACAACAGATGAAGAACCGCGTCCACAAGATTCTACTGACGATGGCAATACGGCAACCTTTGACGCAACTGTTGTTGACCCTGCTGATAGCACCCCACCCACTGAAGAACCTAGCCGCCCGCCACGCCGTTAAGAAAGAAACTTAACCTCACACCATTGAATAAAATGACTAGAGACTGTGCAAGCAGTCTCTAAGTTTTAATTAAGACCTATTTCTTAATGCAGTCTATTGCATGACCAATATTTTTATAGATGCCGTATGAAAATTCCTCGCCTTGAAGATTGTTCGATAGCTATAGTGTTTTAGGGCAAACATGGCTATGATGATAGTTCTCATCACCAAGAGGAATAAATCTCATTGAAGATCCGTTGGAATATTTTAGTTGGTGTTAGTCTTCTATTCTGTATAACTGCACCGATCTTACTACAACAAGGTCTACCACTCGGTAGCGATGTCGATGCCCACTATTGGCGCACTTACTTTTTTTCAGAACATTGGGCGGCTGGCGATTGGTTACCCAGATGGTCGCCTGAAACTTATTATGGATATGGTTCCCCATTATTTGAATATGCGGCGGGCGGATTTTATGCAATTGCTACCGTACTAGGACAATTACCATTTGTTGATGATGTTTTACGAATTAAGCTAACCTTAGCATTGGGATTAGTACTTAGTTTTGTTGGTGTATACGATTTTGTTGCGCGACGTTATGGGGTAATTAGTGGTATTATTTGTGCATTATCGTTTGTGTTTTCCCCCGCCATTATTTTTATGGAACCTATTGGACGTGCATCATTCCCAGCTAGTTTAGGAATGGGCTTTTTTGCCTTTACCATTGCAACATTTGATCGCTATAGCAAAACACAACAGCATGGCATACTCGCTGCATTGAGCTTATTGGGGTTGTTATGGTCACATAATCTAACATCTTTTACTGGCACCGCGATCATTGCTGGATGGCTGGGGTGGCAATGGCTCTGGAATCGTTCAGAAATTCCATATTGGAAATCTACTTTTTTTATTTTTGTTTTAGGGTGCGGATTAAGTGCTTTTTTCTGGATTCCTGTGGCACTTGAACGCGATCTAGTTGGTTTAGACCGATTGCAACAAAGTGGTGGGCTAGATTTTCGAGATTTCTTTCAGCCACTTCCTAAATTATTAACGTTGGCAACTTTATATGATAGCCAATCATATGGGCAAGAGTTACGCGCCAGTTTGGGGATTTTTTCTTGGGGATTGAGCGTTTTAGGGGTTGTAACATTGCTACGCCATTTTTCACATCGTCATCCTCAGTTTCGAGAAAGTATGTTTTGGGGGGGGATAGGGGTAGGTAGTATTTATTTAGTGACACCATATTCTTATTGGTTATGGGACAATATCGAGTTTTTACAAATCTACTTATTTTCAACGCGGTTTATGGATTTTGCTGCCTATGGGGTGGCGCTGTTAGCCGCTCCATTTATTCATAAATTGGTACAGCGTCCCTCTACAATTGCTCAATACAGTTGGCTCTTGATTATGATGGGGCTTATTTTCCAAGGAATGCAAACCCTACCGTGGGATTGGGATAACCATGCTCTTCGCGCAGCAACCACAGAAGCTTACTTTGATTATGAAATTGACTCAGGGACTTTAGGTACAACGGCGGCCAATGAATTTTGGCCATCCTCTATACCCAGTATTCCGCCACCGTCTGACTTTTTAATTGATAGTTTTTCCGATGTCCCCATTCGGGTTAACAGAGCTGCATACCCTGATACCACATTTGTAGTTGAACATAGTGATCCCACCCAATACACATTTACCGTTGAAACCCCAACAGAAATCACGCTGGAGGTATACCAAACCTATTTTAGTGGATGGGAAGCAACCATAAATAATGAGCCTTTATCCATTTATCCAGTAGGGCAATTTGGGTTTACCGGAATGACCATCCCCGCAGGATCTCATACGGTTGCGTTAAGTTATTCATTGCGTGATACCCAGCAAGTGGGACTCATGGTGAGCTTTATATCCCTTTTTGGCATTTTGTTGTTCGGTTTGTATCGGTGGCTACGTCCCGCGAATCCATCAATACAATATGCCTCGCCCTCGCTGTCTGTTCGACAAGCACAACATATGATAGTCGTCCTGATAGTGATGGGGATTTTCGGTTATGCTTTTATGCGCGAAGGGGTCGCTTGGGTTGCATCCCCTGAGGGAGATGCCCTACTTGCCCAACACCAAATGAATACCGATTTTGGGGAGCAAGTTCAGTTATTAGGATATACCTTCAGCCAAACATATGGTCAACAATGGGATGTGTATTTATATTGGCAATTTCCCCCACCATTAGATTATGAGGTTAACAGTTTTGTGCATTTGGTGGATGCCAATGGAACCATTTATGCTCAGCAAGATAAATTTGGTATGATGCGCGTTGTTCAACATGTAACAGATTGGTCATCAGAGCGCCATGTACGCGATTGGTATCGGTTAGAACTACCAGATGGCGGTTTGCCATCTGGCGAATACTTCTTAAGAGTTGGGTTATGGCAATGTGAAACAGGGGAACCCGCCGGGTGTGAAACAGTTATTCGATTGCCTGTTTATGAGGATGCGCAATTGATCTCAGATGCGTTCCTCATTTTGCCAAGAACCATCCATCATTAACCATTCAATTGAGGACGCTGATTATTTGGCAAGGCAACTTGACCGATGTTGCGATAGTACTGCATCGCTGCTCGTCCAGTGGCTTGAGTGAGAATATAGTTAAACATAAAGCCCACAATTGCCCCCACAAATGGCACAAGCTTGACCAAAGATTTGCCTGCGACCCGTGCACTGAGCCGTGCAATTAATCGTGTTGTTACCCGTTGTGTCACATATTCTGAGGCTTGGCGTCCGCCTGACATCACGACGACATTAATGACTTGTGATTCCATTTGATCTGGTTTCACGTTATACGCTAACGCGATAAAATTCACCATGGCTGTTTGAATGCGCAAGGATGTGATCATATCAATCGGCAGTGCGATCGGAATGGTCACAAGCCCCCCTACGCCTGTAATAGCTCCCAACAACCCACACCGCCAAGATTGCCGTGAAATGATTTTTTTGACCAATTCATCAGGGGTAGCATTGGGGTTTTTAGCTTGTAATTTGGCAAATGTTTGTTGCATACGGGTGCTGTCGGGGGTTGCAAATTCATTTAAGATACGGTTTCCCGTTATTACTGCAAAAATACTGAGTACAATCACCCCCACTGTGGGCAACACGCAACACATTGTGAGCCACAACCACCACGGTATATCAAAAAATTCCATGTTCGTTCCCTTTTATCGTGAAGACACCATACCCTACCATCAAACTGAGATGTCCTATTTCATAACCTTGTTCACCAATGATACCCCCACTATCGCAAAGTCCATAATAGATAACGTCAGTTCGGTTTAAGAAATGCCGAATTTGCTTTACAAAGCACATTTACAAAGCACATAATGAGGCAACACTGATTTTCGGGGCTCTGCCCCGTCCCCCCGCGATTTTTTAGGCAAAAAATCGAGTAAAACTTTAAACGTTTGGGCGAACTCTTCAAAGTTCGTGGGTTTTAGGGCAAAGCCCTGAAAACAACTATGCCTAAAAGCGTTTATCCCGAACTCACGTTAGATAAGATAATAGTCTATCGGTTCACTGGCCACTCCAGTTACAAACTTTTCGGAATACCCAACAAGATTTAATCCTATCATCTAACGCTTGCCTTGCGATAGTTGGCTTAGGCTTGCAATCCAATAGGTGACCGTTATACTTGCAAGCGTGGCTAATTTACTTGAGCAATTTATCTATATGGTGCAATTTTTGCCAATTATTGCTGTCAGCTTTGCAGCAGCGTATGGCTTTACGCCTATCACCAAACGCCTTGCCCTTCAATTAGGTGTTGTTGATGCCCCAAGTAAACGTAAAATTCATCGAGAGCCTATTCCACTATTAGGTGGCGTGGCGATCTATGTTGCGTTTGCGTTTGCCGTCATCTTGTTTACCCCAGCGGATTTTCTCGTTGAATTTGGCGCTGTGCTGGCCGGGAGTTTATGGTTGGCACTGGTTGGGTATGTTGATGATAAAAATGGGATGTCGCCCCGCATCAAACTATTGGCACAAATTGTTGCGGCAACTGTGGTGATGCTAGTTGGTATTCACATCCGTTTATCGGAGGTTCCGCTATTGGATTATGGTTTGACCATTTTTTGGTTTGTGGGTATCAGTAATGCCATTAATCTTATGGATAATATGGATGGCCTTGCGGCAGGAATTACAGCAATTGCTGCTGGTTTTTTTTTCATCCTTGCCGCCAGTCAAGAGCTCATCTTAGTCGCTAGCCTGTCAGGTGCGCTATGCGGTGCAACCCTTGGCTTTTTACGCTATAACTTTAACCCTGCTAGCATTTTTATGGGGGACACTGGAAGTTTAGTTATTGGGTTTCTGCTTGCTGTATTAGGCATTAAGTTAGACTTTCAAGGGCAAACCCGTATGGTAACTTGGATCATCCCCTTGTTGGTATTAGCGATCCCCATTTTTGATACAACGTTAGTAACATTTACCCGATTGCGAGAAGGGCGTTCCCCATTTCAAGGTGGTAAGGATCATACATCTCATCGGATCCATTTTATGGGGTTTAGCCATCGTCGCACAGTTGTCATCTTATATAGTGTTGCTTGTATTTTAGGGATCATGGCACTCTTGATTAGTCAAGCAAGTTCTGCTGTGGCGGTGGGGATCATACTTATTACGTTAGCATGTGCTGCAATTTCTTTCATCGGCTTAGAGTGGAGTTACATCAAAAACAATGAGTAAATATATGGTGACAGGTGGTGCTGGGTTTATTGGTTCCCACATCACGGATCGGTTATTAACTGAAGGGCATGATGTCGTAATTGTGGATAATTTCGCTACAGGTTACCGCCACAATTTACAACATATTGCGAATGATGTAGACGTTCAAGAACTAGATATTCGTGATTTAGATGCCTTGCATAAAGCCATGCAAGGCGTTGAGTATGTTTTTCATCAAGCGGCACTACCATCAGTTCCGCGTTCGATTAAGGATCCCCAAGAAAGCCACGAAGTTAATGTTACAGGAACTTTAAATGTCCTCATTGCAGCGCGCGATGCTGGGGTGCAGCGGGTTGTTTTAGCAGGGTCATCCTCTGCTTATGGCGATGTTGAAGAAGACTTTAAAGAAGAATCTATGCGCCCCCGCGTGAAGTCTCCATATGCGGCGGCTAAAGTGGCTGCCGAAAATTATTGCTTGGTCTTTAACCAAGTGTATGACATGGAAGCGGCTGTGATCCGCTACTTTAATGTTTTTGGCCCCCGCCAAGACCCCAGTTCAGCCTATGCCGCTGTAATTCCATTATTTGCCACAGCAATGATTGATGACAAGCCACCTCGTATTTTTGGTGATGGAACACAATCACGCGATTTTACGTTTATCGAAAATGTTGTGAATGGTAATCTGCTTGTGATGCACGAGGCACCCGCCGCAGGAGAAATCTTTAATATTGCTTGTGGTGACCGCATCACTCTATTGGAATTAGTTGACGATCTGAACGCCTTACTAGGTAAAAACTTGGAGCCATTCTTTGATGCGCCGCGTGCAGGTGATATTTTGCATTCACGCGCATCGATTCAAAAAGCCCGTGATCTATTAGGATATGAACCTAGTATTACATTTAAACAAGGGTTGGAGAAAACACTCGCTTGGTACAATCAATAAGCCCCTATAATGATGACAAACCGCCTGAGCCGATAACAACCATTGGGTCTGCATTAGATTGGGCGCGGTCTGCCTTGCAAGAACAAATTGATAATGCGTGGCTTGATGCCCGCTTGCTGTTGTGTCATGTATTAGAGGTTCGACAAGAGTATCTCATCCTCTATTCAGAAAAAACATTGACCATCCAACAAGCAGCAGACTACCAAAGTTTGGTGATGCGTCGTGCCACTGGGAGCCCCTTAGCTTACTTACTTGGTAGCCAACCCTTTTATGATATTGAGGTATTTGTGTCGCCGGATGTCTTGATACCACGTCCTGAAACAGAATTATTAGTGGAACAAGCCATCAACTTTGCCCAAAACCGTTCTCATCAATTTATTGTGGATGTGGGAGCTGGTAGTGGCATTATTGCCTTAGCAATGGCAAAGCATTTACCTCAACATCACATTACCGGTATTGATCTTTCGCAAGATGCGTTGGATATTGCCAAACGGAACACCGTGCATTTGAATTTGGTGAACCGTGTTCGCTGGTTACAAGGGAACTTGCTAGACCCGCTCATTAAACAAGGCGAACAAGTTGATCTGATTGTGGCAAACTTGCCCTACATTACCACTGAAGAAATGCAGGATTTAGAGGTCTCAAAACATGAGCCACATATGGCATTAGATGGCGGCAATGATGGATTAGATCTCATTCGGCAATTACTCAAAAATGCACCTTTGGTGTTAAAACCAAATGGAGCAATCCTGATGGAAATCGGTGCTGCACAGGGGGATGGTGTCCGAAACATTGCGCAACATTACTTCCCAACAGCACAAGTTCATGTTAACCAAGATCTTGCGGCCTTAGATCGCATCGTGAGTGTGATATTACCGCCTCGCTGAACTCATCCTAAGGATTAGGGTTTTCGCTAGGGGTACTGTACAACCACCAAAAATCATCCATCGGATACATTTGTTTGAGCAGGTCATCCCAAACAAAGCTGGGGGTATCTAATGTTAATGCAGCTTGCAACCGACTATCTGCGCGCCTTAAGGTATCCGCCAGTTCATCTGTCCACAGCGCTAAGTGTTGAGCTTCTAACATCAAGTGATGAATAATGGTGCGGCGGGTGGCTTCTACAGGGTAGCCATTTGCTGTTGATTTAGGATGGCGATCATAGTCGTTGAGGTAGTTCCCTAAATCGCGTAAGCGTGCTTGCAGTTCATGGGTGATTTTACCCTCATAATGCACCATCCATTCTGAGCGTTGTTGCTCAAAATTGATCTTTGCATCCCGCAAGCGTTCTTGTTGATGGTTGGTTAGGGTTTTTTCTAATTGTTCTAAGCGATACAGACGCAATAATAATCCACCCACCGTTAGTTTGGGGAGATTCATCGAGAGCGTGCCATATAGGGCATTTTCATATAGATATGGCGTCAAATTTGACGCCATCGCCTCTAATGCTTTTAAGTCAGTGTCTATGTCATAAGCCATTAGCGGCTAAACACCTTTACATTACGAAAGCCAGGGTTCCCCTTAACTTCATCTAGACGTTTGTTGGCATCTTTTGCATACCATTCAATGATGTAACGCCCATCAGAATCTGTATAAGATACGGTGGGGGTAAAACCCAACAATTCAGAAACACCTTTGATAAAAGGGATTGATTCTTCGCTCATGCGTAAAATAAAAACGCTATTGACATCAAATTCGATCTCTACAGCGATATTTCCCCAATCCCCAATGAGGCGGTAGGGGGCCTCTGCATTGACGCACGTGAATATAATATTATTGATACGATTGGTCCAAAATGTGTGGTTGACCCGTTCGGCAATTAAATACGGGCGTCCAGTTTCGGGTTCTGCATAAAACCATGTTGTGGCATTAGTAGCCATGAATTCCTCCAATGGTCTGAGAATTTGTTCATAATGATACCAAAGTTTCACTGCTTGCCACATCCCCCAAACCACCATACACTATAGAAAAATAAAGTGCATAAGAGGTAGCAGACGATGGGCTCACGACTTTCCAGATTAAAAGGCAATAAAAACGACGATAATCGACCTGATATTCAGCAATTAGACGATTTGCGCGATGCCCCACCCGAAGGGCAAGCTGCCCCACCACAAAACCAAGCGCCCCCTCAAGAAGAGGAAGAAGAGGAAGGTTATGTGCCGCCACCCAAACGGCGGACAACCCCCAAAGTTGCAAAATTGCGGCAACAGTTGCGCTCTAAACTGCTAGCCTCGCCTGATGAATTTGACCAAATGTCGATCCTGAACCCTGAACACCGTCAAATGGTTAGCCAACGCCTGCAAACTCTGTTACAACGCTCGAATATTCAGATCTCACAGCATGAATACCAAGAACTAGAAGACTGTGTTATGAAAGACTTGCTTGGGTTTGGCGCCATCGAACCTTTAGTGCAAGATCGCGGATATTCTGAAATTATGGTGAATGGCCCCGAAATCATTTTTGCGGAATATAAAGGGAAATTAACTGAAACTGAAATTGTCTTTGATGATGAAGACCATGTGCAATGGACAGCCCAACGGATTGTGCGCCCCTTGCAACGTGACCTCAGCCGCCGTAACCCGATGGTGGACGCCCGCCTGCCCGATGGTAGCCGTGTCCATGCCATTATGCCACCCGCTGCCTTATGTGGAACAACGCTGACTATTCGGAAATTCCCGGAAAAACCACTGATGTGGCAAGACCTTGTGCGCTTTGGATCATTTACTGAACATGTGGCTAAATTCTTGGAAGCTTGTGTGAAAATTCGTCTGAATATCGTTGTGGCTGGTGGTACAGGGTCAGGTAAAACAACCCTGTTGAATGTTATCAGCAACTTTATTCCGGAAGATGAGCGTACCATCACGGTTGAGGACTCGGCAGAGCTCCAATTATTACAACGGCATGTTGTCCGCTTGGAAACCTGCCCATCACTCCCCGGAAGTGGTGAGGGCGAACTTAAAATCCGTGATTTGGTAAAAGGCTGCTTGCGGATGCGCCCTGACCGTATTGTGGTTGGTGAGATTCGGGACGGTGCCGCGTTGGACATGCTCCAAGCCATGAACACCGGTCATGATGGGTCGTTAACAACCGTCCATGCCAACAGTGCCCGCGATGCGGTTGCCCGTTTGGAAACGCTTGGGATGATGGCCGGAATGGACTTGCCCATTGAAGTTATCCGTACCCAGATTGCAAGTGCCATTCACTTGTTTATTCAACAAGCGCGCTTGAAGGATGGTAGCCGTAAGATCACCCAAATTACCGAAGTGCAAGGTATGGAAGGCAGCAATGTAACCTTGATGCCGATCTTTACATACCGCACACCAGGGCACACCGGCGTAGAGCCAAGCCATGAAGGGGGTGGTGATTTGCTGCCGAATGGATTCCCCCCCAAATTTGCAGATCGGTTTGAAGAATCTGGTATCCATTTGCCCCCCGGCATTTGGGGCACAAGTATTTCTCGCAAAGGCCATTAGCCATTGATGCAGCAATTCATTTTTTTGATGGGGCAATCGAATATTCGGCTGCCTCATCATCTGGTACGAGGGTGCAACATATATACCATCATCGGGTTATGCCTAATGATGGTAGGCATTGTCGGGTGTGACACTTTTGCACAAAGTGCCCCCACCCCATTATTGATCACCGCTACCCCTGAACAAATGATCATCATTGTAACCAATACCCCAACACCATCGGCTAGCCCAGTGTTAGCTCCCACGCTAGAAGGGAGCGCACCAGACCAACCACAAGGAACCCCTGAACCCAACCAAAGTAATACGACTACAACCCCAACAGCCGAAATTACGCTAACCCCGACTTTCACGATTACCCCGACAGACACCCCCGCAACACCGGGGGCAGTTATTGGGGTGGTTGGTGGTGGTGCTGGCAATTTAGATATTGCCAATTGCCCGATTACTCCAAGTGGTGGGTTTGCGCAAATCTTTATCAATAATCCTGATGTCGCCGCACAAATTGGGTGTCCCATAGAGGCTAATGCACTGTCTATCAATAATGCGTTTCAACCGTACCAAAATGGGGTGATGGTGTGGGTTTCTTCGGTGGGCGGCAGTGGTCAATCCGGCATTTATAGCATTTATAACAATGGTACTTATCAACGCTTCAATGATACATGGATCGATGGTGTTGATCCTGTGGGGGTGGGTGCACAAGCCCCAAATGGCTTATTAGAACCCATTCGCGGGTTTGGAAAAGTATGGCGCGAAAATGCAGGCGTCAGTGATACACTAGGGTGGGCAACCAGCGGCGAAGCGGGTGGCACCACCTTTATACAAACATTTGAACGGGGTGAAATGATATACATCCCACAAAATGGGCAAACCTATATTTTTATTTCGGGACAACCGGCGACATGGGTGAGCGTTGCCCAACCATATTAAACAACCAAAAAGAGGAATACAGACCATCATGACAACCATTCAAAGTGCAATTCGTACCCTCTCTGCGAAACAAGACCTCAGCTTTGATGAGGCACAAGCCGTAATGCGCCAAATTATGGGTGGGGACGCTAGCCCCGCCCAAATTGGAGCCTACTTAATGGGCTTACGGCTAAAAGGCGAAACCGTTGACGAGATCGCTGCCAGTGCAAAAGTTATGCGTGAAGTCGCTAATGATCCATTGGTGACTGCTGCCGATGTGGTTGACACCTGCGGAACGGGTGGTGACCAATCCAATACCTTTAATATTTCAACAACGGTTGCGTTTGTGGTTGCCGCCGCAGGGGTTCCTGTTGCCAAACATGGAAATCGGAGTGTATCGAGTAAATCCGGATCAGCAGACGTGTTACGCTCATTGGGCGTGAACTTAGACATTAGCCCACAACAAGCCGGGCAATGCGTGGATGAAGTTGGGATCGGGTTTTTGTTTGCGCCTGCCTTCCACCCTGCCATGAAGCACGCCATCGGCCCCCGCCGTGAAATGGGTATTCGGACGATTTTTAATATTCTAGGACCATTGACCAATCCGGCGGGTGCAAAACGCCAATTGATGGGTGTCTTTGCACAAGAACTCACTGAACCACTCGCGAATGTGCTAAAAGAGCTTGGGTCAGAATCAGTATTTGTAGTGCATGGCGAAGGCGGCCTCGATGAAATGACCACCACAGGGGTGAGCTTTGTGAGTGAACTCAAAAATGGGGAAGTCTCAACTTATGAAGTGGATCCAAAATCACTGGGGTTAACGGTTGCCAAGTTAGAAGATTTGCAAGGTGGTGAACCTGAGGAAAACGCCACCATCACCCGTAACATATTGGCTGGCAAGGGATCAAACGCTCAACGTGAAGTGACCATGTTAAATGCAGCGGCGGCACTCGTCGCAGGCGGTAAAGTGGAAGATATTGCCACCGGATTAGAACAAGCTGCCCACATTATTGATTCTGGCGCCGGCTTAGAAAAACTCAATGCTTTAGTTGAGTTCTCTCAAGGATTTGCTCAATGAATGATGGCGTGATCCGTACTGATACCATTTTAGATAAGATCATCGCCCATAAACGGGATGAGGTCGCCGCTGCGCAAAGAGCAATCCCCGAAAGTGAACTAAGGGCAGGTCTTGCAACTGTTGCCCCCGCATTAGACTTTTTAGCAGCGTTGCAACGTGACCATGTCGCGCTCATTGCGGAAGTAAAACATGCGTCACCCTCAAAAGGCGTGTTAATTGATCCATTTCACCCGGTGGAAATCGCTGAATTTTATGCTAAAGGTGGTGCGGCAGCATTATCTGTGTTGACGGATGAACAATTTTTTCAAGGGCATTTAGATTATCTGAAGCAAATACGGCAAGCGGTGAATCTGCCACTGCTCCGCAAAGAATTTATGATTTCTGCCTATCAAGTATATGAAGCACGGGCAGCGGGCGCAGATGCGATTTTGCTAATTGTGGCAGCATTAGAAGATGCCCTACTCAAAGATTTACATACCCTTGGCCATGAACTTGGCCTAACCGTTTTGGTAGAAGTGCATAATGAGCAAGAGCTAGAACGCGCTTTAGCGATCAACGCCCCCTTGATCGGTGTGAATAATCGAAACTTGCATGATTTTTCAGTCGATTTAGGTACTACCCCCCGCTTGACAAAACTCATGCCCCCTGACGTGATCACTGTAGGGGAAAGCGGCATCAAAACGGCTGAAGATGTGCAATTGTTGGGGGCAGTCCACGCCATTTTGGTTGGGGAAACCGTTGTCACAGCGTCCGACCGTGCCGCTAAATTACAAGAATTAACAACGATACAACGTCATGAAAATTAAAATTTGCGGAATCACTAATTTGGAAGATGCTCAAGTGGCTGTTGATACAGGGGCGGATTATTTAGGGTTTATTCTTTACCCCAAAAGCCCCCGCAGCATCACGTTACAAGCTGCTGCTGAGATTATCGAAGCGTTACGGGCAGCAGGCAATGCCCCGCACATGGTCGGGGTTTTTGTGAACGAATCATCCGCCACGATCACGGAAAAAATGTCGCGTGGGCATTTTGATTTTGCCCAACTCAGTGGGGATGAATCTCCCCAAGTATTAACGACCTTATATGGCAAAGCGTATAAGGCAATTCGCCCTAGCAGTATCCAATTTGCGGAATTGGATGTGAAAGATTATGCCCCCTTAGGTATCCTAGATGCTCATCACCCTGCGATTTTGGTTGATGCCCATCATCCGAATTTATATGGTGGTACTGGGGAACTGGCCGATCTGGAGATTGTACGACAAATCACCACCTTAGAACCCCGCACCATGCTGGCCGGTGGGCTAAACCCCGATAATGTTGGTGAAATCGTCCAAGCCGTGCAACCTTTTGCCATTGATGTTGCTAGCGGGGTAGAAGCCACACCGGGAAAAAAAGATCATGATAGAGTATATTCTTTTGTGAAAAATGCCCGTGCTGCTGCGGGGCAGTAAATCATATTTTTGCCGATAGACAACCATTCGTGATTTTTAACCATAACCGTGGGGGCAATCCTACGGTTACCATTATGAAAATAATGTTGTATACAAAATTACAAATTATGTGTGATATTCGACCAAAATAATTAAAGTAGGGATAGCATGTATGCTGTCCGTGACCGTCGTTTTTGCATCAATCACGGACGTGATATATCGCTTCTCTACTCAATTTCACATTAAATACAAGATGTTATCTAGCCCTAGATATGATGGATTGTTAAGGAGACCCTAAACGATGACAACAGCACACAATCCCGAAACCAATGTCCCTGATTCACGAGGATATTATGGCAAATTTGGCGGGCGCTTTGTGCCTGAAACCATTATTCCCGCATTGGATGATCTTAATGAGGCATATGAAGAATTTCGGGATAATGCCAGTTTTATGGCTGAACTAATGCACCTTCACCAAACCTATACCGGACGCCCCACCCCCGTGAGTTATGCTAAACGGCTCAGTGAGCATCTTGGCGGGGCGCAAATTTACCTCAAACGCGAAGATTTGGCGCATACAGGCGCACACAAAATTAATAATGCGCTAGGGCAAGCGCTTATGGCAAAGCGGATGGGTAAAAGTCGCATCATTGCTGAAACAGGAGCCGGTCAGCATGGTGTTGCTACGGCGACTGCCTGCGCATTGTTAGGGTTAGACTGTATCGTTTATATGGGTAGTGTGGATATTGAACGCCAAAAACCCAATGTATTCCGCATGAAATTACTCGGTGCAGAAGTCCGCCCTGTGGAAAGCGGTAGCAAAACATTAAAAGATGCCATTAACGAAGCCATGCGCGACTGGGTCACCAATGTTCGGGATACATTTTACCTGTTGGGGTCAGCGCTAGGGCCACACCCTTACCCCTTAATGGTGCGTGATTTTCAATCCATTATCGGGATCGAAGCCCGCGAACAAATCCAAGCGATGGCAAAAGCCTTGCCCGATGTTGTGGTAGCTTGTGTTGGCGGCGGCAGTAACGCAATTGGGATTTTCCACGCCTTTCGCAATGATGCCGATACACGCTTAATTGGGGTTGAAGCGGGCGGCTCTGGGATTGATAGCGGCAAGCACGCAGCGCGATTTTCGGGGGATAGCAATTCCCGTCCGGGGATTTTACATGGCACTCATTCCTATATTTTGCAAGATACTTATGGGCAAGTTCTGGAAACACACAGTATTAGCGCTGGATTGGATTATCCATCGATTGGCCCTGAGCATGCTTACTTACGTGATGAAGGACGTACTGAATACACGTCTGCTACCGATGCCGAAACCCTAGACGCCTTGCAACTATTAGCGCATCAGGAAGGGATCATCGCTGCACTAGAATCTGCTCATGCAGTGGCAGAAGTGATCAAAATTGCGCCCACCATGCCTAAGGAATCAACTGTGTTGCTCAATCTCTCAGGGCGTGGCGACAAAGACTTGAATACCGTAATCAATGCGTTAGGATTTGACGACTAATGACCGGACTCGAACTTGTTACCCAAACCTTCGCCAATGCCAAAGCCGCAGGGCGGGCAACCTTTATGCCCTACTATCCGATTGGATACCCTGATCTAGAAACCTCGATCAATATGATGGAAGCACTTGCCAAAGCAGGCGCGGATATTATTGAAGTAGGCGTTCCATTTTCTGATCCTTTGGCGGATGGCCCCACCATTCAAGCAGCAACCCAAATCGCTTTACAGAATGGAACCTCATTACCCGATACTTTAGATGCCATGCGTGAACTCCGTCAACGGGGGGTTGAAATCCCCCTCATGTTAATGAGTTATGCCAACCCGTTGATGGCCTATGGATATGAGAAACTTGTTGCTGATGCAACCACCGCAGGGGCGAGTGGTTTTATTATCCCTGACTTACCCTCCGATGAAGCGGCTGACTTCCAAGCACTAACCGTCAAGCACGATACAGCATTCGCTCATTTTTTAGCCCCCACCAGCAATGATAAACGGATCGCAATGGCAGCAGAGATGGCACGCGGTTTTATTTATTTGGTATCAGTCACAGGGGTTACGGGCGCACGCGAAAGCACTCCCGCCGACCTCAAAGCATTTGTAGAGCGCGTGCGCAAAGTGGCACGCCAACCCTTAGCGATTGGTTTTGGGATTGGGTCACCTGACCAAGCAAAAACGGTTGGTGCGCTTGCCGATGGGGTCATTATTGGCAGTAAAATTGTCAAATTAGCGCCAGAAGGGGTCGATCAAGTTTATGAATTTGCCCAGAATGTCAGAAAGGCGTTGGACTAACCCCGAAAAAATCGGTATTATTGGGCTCACACAATCTGTTTGACAGCATTCATACGCATATGTTAATCTTTTGTTTGAATGCGTTTGCGAAATTTTGAACAAAGGGGCGCAAATAGTGTTATCCGAATTCGCACCAGTAATACCCTTATTGATTATAGCAACCGCCGTTGCATTGATTATTTTGAATTTGTCGCGGTTGATGGGACCCTATAAACCCAGTCACCGTTTGCTTTCAACATATGAAAGCGGGATGCGTCCAATCGGGCCGGCTGTACGTCGGATTCCGGTGAAGTTTTATCGCGTTGCTATTTTGTTTGTATTGTTTGATATTGAAGTCATCTTCCTGTTGCCGTTTGCTGTCGTATTCCGCGATCTGAGTGTATACGGTTTGTTGGTGATGGGAGCGTTTTTCTTCACACTAACCATTGGGTTTATTTATGAATGGATGGCTGGAGGTCTGGAATGGGAGTAAGCGAAAAACTCGGTAACTTAGGCGTGGTAACCACCACCCTTGAGCAAGCCGTGAATTTAGGACGTACAGGCGCAATGTGGCCAATGTTGTTTGGCTTAGCGTGCTGCGCAATTGAAATGATGAGTACCCAAGCGGGGCATTATGACATGTCACGTTTTGGTATGGAGTTGATGCGACCGAGCCCCCGACAGTCTGATCTGATGATTGTAGCCGGACGTGTTACCCGAAAAATGGCACCTGTCTTACGCTCCTTGTATGACCAAATGCCAGAACCCAAATATGTTGTGAGCATGGGCGACTGTGCTTCTTGCGGTGGGGTTTTTAACAACTATGCTATCGTGCAAGGGGTGGATGAAATCGTCCCTGTGGATATCTATGTTGCAGGGTGCCCACCCCGCCCCGAACAATTGATTCATGGCATTATGACCCTGCATCAAAAAGTACGGGAAACCAGCTGGAATGAATGGGCAACCTAACCATGACCGATATTACACAAGCACTACTTGATAAATTTGGTGAAGAAATTGTCACCACCACCGATAACTTCCGTGGGCAACTCACCGTTAACATTCAAGCGGCTTCTATTGTTGAGGTCTGTAGTTATTTACAAGGTGACTTGAACTTCAAAATCTTGGCAGACATCGCTGGGGTGGATTACATTAAACACCCTGATTCTTATGATTTCCCCGGTCGCTTTGGCTTAGCCTATCAACTATTGGATGTAACCAATGTTCGGCGGTTAACGCTTAAAGTTTATTGGGATGATGGGGATGACCCCGTACCGAGCGTTTCGGGCGTTTGGAAATCCGCAATTTGGGAAGAACGCGAAGCATACGATATGTTTGGGATTCAATTTAGTGGGAATCCTGACCTGCGCCGCTTGCTGATGCCTGATGATTGGCAAGGATACCCCCAACGCCGTGACTATCCGCTTGGCTACGAAACAGTACAATTCTCCTTCAATTATGATGAAGTGAATAAACACAAGCCCTTTGCAAAGGAGTAAAAGCATATGGTTTCAACAATTCCTGAAGACATGCAAGAAGGGCAATGGGGCGAGTGGCGCGGTTCTTTAGAAGAACTAAAAGGTATCGTTTCTGAACGTGCCATGACCGGCGAAACCATGTTGCTCAACATGGGACCTCACCACCCTAGTACACATGGGGTGTTGCGCCTGTTGCTTGAACTTGATGGCGAAGAAATTGTCACCTGTGTGCCAGATATTGGATTTTTGCACACCGGCATTGAGAAAAACATGGAAGCTAAGAGCTACGAAAAATCCATTGTGATGACCGACCGCATGGACTATCTGAGCCCCATGAACAACAATTTTGTATATTGCCTAGCCATTGAAAAGTTAGCCGATATTGATGTTCCCGAACGCGCACAAGTCCTTCGCGTTATTCTCTCCGAAATGACCCGCATTAACAGCCATTTGGTTTGGCTGGGCATTCACGGCTTGGACTTGGGTGTTACTAGCTCTATGATTTATTGCTTCCGTGAACGCGAAAAACTACTCGACATCTTTGAAATGGTATCTGGTCAACGCATGATGAGTACCTACTTCCGCCCCGGTGGTGTTTGGCGGGACGTGCCCGATGAATTTGAAGCCGCCGTACAACGCATCTTAGATGAATTCCCCGGTCGCTTTGATGATTATGAATCCTTGTTGACCAATAATCCGTTGTTCTTGGAACGTACCCAAGGCATTGGCTTCGCTACGACTGAAGAAACGATGAATCTCGGCTTAACAGGGCCACTCTTGCGGGCGGCTGGTGTGAAATGGGATATGCGCAAAACCGAACCCTATTCTGGGTATGAAAGCTATGATTTTGATGTGCCAGTTGGTACACATGGCGATGTTTACGATCGCTATTTGGTGCGTATCCATGAAATGCGCGAAAGCCTAAAGATTATTGAACAAGGCTTAAAACGCCTCCCCAAAGCACAAGGGAGCTTCCGCACTGAGAATCGCAAGTATGCGCCACCACCTCGCGCCGAACTTGGGCGCAGTATGGAAGCTGTGATTCATCATTTCAAATTATGGACAGAAGGCTTCAAACCACCCAAAGGCGAAGTATATCAATCCATTGAAAGCCCACGTGGCGAGCTTGGTTGCTTCTTGGCTAGTGATGGTTCCGCGAACCCGATGCGGGTTCACTTCCGCACCCCCTCTTTTGTAAACATTGGCGCATTGGACTTCCTTGCGAAAGGCCATATGATTGCTGACTTAGTCGCCATCATTGGGAGTGTAGACATCGTTTTAGGTGACTGTGATCGCTAAGGAAAGAATAGACTATCGTGATAGCTGAAAAATACGCTGACCGTATCGAACAAATCCGCGCCAAGTACCCTGATCTGCGCTCAACCGTGATGCCCATACTCTACATTGCGCAAGAAGAGTACAAAGGCTTAACTGATGACGCTTTGCGCGAAGTCGCTGTTTTGTGTGATCTTGACCCTACTGAAGTGAAAACCATTGCTGGGTTTTACACCATGTATTGGGAAGAAAGTGCACAACGCGAAAAAGGGTTTGGACACCAAGGCGACGGTAAAAAAGGCAAATACTGGTTACAGGTTTGTACGGATTTACCCTGTGCGCTGCGTGGCGCTGATGAATTCTACGCTGAACTCAAAGAACATTTAGACCTCAAAGAAGGTGGCACAACCCCTGATGGGTTAGTAACGGTTGAACATGTGATGTGCCTTGCCGCCTGTGATAAAGCGCCCATGTTGCAATGCAATTTCCACTTTATGGAAAACCTTGACATGGACATCATGAAGAAACAAATCGAAGAATGGCGTGCAGACGCTGAAAAAGAATCGTCATAAGCCCTAGGGCGAGCAATCGAGGCAGCAGAGGATATTATGACAGACGAAAAAATCTTACTTTTAGATGACCAAATTGAGGATTACCATACCCTTGATGTATATCTAAAACATAATGGGTATGACGGGCTAAAAAAAGCCATTGGGCAAAATCCTGATGATGTCATCAATTTGGTTAAAGATTCTGGGTTACGGGGTCGTGGAGGCGCAGGCTTTTCCACTGGCATGAAGTGGAGCTTCATCCCTAAAGACTATCCCACAAAATATGTAGTCGTCAACGCAGACGAAAGCGAACCCGGCACCTTTAAAGACCGCCAATTGATGGAACTCAATACACATTCCTTCATCGAAGGGGCGTTGATTTGTGCTTATGCCATCCAAGCTAAAGCCGTTTATATTTACCTACGCGGTGAATTTTGGGATATTGCCCATCAAATTGATGAACAAATCGAACAACTCCGTGAAAAAGGCTTTGTAGGCGAAAATATCTTGGATTCTGGATGGTCTTGTGAAGTGTATACGCATTTGGGTGCAGGGGCGTACATCTGTGGGGAAGAAAGCGCCCTGCTCAACAGCCTACAAGGCTTGATCGGGCAACCCCGCGTAAAACCACCATTCCCCGCAATGGTAGGTGGTGGGTTGTATTATGAACCAACCGTTGTCAACAATGTTGAAACCCTTGCTAATGTTCCCTACATTTTGCGGAATGGCGCAGAAGGCTTCCGCAAATTTGGCACTGAAAAAAGCCCCGGCACAAAAATCTTTTGTATGAGTGGCCATGTGCAAAACCCCGGTAACTATGAATTGCCATTAGGGGTTACCTTCCGTGACGTGTTAGACGCGGCTGGCGGGATGCGCGATGGTAAAAAGCTTAAAGCAATTTTGCCCTCTGGTGCATCAGGACCGATTGTCCCTGGTACAGATAAAGTGTTAGATACCCCTCTTACATATGAGGATATGGATGCTATTGACACGGTATTGGGGTCTGCATCTGTGATTGTAATGGATGAAGACACCGATATTGTGTGGGCAGCGCTCAAAATGGCAAAGTTCTTCAAGCATGAAAGCTGTGGAAAATGCACCCCCTGCCGTGAAGGGACTTACTGGATTGACAAAGCCATGACCCGTTTGGTGAATGGTGAAGCTACCGTTGAAGATATTGATACGCTTTATGATGTGGCGGGCAATATCCAAGGGGCGACACTATGTGCATTGGGTGATTTTGCCGCCAATCCAATTTTGGCAACTATTCACCACTTCCGTGATGAATACATCGCCTATGTAAATGGTCAAAATAAGCCGGTTCCTAGCGCAAGCGCGGCGGATTAATCACCAATGGGGCAAAACGAACGCCTCTTAGCGTTAAACTTGGCGGTTGAACGTGCCCCCGATGCTCCCGTAAACTACTTGTTGCGGGGCGAATATTGGCTAGAACATCAACGCCCATCGCTTGCCCGCGAGGATCTAGAACAGGCGTTGATGTTAGCTCAAACGCAATTAGACACCCTTGACTGGGGGTATATTTACCAGTCGTATATCGACCGAGCCAGCCAGTTGCTGGCTTATATCGAGACCATAAAAGAGTAGGGAATATGCCTGAACAACTCGTAACGATTACCATAGATGGCGCAGACTACGACGTTCCCAAGGGAATGAATCTGGTTGATGCTGCTAAATTCTATGCGGATAATGATATTCCCGTCTTTTGTTACCATCCGAAGCTTGACCCTGTTGGCATGTGCCGCATGTGTTTGGTGGAGCAAGGTATGGTGATGCGTGATCGCGAAACAGGCGATGTTGTGATGGATGATAATGGCGAACCACAAATTCGGTGGTTCCCTAAACTCTCCACAGCTTGTACGCAAACATGCGCAGACGGACTGGTTATTCGCACGGATACAGAGAGAGTCATGGATGCTCGTGATGATGTCATCGAGTTCATTCTTTCTAGCCACCCTTTAGATTGCCCTGTGTGTGACAAAGGCGGCGAATGCCCCTTGCAAAACCTCACCATGCGGCATGGGGCGGGGACTTCTCGCTTTAATTTTGATGACAAAATTGATTTAGACAAACACGTTCCGCTTGGCGAACTCATTTACCTTGACCGTGAACGCTGCATTCAATGTGCGCGTTGTACCCGTTATTGTGACGAATTGGTGGGGGATCCGGTTTTAGGGTTCCATCAACGCGGACGGTCTTTGCAGATTGTCACCATCTCGGATCCGCCATTTGATACTTATTTTAGTGGTAATACCACTGATATTTGTCCAGTGGGGGCGCTCACCACAGCGGACTTCCGGTTTGGGGCGCGGCCTTGGGAGTTGGATGAAATCCCTAGCCTAGACCCTTATGGCCCTGAAGGTGCGAATGTGAGCCTCAGCACCCGTTTAGATCGGGATTCTGGTGGTATTACTGTTGTAAAGCGCGTAATGCCCCGCCAAAACGAATATGTAAACGAAATTTGGATTTCGGATAAAACCCGTTTTGGTCATCATCATAGCCGTTCTGAAAATCGCTTAACGGAACCGATGGTTCGCAAAGGTGGTGAATTAACTCCCGTAAGTTGGGCAGAAGCCTATCAAGCTGTGGCAGAAGGCTTACAAGCTGCTGATGGTAGTGTAGGTGCGGTTGCTGGTGCGATGCTTTCCAATGAGGATTTATGGGAATTACGCCAACTTGCCGAAAAAGCTGGCGGCGAAAATCTTGGTGTGTATCCTGCAACCATGAGTGGCGCGGATGCGGTGGCTCAAGTAGGCGTTGCCACGGGGACGAACCTCAAGGACTTGGGTAAAGAAACCGCTATTGTTGTGATCGCTTCTGACTTAGAAGAAGAAGCACCTGTGTGGTGGTTGCGTGTCAAACGTGCAAGCGACATTCGCTTGAATGGCGAAGGCGGCGCAAAGGTCATTACCCTCAATGCCCGCAAAACCAAACTCGATAAATATGCTAAACATGCACATCAATATGCTTATGGTGAAGCCGTTGATACGGTTAATGAATTGGTTGCTGCCTTAAACAAGGCTGGCGCGGTTGACAAAGATATTGATGGGGCCAGCGATGCACTCAAAGGTAAACGTGGCAAAAAAGAGTACGAAGCTATTGCCGCTACGATTGCCGATGCTGAAAATGTGATTGTGTTTGTTGGTGGCGAAGGTGTTTCTCTGGCAGAACATGCTGAACTGATGCAAGCCGCCGCCAATCTTTTGATTTTGACGGGACATGTTGGACGCGCTAACAATGGCTTGATTCCCGTCTGGTCAGGCGCAAATGTACAAGGCGCTTTTGACCTTGGCTATAGTGCTGAAGCCACCGCTGATGCCATGAGCCAAAAAGCCGTGATTGTCGCCGGTGCTGACCCTGTCGGAACAGACCTAGGTGCTAGCGAAGCGCTCAAAAAGGCTGACTTTGTTGTGGCTGTTTCATTGTTTGAAACCGAAACCACCCAAAATGCACATGTCGTTTTGCCCCGTCAAAGTGTCCCCGAACGGGATGGAACATTTACGAATGGCGAACGCCGTGTCCAACGCTTCTATACGGCACAAGGCTTTATCGGGAGTACCTTACCCGATTGGAAAATCTTTGCTGAAGTTCACAAAGCCATGGATGTTAGCTATCGTGTAAAACCTTCAGCAGGGGCAGTGATGGCAGACATCACCAAATCTGTGGAACGTTACGCCAGCATGGGGTACAAAGCGCTTGGTGCTGTGGAACGCCAATTCCCAGATGTACGTGGTGAAGATGCCTACTATGGTGGTACGGCGTACAATAATCGTGGCGGATTGGGGGTTCAATGGGCATCTGAGAGTGAAACTGAAGGCGCCAGCCTGACAGTACGTGCTGCAAGCGCTTCTGATGCACCATCCGGCAAAGGCTTGTTAGCGGTTCCCATTCGAGTTCTCTATGACCGCACCCCAGAATTTTATGCTAGTGAACTAATGCACCAGCGCATCCCCGCTGCCTATGCAGAAATCAATCAAGCGGATGCGGACAAAATCGGTGTTGCTGATGGTGATAGTGTTAAACTTGCCTTTGGCAAACACAACGTAAAGGTAACTGCACGGGTGAACGGAAAAGCACCGCAGGGTGTGGTACTTGTCCCCCAAAACTTAACCGACGAACCTGTTCCGTCAGTGCCCACTGCCGTATCTGTGGAGAAATAACACATGTTTGAATTCCTCACCCCCTCCGACCCCACCGCAGTCATTGAGTGCGCCACCAGTACCCCGTGTACGGTGACCCACTCGATTCTGAGTGCCGCAGTCATCTTTTTTGTCTTGCTGACGGGGTTTGCTTATACCACGGTGTTAGAACGGCGCTTAATTGCGTGGTTACAAGACCGTATTGGCCCCAACCGTGTTGGCCCTTTGGGGTTGCTCCAACCTGCTGCTGATGGTGTCAAGCTCATCTTTAAACAAGATGTGATGCCCATGAATGCAGATAAGGTGGTGTACTATGTTGCGCCTTTGCTCAAAGTGATCCCTGCACTGATTGTACTAGCGGTTGTGCCACTTGGCCCCCCCATCACCATTCCTTGGTTTGATGGCGAATGGTATCGCATTAGTCAAGGTATTTTAGATGTGAATGTTGGCGTTTTGTGGCTCTTAGCTGTTACGAGTCTCTCCGTCTATGGTGTTGCCATGGCGGGTTGGTCTAGCGCCAATAAATACTCGATGATCGGGTCTTTGCGGTCTAGTGCTTCCATGATTAGCTACGAACTCAGCTTGGGGACCGCGTTTGCAGTGCCCATCATGTTGGCTGGTTCGATGAGCGTTGGCGATATTGTCGAAGCACAAACTGGAAACTTCATTTTCAACTGGTTCATTTTCCAAAATCCCTTGGCTGCTGCCGTGATGGCGGTTGCGTTGTTGGCTGAAGTCAACCGCGCCCCGTTCGACCTGCCCGAAGCAGAACAAGAACTCGTAGCAGGGCACATGACCGAGTATAGTGGTATGAAATTCGCCATGTTCTTTATGGCAGAATACATTAACATGATTGGCATTAGCGTGATTTTTGCCAGCATGTTCTTGGGTGGGTATAGTTTCATTTTAACTGACCAAGCGCCGATTCTTGGCCCCATCTGGTTGATCTTGAAAGTTGTCGGATTACTATCTTTAATGGTCTGGATTCGGTCTGCATTGCCGCGTTTACGCTATGACCGCTTAATGTCTGTTGGCTGGAAGGTTATGTTGCCGTTGGCATTGGTTTCTGTGGTATGGACTGCTGTGTTGGTGGTCATTCAGGAAGAAACCCAAAGCCAAGCAGCATATATCATCCCCACACTGGTCATGTTTGTTTTGATGGGGCTAGCGGCATATCTCTTTAGTCGAGATGAAGCAACACCACTCACCACCACAAGCGGCGGTGTTGAAGTTGTCCGTATGGGTAACCAAGGCATTGGTTTTGCCTTGATTCAGTTAGTGGGTAGCTTGGTTGCCATTCCATTCTTACTCTTCCGCTATACGGTGGATGTCGCCCAGAATTTAAATGAAGCGGTGAATGGCAAACCTACCCCATCCGCCGATGAACAACAACAATCTTAGGAGAGTGTGCCATGGGTATTTTTAAAGGCATGGGCACCACCATCAAACACGTATTTGATGGCGCTGTAACCATCGCTTTCCCAGAATATGAACGCCCTGTACGGGAACGCTTTAAAGGTAAACATGCCCTTAAGCGTTACGACAATGGGCTTGAAAAATGTATTGGATGTGCATTATGTGCGGCAGCATGCCCCGCAGATGCCATTTGGGTAGAGGCCGCTGAAAACACCGATGGCGAACGGTATAGCCCCGGTGAACGGTATGCCAAAACCTATGAGATCAATATGTTACGTTGTATCTTTTGTGGGTATTGTGAAGATGCTTGCCCCACAGAAGCTATCGTTTTGGAACATGAATATCGCATGTCTTTTACGGATCGACGGGATGCAATCTATGTCAAAGAGCAATTGATTGACCCGGTTCCTGAAGGCAAAGAAGGTACTCCTCGGAAGGTAGAACCCGGTGAATTTGACCGATCTATCCCCGATATGGAGAATCCGACGTAGTTAAATGATGAAATTGCCAGAAAAGGTGGATTCAGTATCCACCTTTTTTTGGTTAAAATGGTACTATTGCGATAAAATTCACGAGTTGGAATTCAACAACCTTTATCGGATGAACTATGGAAACGACACCTGAATTGGTTATATTCCTCATTATTGGTGCGGTGGCAATTATCTCCGCAGTGATGATGTTGATTAGTGAGAATGCAGTACATAGCGCGTTGTTTTTGGTGATTAACTTCGCGTGCGTTGCATTTTTCTTTCTGATGCTGAACGCAGCATTTTTATTTTTAGTCCAAATCACCGTATATGCAGGCGCGATCATGGTGCTATTCATGTTCGTGATTATGCTATTGGGTGCGGAGCGGGTTTTGCCCGAAGCTGAACCGCGATTCCCTTGGCTAACCCCTGTGGCTACTGCCTTGACGACCGTGTTCTTATTGGTGGCAGGCTATGGCATCATTCAAGCAGACATCACGACTACTGAACCCGAACCACTAGCACCAACGGTGCGTGTGGTGAATGCGGCAGCAGACTTTGAAACAGTAGATGTTTATTTGAATGGTGAACTCCTGACTGAAGAACTCATCTTCCGCCAAGAGTCCGATTTACAAGCGTGGTCATCAGGTGAGTATGAAATTACCATCGCACATCATGGTGAAGACCCTGTTGCTATATCAGTGTTAACACCCCCTCATGCAGAAGCAGACAAAACTGAAGCGGGTGACCACAGTGAGGACACTGACGCCGAAGAGCATGAGGATGATGCTGAAGCAACTGAGGAAAACTCCGAATCTGCTGAAGCCAGCGAGGGTGAGGCAGACGGTGAATCTACAGAAGCAGAGGGCGAGCATAGCGACGCTGAAGAAGCTACCGCTGAATTGTTGCCCTATGTCATGTTAGACTACAACACCGATAACACCTTGGTCATCACAGAACATGAAGATGGTAGCTATATTGTGATTCCAGTTTTAGAAGACTTGAACACGGTTGAGCTACGCCGCCAAGCAAAGGTTCAAATTGTACATGCGGCAGCTGATATTGAATCAGTAGACTTTGCTGAAATGACACAAGACGATCAACGTCCTAATGTGTTGTTTGAAGATGTAGCATTTGGTAGCTTTACTGAAGTGGAAACGATTCGTGATGGTCAAACTGACTTCGGTATTTTTGAAGCCGGCTTGATTGCTGAGGAGTTGGCACTTGATGAAGACGCTGACGTGCGCGACATGGCCAATTTAGCAGAAACCAGTGATGAAGAATACATTGCCAACGCCAGCACCTTATTTGTGGTGTCGCCTGCGTTGCGCCCTGATGTTAATGTGAACCCTGATCTGCTACACTTCCGCATTGATAACCGCCCAAGCTTCGGGGGGCCTGTCGGAATCGGTCAATCGCTCTTTACAGATTATATGTTGCCCTTCCAAGTCATTGCGTTGCTGTTATTGGCATCCATGATTGGTGCGATTGTCTTAACCCGTGATGCTGTACCGCCTGCCCGTAAACGCTTCCCGCGTCGGAACGCCCTCACCGGCGACCCCGTAGCGGGCGAACCATCACAAGACTAAGGAGGCACGAATGCTCCAAGAACCTGCTGTTGCCACCGAACTTTTCGTCCTATTGAGCGCTGTCTTATTTGTGCTTGGTGCCTTGGGCGTTTTGTTGCGGCGCAATGCTATTTTGATTTTTATGTCCGTAGAACTGATGCTGAATGCCGGTAACTTGGCAATCGCGGCATTTGCTCGTCAATGGAATACCTTAGATGGTCATCTGTTAGTATTTTTTGTGATGACTGTTGCCGCGGCAGAAGTCGCCATTGGGTTAGCCTTGATTGTGGCAATTTACCGTACCAAGAAAAGCATTAGCATCGACGACTTGCATAAGTTTGAGGGCTAACCGCTTATGGAAAATGTACTGAGTGGTGTATCGCTGGTGGTCTTTTTGCCACTGGTTGGTATGCTCATCAACTTGTTTTTAGGAAAACACCTTGGCGAAAAAGGTGTGGGGATGGTGGCTGTCACCGCTAGTGGGAGCGCGTTTGTGGTTTCCCTATTATTGCTAGCGGGCTTAGTCGCCAACGACTACCACGCTGTGATCGTCAATCCTCCCTTTCTGGATGGTTGGATTAGCATCCCTTCCGCAGGGGTAGACATCCCATGGCAGTTCCGCGTGGATAGTTTAAGCGTGATCATGATGCTCGTGGTGAGTGGTGTGGGGACGTTAATCCACATTTACGCCATTGGGTATATGCACGGTGATTCTCGCTTCCCTCGGTTCTTTGTATACCTAAACCTCTTTTTGGCTTTCATGATGATTCTCGTCACGGGCAACAACTTGCTCATGATGTTTGTTGGCTGGGAAGGCGTGGGCTTGTGTTCGTTCTTGCTCATTGGGTTCTGGTTTGACAAAGAAGAAACCGTCCAAGATGATGTTAGTAAAGAAGACCAACCCCTTGGGGTCAAAAATTCGAATGCAGCGCGTAAAGCTTTTATTGCTAACCGTGTTGGTGACTTTGGCGTTTTGATGGCTGTCTTTTTGACCTTCTGGACATTTGGCACCTTAGATTATTACAAAGTTGGTGATGACCCCATCGATGGTAAAGCCTACCTTGATGAACTGGAAGCCGAAGGCGAAACCTATAATTTGGCTGAAATGGGCATCTATAATCAAGCTGAAGTTTTGCTCGTTGAAGGGCATACCGTACAATTCGGTAGCTTTGATGTCAGCTTGAAAACGATGATTACCATCATTACCTTATTTATGCTCTTAGGGGCAACAGGTAAATCCGCACAAATTCCATTGTTCATCTGGTTACCTGATGCAATGGCGGGGCCAACCCCCGTGAGTGCGCTCATCCACGCGGCAACAATGGTTACCGCAGGGGTGTACATGATGGTGCGCTCGGACAGCTTCTTCTACAATGCCGAAGTAACGTCCTTCATTGTGGCCGTTATCGGTAGTTTAACCGCAATCATGGCTGGTTTTATTGCGCTTGGGCAATGGGATGTCAAAAAAGTTTTGGCATACTCGACTGTCAGCCAACTTGGTTTTATGGTTGCCGCCGTTGGGATTGGGGCTTATACCGCCGCGATGTTCCACTTGGTAACCCATGCAGTCTTTAAAGCATTGCTGTTCCTTGGCTCTGGTTCCATTATTCATGGTATGGAACATGGACACCATCACCTCCATGCGCACCACGGTCATGATGACGACCACCACGGCGATCACGGTCATGATGACCATCATGATGATGAATTTGACCCGCAAGATATGCGCTACATGGGTGGCTTGCGTAAAACAATGCCCATCACCTTTTGGACGTATATTGTCGGAACCTTGGCATTGGCTGGTATCTTCCCCTTTGCAGGCTTTTGGTCGAAAGACGAAATCCTTGCAGACAGCTTCTTGATCTTGTGGGAAGATGGCGAAGTGATTGGTGCCTTTACCTTGCTAGTTCTGCTCGCTGCGGCAGGCTTCACAGCCTTTTATATGTGGCGTCAAATTCGGTTGGTCTTTTATGGCGAAGCACGCCACGAAGCGGCTGAACACGCCGATGACGGGTCGCCATTGATGTGGATTCCATTGACCATTTTGGCCTTTGGCGCCATCGTGGTTGGCTTTGTGAACATGCCCAGCGGTTTACCAATTCTCCCGGACTTACTTGGTGAACATGTCTTTGCAGACTTCTTAGAACATACAACAGTTCATGCACATGGTGGGGTGTTCTTGTGGTGGTTAGCAGCTGGTGCTATCGGTACGGCTGTAGGGGCGATTTATATTGCTACCCAAATCTACAATGACAAAGCTCTTAAAGACGTTGGCAAAGATCCCTTTACCCAAATCAATCCGCAAGCCGAACAAGGGTTTGCTTTGGCAAATGCCAAACTCTATTGGGATGAATTTTATGCTATGGTCTTTATTTATCCCTATCGTCGGGCAGCGGCATTTTTAGCTGATACACTTGATTGGGATATTTGGCATGACTTCTTCCATGAAAAAGTGCTTTTCGGTAGCTACCGACAAGCTGCCGATGGTTTAAGTAACAACATTGATCGGGGTGCAATCGACACAGGTATTATGTTTGTGCTGGGGCGTGGTGTAAATGCCTTAGCCGGTCGCTTGCGCCACATCCAAACAGGTTTTGTACGAACCTACGCCCTCACAGTTGTGCTGGGTACGGTACTCGTTTTGCTCGTAATTTTATTACCCATTATCCGTGACTTTTTGGGGGTATAGATAAGTATGGAACTCGAAACAACAGGTGTTACCCTAACTTCAATAGTGCTTTTAGCACCCATTGTTGGGGTAATCATTAACTTCATTGCATCAGGGTTGTTCAAACGGGGTGATGAATTCATCCGTGTGGCAACACTGGTTTCAACACTGGTAACCTTCGGGTTTGCGGTGTTAATGTTGAATGAATTTGACAGTAGTAAAGATGGTTACCAGATGGAACACATCGCCGAGTGGATTCCCACGGCAGGCATTTGGTACCACCTTGGGGTAGACGGTATCAGTATTTGGTTGGTGCTTTTGTCTACTATCATTATGCCGATTGCTATTTTGGCATCTTGGACATCCGTAAATGAACGCGTCTTTTTGTTCCATCAATTCTTGCTGTTGCTCCAAACAGCCATGATTGGTGTGTTCGTATCCCTCGACATGTTTTTGTTTTATGTCTTTTGGGAAGTCTCGCTCGTACCGATGTATTTTATGATTGGTTTGTGGGGTTCCCCTGGCGACCAAAACTTCTTTGGGCGTCAAGTTGCTTCCCGCGTATACGCCGCCGTGAAGTTCTTCATCTATACGATGACAGGCTCCATTTTGATGTTGCTTGCCATTTTGTGGCTCGGTAGCGAAGCTGGAACCTTTAGCGTGCCGGTGGTCAGCGAAATGCTCCGCACAGGGGATATTTCAATGACGATTACCACGGAACGCTTATTGTTCTTGGGCTTCTTTATCGCGTTTGCTATCAAAGTGCCGATCTTCCCACTTCACTCATGGCTACCTGATGCGCACGTTCAAGCACCTACTGCTGGATCGATTATCTTGGCAGGGGTGTTGCTCAAACTTGGGACTTATGGAATCATTCGCTTTAACTTGGATCTCTTCCCCAATGCCACGATTGACTTTGCGCCCTATATTTCAGCCTTAGCGGTGATTGGCATCATCTATGGTGCATGGGTGTGTTTTGCGCAGACGAATGTCAAAAAGCTGGTTGCCTATTCATCCATTAGTCACTTGGGTTTTGTGATTTTGGGTATCTTTGCGCTGAACCCGCAAGGGGTAAGTGGTAGTATTTTGCAAATGGTAAATCATGGTATCAGTACGGGTGGCTTGTTCTTGATTGTGGGGATGTTGTATGAACGTCGCCATACCAAAGAAATGTCAGCCTATGGTGGTATCTGGAAAGCCATGCCCGTGATGACCGGTTTCGCGTTGGTGATGTCGCTCTCTAGCATGGGCTTGCCCGGTTTGAATGGCTTCGTTGGCGAATTCACTATCTTGTTGGGTGCAGCAGGGTCAGACTACCTCAGCATTTGGTTCACGGCAATTGCAACTGTCGGTATCATCTTGGCTGCGGTTTACATCCTCTACATGTACAACAACGTGTTTATGGGGCCGCTAGACAAAGAAGAAAACAAAGCCTTAGAAGACATCACATGGAGCAAAAACTGGTATGAAATTACCGCTTTGACCGTGTTAACCTTCTTCGTTTTCTTTATCGGCATTTACCCCGCGCCATTCTTTGAATTGATGGATAACTCTGTTAGCAACCTCGTTGTGCAATTCGCGTCAGACGCACAACAATTGGCTGGTCAATAAACAGGAGGGACACGAATGTTTGAAGTCCCATCAGCTGACGAACTCAACTTATGGGCGGCAGCCCCAGTAGCCTTTCTTGCCATCTATGCGATGGTGCTACTGGTGGTTGACCGCTTCTTGAAAAATAAATATCACACGGCGGTTGCATCCCTTGTAGGGATTGGCATCTCGTTGGTACTAGCATTGTTGCAAGCTGGCAATGTCATCGGTATTGGCGACAGCGGCGAAGCCTATATGGGCATGTTCATGGCCGATCAATTTACCTATGTGGTGAATGTTGTCACGCTGTTAGCGGCAGCCATTGGTGTGTTGGTGTCTTATGACTATCTTGAACGCACCAATCTGGATCGTGGTGAATATTACATTTTGCTACTGCTAGCAGCAGTTGGTGCTATGTTCATGGGGTCATCACCTAATTTGGTGTTGATTTTCATTGCCTTGGAATTACTCTCAATTCCACTCTACATCTTGTCTGGTATCCGTCGCCCACAAGAAGAATCTGAAGAAAGCGCCATGAAATACTTTTTGCTTGGTGCGTTTTCCTCTGCATTTTTCGTGTATGGGATTGCCTTGGTATTTGGGGCAACAGGCTCGCTTGACCTGCGGTACATTTGGGAAGTCGCCGCCGAAATCGGCGAGGCAGAAGCAGAATCTCGCTTCTTGCTCCTGATGGGTGCGGGGATGCTCTTGGTTGGGCTTGGCTTTAAAGTGGCTGCTGTTCCCTTCCATATGTGGACACCAGACGTTTACCAAGGTGCGCCAACCCCTGTGACAGCGTATATGTCGATTGTTGCAAAAGTCGGTGGGTTTGCTGCTTTGCTACGGGTGATGATCACGGGCTTATCGGTTGCAACAGATGGTGGCACGAACGCCCTATGGGTTGACAGTGTACAAGTGATCGCCATTTTGACAGTTGTACTAGGCAATACCGTTGCCATCGCCCAAACAAACCTTAAACGCTTATTGGCATATTCAAGTATTGCCCATGCGGGTTATATCTTGATTGGGTTGGCTGGCGGTGGCGTTCCCGGGTTTGGGGACGATGCCGCACAAGCAACGTTGATTTACTTGGCAGCGTATACCTTCACCAATATTGGCGCGTTTGCCATTGTAACCGCCATTGAAAATGATGACACCAGCGGTACTGATCTGGATAATATCAAGGGGTTGATGAAAGCCTACCCCAATTATGGGTTAGCCATGACAGTATTCATGTTTAGCTTTACGGGGATTCCGCTTACGGCAGGCTTTATTGGCAAGTTCTTTGTCTTTAAAGTGGCTGTTGATGCGGGGCTAACTGTGCTAGCGGTTGCCGGTATCATGACCAGTGTTATTTCAGCATTCTACTATATTCGCATTGTGTGGAATATGTGGTTTGAAGAACCAGAAGATTCCCTCACGGCTGATACGCAACCCTTCATCAACTCGGCTGTGATGATCAGCATGATCGGAACCTTTTTGTTAGGGGTTGCGCCGTTTATTCTGCAAGACTTGGTACAAGACGCCACGCTTGCTTTGCTCCCCTAAATATCATCATCTTAAACATGATGATAACAATAGCAGTGGAACCGTAGGCATCCCCTACGGTTCTTTTTATTTTTATACGAATAAAACCCTTTAATGAGTATTTTTTCGCTATACTTAGACATATTATTTGTTGAATCATTAAGGATACCATGATGACAAACCAACCGAATCAACCCAATGCCCCGCGCCGCAAACAACAACAAATCAAGATCGAGATGCCAGCTAACCTGAATGCGGTATATTCTAATATTGCGTTGATCATGCACACCCCCAACGAATTTTTTGTTAACTTTGCGCAGATTTTGCCCGGTGTGAACAAATCACAAATCCATACCCGTGTGGTGATGACCCCCACCCATGCCAAATTATTGTATAAAGCCCTAGGCGAAAATATTGAACGGCATGAAGCCACTCAGGGTGAGATCAAAGTTCCCCCTAGCTTGGCCGATCAGTTGTTTAAAACCATTCGCGGGAAAGATGACGATACCCCTGACAATCCATCCGAATAATGTGATGCTTTAATCAAGGGTACACCATGAAACAACCGATCCCTGCTACTGCAATTGCACGGCACTTATATTGTGCGCGGGCGCTTGCCTATGATGAGCGGTATCCACAGCGCCAACCGATCTGGCGCCCCATCGCGTTTGTTATGATTGGGGTCTTGATGGTGTTGGCAATCCTATTAGTTGGGATGCAGTTTGGTGTGACGCTTGCCATCGGTTCATTGATTGCAACCTTGTTTTTACTCTTGGTGGGCTATGTGATCTGGTGGCGGCAAACCGCACTCCTTGAGGTATACCCTAAGGCTATCGCCAAACGAAATCGCCGTAGCATGGAAGCCTTTGGCGAGATAGTGGGCGCCCCTGAATTTCTACTTAAGGATCAGGATATGCTGATTCCCGTTGTTGTCAAAAATAACCCTGCCCCCGAACAAGCGCACTATGCCCATATTATGCAGGTTGTTGCTTATTGTTTAATGGTTGCCGAATCAACATCCAATCGTCCAACCTATGGCATGATCCGTTATGGTGATGGGCGGGTATTCGAGATCGAATTTAATGAAGATGCGGTTGAGGAACTCGTCGCTATAGTGGAAGAAATTTTGTATCTGAGCCAAGAACAACGACTCCCGCAACGGTCACATGATGAGCCTCGGCGGTGTTATGCGTGCAGTCATCGCAAGCGTTGCGAGGATGCGATTCAGAATGCAAATGGTTAATCGTCAGGTAGTTGTGAGGGTTTTGTCATTTAGACGCGGCAAGTGCGTCCCACTCAGATTGTAATTTTTTGGTAAAATCGAGAACATTAGAGAACCAGTATAGGAGGGCGGCACCCATGCCCACAGCCCCTTGTATTTATGTTAAAGATGACACGCGGGATGATGTTCAAGTCGATTTGGTAGAATTTCCTTTTACTGTTGGCCGTGCCCATGAGTGTAATTTAGTCGTGGATTCTAGTGATGTATCGCGGCTTCATGCCCGTTTTGACTTTGACCATCAGCAAGTCTACATTACCGATCTCAACAGTACCAATGGTACTTACCTTAACAATCAAGCCCTAGAACCCCATAAACAAACACGGTTACGGGCAGGTGACCAAATCAATGTTGGGAATGTTGCCCTGTTAACATTTGATGACCCCGCCACAACTGCACAAGTATCTGATATTCAATTGCCATCCCCGGGGTTATATATTGATGATATGGCCGCACAGGTTTTTGTAGGTGGTGAACGCCTTGATCCGCCATTAAGCCCAAGCCAGTTTTCACTTATTTCATTGTTAGTCCATAACGAAGATGCCGTGGTAACCCGTGACGACATTAAGCGCCATGTATGGGGGGATGACATCGACGTCAATGATCAAACGATTGATGCGCTTGTCAGTCGCTTACGAAAGCGCCTCACCGAAGCCGATCCTGAATTTGAGTACATTGTGACACGACGTGGGTTTGGCTTGATGTTCCGTAACAAACGGAGCTAATGCCCGTAGGGAACATAGGGGAAGCGACTTGTCATAATATCGTGAGCGTAGCGCAATCCCTTAACAAAATCGGTTAGTATAAAAGCAGGTCACATCCCCCTTCTTGTGACCACACATACTCCCCCAAAATCTTGAGGCACTCGTTGTTTGACAGTGCCTTAAGTTATTTCTTTTGTTAGAGACTGCTTGCAATTGAAAAAAGGTAAGGCAACTCCTTCCATAGATCGCTATAATGACGATAACGCTGATTAACCCTAATATTGTTATGTCTATTTTAACCACTGAAAATCTTGGAAAATCTTATGGAGCTGATGAAATCTTTAATGGTTTGTCGCTCAACATCCCAAAGGGCTCGAAAATTGCCTTAGTTGGTGCGAACGGGGTTGGCAAAACCACCTTGTTAGAAGTCTTGATCGGGAAAGAACTCGCCACCGAAGGCACCGTCAATCTCACTAAAAATGTGCGTGTTGGGTTTTTGCCCCAAAACCCAGCGTTGAATGGCAACCAAACCATCCATGATGAAATGCTAAAAGCTTTTGAAGGGGTACTGAAACAAAAACTAGAACTAGAAACCCTAGAACATCAACTCAATGACGCCGGTGATGAGCTTTTAGACCGTTATGGTAAATTGCAGCAAGCATTTGAGTTAGCGGGTGGGTATGATTATGAGTTGGAAATTGAGCGCGTATTACAAGGGCTAGGCTTCCGTAAAGCGGACTATGATCATCCTTTGGGGCAACTATCAGGTGGTCAAAAAACTCGTACCCTGTTAGCCCGACTCCTGCTCGAAAAACCGGATCTATTGGTGTTAGACGAACCGACTAACCACTTAGATATTAATGCAATCGAATGGTTAGAGGGATACCTTCAGCAATTTGATGGAGCTGTTTTGATGGTGTCACATGATCGCTATTTTATGGATAATGTGACAAAAACTATTTGGGAGCTTGATTGGGGTGGGGTTGAACCCTATCGTGGTAATTATAGCCACTACTTGCAGCAACGCGCCGAGCGCCACGACTTACGCCAAAAAGAATTTGAATCTCAACAAGCGTATATTGCTAAAGAAATGGACTATATTCGTAAGCATATGGGGAGCCAAAATACGGCTCAAGCAAAGGGGAAGCTCCGCCGCCTAGAGCGGCTTATGAGTGGCACAGACCGTAATGGGCGGGCATTGGATAAACAATGGCTCAAAAAGCCGCCTCGGCGGCGGCAAACGTTGCGTGTCAATTTTACGGCTAGTTCTCGTACTGGTGATCATGTGTTGCGGACACAAAACCTCAGTGTTGGGTATCAGGATCCGTTATTTGAAGTTCCGGATTTACTGCTGCAAAGAGGTGAGGTTGCCGCCATCATCGGCGCAAATGGGTCTGGCAAAACAACTTTTATGAAAACCATCTTAGGGCAATTGGAAGCCATCCAAGGAGACTATACATGGGGGGCTCAAGTTGATATTGGGTATTTTGCACAAGCCCATGAAGACCTGAAAATTGAGAATACTTTATTAGATGAGTTACTCACAATTAAAAATATTCCCGTTAGTGAAGCACGGAATTATCTAGCTAACTATCTTTTTACTGGCGATGATGTGTTTCGTAAAGTGAGCACCCTCTCTGGTGGGGAGCGTGGCCGCCTCGCCTTAGCCAAATTAGCGTTAGATGGTGCGAATGTTTTGTTGTTGGACGAACCCACCAATCACTTGGATATTGCCTCTCAAGAGGTTTTGCAAGATATGTTAGCAGCGTTTGGCGGGACTATCCTACTGATTAGCCATGACCGTTATATTGTTGATGCGTTGGCTTCACAAATTTGGCATGTTACGGGGGATGAATTGACGGTCTTTGAAGGCGGCTATGCTGAATATCAACAGATGCGCAAAGCAACACAAGTTGAAACATCCATAGCCAATCAACAAATACCCCCTAAAGACACTAAAACAGAAACCAAAACAAGTGAGAAAAAACATGGCCTCAATCCATACCAGTTACAAAAACGGTTAACACAGCTTGAAGCTCAGATCGAAACCCTTGAAGCAACCTTTGAGAACATTACCAAAGCCCTAGAAGTAGCAAGTGCCGCCGGTGATGTTGATGAAGTTAATCGCCTTGGTGCGGAATATACTAGTACTGAAACAGACTTAAATGCGGCGATTGAGGAATGGACAACTTTGGCTGACTAGAAAATGGATGCTGTTTTTCAGACTGGCAAGCGCCCGTTTATTTGTTGATTTGACTGAACCGTTATCTTAATGATGTGGTGTTCAAAGACCTTTGAAAACAGAAACTATAATAAGGATAACCAACCACGATGCAAAGCTTATGGAATGATAAAGAAGCCGCAGAATTCGCTGACAGTTCTATAAAAATGCGCGTTTATACCTCACGTTTGTTGGGGCGCGACCCCGCATTAGTGATGCACGGCGGCGGGAATACATCAGTAAAAGATACTGTTACGAATCTGTTTGGTGAAGCAATAGAAGTCTTGTTTGTAAAGGGTAGTGGGTGGGATTTAGCAACGATTGAAGCACCAGGGTTTTCACCCGTTGCGCTGGATGTATTAGTCAAACTTGCCCAAATTCCAGATCTGACAGACTCGGTTATTGTGCGGGAGCAACGGGCAGCATTACTAGATCCCACCGCGCCGAATCCATCTGTAGAGGCAATTTTACATGCCATTATTCCCCATAAATTTGTTGATCACTCTCATGCTGATGCCTTAGTGACATTAACAAACAACCCAAACGGTGAAAAAATTATCCGTGAAGTCTATGGTGACCGTGTGGTGGTTGTGCCATATGTAATGCCCGGTTTTACACTCGCCCGCGAGGTGTACCTGCGAACCAAAGATATTAAATGGGATGATATAGACGGTATTATCTTGTTAAATCATGGCCTGTTTACATTTGATAATGACGCGAAAGTTGCTTATGAAAATCATATTGACTTGGTGACACAAGCCGAAAATTATTTAAAATCACAAGGTGTTTGGAATGTGCTGCGTGAAGTTGATATGATGGATGCTCTCGACACAGTTGGGTTGGCAAAATTACGTCACCAAGTGTCTGTTGTGGCGGGTAAAGCTATGTTAGCAAAACCGAATATCACCCCTCGGGCGCATGGCTTTTCTAAGCTAGGCGATGTTGGCGAAATCGCAACCCGTGGCCCTATTACACCGGATCATGTGATTCGGACAAAGCAGATTCCGGTCATCATCAATGACATTGCCGAGAGCGATCGCGCTGTTGATACGTTTGTAAAAGATTATACTGATTATTTTGCGCGAAATAATGAACGCTATGGAAATTTAACCATGCTAGATCCGGCGCCCCGTTGGGCTGTATGGCGGGGGATTGGGACTATCAGCTTTGGAGAAACGATTAAAGCCGCTAACATCATCCATGATATTAGTGACCATACCATGCAGACCATCCAATGGGCTGAAGCCCTTAGTAAATGGCAAGCGCTCCCAGAATCTGACATATTTGATATGGAATATTGGGAACTAGAACAAGCGAAGCTTAAAAAAGGGGGCAGTCAACCACCATTTACAGGTAAAGTTGCCATCATAACTGGTGCAGCAAGTGGTATTGGTTTGGCCTGTGCAAAAGCATTGGCTGCACAAGGTGCTGCCGTTGTAGGGTTGGACATTAATACTGATATAACTACAGTATTGGATAGTCCCAATGAACGCGGTATTGTGTGCGATCTCACGGATTCAATTGCTACACAGACTGCGGTGCGTGAAACCGTCGCTATGTTTGGTGGTATAGATATTGTGGTGAGTAATGCCGGTATTTTCCCAACAAGTTTTACCCTTGAAGCTATGGAAACTGATGTATGGGATAAAAGTATCAGCATTAATTTGACAAGCCATCAGCGCTTGTTACAAGTATGTATCCCATATCTTAAATATGGGATCGACCCGACCGTAATTATTATGGGTTCCAAAAATTACCCTGCACCGGGGCGTGGGGCGGGGGCGTATTCAGTTGCTAAGGCAGGGGTTACTCAATTAGGGCGTGTTGCCGCCTTAGAACTTGCTCCATACGGTATTCGTGTCAACACAATTCACCCTGATGCAGTTTTTGATACAGGTATTTGGGAGAATGATATTCTTGAAAAGCGTGCCAGCCATTACAACATGACGATTGATGAATACAAAACTAAGAATTTATTGGGTAAATCCATCACGGCGGTTGATGTAGCACGATTAGTCTGTACCGTAGCTGGTAACACCTTTGCCATGACAACTGGTGCACAAATTCCAATTGATGGTGGCAATGACCGTGTGATTTAGCGCGTAACATACTCCTGCCCCTAAAAGGCATAGCGAGTACATCACGGAAAAAATAGATAGTTTGGCAACCAAAAATTCGTATGGCAAAAATTTTATTAGTCGAGGATACCGTTGAACTTGCTCAAGGCATTAGTAATCATCTGAGAGTAGAAGATTATGTCATCATCCATGCACAGAATGGCATAGCAGCCATACAATTGCACGCTCAGGAGACACCAGATTTAGTCATCTTAGATTGGCTCTTACCAGACATAGATGGATTGCAAGTTCTTCAGAGCATCCGTCGTATATCAACCACACCCATTTTGATGTTGACTTCACGTAATTTGGAAAATGACCGTGTCGAGGGTTTACAAGCTGGTGCGGATGACTATCTCACCAAACCATTTAGTATGCGTGAGCTTAGTGCAAGAATCAAAGCCTTGCTACGAAGGGAAGCACTCTTGCGAGAAACGCTACTAGCCGATCGTGAGCCAGATCGAGAAGTGGTGAATTGGGACAACATTCGAGTTGATCCCACCAATCATGAGGTGCTTATTGATAGTGACCCTATCGATTTTAGTGCAACTGAGTTTGCCCTTCTGTATCTATTCATAAGACATCCGGGACGTACCTTCAGTCGTGATTATTTACTAGATGTTGTATGGGGAGACAGTAGTGTTCCCGGTGATCGGGCTGTTGACAATGCCATCGCACGCATTCGCAAAAAGTTAGGGGATTATAGTGATCTGATTGAAGCCCGTTGGGGGGTTGGTTACCGATGGCGCAGATAGTAAACGGCTATGTGCTTAGTGGTTCTTTGCTTCGTACCTATCTGGAATGGGGTGGCATTGGGTTCTTGCTATTGCTTGGAAATAGTTTACTTGATTATGATGCGCTTATTTATATGGGGAATGCGGCATCTCTGCTTTCTTTTGTGATAATGGGGTGTGCGTTGCGGCTAAAGACATCGCCCTATGAAGTTTTGAACAGTATGGTCATTATGTTAAGCTTTCCCTTCTTGTTATGGGGAAGCTTTCTTCTTGTAACACCATCTTCGATACGTCAAACAATTCTTGATACCAATATTACGGAACCCAACTTGCCTGTAGTCGTTGCGATTATGATGCCTGTTGCCATGTTGCAATATCTCGAAGTGCGGTTTTCTTTGTGGTTGTTACGTTACGGGCAAATGATGCGACACAAGCGATTAATGTGGACAATTACACACTCACATATTCTCATCATTGCCTTAGTAACGGTGGTTACAATAGTCGCTTTACTGAGTATTTTTAGGGTTTTGGATGGTGGGAATTTGCTAGAAGTTGTGATCATATTTCCAAACATCATCACGATATCTTTAACAATATTTTTTGTGTTGTTACTACTGGTGTTGGTGCCATTATGGTGTTTATCGTTTATTATTTCGCGGCAGATCACCCATCGATTAGAGACGCTTACTGAGGCAACAACAGCAATGCGTTCTGGAAATTACACTACACGTATTGTTGTGAATGGGCAGGATGAGATTGCACAACTCCAAACTGATTTTAATGCAATGGCAAGCGAGTTAGAGTGTGTTATTGGGGAATTACAGCATGAGCGAGATCGTGTGGCAGCATTGTTGGTCTCACGCCGTAAGTGGTTCGCCAATATATCACATGATTTAAGAACACCACTAGCGATTCTTCAAAGCCGGTTAGAATTGATGGATCAGAACTCCCCCACATCAAGTGATTTTGAAGTCATACATGGTCAAGTTCATGGGTTGACCGTATTAGTGGCGGATCTATTCGACATGGCGCAATTAGAACTTAACAGTCTAAGCTTATCACCTCAATTGACCAATATCTCCATGTTGTTAGAACAACTGTCGGAATCTTATCGGTCAATGGCCTGGGACAAATATCGCATCTCAGTGATTGTCGAAAAGCAAGATAATTTACCATTATTGATGGTTGACCCAAACCGTCTTATTCAAATTCTCAGTAATCTTATCAGCAATAGTCTCAAGCATACACCACCGGGAGGATTGATTATCCTTTCGGCAACAGTAACAGAACTTCATTTTTGCATCGGTGTACATGACACAGGCAGTGGAATACCAATGGAGGAATTGCCCCATATTTGGGAAACAAGCTATAGGACTTCCACAGCACAAGTCCAAAACATTGATGGAACAGGGCTAGGACTAGCTATTGTCAAGCAACTGACTGAAAGCATGGGCGGGAAGGTGCTGGCCGAAATAGAAGAGGGTACCCGCATTACCCTATGGTTTCCTGTTACGGTTGGGGCAACAACTTAAACGACAGTTTTGCGACAATTTTGCCATCATTCTCATACAGTTGGCTCTTATGATACAACTACCGTATCAAAATTTAGGAGCCTTAACCCTATGAAAAGAGCTATTTTGGTCATGATGCTTTTGTATATTGTGCTTGTGGCATCAACTACCCTAGCGCAAGATGGTGCATTTACCGAAAGTGAATGTGCTATTCCTGTTCCGCCCGACAAAACCCTTATTTGTGGGACTGTAGAAGTTCCGGAACAATTTTCTGATCCTGACGGCAACACGATAGTTTTAAGTGTAGTTATCGTCAAAGGTGGTGATGCTGCTGACCCATTAGTGGTTTTCAATGGTGGCCCTGGTAGCAATTCGCTTGTTTTAGCAAACGTCTTTATGGAGTCACCAATTATTGAAGATCGGGATATTGTCGTTTATTCGGATCGTGGCACCCCAAATGCGACACCTGACCTTGAATGCCCAGAAGTTGATACTGCTGCTGATGACATTTTTGGCGCACCCATGTCGGATGTATTTTCAGCACGATTAGAGGGGTACGAAGCCTGCCGTATGCGGCTCCTTGAAGCGGGCGTTAATTTGAATGCCTATAATTCGGTCGAGCGTACTGCCGAAGTACCTTTTGTAATGTCTGCACTGGGTTATGACACCTTTAACATCTGGGGCGTTTCTGGTGGCGGATTTTTGGCACAGGCTGTAAATCGTGAATACCCTGACCGTGTTAATACATTGATGCTTGACAGCGCCGCCCAGTCTGAAGCGTTTATGGGGCATGTCTTTGTCAACATCTTACAGTCGATTAATAGTTCATTTGAAGCAGTCTTCGATACTTGTGCAATGGATGCGATATGTAACGATGCCTTTCCTCAACTAGAGGTGAACTTTTGGGATACCATCGCAGACCTGAATAGTAATCCTATGCCAGTTACGATTGTGCATCCACAAACAGGGGAAGCCGCTGATGTACTACTTACAGGTGATTCGGTGTTGTTGGTATTGTCCAATGAGTTCTCAAATGTAGCAAATTTGCCACGTATCATGAATGATCTGATGGACGTTAAAGTTGATTATATTGTTGATCGGCTCCCGAATAATTATATGGGTGATCCGGGCTACAGCGATGGTTTGTATCAATCTGTTTTTTGTGCAGAAATGGGACAATTTACGTTAAATGACGTAAATACTGAAGGTGTTTACCCACCCATCATTGATGCATTTGAAGAATTTCTCCAATTCAATATCGATATTTGCGATATTTGGGATGTCAGTACCGTACAACGTGGCGAGCTTATTACCAGTGATACCCCGATTCTGATTATGGAAGGCGTGTTTGATTCCAATAAGCAACTAGAGCTAGGGCAAGTTGTCATTGAAAATTATGATGTTGGCTATCTAGTAGAATTTGGCGACAAAGCGCATGTTACGCTTGGCGCTTGTGCCCTCAATATGATGGCAGAATTCATGAATGCTCCCACAGTGGCACCAGATATGAGCTGTGTTGCAGAACGCCCTCAATTTGTGGTGGGGGGTAACGTATTAACATTTTCTGAAGTGACTTTTGAATCGCTTGGCATTGCAGCGCAAATCCCCGACGATTGGCAAGAATTGCAACCCGGTGTATATCAGGATAGTGTCAATGGGACATTATTAGTGATACTTGCTTTACCCGCCGAAACCGAATCCAATGGTATCGAAGCATTTATAAGCACACTTGGTTTGCCAGAATTTGAACGAATTGGTGAAGAAATAATGGTAGTGGTTAAAAGGTAAGTGATGAAAAGAGATATAATGCTGCTTATCATGATAAAAGAAACCGTTACCTATAACTGTAGTCGGTGTGGCAGCATTAATATCGTGCGCAATGGTACGAATAAATGCGGGAATGCGCAATATCATTGTAAAGACTGTGATGCGTACCGCGTTTTAAAACCACAATGCCGCCACACCATTGAAGAAAAAGCCCAAATCTTGAGCGCCTA